>Ga0247812_10000612_pt1 | contig 21454 bp, 17 predicted proteins | sample UWRJL149409B1_FD_178011 | JGI IMG/M metagenome (GOLD analysis project Ga0247812, IMG submission 178011) | Plant litter microbial communities from Arlington Agricultural Research Station in Wisconsin, United States - UWRJ-L149-409B-1 | ecosystem: Environmental > Terrestrial > Plant litter >...
GCTGAAAAAATCACTATTGAATTAATCGGATCCAGCAAGGAAAAGGATGGTTTTGCTAAAATTGTTGAAGTAGATGCCACAAAAGAACTAGATTTATATAAAGATAAAACATCAGTTGATGCAACCGGACAATTACGTATTGTTGAAATAGAATTTTATGAAAAAATCAAATAATTTGAAACCGCTAAAAGCCTTATTCTTTTTGATATCCTTTTGGATGATCACTCCATCATTTGCACAAAAAAAGGAAATTCCGTTATGGGATAAAATCCCTGATGAGATTCAATCGACAACTTATTCAGAAATAACAGACCGCAAGGGCGATATTTCCGAAGGAGTTCGACAAGTAACTTTACCTACTCTTACTGCTTATTTTGCTGATGCCGAAAAATCAAATGGAACTTCGGTTATCATTTGTCCCGGTGGCGGTTACGGTATGCTGGCGATTAATAAAGAAGGTTATAAAGTAGCCGAATGGTTCAATAGTTTGGGCATCAATGCTTTTGTGTTAAAATACAGATTACCAAGTGATCTGATCATGAAAAACAAAACAGTTGGCCCTTTGCAGGATGCTCAGGAAGCGGTTCGATTGGTACGTAGAAATGCTGTGAAATGGAAACTAAACCCCAACAAAATCGGGATTATGGGATTTTCTGCCGGAGGTCATCTGGCGGCAACATTAAGTACGCATTATAATGATAAAGTGTACACACCAACTGATACAACAAGTGCTAAACCTGATTTTTCTCTTTTAATTTATCCTGTTATTTCCATGCAAAACGGAATTACTCATGAGGGTTCAAGGGATAATTTATTAGGAAAAAATGCTGATCGCGAAGCCATCGATAACTATTCTAATGAAAAACAGATTAATGCTTCCACTCCCCGAACTTTTCTGGTTCATGCTACAGATGACAAAGCGGTTCCGGTTGAAAACAGCATTAATTATTATCTGGCTTTAAAGAAAGAAAAAGTTTCTGCCGAAATGCATTTGTATGAAGATGGCGGTCACGGTTTTGGTTTGGGCGTAAAAGGAACGAATGCCTCATGGCCAAAAGACTGTGAAAAATGGCTTGCTGCGAATCATTATACTTTAAAATCAGAAGGATATGTGTTTACTTATTTTAAAGGAAATGGCGAAGACGGCCTTCATATGGCGTATAGCGAAGATGGCTATCAGTGGAATACCTTGAAAAATGATGCATCGTTTTTGACTCCCGAAGTGGGCAAAGACAAACTAATGAGAGATCCTTGTGTGATAAAAGGCGGCGACGGTTTGTATCATATGGTCTGGACAGTAAGCTGGACGGATAAAGGGATTGGTTATGCTTCATCAAAAGATTTGATTCACTGGTCGAAACAGGAATTTATTCCCGTAATGGCGCATGAAGAAAAAGCAAGAAATACATGGGCTCCCGAGATTACTTTCGACGAAAAAAATAAAACGTATATGATTTATTGGGCTTCAACAATTGACGGGAAGTTTCCTGAAACAAAATCAGATGAAGAAAAAGGATACAATCACCGCATTTATTATACGACGACAAAGGATTTTAAAAAATTTGAAAAAACAAAATTATTGTACGAACCGGGCTTTAATGTTATCGATGCTTCGATTGTAAAACAGGATCAGGGATATGTAATGTACCTTAAAGATGAAACCCGTAATCCGGTGCAGAAAAATTTAAAAATCGCCATCAGTAAAAACCTGACGGGTCCTTATAGTAAAGCCAGCGAACCAATTACTGGAAATTATTGGGCCGAAGGACCAACTGCCATTCAAATCGACAACCAATGGACGGTTTATTTTGATAAGTATACATTGAAAAAATACGGTGCTGTACAACAAACTTCAAAAGGCTGGCAGGATATTTCGGATAAGGTTAGTTTTCCCTTGGGAACGCGACATGGTACGGTGATAAAAGTTTCTGCCGAGGAGATTAGGAATTTGAAGAAGGAGTAAAATTCAATTTTTATATAAATAAAAAAACATCTGACATAATTATTTATATGCCAGATGTTTTACAAATCAACCTCCAATTAAATTCTTATTTTACTTTATACGACATATGGTTTGCTTCACAAACTCTAAAATAGCCTAGTGCAAAATTGTTCGCATCAGTAGTATTCACTATATTTCCTCTTATATTACCCGGTACTGCACCAAAAGGATTCGAACTTGCAGCTTCTAAAATCAAATTCATGTAATTATAAAAGTTTTTAGAAATACCACGATGTGTGATATCAAGAACTTTTCCCGGCTTTAAATCCTCATCTGTAAATTTTTCATTGATTTCATTTCCATTCAAAAACTCATCACTTGTCGATGTGTACTCCGGATAAGGCAAAATATCCGTTTTATAATCTGTCAGATAATAATTCACCTGATCTGCCGGGTCCTTATAATAAAATGTTACCACAATAAGATCTTCTCCTGATATATCGGCCATAAATTCCTGGTCTATTCTTTCAACTTTCGGCACAGCAACTAATTTTTCGGTAGCGGTTAGAGTTTGTCCATCAACTTGTACAAATAATTTATATTCCATATCAATTGCAGGAACAAAATTAGTACACTTATATAAACCCGGTTCAGCTTCATTAAATGTAAAAATATCTCCATTACTATTTTCAACTCTTACCTGTGCTCCTGAAACCTTTGGAGTCGTTGGACTGTAATAAGAAGCCATTCTGGTAATTTTTATGGTCTGTTCGTTTCCGCTGGTTCCTTTTTCCCAAATGATCTCGGCATCGATCACTATTTTTGGATCTCCTATTTCTAAATCAAGTTCAACAACCTTGTCGCAGGACGAAAGAAGTAAAACAAAAAGAAGACTAAATAAAGTAAACGCTTTACTTTTTAAGTTGTATTTTTTTAATCGTAACATACTATTAAAATTTAAAATTATAAGAAACACCAGGTACTAATCCATAAATAGACAGTTGTTTGGACTCATTCGCTCCTGTATTATCATTTTGAGAAAACGTCATCGATGCAGCATTTTGTCTGTTATAAAGATTGTAAATACTAAATACCCAGTAGCTTTGCCATCCTTGTTTTTTATCCGGTTTAGGCGTATAAGTTGCACCAATATCCAAGTGATGATAGGCAGGAAGTCTGTCTGAATTTCTTAGCGTATAATTAGGTATATTTCTTCCTCCAAATTCATAATAACCGTTTGGATATGTTACCGGCTGACCTGATTGTAAGCTAAAATTAGCGTTAAACGACCATTTAGGATTGAATTCGTAATTGGCAGTAACATTTAGATTATGCAATTTATCGTATCCTGATAAATACCAGCCACCATTGGCGATTCCTGGTTCTTCAGGGGTTCTGCCGGGAGTTCTTTGTTCTGCCTTAGACAAAGTATACGCAACCCATCCTGTAAAACGACCCGTGTTTTTTCTGAACAATAACTCCATACCGTACGATCTCGCTTCTCCGTTCAGGATGTCCTGTTCGATATTGTTGTTACCCAATAAATTTGCACCATCAATATAATCGATACGGTTTTTTATTTTTTTATAAAATAATTCTCCTTCAAAAGAATATTCGCGTTCCTTGAAATTCTTGAAATATCCAACTGCATATTGATCCAGCATTTGTGGTTTTGTAAAAGGTCCGCTTGGTGTCCAGATCGTCATAGGCAACGGAGCGCGGGTATTCGACAACATATGAATATATTGTGCCATTCTGTTGTAACTCGCTTTTACCGAAGTTTCATCATTAAAAGCATACGATAATGCCAATCGAGGTTCAAGGTTATCAAACTTACTGATGGTTTTTCCTTTTCCGTAATATTTACTTCCTATTGGCTCTGCTTCTTCATAAATATGATATAACGGATTGTATACTACTGATTGTCCATTTTCATAAGTACTAATAGTTTCTCCGCCTAAGCGTAAAAATGTACTGTAACGAAGTCCGTAACGAAGATTCAGTTTTTCTGTAACCTGATTTTCGACATCAAGAAAAGCAGAAGTTTCTAAAGCATATTTTTTATCTAACTGATTGTAATTAAACTGCGAATCGCTACCATAAGGCTTTACAGTTCCCGGATTAAAATCATAATACAAACCATCGATACCATAATTCAGCTTAAAATTGTCTGATATGGTGTGGTTCCAGTTATATTTAAGTCCGTAGTTGGTGATTTTACTATCCCATTCAAATTTTTGAAATGGTATTTCCAGGTTAAATTTGTAATCACTGTAAAAAACAGAAAGGTTCGTGTTTAAATTGTCCGAAAATTTATGTTTCCAGCTAACCGTTCCCATAGTATTACCGTAAGTACTGGCAAAAAAGTTATTAATATCAAATAAATCATTTCCCATATAACCTGAAAAAGCAATGGTATTATTGGCTCCCAAACGATAATTAAGCTTGGCATTAATATCATAAAACATTACGGAACTCTTGATATCAGTAAGTTTTAAAAATAAATGCGCATACGAAGCACGTCCTGCAATAATAAATGAACCCACATCTTTTTTTAGAGGCCCCTGCACTAAAAGTCGACTTGAGATAAGACCAATACCTCCGTTTACTTTATAATCATTAAGGTCTCCGGTTTGCTGAGTAACGTCAAGAACTGAGGAAACACGTCCTCCAAACTTAGACGGAATTCCTCCTTTGTATAAATCTAATCCGCTAACAACATCTGCATTAAATATAGAAAAGAAACCAAACATATGAGAATCCCCGTATACCGGAGCACCATCTAAAAGAATCAAATTCTGGTCAGCGGCGCCTCCACGAACGTTAAAACCAGACGAAGCTTCGCCGGCATTGGTAACACCAGGCAAAGTCAATAATGATTTTAATGGATCAGCTTCACCCATTGCAGTCGGGAGTCTTTTGATTTCGGCCATCGAAAGTTTATTCACACTCATTTGGGTATTCTTGACGTCAACTGCCTTGCTGGTAGTGATGACCACCTGCTCTAATTGCTGACTGTCTGACTCCATATTAAATTTCATTCTTTCATCATCAGAAATCGTAATACGTTTTTCTTTATTTTTCAAACCCAGATAACTAATCTCAACGGTATAACTGCCATTGTCGAGTTCTATCGAAAAAGATCCATTTGCATCCGTTGTAGCGCCAATAGAAGCTTCTCTTACATAAACATTAGCACCAATAACCGGTTCTCTGTTTTCGTCAAGAACCTGACCGGTTAGCTTGTTTTTTTTTTTAGCTGATGAGGATTTCGTCGTTTTTTGCTTCGCGAAAATATTATTGCCTACAATTGAGAATTGAATGGATGCGGTCTTATTCAGTTCGCTGATCAATTCTTTTATATCGGTATTGGTAAAGGTTCGTTTTTGGGTAAAATATTTTTGACTTGTATTAATTTGATCCGTAAAGGCAAATTTAAAATCGGTTTGGCTTTCTATCTGCTTAAAAAATTCTTTTAATGTTACAGTCTGGTCTACCGTTACGGTTACGTTTTGAGAAAACATACACCAACTGAATAAAAAAAAGCATGCTGAAATTATATGCTTCATGAAATTTTGTATTTTTGAATATTATTAAATAGGATAGCTTCATACTATCTTGACAATGAGGAGGATGTTTAGTTTCGCGGCTAGTGCATCCTTTTCTTTTCTATTGAAAAGTAATCTGTTTTAAATTTTCATTTATTTCAAATTTTAGGTTATACATTTCTGATAGTAATTCTAGAATCGTTTTTAATTCTTCTTTTTTATTGATGCGCACTGTAATTTTCTGATTGTTATATTCTTCCGGAAGTATTACTTTATAGCCATAATTCGATTCAATATAAGAAGCAATATCAGTTAGTTTTTGATCATCAAAATCCTTAAATCTTTCAAAATCAACTATAGCAACAGTTTCGTTTCCGTAGGTAAATTTTTCGCCGGGTTTCAGGATCCATTTCTTGTCCTGATTTTTTACATTCATTTGTACACTTCCTTCGTAAAGTGCAACCTCTACTCTATTTTTGTTGTATCCCGTAACCGTAAAAGAGGTTCCTAAAACTGTAGTTGTAGTCTCGTTACAAAGTACCTGAAAAGGATGTTTTTTATCTTTTTTTACTTTGAAATACGCTTCTCCGGAAACTTCCACTTTTCTGTTTACAGCAAAATTATCAGCATAAACAATTTTAGAATTCGGACTCAACTCTACCCTTGAACTATCCGGTAAGGCAATAATTTTGATGATTGAAGTTGTGTTTTCAATTGTATTTCCGGCTACACTTAAAGTGGTACTATTGATTAAAGACGGAGCGTTAAAATAAATTCCCGTACTTATTAAAATAAAAAGTAAAATGGCTGCCGCTGCTGCATAATGACGCCACGAGCTATTTTTCTTCTTTTTTGAAGGAAAGGCTTTCGATTGAAATTCTGCCCACGAAGCCTCTTTTTCGTTATCAGAATGTGAAACAGGGGTTTCGTCCCAGATTTTTTTTAATTCTTCTTCTAATTTTTTTTCATCCATTGCTTGGGGCGTTATATTTTTTGACAATAAAATCCTTGTTTATTAAAAACACCGTAAACCATTTCCTTAATATCCCTGTTGGTTTCGATTCTTAGAATATGATTATTATTTTCTAAGTCGAATTTCATGATACAATCAGAAATAATAAACTGCAGAAGCACTACAATAAAGCTTGCATCTTCTTTGCTTGTAACATCTGTTTTATAAGATTCGATATGCATTTTATGTTTCCGTTTAATAGTATAACAAACGGGAACACAAAAGTTCCTAATGCTCTTCGATTTTTTTTCGAATAAATTTACTGGCAAGATAAATATGATTGGCAATTGTCTTTTCAGAAAGGTCTGTAATTGCTGCAATCTCCTTATAGCTAAGGTTTTCCAGTTTATGTAAAGTAAATATTTTTTGTTGCTGTTCCGGAAGAAGATTGATGAAATTATGAAGTTTTTCTCTTCTTTCTTCAAAAATTATGTTTTCTGTATCCTCAGGTTCCATTTTTTCGAACTCAGGATCAAGCTGAATTATTCTGTTTTCCCTGTTAACATGATTGAGAATGATATTCTTGCAAATTGTAAACAGTTGTTTATCGAATAAGACTTCTTCATTAAGCAATTCTCTTTTGTTGTACAATCTTAAAAAAGTTTCCTGAACAAAATCCTGTGGAGTCATCACTGTAGCATCAAAACGTCTGGCAATGTTTATCAGTTTATCGTAGTACTTGAGATACACTTCCTTGAAAGAAGCCTCATTACCATTTTTTAAACTTACTATAAACTTCCTGTTGTCCATAAACGCAAATACGCTAATTAGTCTTAACTTAAAATAACTAATAATATTGTATTTTAAATTGGTCGCTAAGACTTAAGTTTCGTTACTTTTTTTTAATAAAAACTTTAATTGGCAAAGAACAGAAATTTAATCAACGTTCGTAAACTTTTTTAAAAATTTAGTTTGAAAATTGTAAAAGAGGACTTTTTTAATCTTTTTATTACATATAAAAAAGGTCGCAAAAAAAAACTAATAGTGAGAGAAAAAAAGATCAACTTTTCTTATTTTTTTTAAAAACTTCATACAGTCGTTCTTTAAATTTTAAATACAAAAACCATTAAGCACCAATATCTACTTTACTATCAAACATTTATTATCTATTTAAAAAAAATTCATAACAAACTTTAAATAAAACAATAGATGGATTTGCTTCTTAAAATAAAAAATAAGACTACTATTTATCCTGAATTGAATGTTATGAAAACTTAAATTTTTACCGTTTTTAGAAAAAATTAAGAATTGCTTATTTTTCAAATTAGTATATTTGGCGCACCATCAAATTTATCTCCTGTCATTTTTTAACAAAACCATTCAGAAGGTTTATACTATTGTTCATGAAACATTTTAAGTTTATTTGTCTCATTTTTTTATTCTTACTTTCTTTTTTAAGAAGTACAGAGTATTATAAATATCAGCCAAAACTTAATGATTATTGCCATCAGGAGAATTTTACGACTGATGAACTTCCGCCTCTTTTTTCTTCAGATGTGTCAATGTCTAAAAATCTGGAGATTCATTTCATAGTTAAAAAGAAAATAAAATACAGGGCTACAACTTCGGATAGTAATATCCTGAAAACACTTTACTTTTCTAAGCTCCTCAATTTTAAAATTTTAGAAGACAGCCTGATTTACGGTATCGCTACCATTTATCAAATACAGCGTCATACTCACCTTCATTTATACCAACTTTTCTAGGTTTCAATCTATTTATTGATGTAGAGAACTTTTGTTCTATTGTCTTTTATTTTTTATAAAGGGCATATTATTTATACAAACATTTTCTCAAAAAACACGGCACAGCTCTTAAGGCTTCTGCCGATACATCTATATTTTAGATACTTATCTTCATTCTACTTCCTGTGATTAATGATCAGGGAGAGCCACTATTTATATACAATTTTTTAAAAATCACTCATGAACATTTATAAAAATCACCTTTTACTTTTTATTTTATCCCTGTTTGTTTTAGTCTCGTGCGGAGATAAAACCAAAAAAAACACCAATAATGTAAAAACAGTACCGGTCTATAAAGTCACTTTGCAGGACACAATAGTTTCAAATCGGTTTGTTGCAGATGTACATGCAAAAAACAATGTTGAAATTCATGTTCGTATTCCGGGATTACTGGAAAAAGTTTATATCAGCGAAGGACAATTAGTAAAAAAAGGACAGCTATTATTTAAAATAAGCGATGTCGAACTTCAAATCCAGCTATTAAAAGCTGAAGCCAGCTACAAAAGCAGTTTGGCAGACTTAAGAATCGCTACAGTCGAACTTGAGCAGGCACAAACTCTTTTTAATAAAAAAGTAATTGCAGACAAAGAATTAGAATTATCAAAAGCCAGACACGATGCGGCTTCGGCTAAGGTTGCGCATGCTTCTGCAGAACGAAAAGCCATTAATCAGCAAATTAATTTTACTACTATAAGAGCTCCTTTTGATGGTACGATAGATCGTATCCCTTTTAAAGAAGGAAGTATTGTCGAAAACGGTTCGCATTTAACCACACTTTCGCAATTAGATGATGTTTATGCTTATTTTTCTATTCCTGAAAATATCTATTTTCAAATGATGACGGATAAAACACTAAATACAAAAGGAGATATAAAACTGGTTTTGCCAAATGGCGCCGTTTACAGTCATAATGGCGAATTAAAAACGGCCGATGGAGATATCGACAGGCAAACAGGATCTATTCAGTACAAAGCTAAATTTCATAATCCGCAAGGATTTATAAAGCATGGTACATCAGGAAAACTCATTATTTCTGAACCAAAAAAGAATGTGATCGTAATTCCGCAAAAAGCTGTTTTCTCTATTCAGGACAAACAGTTTGTATTTGTAGTGAACAAAGAAGGGATCATTAAAATGACAAACGTAACCATTGGGAGTACTCTTGATGATGCATATATTTTAAATAAAGGTTTAAAAAACAATGATTTAATTGTTCAGGAAGGAATTCAATCCTTACGTGATGGCGATAAAATCAATATCAAACAAACTCAAAGTGTAAACCTGTAATTATTATACATCATAAAAAGATTTCAAAATGATCGAAATGTTTATTAAAAGAAAAATATTATCATTAATCATCTCGGTTATGATAGTACTGCTTGGAATATTAGCTTTATTCCAGCTTCCCATAACACAATTTCCTGATATTGTGCCGCCTTCTGTAACCGTAACGGCCAAATATACAGGTGCAAATGCCGAAGTTTCTGCCGATGCCGTTGCGCTTCCGTTAGAACGTGCCATAAACGGTGTACCGGGAATGACTTATATGTCGACGGTAACTTCGAATGATGGTTTAACGCTGATTCAGGTTTTCTTTGAAGTAGGAACCGATCCTGATTTAGCCGCCGTAAATGTTCAAAACCGTGTAACGACCATACTTGACGAACTTCCAGAAGAGGTAATTCGGGCCGGAGTTACTACAGAAAAAGAGGTAAACAGTATGTTGATGTACCTTAATATTACCAGTACGGATGAAACTCAGGATGAACAATTTATCTTCAATTTTACGGATATTAATATTCTGCAGGAATTAAAACGTATTGATGGTGTTGGCCGTGCCGAAATCATGGGTCAGAAAGAATATTCGATGCGTGTGTGGCTTGATCCTCAAAAAATGCTTTCATATAATATTTCGGCAAATGAGGTTATTGGTTCACTTCAAAAACAAAACATTTCTGCTGCTCCGGGTAAAGTTGGTGAAGGATCCGGGCAATTAAATAATGAACTTCAGTACGTTATAAAATACGGAGGGAAATTTTTCGAACCTAAACAGTACGAAGAGATTCCGCTTAGGGCAAATTCTGACGGAACAATATTACGACTAAAAGATATTTCGAATATTGAATTCGGTTCGATGAGTTACGGAATGGTTTCTAAAACCGACGGAAAACCTTCGGCTTCTATCATGTTGAAACAGCGCCCGGGTTCGAATGCATCCGAAGTAATTGCCAGCGTAAAAGAAAAAATGGCTGAACTTAAAGGGACTTCTTTTCCTCCGGGAATGAATTTTAACATTGCTTATGATGTATCCCGTTTTCTTGATGCTTCAATCGATGAAGTTATAAAAACGCTAATCGAAGCCTTTATTCTGGTTGCTTTTGTTGTTTTTATTTTTCTTCAGGACTGGCGTTCTACTTTAATTCCTGTTCTCGCTGTGCCTGTAGCACTTATTGGTTCGTTTACCTTTATGTCGATGATGGGATTCTCTATCAACTTGCTAACGCTTTTTGCTCTGGTTCTTTCTATCGGAATTGTAGTCGATAACGCCATTGTCGTCGTCGAGGCCGTGCACGTAAAAATTTCCGAAGAACATATGGATCCGCTCCCCGCTACTATTAGCGCCATGAAAGAAATTACCGGAGCCGTAATTGCGATTACCATTGTTATGGCGGCAGTATTTATTCCGGTAGCTTTCCTGAGTGGTCCGGTTGGGGTTTTCTATAGGCAGTTCTCGTTGACGATGGCTATTAGTATTGTTATTTCGGGAATTAATGCCCTTACGCTTACCCCCGCTTTATGTGCCATCATGCTGAAAGCACATGATCCTAATAAAAAGAAAACGTCTTTACTGGATCGCTTTTTTCACAGATTCAATAAATGGTTTGACAATATTACTTCTAAATACATCAAAGTACTTGTAAAATTTGCAGATCGTACGGTGGTTACGGTTGGTTTACTAGTGCTGTTTTGTTTCTTAACCTGGGGAACAAGCAAGTTTTTACCTTCCGGATTTATTCCTTCTGAAGATCAGGGAATGGTATATGTAAATGTAACAACACCTCAGGGAGCAACGGTAGAACGTACCGAAAAAGCCCTTGATGAAGTAACCCGTCTTGCAAAAGGAATAAATGGTGTCGACAACGTTACTACTCTTGCGGGATATAGTATTGTTACTGAAATTGCCGGCGCATCGTACGGAATGGGAATGATTAATTTGAAAGACTGGAAGGAACGTGATATTTCTGTGAATGAATTTATTGCACTATTAACTGAAAAAACAAAAGGCATTACAGATGCACAGATCGAAATTTTTGCTCCGCCAACAGTTCCGGGATTTGGTAATACCAGCGGTTTTGAAATGCGTTTACTGGATAAGTCCGGCGGAACGATTAGCAATACAGATGAAGTCACTAAAAACTTTATAAAAGAGTTAAATGCTTCACCTGAAATTCAGAACTCCTTTACCAGTTTCGATGCGACTTTTCCTCAATATCTAATTCATGTTGATTATGATCTTGCAGCCAAAAAAGGAATTTCTGTAGACAATGCCATGTCGACTTTACAAACCATGTTGGGTTCATTTTATGCGACCAACTTTATTCGTTTTTCTCAAATGTACAAAGTAATGGTTCAGGCCAGTCCGCAGTTTAGAAAAAATCCGGAAAGCATTCTTGATATGTATCTAAAAAATGATGCCGGCGAAATGGTTCCGTTTTCTACCTTCATAAAATTGGAGCGTGTGTATGGGCCTGAGGTTTTAACGCGTTACAACATGTACATGTCGGCGATGATCAACGGTGAGCCTGCCGAAGGTTTTAGTTCAGGAGAAGCGATTGCAGCAGTAGAGAAAATTGCAGCAGAAAAACTCCCAAGCCGTTTTGAACTGCAGTGGTCTGGTATGACGCGTGAGGAAATCCTCTCCGGAAATCAAACCATTTACATTTTTGCTTTATGTATTTTGTTTGTTTATCTGCTTCTTGCCGCACAGTACGAAAGTTTACTATTGCCGTTTCCGGTACTTTTAAGTTTGCCGGTAGGAGTATTTGGTTCTTATCTCGCGCTTTTAATGGTTGGTTTAGATAATAACATTTATGCTCAGGTCGCACTCGTCATGCTAATTGGTCTGCTCGCCAAAAATGCCATTTTAATTGTGGAATTTGCGATGGCACAAAATAAATTAGGACGCGAAATTACCCAGGCCGCAATCGAAGGAGCGAGACTTCGTTTCAGGCCAATTCTTATGACCTCATTTGCTTTTATATCCGGATTGATTCCGTTGTGTATTGCAACCGGAGCCGGAGCTGTTGGTAACCGTTCTATTGGTACCGCTGCCGCCGGAGGAATGCTTATAGGAACTGTTTTTGGACTGGTAATAATTCCGGGACTTTACATCTTGTTTGCCAAATTAGAAAAAGCAATGAATAAAAAATAAAACATGAAACAACAAATAAATCGATATATAATCTTTGGCGGCGTTTTGCTTCTTACGGCCTGCTCCGCTCCAAAAATCAATGATAATCTGGCAGCGAAACAGCTGCCGGAAAATTTTGACCTGAAACGAAAAAAAGCTGCTGATAGCCTGCAAAATTTTATTCCGCTACAAACAGCAAACTATTTCAAAGATGAGAAACTTGAAAATCTTTTGAAGAAAGCTATTGCTCAAAATCCTGATTATTTAATTATGGAGGAACGAATTTTAATTGCCAATTCGCATTTAAAAGTGGCAAAACTGGCACTTTTACCTTCTTTAGATCTTCAGGCAGATCTTTCGGGAACGAGTTACGGAAAATATACTATGGATGGTGTAGGGAATTTTGACACCAATTTTTCCCAAAATATAAATGATAAACAAAGGATAAATGAAAGTGTTTCTCCTAACCTGTTTTTAGGTGGAAAAGTTTCCTGGGAAGCTGATATATGGGGGAAACTGAGCAATCGTAAAAAAGCGGCACGCGAACGATTTTTTGCTTCTCAACAAGGAATGCGATTATTACAAACCCGCTTATTAAGTGATGTTGCTGATTTGTATTATAAACTCATTGCGCTGGATAAACAGGCTGAGATTTACAAAAAGAACCTTAAAACACAACAAAGAGCGCTTGATATTGTTTCGGCACAGCGCTCTGTGGGAAAAGCGACTGAATTGGCTGTTCAGCAGTTTAATGCGCAGAACAACAACATTTTGGCGGAAGCCGAACAACTCAATCTAAGCATTGATCAAACCGAAAAGGCGTTGTTAAATCTTTTAGGAGAATACGGCGGAAAAATCGAAAGAAGTGCTGATTTCCTTTCCGGTCATCTGGAGGTTTTAAATCAAAAAATAAGCGTGGATTCTATTATTCATAAAAGACCGGATGTTGCTGAAGCCTATCATGAACTGCGCGCTACAAATGCTGATGCAAAAGCAGCGCGTGCGGCCTTTTTCCCAACTTTAAATTTGGGTGGTTATGCTGGTTTTAATTCGTTTTCTTTCTCCACATTTTTTGATAATGGATCATTTGCATGGCAATTACTTGGCGGATTAACAGCTCCTATTTTTAATAAAGGACAGATTAAACAGGATTTTTTTGTGTCTAACAAAAGGCAGCAAATCTCGTTTTTACAATATCAAAATACGATTACAACGGCGTATAATGAGTTGAGTGCTTTACTGCACAGAACAGAATCTTTTGTTGGTGTTTTGAAATACAAATCGAAAGAAATTGAACATCTTGAAATTGCCGTTAATGTGTCAAATGATCTGTATTTGAGCGGTTATGCCAATTATCTGGAAATTATTAATGCACAAAAAAATAAACTGCAGGCCGAACTGGATTTTGTTGACATTCAGTTAAAAAATGCAGAGTCACAGGTATTATTGTACAAAGCTTTAGGAGGAGGAATAAATTAATCTTAAAGCAATTAATTGGTCGTAAATTTTTAAATTAGTACATAAAAACTGCAGTTATTAAAAGGCTGTCTGAAATCTATTCAGGCAGCCTTTTTTTTTATCAAAAAGTAATATTTGAAATTATAATGATTTGAAAAATACGCTGATAAAGCTCTCGCAGATTTAGCAGATTCAGCAGATTTTTTTGATAAAGTCTGGCAAAGAATAATCTGCCGAATCTGCTAAATCTGCGAGAGAAAAAATCTTATTCATTATTCTCTAAGAATATCTGCAGCTTCGTTTATATTCAATTTTAAAATACTGCCATAAGCAACAGCTGCTTTATGAACCTGAACACTCCAGTCTTCGGCTGCATTATCATCGGCACCATCGGATATGTATTTTAAACACAAAAACGGAATGTTTTCTTTCATAGCAATCATAGCCAACGCGTAAGATTCCATATCAACTACATCATAAATCGTTTCAGAATGCTGCATTTCGAAACTATCTCCTGTACCGCAAATACCTACAGGCAGTCCGTTCATTTCCAGACCATATTCTAAAACTGGTGGCAAACCCGACAAAGGCGTTTCGTAGAGAGCAAAACCAAGTCCTCTCACATCCATATCTCTTTGAACAAATTTTGTACAGCAAACTACATCACCTTTCTTAAAATGAGTACTTCCCGCCGAACCCAGATTTACAATTACCGAAGGTCTTTTTAATTGTATCGCTTTAGTTAATTCGTAGGCAGCATTGACTTTTCCGATTCCGGTAATAAGTGCAGTATGATCTTTAAACACTTCCGCTGCTTCAGAAGCCAGGGCAAATGTAAAAAGCACATCTTTGAATGCGTATGTATGTTTTTCGTTAATCTTTATCATAAAAATTAGTGTTTCTTTATGTTGCAAATATCGGGTATTATTTACTTCTGTATTTTCAAAATGGTTTCATTTTTTTTATTTAAGGATTCGTTGTGTTTGGGATCGTAAAGCATGGCCGTACACAAACAGTTTTTTCTTTCTTTACTCAGTAAAATCGGGCAATTGACACAGGATTTGCAATTTTCCCAGAAAACCTCATCGGTAGTTAATTCTGAATACGTGACGGGTTCAAAACCCAATTCATGATTCATTTTCATTACGGCCAAACCAGTTGTCAGACTGAATATTTTTGCATCAGGATATTTTTGACGGCTCAATTCGAAGATTTTTCTTTTAATCGTTTTTGCCAAGCCTGTGTGTCTGAATTCAGGTGCTACAATTAATCCGGAATTAGAAACATATCGTCCATCTTCCCAAGAAGATATAAAAGAGAATCCGGCCCATTTTCCCTCTGATGTAAAAGCGATAATAGCTTCGCCTTTTTTTATTTTTGACTCCAGTAATTCAGGAGAACGGCCAGAAATTCCCGTTCCGCGGGCTATGGCGGATGATAGCGTGACGTCGCAAATTTCTTTTATCCAAAAAACATGTTTGGTGCTGGCGACTTCCACAGTAAAATTTGGTATTTCTTCTTCAATAGGGCTATTTTTTAAGGTGATTGATTGGTTGGTAAACGGGTCAGGCATTACAAAATCTTTACCTGAAAAATCTATGTTACGTTGTTGGGTTTTCATATCTAGTTAATTGTATTCCCTGTTTTATTAATAATACAAATCTATAATGGATTGGAAATACAAAACAGAATTTCCAATTTACATACCAATTTCGTAACGGCCACCTTTAAAGAACCATTATTGCCTCTATATAAACAACTTATAACAAAAAAGAGTTATTATTCACTAATTGATATTCTTATCAAAATGATATGATTTTATCATTCTGATATCAATTGAACTGGTGCTTTAGGGACCAATTCAAAAATCTTTCGAGAGAAAAAATAACCACAGAGAACGCTAAGTTTTTTATCTTTCTCCTTTATAAAAAACACAAAGTTCAAAAAGCTAAGCCAATACAAAGCTTTGTTAACTATGTGTTTTTTAGAAGTATCCTTAAATAAAAATCTTTGCGTTCTCTGTGGTGAAAAATAAGTAATGCGTTTAATTTTTTTATATTTTTCCACAACATTTAGTGTTGATCCAATGTAAGATAAGATCATTAAAACTTTAGCATAAAAAAACCTCCAAAATCAATGACTTTAAAGGTTTGTATTTTTTTGATGATTTAAAGGAATCATCACCCATAATATTTACAGAAACGAAGTATTAAATCGTTCAAAATGACAAGTATAACCATTTGGATTTTTGACTAAATAATCCTGGTGATAATCTTCGGCAACCCAAAATGTACTAATAGGTTCCAATGTCGTAACCACTTTTCCCGGCCATTTCCCCGAATCATCAACAAGCTGAATTACTTCTTTTGCAGCCTGCTCCTCTTCTTCGTTCTGAACAAATATAGCCGATCTGTAACTTGATCCTTTGTCATTACCCTGCCTGTCTACCGTTGTTGGATCGTGCATTCTGAAAAAGTAATCCAATAATTCTTTAAAAGATGTTGTATTGGCATCATAAGTAATCTCCATTCCTTCTGCATGTCCGGGATGATTTTGATAAGTGGGATTATCATTTTCCCCGCCAATGTAACCCACTTCAGTATCGATTACACCGGGACGAACACGAAAAAGATCTTCCATACCCCAAAAACATCCTCCGGCTATATACGCTTTCTTTAAATTTTCCATACTATTTGTTTTTAAAAATCATTTTAAAACTTAAGATTTCGTTAGATTTGGTTCTTAAGTTTTATTAAATCAATACATTGAAAACGAATAAATAAATTATTGTTTACAATGCTTAATTTTCTTTAGTTCCCTATCAAAGATAATGGATTATTTGTTGATTTTAAATAAGGAAAACATAATTTAAAGTAAGAACATGAAGGCTTATGATCATTTTAAAAATCATCTTAAAAAGAATTTATATTAAATTTGGAAATATTGCTTTGCGTTCACGAGCAAGATGCTCGCGCCAGCCGGAGGACTTTAAAGGTTTGTATTTTTTTGATGATTTAAAGGAATCATCACCCATAACATTTACAGAAACGAAGTATTAAATCGTTCAAAATGACAAGTATATCCATTTGGATTTTTGACTAAATAATCCTGGTGATAATCTTCGGCAACCCAAAATTTACTAATAGGTTCCAATGTCGTAACCACTTTTCCTGGCCATTTCCCTGAATCATCAACAAGCTGAATTACTTCTTTTGCAGCCTGCTCCTCTTCTTCGTTCTGAACAAATATAGCTGATCTGTAACTTGATCCTTTGTCATTACCCTGCCTGTCTACTGTTGTTGGATCATGCATTCTGAAAAAGTAATCTAACAATTCTTTAAAAGATGTTGTATTGGCGTCATAAGTAATTTCCATTCCTTCTGCATGCCCGGGATGATTTTGATAAGTGGGATTATCATTTTCCCCGCCAATGTAACCCACTTCGGTATCGATTACACCGGGACGAACACGAAAAAGATCTTCCATACCCCAAAAACATCCTCCGGCTATATACGCTTTCTTTAAATTTTCCATACTATTTGTTTTTAAAAATCATTTTAAAACTTAAGATTTCGTTAGATTTGGTTCTTAAGTTTTATTGAATCAATACATTGAAAACGAATAAATAAATTATTGTTTACAATGCCTAATTTTCTTTAGTTCTCTATCAAAGATAATGGATTATTTGTTGATTTTAAATAAGGAAAACATAATTTAAAGTAAGAACATGACGGCTTATGATCATTTTAAAAATCATCTTAAAAAGAATTTATATTAAATTTGGAATTAATAGTTAAAAATATTTCTACAGTGTCAAGAAGAAAAACTTTGTAGATCTGGTTTGAAACAATGATAAGTAAAAAAGAAAATGAATAAAACAGGTTTTAAATGTAGTATCGCGATTATTTTTCTAATTTCATTTTTATTTATCTATTGTAAAAAAACAGATAAGAATATTACTATCACAGAAAAAGAATTGTATTACAAAATTTATTCAGAAAATAATAGTTTACTTGGATATTCTATGAGAAAATATGAATTTAGAAATGATACAATTATTGAAAAATACATCTCAATTAACTTAAATGGGAAAAAGAAGAATAAGTATTTGCGTGATTTTTACAGGAATGGAGCAGATATATATATTTCCTCCAATATCCAAAATGATAAAAACAAGTATTTATTTTTTTCTCCAACAATTAAAGACACCTGCTATTTTATTGATAGAAAATTAGATAATTTTTATTTGTGTGCTAAGGGAAAAGTCAATTTCAAAAACCACAAGAATGTTTTTAAAGTTTATTATGATGAAGGAGGATCTCATCCACGAAAAGAAACTTTGGTACTAGATAAAGATTATACAATATTAGCTAGATTTGAAGATTGTTATGGTTATCAAAAGGAAATTGTAATTGAAAATAGTAAAACAATTGCAGATCTAAAAATTAAATTTCAAAAAGAACAAAAGAAAATTTTATGGTGGTAAAAATACATAATGCATTTTTACAAAAACAATAACAAATTTAGCCTTAATTTTAAGCTTAAATTTTTAAATCTATCTTCTATCTTTTCCTTAGATAATTCAAAATAATTAATTAAAATTATTTTGCGTTCACAAACAATATGCTCGCGCTATCGGGAGATGACAACAATTCTGCAAGTTTTGAATGAAATGAAGTTAAAAGAATTAGTCTACCAAGAAAAATTAAGAACTTAAACAATCTTGAGAACTAATTAAAAACTAAAATGTTATGAGAATATTAAGTACTTTATATTTATTTTTTTCGCTGATTTTTTTTGGATATTCACAAGAAGCCAACATAAAAAACGGAAGTTCATCAGAAATTGTCTTTTTAAAAGATTGCAATCTTAAGAAGGTTATAAAAAAAATAGTTACCGACAAAAGAAATGATTGTAATGAAAGAGGGGCGAATTGGTACATTGACTTTATGAAAGATAATTTTATATTGGTCAGTAAGAATACTATTAGAAATTTAATAATTTCGAATGAAATAGATAAAATTTATACTACACTATTAGACGATAATATTTTATTTATCTTAAATAGTGACAGCACGAAAGATTCTTTTGATAAAACAGGATATTCTTTGGACTTAAGTTCCTCTATCGGAAAAATGGATTATTCAACAGTTGATTACTCATTTTGGATTATTCAGAAAACAGATAGCAAAAAATATAAAATTGTTAAAGAAAAAAAATACAATCGTAATTAAAACAAGAGTTCTAACGAAAAGCTATGTAAATGTAGCTCACAAAGGATACAAAAAAAGCCCATTCCTAAAAGGTTTGGGCTTCTTTTTAGTCTTACAATCTAGTTTGTTTTTTAAAAATCCTGGCTAATAAAGTGATTCATCTTTGTCTTAATTATTTAGAACCGATTTCAGTTCAATATATTTTTCAAGATTTTTAAAATCGTGTCCTTTTCCTTTCATTGATTTAATAAAAGCTGGCGTTGCACCCGTTGCATTTGCTCCAATAATATCATCCATCTTTAAATTAGTAAAGCCAAGATCTTTGTATTGCTGCACTAAAACAGGTGTTATATTTTGCGATTTCAATGCAATCAGATCATCTGGTGCAATATTTGTAAAACCTGCTTTTTGAAAATCTCTTATATATTCTGCTTTTACATTCAATGATTTCATAGCAATAAGATCATCGTTTGAAAGATGGTCATAACCTGCTTCTTTCAGTGAATTGATATAAGCTTTATCAATATTCAATGCTTTAAAAGCAAGGACATCATCATCGCTGTTTGAATCATCTTCGCTGTTATTATTGGCTTTTGCAGCACTGCGTACATCAGCAATAAATTTGCCATCAACACCTTGTGATTTTAGTGCTATGATATTACCCGGGGTCAGATCTTTGTAACCTGACTTGCGTATTTCTTCGATATAAGCTTTGTCAATACCCAATGATTTAAACGGAACCAGATTATCAAGATCAATATCCGGAATTGCCTGTTTTATTGAAGCAATATAAGATTCGTTAACATCTAAAGCTACAAGAGGAATAAGTTGGTCTTTATCTGGATTCGTATACCCTTTTTGTTTTACCATTTGTACATACGACTGCTTGATGTTCACCATAAAGAAAACCATTAAGTCATCGTCTGTGATTTTTATTCCTTCTTTAAGCATTGCAGCCTGATAGTTTTTGTCGGCAGTAAATTTATACGTTCCGGTTCCTTTATCTCCTTCAAATTTACCGGTAAAAGTCATCGTTCCAGCTTCGCGTGTCAATGTAAATGTGCCTTGTTTGTCTCTTTGCAGGTCATTAAATTCACTCAACTGAAAAGTGCTGGAAGAATTATCTTTCTCACCGCTTTTTAATTGAAGTTCTACTTCATTTCCTTTGATAGTCGCAAACCAGTTTCCTTCTGTTCGTATTGTATTTTGAACATGTGACTTTTTTGCAGCTTTTTTTCCAGACTTCTCTGTAGATTTCAGTGTTTGACTTTGCGCTGCCGGTTGATTAAAAAGGCAGACAAATAATACCATAAGTGGTACGAGGAAAAAATATTTCCACGTCGTGTTTACGTTTGATTTTTTTGAGTTCATCATGATGATTCGTTTTTTAAGTAATGATTGATTATAATTGGTTGTAAGACTCAAAGGAAATTGCGGTGCTGCTACTTTCAGCAGGCTAAACTGATAACTCTCTCGTTCAACAGTATCCTGCTGCAGCATTTGGTCATCGGTTAAAAATTCAAGATTAATTTCAAGTGCTTTTCGCCATTGCCAGGCAAAAGGATTGAACCACTGAAAAATAAGCATCATTTCTGCAAGCAGAAGATCTATGGTGTGTTTTTGCTCGATATGTATTTTTTCGTGCAGCAAAATCTGATTGTAGGTTTCCCATTCGTATTTTTCAGGATTGATAAAGATGTTGTTAGCAAAAGAACATGGAGCTTTGTCTTCTGTTATTTCGACTATACGAAATTTGCCATCCTGAATCACCGAACCTGAATAAGCTCTGATAATCAATATCGCAGCCTGCATTAAAAAATTTATTCCAAAAACAATCACTCCAAACCAATATAGGTAAATGAGCCACTGTAATACCACTTCAACATTGATGAATTGTTTTGTTGGTGCTACAAAGGTTTTCTGTACTGATTCTTGTTTTACTTGGGTTATGCTATTTTTATGAATCGGAGTTTCCGGCAAAACAACAGCCGTTGCAACTGGTGCATTTCTAAATGATAATTGCTGAGGCACCGGAACCAAAGGCAAAACAAAAGCCAATAGCATACAGGCCAGCAATACATACCTGTTTAAATGAAAGAAAGTTTCTTTTTGCAAAAGCAGCTTG
>Ga0247812_10000613_pt1 | contig 21430 bp, 19 predicted proteins | sample UWRJL149409B1_FD_178011 | JGI IMG/M metagenome (GOLD analysis project Ga0247812, IMG submission 178011) | Plant litter microbial communities from Arlington Agricultural Research Station in Wisconsin, United States - UWRJ-L149-409B-1 | ecosystem: Environmental > Terrestrial > Plant litter >...
GATCGCCGAGGGTATCAAGAAAGGGCAGGATTACCTCTTGCACAACACTACACTTGGCATTCCAGCTTTTGTACAGAATGAAGGAATACATGGGTTTCTCAGTGGAAATGCGACAATTTTCAACTCTCCACTGGCATTTGCGTGTTCCTGGAACCCCGACCTCATCCAGAAAATGGGCGCTGCTATTGCCCAAGAAGCACTTGCACTTGGTGTAAATCAGTTGCTTGCCCCGCTGGGTGATCTGGCACGAGAGCTGAGATTCGGTAGAGTGGAAGAAACATTTGGTGAGGATGGATATCTTGCGGGGGAGATTGGGTATAGCTACATTATTGGTGATGTATATGGCCCACTTTGGAAGAAAACAGACTGATTTCTTGTAGGACTCCAAGGTGGTAATGTTAGTGCTATGGTCAAGCACTTCGCCGGTTTTGCCAGCCCGGAACAAGGTCTTAACACTGCACCTGTACATGGTGGGGAGAGAGAATTGCGGACGACCTATCTACCTCCATACAAACGACAGATTATGGACGCTGGTGTCTACTCTGTCATGAGTGCATACCACGCCTATGACGGAGTAGCTTTAGTCGCGAACCATCATATTTTGACTGAGATTCTTCGCAACGAGTGGGGATATAAATACCACGTGATCTCCGACGCAGGTGGAACAGATCGTCTCTGTAAGGATTTCAAAATGTGCCGATCTAAGCCTATTGACAAAGAGGCTATAACCATGTTTGCATTGCCCGCTGGTAATGATGTTGAGATGGGTGGAGGCTCTTATAGTGAGTTTGCCCTTTCACCCGCAATACTTTATGAAGACAATTCTGATCTGTGCTCCCATTAGGCTTTCAAAACATTCCTGAATTAGTTGAGTCAGGTAAGCTAAGTGTTGAGATTGTCGATACAGCAGTTTCGCGTCTACTACGCTCCAAATTTGCCGCTGGCATTTTTGAGAATCCATATGCAGCAGCTCCTGCAGACAAGACCGATTCATTGATCCACACGAAGGAAACGGTCGCGCTTGCGCGTCAAATTGACACCGAGTCCATCGTATTGCTTGAGAATCACAACAACGTCTTACCACTTTCGAAGTCAGCAAACGTAGCTGTGATCGGACCTATGGCAGATTTCATGAACTATGGAGATTATGTGCTTAATGGAAGTTACCTCCATGGTGTGACTCCTCTTGATGGTATCAAGTCTGTCAGCACCGGGACTGTGACCTTCGCTCAAGGCTGTGAGCGTTGGTCAAATGATCAGTCTGGATTCTCCGAGGCAATTGCGACCGCATCCGCTGCAGATGTTGCAATTGTTGTTGTAGGAACTTGGTCCCGTGATCAAAATCAATTATGGCAAGGCTTGAACGCCACCACTGGAGAGCATGTTGATGTCTCATCTCTCAATTTAGTAGGTGCTATGCCCCACCTCGTCTCAGCAATCATCAATACTGGAAAACCAACAATTGTCGTATTCTCTTCCGGGAAGCCTATCACAGAACCCTGGATCTCGAGAAATGCATCAGCCCTTGTCCAGCAATTCTATCCTTCCGAAGAAGGAGGAAATGCTTTAGCTGATATTCTATATGGAGAAGTTAACCCAAGTGGTAAACTATCGGTTGGCTTTCCTTACGACGTCGGAACGACTCCCATCTATTACGATTACCTTAATTCTGGGCGGTATGTAGATGCTGGGAGAGAATATGACAATGGTACTCTAGCTTTCGGACATCAATATGTTTTGAGCTCTCCTGTACCACTTTATGAATTTGGCTACGGGAAGTCTTATTCAACATTCTCCTATTCCGCTTTGACACTTTCCAAAACCAGTGTAAGCGCCACGGACAATATTACTGTCTCTGTCGATGTCACCAACAACTCAACTAGAGACGGAGCAGAAGTTGTGCAGCTCTATGTCAAAGATCTCATCAGCAGTGTCGTTATTCCAAATATCGAACTCAAGGGATTTTCCAAAGTCAGCATCGCTGCGGGGGAGACCAAGACTGTTCAAATCCCGCTTTCAATTGAAAAATTGGGACTCTGGGATATTAGGATGCGATACGTCGTGGAGCCTGGAGATTTCTTAATTTTTGCTGGAAGTTCTAGCGCAGATTTGAGGTCAAATGCTACACTAACTGTAGGTTGAGATGATCTTAATTCCAAAATCCTGTAGACAGGCAACGTCCATTTCACCATCATAGTTTACAAAAGTATATAATGCTACCTTCGTCCATATCTCATGAGAACATTATACTGTAGCCTCGTAGAAAGCTCCTCTATACGTGCTCATCACGTAAAATTTATCTGAATTAGATATTACCAAATCACAAGAGGACTCTCAGTTGGCTACTTCAAAGAAGCTTCTTGCTCTAATCCTCACTGAAGATGTTACATTTCAGAAACTAAGAAAGGTACTTGCTCACTTTATGTTAGCTTCTACTTAGTTTAAATATGGATCAAGTTTTCCCGACACTCACATAAAGCTGACTAGGTGAAGTCACATTTAGCCGGTAGGCAGTGGAGGGGTAGGTTCCAGGGTAGCTCTTGTGGGGGATCCGCAGGTAGAGGTCCCGGAACTGGATCGGCTATTTATTATTTTTTTGGCATATGTATATATAAATATATGTTTAATGCCTTTGAAATGAAACATTACAGTTTTTGTTGTGGATATCTTTCTGTCGTAGACAACTTCATAGAATACCGAGAAACCATGAGCTGAAGCACCACCATGGGGAGAATATTCAATATTTCCCTCGCGGTTTTCGCCGCCACGGGGTAAGATTCTGATATGATTCAGACGTCAAATTCTCAATAAAGACGACTTGAAATTTACAGGTCTTTCCTTTTCGGCTACGATGCAGGTGTTATGACTGATGTGATCGGTTCGAACAATTTCTTAACCTACTTCAATACCAATAAGACGTCTTCCATTATAGGCGCCATCAATAGCACATTCAATGGAGGAGCTGTATTAGGATCTCTTATGGGAGGCTTCACTATGGATTCTATAGGTCGCAAGAAAACCATCCAAATTGGTGCCTTGATTTGCCTCCTAGGAGCAATATTACAAGTTGCCGCAAAAAACCTGGCTATGATTTTAGTCGGACGTATCTTTGCTGGTTGGGTTATTGAGTATGAGTGTACCGGTATACCAAAGTGAATGTGCGCATCCGAAAATCAGAGGTTTGATTGTGGGAATGGCGCAGCAAATGATCGGTGTGGGGTTCATTGTGTAAGAAGGCATGTTTTGAGTGTGAAGTGATGCTGATAAATTATGAAGTTCGACAATAGAGGTTTCCGTTGGCTGTTCAAGCAGTCTCTTGCATTGTAAGCACTGCTAGCCTCCCTTTACTGATATTTCTGGCACTAATTCCGTCTTTAGATCCTGGTGACGGGCATGCCTTTCTTTCCAGAAAGCCCTCGACACTTGATGGCAACTGATAGAGAGGATGAGGCTCTGCAGGTATTGATCAAGCTACATTATGATGGTACAAATGGTATGAATAATTATCTAGGAGCCTAAATTATGAATTAACGTCTATCAAACGACTGGGTACAGAATGAATTTAGGGAGATTAAAGAAACAATTGCGGCTGAGAAGGCCGTAACAGTACCTGGCTGGATGGTGATGTTTACAACACCACAATGGAGAACTAGACTCATGCACGGAACTCTTGTCCAGTCTTCACTCAACTCTCTGGGATCAACGTCATTAACTATTACCAAGTCCCCACGTACGAAACTCTAGGTATAACAGGAAGTCGAACTCTCCTTGTGTCTGGCATATACAACTGCGTCGGTCCGATTGCAAGTGAATTATTCTCAGTCTTCCAACTTCACACACGAAACTGAAATCTCCAGATCTCATTTTCATAGTCTTTGTACTCGACCGTGTTGGTCGCCGAAAGCCACTACTCTTTGGCACTATCGGCACCACCATCGCCCTAATGTGCGAAGGAATAATTAACTCCCAAACCCTAACGGGACATGTCACGGATTATCAATCGGTGGTATTTTCTTCCTATTCTCAGTATCGATCATTTTCTCTTTCTCATTTGGTCCTATCTCTTGGGTATAAGAGAGTGAAGTGATGCCGATGAATATACGCGCTCGGGGCAACGCTTTCGCAACCGGAATCGGAAACTGGGCTGTTGCTACATTATTTGCGCAAGTTAGTCCTATTGAATTACGTGAAATTGGATGGAAGTGTTATTTTGTGTTTGTTAGTAAGTCTGGAACTACCCCTTTCCATCTCAGCTGAGGCTTGGCAACTATGAGGTTGATTGTGGTTGCGAAGCGTTCAACATCTTCGTGACTTTCCCGACTATCTTCTTTTTATTTAAAGAGATGACCCAGGTTAGTTTGGAGGATATAGATTTACTGTTTGGAGGGAGGGCATTGGGGACATTGCCGAATGATCTACACAAGGGAGGTCCAGATGTTACGCAGCTGGCGACGAGGGAGACGACTGTGTAACAGGGCAATCAACATTCTGAGTTTGATTCGTTCCTCCAAATTTAAGAATGCAACGCAGTTTTAAGTCTGCTTTACTATCCATCGAACATCCATTACCTTGCACAGTTTTCTTCCAAGACGTTGCATATCTTTGAGGATCTACACGGATACAAGTGAAAGTTGAATAAATTACGAGATGGCGTTAATGATAAACTCCTATATTCAGTTCAAGACACTTGTATTAGAATAAACCAAGTATATTTAAATAATATTCTGTCATGGTTTTCTTTATCCTTTTATTTGCCTATGAATATAGTTTTTAAAGATTTTATAGAATAAAGTGTTTATTAATAATAATTTCAAAAATATATTTAGCTAATTTATATTTTTATATTTTTACTAAATTAAATACTATATCTTAAACTCTAGCTTAAATAACTTATATCAATCAGAAAAAGTAAGCTACTAGATAAATTGGATAAGCAATACTCTAGGTATTTATATTTTAATTAAAAAATTAAGAATATAAAGGTAATATACTCCCAAGGATCACAAATTAACTTTATCAACTAGTCTGCCTGCTTGAATTCGAGAACAAGACTCGATGGGTCGCACGGATTCAAATACACAATTCTACAGAAAGGCTGGCTATGAGGTTACAAAGTGAGATAGACGCAACGCCAGTGATCAGAGAACACACAAAAGTTCCTGTGCCACGGGTATTCAGATATAAGATTGATGGCAGCAGTCCAGCTGGAGTTGCGTTCATGTTAATGGAATTTTTACCGGGGGGTGTTGCCATACACGCCGATGGTGGTTATGAAGCTCATCAGGCCAGATTTTTCTACAACAGAGGGGGCTTTTACGAGGCAATAGCTAAGTCCTCCATCATAGGTTTGTTTATATCATTTATCTAACAAGTCTGTTGTAGGTACAGATGACGTCAGTACGTTTGCAAAGATAGGTACTGTTGTGACGCGCAAAGACGGCAGCTATGATATTGGCCAATTCCCAGATATAGGTAGACCGTTTAAAACTGCAACAGCATTCTTTGACGCGTGGGCTGCTCATGCAAAATTTCCGAAATCAAAGGCAGAAATTTAAAGGAGTATGGAGTATGGAGTATGGAGTATGACCCGATTAATGAGGTGCTCACATCCATTATCGAATTCCCTCTCAAGATTAAGGCGGTAGCCAGTCGACTTTATTCATGTGATGATGGACCATTTCCAGTATCACACTGAGACTTTTTTCACAGTAATATCAACCTCGACCACAGATATAGAATACTCGGTGTCGTTGACTGGGAAGAGGCATGTACAGTACCCTGGGAGCTAGTGGAAAGAATATCTTAGTTGGAGAGGATGATCGTATCAAGCTTGCGGATTTCGACTGCACGAACTTCATCGGCTCAGAATTCGAAGCATGCAGTCCTCCATACGGACGGCTTCTAGGCAGTGAGGCTGGGCCAGGAAGTGGCACTGCAGGCAACCTTGGTGCGCGGACAGAACAATTTGCACTTGGCTCTTTATTCTATTTTATCAACTACGGTTTTGAGGTTTACGACGATCAAGACTTTGGCAAAGATCAGGGGCCTATTATTGTGCAGCGACTACAGCGAATGATGTTTCCTAAACTCGATATGGATCCCGTACTCGACTCTATTATCGGCGATTGCTGGCACAATCGATACCAGTCGGTTTCTGCGCTCTCTAAGTCTATCACACAACGATGCGATCTGAAAGATTATTCTGCCCAGGCAATGTCACCAGAGGAGTTTGCAGCACGCCGAGAATACTGTAGAGAGCTTGTTGAATCAGGAATTCTTCAAGCCTTACCCAATGCAACGTAGATAAAAACAATCTCATCTCACCATAATTCGACGAAACAAATATGGCAGGGCACATATGGAGGGGAGCGGAAGGAAGTTGGGCGGATCTTGGTGCTTGTTTAGTTTGCTTTGTTTGAAATCCGTGCTAAAGCAACGAACGGAGGGTTCAAAGTGTGTGGATTTCATTTTATGGGCCTATTATTGCCTCCTGCTCATCTCTACTGATTGCACGGCACGCCTCCACATTTCCGCATTCTGATCAAGCGGATCGAAAGCAGCTCGTATTTGAAATTAGGGTTTTGGATTGCGTTCGCACAACGCTAGGCAGGAGAGGGTTAGTTGGCAGAAGGTGCGAATGGAGATCGACTACACGTCCTATGAAGTATCGATGACAGGTGCAATAAGGCCAGGATCAAAACGAACTTTGACCGGTACAAACGTGCATCAAGATGTCATAGAAGCAAATCCAGATTGAGATGAACATAAGAGTAATAATTCCGAGATGCAACTTAACGCTGTTTAACATATCATGAATTTCAACCTCAATGTTCTGAAATCATGCCAAACCTTACACAGACTTCAACTCACCCGGACCTCAGGCGTTCCTTGTATTCTCTTAAAATTGGTTGAAATATCACCTGATCCGCCGATGCGAATCGATCTCGGAATTTGAGGGACAGTGGGCCATGTACTCGTGAAGAGAACATCCTGTCTCTCTACCCGAGCTGTTTATCTTTTGGATAACCACCTGTTTGAATCTAGATTCAGGCCTTTTTGTTGGCCTGGCTTAACTTAACTCTTAGAAACTCCTTGACCAATAACATTTCGAATAGCTCGTGCGTTATAAATTCTCGTAAAAACAGAGGGTCTGGTTTTTGAGATGAGGTATTCAAGGAACAGCGACGGCTTAACCTTACCCAATCCCGACTCCGATTCTCAAGAGAGCAAACATCTCTCAATTATAAGGCGTCACTTCGACGGATATTCTCGACCATGCCATCCTCAATGGTATCTAAACGCCAAAAATGGGTCAAAATTCCTCGCATGGTAAGTTGCCTGCACTCCTGTTGAAAATGACTCTTTCTAATGCAATATTGCTATAGATCTTGGTCGCCCAGCCATCTCAGTCCTCGCCACTATTGATCTAGAATATAGATTTATAATATAGAAGCTTGTTCCCTTGGGTTTTGTCTTATTAAATAGGCAGGGATCTAAAGTATTCACAAATAAAGCACGTTATTAGTATATGTTAAGATATTGTATTTGAGTTGAGCACGAAGCTCTTATCTAATGAAATAACCATCAACCTATATAGAGGTTTCCGGCCTCTGTTTCGATGCATTCATATGCTCCTTCCTTTTGCAGTAGCAACTAGTGTGTTTTCCTACAGTTCATCCGTACTATAATTTGGCTAACTGGAAATAGAAATCGACGTAAAGCTATGGGCAATTGAGCCCATAGCAACAGACTCAGTTATAGCCCCGACATGGGTGGTAAGAAAGGATGTGGACTGGAGAAATCCATTTGTAAACTCAACGACATCACACTGTGATAATAGCACGATCACACCTGCACCTACACCATGGCCGTCGTTCTCGAGAGAATATCCGATCTCTGGCTGCAACCCAGTTTGTAGTGACCCAGTTTATGGTACACTGTCTTTTAATCGTGATTGGTGTTATATGTAAGCATCAGCGTGCCCTCAAGGTTAATCATGAACCTACGTTGATATGACCCAGTCGTCCTCAAGAAGTTCATTTGGTCTACTGGCCCACTGGTGCCGCTGCGGGAAACAGGACATATCCATCCACTATCTACCTTAAGGATTGGGTTGTTAGGTTGTAGGTTTCTTGCGTTGCAGATTCTTTTCTTAGCTAAGTTAGCTAACCTGGCGGTATTTAGGACGAGCGCTTCCATTTACTATATGGTTCACGAATTCGACGCCATTGACTGGTGCGGACAGCCTCTCGGGCCATATGTGACTTCCTTTGTGCATTCTTATGCTTTGTCGGAGGTTTCAACCTTGTTATCCTATGCCAACGCAGATACAACAACGAGGATGGGTCCGCCAAGCCAATTGCATCTCAGCGATCTACGCACCGATTGTTCTACATGGGAGACTATTCCCATAAAAAATATTAACACTATGACGAATGGTTGCAACGCTATTGTGGAATATAAAGAGGATATTATAACAGCGTTAGCAAAGAAGATGTGAGTTGGACCTCCCAAGACCTTTGATTTTGCTTCAGAATTTCACGACTAAACAATCCCGTTTTAGTAATGGATGGCATACTTGCATAAGAGAATTCAACGGATACAACGGGATATTTGATCCTCCCGTTCCTGTGGCTGCTTGTGTCGGTGATGCTGAAGAATGTAGCGACTATGGTGCCGGCTTCATGTTTCCTGTACCCCCTGGACAAGAAGCAGCATCCTCAGCCCCAATAATAACAGCTCAACCTGAGAATGAGGCACCTAAGACTTCTTCTACACCCCAGGCAGTGCACTCGCAAGCGGTATTGTCCATGCCTACTGCAACAGCGCCTCCATCCGCAACGACTGCTGCGCCAACCGAACCAGAGACGCCCAATACCTCAGTGGCCTTTGGCTCTCAAACATCAATTTCTGCTACAACACCAATTCCTATTCTCACTCTACCCAACTCTGAGGTCGCATCAGCAGATCTTGGGGCCTTAACCTTGGTGATTGGAGCCCAAACTCTTACCTAGGGATCACTGGCGATTATGATATCGGGAGTAGAAGTTGCCAGTCTTGGGCCTTCAGGAGTGGTAGTCAGCAACACCAATGGAGAAGTAATTACGCACCAGATTCCAGCTGCGCCATCTGTGATCAGTGTTACTACTCCCACGCAGGTTCTGGGAGTCGTAGCGGGACACACAATATTTGGCAGTGCTGTTGGATCAACAGCAGTAGCCCTTGGTGGGCAGACACTGAGCCTTGGTGGTGGTGCTGTAACACTGTCTGGAAATCAGGCTGCTACTCTGGGGAGCAGTGGGTTGGTGACTGCCGCGCCGGGGGGATTTGAGACAACTATGGCAATTACTACTGGGCCGGTTTTAGGAATTGTAGCGGGACACATAATATCTGGCAGTCCTGTTGGGTCTTTGGCTGCAGTTGTCAATGGGCAAACACTGACCCTTGGGGGTGCAGCTGTAACATTGTCTGGGAATTAGTTTGCTACTCTAGGGAGTAGTGGGTTGGTAATTATGGTGCCCAGTGGATTTGTGACAACTATAGCGATTTCCACCCTAGTAGCGACAGCGCTAGCAACAAACACCATAACGACTGAAACCGACAGCAGCGAGGTTCGTACAACTTTTTCATCAACCAGCACAATGACGAAAGCTACTAGTGTTGGTAGCATCGTTGCAGAAATATTCCAAGGTGAAGGCATAAAACCAATGGACTTTAGAATCATGGGTTGGTTGGGACTTATGGTTAGTGTATTTTCTTTGATATTAGGGCTGTGAATTAAGCATACGTCTTAATGCTCCAGGTCTCACAATAAATTCGGCAGTCAACAAGCACTCGACCTGTACCTGACTTCCCCAGCTCATATCTTCGACGGTATGCAGTGCGATTGATATTTCGGCAATTCACAATTGATTGAGCAGCATCTTAATTCTCCTTGTAGATTAGGCGAGTGGTCATCCCCTTAAGCGAGTGATTTCTACGTTCCTTTACCAGTAGATTTATGGTACCAATCAATTGTTTGTACCAATAGTTTTATAATACCAGTTGTCACGGAACCACGTGCTTACGTTGCCACGGACCACCTTACGTATTCAGGAAGACCCCTTAGAGGTCTTCTCACGCATTCTTCTGTTGTCTACTTCTTCGTGTTACGTCTTGTATATAGAACCAAAATTTATAACTAGCTTATATATGAATAAAATAGAATATTAAAATAATTAAATTATAGTTCTTATTAGGTTGGTAGTGCCTGGCAGCCTGTTTATAAGCTTTTTTAATTGTTTCTTAGTTAAAAGATTATATATTATATAACTATATATTAATATAATATAATTTCGAGAATTTATTATACAACTTATAAATATGTAAATAAATCAGTATATAGTACTAATATAATAATAATATTAATTATTAGTTAATATAAATATAGTTCTTCTATTAGTAGAGTAATAATACTAGTAAATAAATAGTATAAGCGAATATATAGCATTGGTATATAAGAAATTACTAGTATATAAAATGCATCACGCTCGCTCTATCGAGGAGCAAGGACTTCCACTACAGCAACAACCTCCCAGCGCAGGTATACAACATGTAGTAAATCCGCAGCCGCAGCTAAGAGGGCCTTGTTCTTACTGGTATGCCACAACATCAGCACCTATGACAAGAAGCTCTTACAGCTTTCCGTTCATGGTATCGAATCAGACGTAGTCCTTTTCCGAGCTCTCCAAAACCAGTATCGGTCCAAGCGCAACCATTGGTGGTCTTCCATATCCCTCCGAACTTTGACGGGCATTAAATTTGTAAAATTTGATGTGTACAGAAAGAGCCAATCGGTTGATGTGCGCCTCGAGAATGACATACCACCTCCTGAAAACCCGGAATACTGTTATGCCCCTGTTCCCGTTGATGTGATACCGCCAGTAGGCGAGCACAGGTTATTGCACCTTTTTAATAACCCAGACTGCGCTGAAGATGTGCCGGCATGTATGGACCGCTTTCCGTAGAAACTCAGAGAGAAGCTTGCTTGTGGTGACAAAGCCATAGCACCTGGCTGGGGTCTAAATATGGAAGAAGGGGTGTGTAGAACAAAGACAACCATCGTTTCCATGATTTTTGTGCTCGTGAGCTCTATCTGGGGAATACTGTGGACTGCTTTGGAACATGATATCCAGGGTGCATTTACTGTTAGCGCATATATGATGGGGATCGCAATGCCACTTGTCACGCTGATGCAATATTTGGATTGAGGATCGTGGTTTGATAATGATGGCTGGACGGATTTGATCACCGGCAGGGCGTAGTCTGTTGTTCTCCCTGCTTAGACAACCAAAAAGACTGACATATCCAGGTGATGATCTCGAACTATTCAAACACCTGCGATCGTTTGCTCTCGCTGACATGTTGCGAATAGACGAGTTAATGCTCATCGCATGCAAGAAGTTTGATCACCGACTCGAACTGCATTGGATCAGTGACACGCTTCCTGATTGTGGTCGCGAAGTGTACTCGACGACGAACGATGTCGACTCAAACAGCATAAGGGTTGCTGTAGTAAATGCAGTGGCTTCGCATACGGAGGATCTTGTTCACAAGGAGCCATTTCACCGCCTTATTCGAGAGGTGGACGACTTTGCAGTTGATCTTGTATTAAAGATAGCAGGGAACAGGTCTGGATGGGCTAAGCATCCCGGGAAACGGACTTGAGGATGTAAGGAGTAGCTCTATGTTTTAGTGGTATAGTTCCTGGTCAAGTGAAAACTTATCATACGCCTATCAATGTGACTGCGAGGATTCCAGGCAAACTATAGATATTAATTGAGCCCTACCCACAATTCGCAATGTGAATCAAAACACGATATGCTCCTCCTCTCAATCATCAGCAGCGACTTCGTCCCATGCGAACGAGATGCAGATAAGTCCCTTGTGAGCTGACTGCAACTGGAATGTAAGTTGATTTGAGTCATGGGAGCAGTCCATTTTGAGTTCCGCTATAGTGGGAATATTCTCCACTTCAATAATGTGATTGTCTCGACTCAATCCAGCATCATCCTCGATCTGTGCAACGGATAGGCATCCCGAAAGAACATGAGGAAAATCAAAAGTGAGAGATAGCGCACCCAGCTCCAAGTGAAGTGACGGTGTTGTCAACGAAACCAGGTGGCTAAAAGGCAGCTCCTTATCTTCGATGGTAAGAAGAGAAACATGATCTCGAATGGGTGCACACTCTGTTGTTAAGTCGCTTTCGTCAACGTGATCAGGTTGCGAAGGCGAGCTCGGCGGAGTCAGTAGGCTTTCTTCACGTTAGGGGACTCGGAGTTTTGTGTGGTTATTGTGTCTTGACACCGATTGTAACGGCAATGACAATGTCTTGCGCCCTAAGACTCGCAGCTTTGGAACTTGTGACATCCGTAACAATAGAACATTAAAGAATTTTCGCATCAAATTCGTCCTTGGAACAAGATATAAGCTACTTCTAGATAAAGCACACACCGGCCCCTTAATTGCCGTCTCCATATCTGTACCGCTCCAGTACACCCGAGTCAAAACATGGAATATCTGCCGGTGGAAACTAAGCTCCGTAGAATGCGGAGACTAACTCCTTGACAGTTTTAGGTTTAATGCTCTGAAACTCCTCGTTCAACGTGTGGCTAGGCTTGAGGTCAAAGACTCCTGTCTCAAACATGACTCCAATACCGGAAAACATGCGTTGTAGATTCTCCTTTGGGAAGAATGGGTAGAACATGGGATGGCATGGAAGCTCGGTGATCTGACCAGTCTTCAACCTGTCGATAGAGTCGTGCTTAATGGTGAAAGGGGTTCCTGAGACACTCTCGGCGATCCGAATGAACTCATTAATAGTCACTTTGTCGCCGATGACATATGACTCTTTTTCCCACTTATCCTTCGTAAGGAGTGCAGCTACGAACTTGCCAACATCGAAAGTATGCGTAAAGACAACTGGAACATCCCCTGATGCAGGGATGGCAGCGAATTTATCTGCTAAATCGACGAAGATCGCCAATGGTGGCATGTACGTTTTGACCTTTGGTGCGCCGAAGTAGTCAAGAAAATATCCATTATACACAGCAGTCCACTCGAGTGACGTGGCTTCTAAAGCTTTAAGAAATCTTAGGTTGATAGCGGTTATTGGAAAGTATGAGGCGATACTATACGCTGTGGTTAGCTTGTGAGACTATAAATGATCACTGGGCTAGTCTTTACTCTTCCGTGCCTGGGACCCCCCACACACTTGGGATATACCGCATGGTCGCGGATGATCTGGCCGCTCCCTTGATGAGGTTTAGCTCTTGTTCTGGTGGACACTGACTGCTCAAAGTCGAAACGACAATAGCGATCTCGTTCTGTTCGAGCACGGATGCAATTGCGTCGGGATTGGTATAGTCCACAGCAACGATGCGGGCGCCAATCTCTTTCGATTTGGCATCGTCGGCCTAAAATTATAGTAATAAGTTAATTGTAAAGCTCTGCCGCACAAGGACCGCTTATGCTTACCTCCCGTGCAAGAACCACGACGTCAAATTTGCCATCTGCGACAATGCCGTCGACCACTGCGCGGCCAAGCTTGCCCGTTCCTCCAGCGACTGCGACGATACGCATTATTGCGGCGAAAGCAAGGAACCAAGTGAAAAGTGATTGAGTTGACCACTTGGGTTGGAAAGAGTATGAAACCTAACAAGGCTAACAGAGTCCATGCCAATGTATTTATACATTATTGTATTGATCTAGGAATCTAATTGCTTCGGAAGTTTGTCCCACTTCATCAATAATGTACGTCGCGTCCGCCGTTGATTCGGTCAACACTGGCGTTTTCAACGAAAGAGTGATAATGATCCACTGCATGATTCGTGTCATCCGCAAGGTCTCGGCCTCGGATGCAAATTGGTTCCGAAAGATTGTTATAAATCTATTATCATCCAAATGTCTTAAAACAAAGCTAGAGTTGCTCTAGCTATTCAAGTCTTTGGAAGAATCTAATTCCGATATTTTAAAACGACTTATAAAACATATAGTGTTTTATATACGATTGTTAAAAATCGCGTCCAAAAGTTCTTAAAAAATCGCTTTTATTAACCTATAATAGCATTTATGGAAACCCAATAACCGTTGCTCGCCTAATTGTCCTACCCCAATCCTCGTGCTGCCACGCTTGTGCTAGCGCTGCCTATGTGCTGGGACAGCCGGGCCCGTCCCAGGCCCGTCCCACATCCTGTGCCGGCCCAAGTGGGGCCGCCACATGAATACCAATGATGCAAAAGAGGTTCTCGCGGTAAAGGGTCCCTATTATCTTAACATTATCTTAACACCAGGATGCTAACGTTTGTTTAGTACATCTACGGTCCCTTAACAAGGGACTACGATCTCGATATCACGGTCAAGGAGAAGCCTGTCCTTGGTGTTGACGACCTCTTGCTCCTGCTTAACTACTACTGGGCACGTGACACTTCTACCTTCCCTACGGAGCGATATCGCGTGCAGTTCGCACTGATCTTGCTTCTCCTCTTCGCCACAGGGTGCCGGTCCGCAGAGCTAGTCGACGCAAAGAAGAAGAAGAAGAAGAAGAAGCGGCGGTGGCCTGGTCTCGAGGACGATGAAACTGACAACGGAGATCGCCAAATAATTCTTCATTTTGACGATTAAGAGTCCTCTTAGAGTCAACTATAATACGGTTTTGATCCAAGGCGAATGATCGCGATTACGGGGTGTAGTATAACAGCTTTCTATAATACCTCCCACCTCCCTTTGCCCTGAATACAAGTATTTACTGAGACTAGAACATGGTTGTCAACGGAGTTCATGTCAGTATCGTTGCAGACTCAGCACCGCGAGAACCGCAGCCTCATATCAAGCTCGAAGTTTTCCATGAAAACCTCGACACGCAAAATGCGGCGGCAAACCTGTATTGCGTGCCGGGGAAGGTGCAAAACGGTGCTGATGGGAGCATATGCGTCTTGTGATTTGAGAGCTGTTTATTCCTTTGGGTCTCGTTGCACAGCAATGCGGATTGATAAATTGGTATTTTGTCTGTAGATGGCGCGAGCCGAGTAAATTAAGTTGAATGTTCTGATCACATATACAACTAGACATTTCATGTTCGGAAATAAACATTGCTGCTTTTCGCGTTGACGAGTTGGGTAGGCTGATGGTCTTGGTGCGCCAAACAGTTTCGGGTTTTGGTACGGCGAAATATGCTTCCCAAAACCAGAAAGATTACTACGAATTATTATACACGTATTTTTCAACTTTGTCCTCTTACTTGCTCTAGTTTTCCCGGTCATCATGGAAATACGACTTTTGTTGGACGCGGCTTACGATTAGGGTGGTTAGTGCTTCATCCGGTTATTGCTCATCACTTTAGGTGACCACCTAAAAGACTACGCACCTATTTATAAACGGTTCCTCGCACGATTTGTTATGAAGTCTCTTTCTGGTATTTTACGATAATAATCATCCTCCAAGCCTACTACTATACTGCCATCTTCAGATATCCACACCTTTGTAAAGACCATGATGGCTTCCTCTTTGCGCTGTTTCACCCGACTTTCTTTCGCTACTCCTATTCGAACCTTCCCACTAGCACGAATAGAATTATTTCTCGCAAGAACGCACCACCCATTTATTCAGAGTTGCGGGGTACGTCAGAAGGTAGGACCTAAACAGAAGCAGAGAAAGCGGCCGTCGAACTCTTCCACCAACGCCAACACCAATAACAACAAAGACAGCGGTTCAACCGGGCAAGGTCTGTCCTGGCTTGCCCTCTTTCTTTTTATGGCAACAATTCCTGCTCGAAGGCGCCGACGTGAAGAGCGAGAAAAGGAGACATCTGGCGATCTAAATGGAGGTGTTGATCTTGAAGAGACTTGAAGAGTTGGGGGCTGGTATTTTGGAATGGAAATAGCTGTTGCTACCACCCCATTAGTCCCCTAGCTTGAAGTCAGTTGTATTCTTGGGGTTACGAAGATATTTTGGTTATTTCTTCGGTTCTCATTTGGTGTTGCCGAATTATTGATGTATCAAAACTGGTTACGCCTTCTACAAATCGTGTGGAGTTGGGAGGAAGGTGCAGTTTAAACCCGGCGTATAACGCCCTCCCTTTCTCGCATTTCTTTCTTCTCTCTTTACTCCAAATTTTAATCAGATATACCAGCGTAACATTTTTATCAATATCATTATTATGCGGGGTTTCAATCCTTTCCGCTCCTACATGGCCACCAGTCGCTCCAAGGAACAGCGTGAAAGACTCCAGTTCTACATTTGGTCAATTGGATCTCTAGGCGGAACGTACATCTTCTTGGAAGAGTACGGCCATACCCTAGCCAACAGATGTAGAACTGCCAAGCGTTGTGTCCTTGGACTGATGGGAAAGTAGCCGGCATGCGGAACGTCAAGCCTTTGCGTTGAGCACACCGTGGTGAATATCAAACATCCTTGCCAGCTCCAGAAGCTCAGTTGCTAACTACTCTACCAGCTCCGCCCCCAAGGGGACAACTACCTCATAGCCTTCCTTTTCTGGGTCGGCGAGCCACCTTCCATGTCCTTGCTTTATGCCTTAGCCTTGCAGACTCATAAAGCTGCTCTGCTCGATCTGCCTGAGTGAATCACCCAAGGACACCATCTCATGCATCAATCGCCTGGTTGGTTCGTTCGATCTGCCTGAATGAATCACCCAAGGACACCACCATCTCACTCATCGGTCTTGTATCAAGAGCACGATATCATAAATGTTCAGAAGGTGGAATTCAAGGGTACGATATACTCATTGCGCGGTTTCTGATTAATAGACTAACGTCAATAGATACAACATGACAGCCATCGACTTGGTCTGAAACTTTAACACTCTCTCTACCAGATCTCATACCAACTTCTCGACTTCATTCTCATTCATAGCAATCTTGAGGGAAGGACTCATGGGTAACTTCAATCTTGTATTATATCGTGATGCACGTCCTTTCGACGAAAGAAAGCGTGGAATCTTGGGGCAAACTTGAAGAGAAGACGGAGAGGGTACTTCTAGGACGTTTTGGAGGATGTGGTCAGATGTGCGGACAGCCCAATACTATGTATGGTATTCGGTGCAAGGATCTAAGATTTATCATGTCCAAAACAGTGGGGGAGACTTACAAAGGACCTTAGATACAGCTCATAAAACTTTGAGACATGCCATAGATGCTCCTTGTATATTTTTTCTTAGGTCAAAGAAATGCCGAGGTCTTACAAAATGTTTTATCTTGGGGTGCAACCCCGAGTTTTGTTCTATGGCGGTAGGAAAATATGAAATCAGATCATCGAGACAATAGAAGAGGAGAAAATCAAGCTGTTAAATATGTTGACTGCCTGCAGCTGAGTAGCTGAATTTAAGATGAGCTCGTCCTCGTTTTACTACTTGGCTAATTTCCAACACCGCAAACAAGTGCGAGCTCGGGATTCGGAGCTGTACTTGCTTTGCGTATGCCTATTTCATGCTTTTCGGTCCTCTCATGGCTTTTTAGCCGTCGATGAGTTGTCTGGCAGGACACGAGAGCTGTGTCGGGTATGAATCTACAGTCCCAGGAGTACCCATCGCCATCTAAGATCCCTTCCATAAAATTCATGATGGCTCTATTGATCTGGTTGTTCTCCCGAAGGACGCTACCATATCAGCATACGGGTTTTTGGAGAGACTGAGACCTTATCAATTCTTCATACAGTGTTGCGAGCCTGTCAGGCATCAGGCGAGATATGCAATACTTGGATTTCAAAAGTGTCGTTTGCCTTCTCCTACACGACGTGCTCCCGTTCGCCTTTTCATTATTATGGGCATCAGAATCACATGCATTATTCTCTTTGACTTGCATTCTAGTTATATAACAATCCATCGGGTATCCTTCCACTTTCCACATGATTGGATACTCCCATGACCTAAACATGTACAATTCCCTTTTGGGATGAGCGGACAAGGAGCGCAAAATCCATGATGATCACGTTACAACCATGTTTAATTGTACTGATAACTTTATGCGAGTTTGAAATCCCAGCTCCTGCTGTGGACCTGACCTGGCTGGGAGTCAGGATGGCAATTCTATGAGAATTTCCATTGATTAGCTGTGCTAGTTTCTATGTAAAGAGGTATCTGTACTTGTATTGTAACGTTATACTTACGCTTACGTAAAGTAGTTAGATGTGACTTAGTCAGGCGACTTTCATTCCTCGTTCGAAAATCTACAGCTGCTGGTTTTTGAAGTTGTGACTTTGCTATCAGCAGCCACAGTGAGGTCATCAACTGCTACCTAAGGTATGAAATGCTACTAAATATTAGATTTGTGAACTCTGTTGTGTTGCCCCTAAGCTAGTCACGTGCTGTTCAATCAAATCGTCCGTCCACTCACCGAGCATAGAGCAGCCAAGCATTTACGGACCGGACCTCTTTAGCATCGACCATTTTCTCTACCAATCACTCACAGTGGCCAATACCGTTACCTTCCAATCAAGGAGCGTTTTTGGATATTCAGCCTACCAGTATGCGACCTTTAGAGATTGGATCTCCGTCTAGCCGTCCCGAAGAAAGCCTGACGCAAGTTGGACCAATAGCCGTAATGCGTTGTGTTGTCTTTTTACATGAAACAAGGTTTCATGTTTCAACATCATCCACGCCTCTTTGCAACGCCTGTCCTCTAAAACCACATCAGAGGGCTATGATACGTTGCACCGGAAATAAGAGCAATGTCAAGCACATGTTCTAGCCTCGAGGCATAATATCGCACCTTTAATGAACTTCTGCACTGTCAAAGGGGCCAGGTGCTCTGAATGGTCACAAAGAACGACCCAAGAGCCTCCCAAGCAAGGGCCATAGTGTATTTTCCGAACCGTCATCTGAAGCGCCAACACGTTAATCCCCCCTTTTCCCTATTGCCAAAATGTTTAAATAATTTCGAACTTCCCACTGCTGTGGTCTTTTCTTCTTCATGCGCACCACTCCTTTTGTGCTGATAATTTTACGATAAACTTTCTTTTATATACCCCCCTACAAGTACACCACTCCTTTTGTACTATTTCAATTCATTATGTTTTATATTCTTGCGTTTCTCGCACTTTTTGCTCTTCCTGCCAGTGCCTGGATGCCTGGTGTAGATAGGATCATTACCAACGAGACTGGCTCTGATCTCTTCAACGCTACCGGTTCCTGGAGCGCTACAGAGAAAAGATGGTTGCCTGGCTCTGGAAAGCTTCGTGGCGTAAACCTTGGCTCTCTTTTCGTCATTGAGCCTTGGTTGAATCATGTTGTATGGGGGAACATGGGATGCGGTGATGTTAAGTCGGAGTTTGATTGTGTGTTGAAGCTTGGCCAAGGGCAAGCAAATGCTGTTTTTCAACAACACTGGAATACCTGGATCGCTCAAAGTGACATAGCCCAGATGCAGAGTTACGGGTTGAATACAATTAGAATCCCAGTTGGCTATTGGATGATGGAGAGTCTCGTATACGCAGATAGCGAGCACTTTCCTCAAGGAGCTTTCTGGTTTCTAGAGCGTATTTGTGGATGGGCCAGTGATGCTGGTTTCTATATCAGTAAGTTCAATCCTATTCTTTGTTCTCCATTTTGGAAACTTTATTAACTCTGACTTTTGTAGTTATAGATATGCATGGAGCACCAGGGGCTCAAGTCAGAGAAAACTCATTCACTGGTCAATACGCATCGTCGCCAGGATTTTATGTAGACTGGCAATTCGATCGTGGCGTGAAGTTCCTCACCTGGCTCACCCAAAACATCCACTCCAACAACAAATTCCGAAATGTTGGCATGATCGGTATCGTCAATGAACCCGTTCAGGACTCTGGCACTACAGCTTCCATGCGCTCACAATTCTACCCCAATGCATTTTCCGCAATCCGCGCCGCCGAGGCTGCCGCTGGTGTTACCCCCAACAACTATCTTCACATCCAGCCAATGAACTCAGCATGGGGGTCAGGTGATCCGAATGAACACCTCAGCAACACTTACTTCGCCGCCTACGATGATCATCGCTATCTGAAATGGGATAGCAGAGTAGCTGTCGACCAAGACTCTTACATCAGAACCTCTTGTAGCGACAACCGCGGCGGGAATTCTCCCACCGTGGTTGGAGAATTCAGTCTCAGCGTTCCTGATAATGTACAGTGGAGTGATGGCTGGCACCCAAATACCCAGCAAAATTTCTACAGAAGATGGTTTGCAGCGCAGGTCACTTCTTATGAGCGAAATACGATTGGATGGGTATTTTGGACTTGGAAGGCTCAGTTAGGTGACTACAGATGGAGTTATCAGGATGCGGTTGCCGCTGGGGTTATTCCTAGAAATCCTCAAGATGTGTATAGTTATGGCGTTTGTTGATGAGCGTCAATATGTATATATGTAGAAGATACCCAATGATATTTTGTTTTCTACCCACCATCTCAACTCAGGGAAATATATAGCTAATTTCACCTTCATCTCTTGATTTTCAAATTCTTTCTCACATTCAAAGAACAAGTTGTTGCCTGTTCACGTCTCTTGGTTGGAAATCCAACGCTAGAAAGCCAAGAGTATAAACCTCCTTGGCATAATTCTCCATCACCCAGTGCGCTATCATATCTGCCCCTGCAAAAGCCCCAGATGCGGTCCAGATATTCCCATCAACGACCCACTGCTTCTTCTCATCCCATTTCACATTCGGGAATGTATTCTTGATGAAAGGGATAGCTTCATGGTTGACGGTTGCATTTTTACCATCAAGGATTCCGGCAGCGGCAATGACTACAGCGCCAGTGCAGGTGGTGAAGATAACTTTGTTGGCTGCAGCATGGGCACGTATGAAATCCGCAAACCGATCGCTGAGCTTGAAAGCCATGGGATCCGGACCGCCGACCAGGAGGTAGTCTAAGGGGGGACAAGTGTCACATGTAGTCGTGGGCACGACTTTGTAGCCGGCCGTCAATTCGACGGGATCTATTAACTTATTAGCCTTCCATACTCTTCGTGGTTATGTTTACTTCTGGATAATAGAATATGGAACAACCAATTACCTAGAGTTACCCCAATGTGGTGAAAGTTTATGTCGATGGCTTTATCGGTGAGACCGGTGTATTGGGGCAAGTTGAAGGCTTCACAGCTGGAAACCAACTTCTTAGAACAGGAAGAAAGAATATCGAGGGGTAGGGCTGCATCGATCATTTGATACTCGATCATTAGGACGCCAAAGTTGATGGGTGACATGGTTCGTTGAGTCTTTTTTTTTAATAATGTGGACTTGTTAGACCTCAAAGTGAATGTATGATATTTAGAGTGATGTAGGGATGGAAAGATAATTATCGTAATTTTGATGGAAAATGTCTACTCTTTATATCTTTCTTCCATGTGTGGAGGCGTGTTTCTCTCGGGGATGGAACATCGGCTCGGGAGATACGGATGTACGTC
>Ga0247812_10000614_pt1 | contig 21421 bp, 13 predicted proteins | sample UWRJL149409B1_FD_178011 | JGI IMG/M metagenome (GOLD analysis project Ga0247812, IMG submission 178011) | Plant litter microbial communities from Arlington Agricultural Research Station in Wisconsin, United States - UWRJ-L149-409B-1 | ecosystem: Environmental > Terrestrial > Plant litter >...
CGCCAGCGGCATTACTTTGCTCCAGGTGGCCGCCAACCCCTATGTCGCCGTGGTCGGCAAGCCGGAGACCGCATCGTCGCGGCTCAATCTGGTGCAGGCCATGAATTCGGCCGGGACGATGCTCGCGCCACTGTTCGGCGCCTATCTGATCCTGGGCCGCTCCACCGGCGGGACGGTGAAGGAAGGCACGCTGCTGACCCAGGCGGAGCGGCTGGCGGATGCGCATTCGGTGATCCTGCCCTATGGCCTGGTCGCGGTGGTGCTGATCTTACTGGCCGTGGTGATCGCGCGCTTTCCGCTGCCGGCCATGGGATCGTCGATGAGCCGGGTCGCCAAGGAGGACCGGCGGCATCATTCGCTGTGGCGGCATCGCAATCTTGTGTTCGGCATTCCCGCCATCTTCATCTATCTGATCGCCGAGATCGGCGTGGCCAATCTGTTCGTGAATTTCGTCAGCCAGCCGGACATCGCCAATCTGACGCACGAACATGCCGGCCGCTATCTCACCTTCCTGTGGGGCGGGATGATGGTCGGGCGGTTCCTGGGATCGGCGATCATGCAGAAAGTGCCCGCGGAAAAGGTGCTGGCTGCCTTTTCGATCGGCGCGTTCATCGTGATGCTCGTGACCGTGTTCACCACCGGGCCGGTGGCGATGTGGTCGCTGATCCTGGTCGGCTTCTTCCATTCGATCATGTTCCCGACGATCTTCACCCTGGGCATCAAGGGGCTGGGGCCGCTGACCGAAGAGGGATCGGGACTGCTGATCATGGCGATCGCGGGCGGTGCGCTGGTGATCGTGCAGGGCTGGCTGGCGGATCGCTATGGGCTGCAATGGTCGTTCCTGCTAACCGCAGCATGCGAATTGTACGTGCTCTTCTATGCGCTGTGGGGGGCGAAAGTGACCGATCCGCTGCCGAACAGAGCCACTTCGGCGCCGCAATAGGCGCGGGGGGAGGCAAAGATGGGACTCACGCGGCGCGGCCTGCTCAAGCGCTCGGCCGTCGCCGCGGCGGCGATCGGCCTGCCCCCTGCTGCGGTATCGGGCGGGCTGGCCGAGGAGTCGGAGGATCGGCTGTGGTATCGCGCGCCCGCGCGAGTGTGGACCGAGGCGCTGCCGATCGGCAACGGGCGGATCGGCGCGATGGTGTTCGGCGGGATCGGTCAGGAACGGCTGCAGTTGAACGAGGACAGTTTCTGGGCGGGCGGGCCCTATGATCCGGTCAATCCCGACGCGCTGGCGACGCTGCCGGAGGTCCGGCGGCTGATCTTCGCGGGGCGCCTTGCCGAGGCGCAGGTGCTGGCCAATGCCCGGCTGATGGCCAAGCCGCTCTCGCAAATGGCCTATCAGACGATCGGCGACCTGTTCATCGACCTGCCGACCCTGTCCGACACCGTGCGCGACTATGAACGGGCGCTCGATCTGGACGCCGCCGTGGCGACGACGCGATTCACCGCGGGCAGCGTGCGCCACGAGCGGCAGATACTGGCATCGCCGACGCATCAGGTGATCGCGATCCGGCTCACCGCCAGCCGCGCGGGCGCGCTGGATTGCGACATCGGCCTGCGCTCGCCGCAATCGGCGACGCTGGCGATCGCGGACGATATGCTGACGCTGAGCGGTATTGGACCGGCGCAGGACGGGATCGCGGGCGCGCTCCGCTTTGTCGCGCGGGTGCGGGTGCTGCGCGACGGCGGGACGATCGAGCCGCGGGCGGGCGCCATCGGCGTGCGCGGCGCGAAGGCCGTGACGATCCTGATCGCGATGGCGACCAGCTATCGCCGCTTCGATGACGTGACCGGCGATCCGGCATCGATCACCGAGGCGCAGATCGACGCGGCCAGCGGACTGGGATTCGCGCGCCTCGCTGCGGACAGCGCGGCCGAGCACCGGCGCCTTTATCGCGCCGTGCGCCTGGATCTGGGCCGCACCGCCGTGGCCGATCTGCCCACCGACGAGCGGATCCGCACCAGCGAAACCAGCGATGATCCCGCGCTGGCCGCGCTCTATTTCAACTATGGTCGCTATCTGCTGATCGGCTCCTCCCGCCCGGGATCGCAGGCAGCCAATCTGCAGGGGATCTGGAACGATCGCGTCCGCCCGCCCTGGGGATCCAAATATACCATCAACATCAATACGCAGATGAATTACTGGCCGGCCGAGCCGACCGCGCTGGCCGAATGCACGGCGCCGCTGATCGCTCTCGTCCGCGATCTGGCGGAGACCGGCGCGCGGACGGCGCGCGAGATGTATGGCGCGCGCGGCTGGGTGGCGCATCACAATACCGATCTATGGCGCGCGACCGCGCCGATCGACGGCGCGTCATGGGGCCTGTGGCCCACCGGCGGGGCGTGGTTGTGCACGCATCTGTGGGACCGCTGGGATTATGGGCGGGACCGCGCCTATCTGGCATCCATCTATCCGCTGCTGCGCGGAGCGGCGCAATTCTTCGTCGATGTGCTGCAGCGCGATCCAAAGACCGGCCACCTCGTCACCAACCCTTCCATCTCGCCCGAGAACGAGCATCACAAGGGTGTTTCGGTCTGCGCCGGGCCGGCGATGGACATGCAGATCCTGCGTGACCTGTTCGCCCAGACCGCCGCGGCCGCCGCCATCCTGGGCGTGGACGCGGCCTTCGCCCGGGAGTTGACCGCCACCCGCGCCCGCCTGGCGCCGGATCGGATCGGTTCAGCGGGGCAGTTGCAGGAATGGCAGGAAGATTGGGACGCCGGCGCGCCCGAGCAACAGCATCGCCATGTGTCGCATCTCTATGGCCTTTACCCGAGTCTCCAGATCAATCCCGACGAGACGCCGACATTGGCGGCAGCGGCGCGGCGATCGCTCGAGATCCGCGGCGACAAGGCCACCGGATGGGCGACCGCCTGGCGGATCAACCTGTGGGCGCGGCTGCGCCAGGGCGATCATGCGCATGATATCCTCAAATTCCTGCTGGGACCCGAGCGCACCTATCCCAATATGTTCGACGCGCATCCGCCTTTCCAGATCGACGGCAATTTCGGCGGGACGGCGGCGATCGCCGAAATGCTGATGCAGAGCCGCGGCGACGAGATCTTGCTGCTGCCCGCATTGCCCTCCGCATGGGCGAGTGGCAGCATCACGGGCCTGCGCGCTCGGGGCGCCTGTACGGTGGATCTCGCATGGCGCCAGGGCAGGCTGACCGGTGCCACGCTGTCGGGGGCGGTCGCGGGACGGCGGACAGTGCGGCTGGGCGATCGGCGCGCGACGGTGCGGCTGGTGACGGGACGGGCAGTCCGGCTGACGGCGGCGAGCTTTCGCTAGCCGGAACGCGCCAGGCCCACTTTATTTAGGCAGGTCCACCATCGTATCCACGCCGAATTCCGCTGCCTGGCCCGCGACGCCGGTGCCGGGCTGGCCCGAACCGACCGTCACCCGATAGCGGCCCTTGAGCACGCGCCGGCTGCCGTCCAGCGCGACCGCGCTGAGATCGCGCGGGCTGAGATCGAAGGCGATCTTGCGCGCTTCGCCCGGCTGGAGCGTGACGCGCTGGAAACCGCGCAGCGCGACGCGTGGCGTGCCGGGTTCGTAGGGGAAATTGAGATAGAGTTGGGCGACCTCGTCGCCGGCGCGCGCGCCTGTGTTTCGTAATTCGGTGGTCACGCGCACGCCGCGTTCCGCGCCGCCGCGCGCGGGATCGAGCTTGAGCGAAGCATAGGAGAAGGTCGTGTAGCTCAGGCCATGTCCGAAGGAATAGACCGGCGTGCCCGCGAAATAGCGATAGGTGCGGCCCTTCATGTCATAATCGCCGAAGGGCGGCAGCTCCGCGATGCTGCTATAGAAGGTGAGCGGCAGGCGCCCGCTGGGATTGGTGCGGCCCGACAGGATATTGGCAACCGCCCGCCCGCCCGACTGGCCGGGATACCAGGCCTCGATCACCGCCGCCGCATTGTCCCTGGCCCAGGCCAGATTGACCGGGCTGCCGTTCATTGTGATCACGATCAGCGGCTTGCCGGTGGCCTTGGCTTTTTCGAGCAGCGCCAGTTGGTCCGCAGGCAGGTCGAGCGTCGTCTTGTCGCCGCCCTTGAAGCCGGGAACCTCGACCGGCGATTCCTCCGCCTCGAGATCCGATGTCAGGCCGACGACCGCGACCAGCACATCGGCATTGGCGGCGGCGGTGGCGAGCGCGGCATCGGGATTCTTCGAGACGCGCTTCCAGACGAGGCCGGCGCCGGCCGAGCCCTTGCCCGTGGCGGTGATCTGGATCGGATAGCGGCGGCCCTTGACCAGATCGATCGTCTTCATCGTCGGCAGGCTGTTCCAATGCGAGGCGCCCAGATCCACGAACGGCTTGCCGTTCATCGTCATCGCGCCGTCGGTGCCGTTCATGCCGAGGCGATAGGTGCCGGTTTCAGGCGGGACGAGGAAGCCGGTCCAGACCACGCGGTGATGGTCCGTCACCTGCCGTAGCGACAGGCCGCGGCCGCCGACATCCGGCTCGCGCCGCGTCAGCACGGGCGTGGCGTAGTAGGTCAGCCCGGCGAGGATCTTGGCGGCGGTGCCGGGCTGGAAGAAGCGGGGCGGGGGGGTGGTGACGTTGTAATAGCGTGCCAGCAGTCCGGGCGCGCCGTCCGGCGCGCGCAAGGCGGTAGAGGGAATCCGATCGCCATCGGTGAAGGCGGCGGCGGCGGGCGCATAGGCGACGCTCGCGCCCGGCATCGCCTGGCGCAGGCCGTCCAGCACCGAGACCGGGGGCGCGGACAAAGGCGCCGAATAATTGCCGCGCAGCACGCGGGTGGCGTCGCCCAATGGCCCGATCACCGCGATGCGCACGCCGGGCCGCAGGGGCAAAACGCCGTCATTCTTGAGCAGCACGAGACTCTTTTCCGCGGCTTCCAGCGCAAGGCGGCCATGATCGGGCGCGCCGATCGCCGACGGCGCCACGTCGTTGCGGCGCAGGCCGGGCAGATCGCCATTGCGGACGCGCGCGGAGAAGAGGCGGACCAATGCGCGGTCGATGTCGCCGCTGGAGATCAGGCCGCGGTCCAGCGCCTCGCGATAGCGTTCGCCGAGCCCCCCGGCATCGCCGAGCGTGGCGCCATTGCACTCGCTGTCCACGCCGGCGCGCAAGGCCGCGGCGACTGCGGCGGCACTGTCGGGCGCATATTTGTGATTGTCGCTGATGTCCTTCACCGCATCGCAATCGGAGACGACATAGCCGGTGAAGCCCCAGGCACCGCGCAGATGATCCTTGAGCAGCAGATCGCTGGCGCAGGCCGGCTGGCCGTCGATGCGGTTATAGGCGCACATCACCGATCCGGCCTTACCCTCGACGATCGCAGCGCGGAAGGCGGGCAGATAGGTGTCTTCCAGATCGTGCGGCGAGACGAAGACATTGGCGCCGTGGCGCGTCGATTCTGGGCCGCTGTGGACAGCGAAATGCTTTGGCGTGGCAATCACGTTCGGCAGATCGGGATCGGGGCCCTGCATGCCCTGGACGAAGGCGACGCCCAGGCGGGCGGCGAGAAAGGGATCCTCGCCATAGGTTTCCTGGCCGCGGCCCCAGCGCGGATCGCGGAAGATGTTGATGTTGGGCGACCAGGTATCCAGCCCCATGCCGATCCGGCCGGTCTTGCCCGTTTCGCGCGCCAGCGTGTGGAGCCCGCGCACCTCGGTGCTAATCGCCCCCGCCACCTGCTGGATCAGCGGCGCATCGAAGGTCGCGGCCAGCCCGATCGGCTCGGGGAAATTGGTCGTGGGCACCGAGCCCAGCGCTCCGTGCAGCGATTCGGTCCACCAATTATAGTCGGGCACGTTCAGGCGCGGGATGGCCGGCGCGACATTGACCATCTGATCGAGCTTTTCCTCGATCGTCAGCCGGGCGACCAGGTCCGCGGCGATGCGATCCGCCTTGATCCGCTTGGCAGACGGGCGTTCGCCGGATTGGGGCTGCTGCGCCGCGACCATGGCGGGCAGCGACAGGGCACCGGCCGCGAGCCATGCGAGACTGCGGCGGTTGCGCGCGAATTTTCCGGCCATATGCTCCCCGTTTCCGTTTTGCTTGCCCAAGCGAGCCGTCACACTGGTTGCAGGCCGTGCGTGACGATCTTCTGGATCAGATCGCGATGGCGCGGCAATCCGTTGCGCATGCGTTCGGTAAAGACGGTGTTCTCGCGCATCGCGCGTCGGGCCTGTTGCGCATCGGCGCTGAGCGCCTCGGGCTCGACTTCGGTGCGGAAGCCCATGCCGTAGAGGACATATTGATAGCTCGCCGCGGGGAAGACCTCCTCCACCCGATCGAATTCGTCGTGAAACCAGGGCGATTGATATTTCCACATCAGCAGCAATTCCTTCAGCCGCTCCGGGATTGTCTCGGGCAGGACATTGTCACGCCAAAAGGCGCTGTCCGTCCGCTTGGTCAGCACATAATGGAGCTTGAGGAAATCGATGATCCGGCCCCAGCGATAATGGGTTGTGGCGTTGAAGCGCGCCGCGATCATGTCCATCACCTCGCGGCAGGCCGGCATCTGCTCGGCGATCAATTTGGCGGAGAGCTCGACCAGGACGATCGCCGATGCCTCCAGCGGCTCGAGGAAGCCGGCGGCGAGGCCGACCGCGACGCAATTGCGCTTCCAGAAGGTCTCGCGATGGCCCGATCGGATCGAGATTTTGCGCACCGGCAGATCCTTGCCCGCGGGGCCCAGATAGGCGCGCAATTCGCGCTCGGCATCCTCATCCGAAATGTGGCGGCTGGAGAAGACATGGCCGGTGCCGCGGCGGGTGGGCAGGCCGATGTCCCAGATCCAGCCGGCCGATTGCGCGGTGGAAATGGTATGCGAGGCGATCGGGCTGGTCTCGCTCTCATAGGGTACCTGCACCGCCAGCGCGGTGTCGCAGAACAGCACGTCCCCGCAATCGCGGAAGGGCACGCCCAGCGCCTCGCCCAGCAACAGCGCGCGAAAGCCCGAGCAATCGACGAACAGATCGCCCGCGATCGCGCCGGCCTGTTCGGTCACCACGTTCAGAATATCGCCATCCTCGGCCAGCGTGACGCTGCGGACATCCGCCAGTACGTGGCGGACGCCCAGTTTCTCGCAGCAATGACGCTGGAGGAAGGGGGCGAATTTGCCGGCGTCGAGATGATAGGCATAATTGGCGACGGCATCATATTCCGGCGTGCTGATCGTCTTGGGCGCCAGCCCGTCGTCGCAGATTTTCCCCTGGGGGCAGACCGCGTCGCAATAATTCTGCGCATCGTCCGCGGCGAGCCAGTGCGGCACCAGATTGAGTTGGGCAAAGCTCTGCGGCAGCATCAGCGGGTGATAATAGCCGTCGCCCGGCGCGCCCGTCGTCCAGCGGGCAAAGCGCGCGCCCTGCTTGAACGAGGCATCGCATTCGCGGAAGAAATCGCTTTCGGAGACGCCCATCTTGGAGAGCGTGCTGCGCAATGTCGGCCAGGTGCCTTCGCCGACGCCGATGATCGGCGTAGTGGGGGATTCGATGAGCGTGACGGTGAACGCGCCGCTTTCAATCCGCGCACGGTGTTTCGCCGCGATCACGCCCGCCGTGAGCCATCCGGCGGTGCCGCCGCCGACGATCACGATATTCCTGACGGCTTTGATCATGATGTCCTTTTAGCAATTGGGCGGGCAGTCGCGAAAGTGTTTAACCAGTGGCAAGGAACGGCCGCCGACGTCTCCGTCGAACGGCTGTTCTTGATGGTGCGACAGCTACAGTCGCACGCGCACACCGGCAGTATAGCGCCGGCCATAGCTATATGCCGTCAGCAACTGATTGTCATAGCGACCGTGAGTGCTGTACGTTTCATTGGTCACGTTCAGGATTTCACCGAAGACGCTGATCCGCTTCGTGATATCCCAGCTCGAGCTGAGATCAACCTGAAGGCTGGAGTTGACGAAGGTCGGCTCGGCTCCGAAGGCACCATTGTTCTGCGCCTGACCGAAGCTCAGCAGATATGAGTCACGCCAGTTGACGGCTGCTCGAAACTGGAAACCGTTCTTGTCGTAAAAGGGCACGAAGTTCGCCGAGTTCGCCAGGCCGGTAACGGCAAAGCCGGTCTGAGTGAAATCGCCCGGATCATATGGCTTGTTGGTATCGACGAACGTCGCATTAGCTTGGAAACCGAAACCACTATCGCCGAAAACGTGCTGCAGCGCGACTTCTACGCCGCGGACGGTAGCGTCCGGACCGTTGACCCGTGCCGACACCGCGAATTGTGCTGGCTGCCCCGTGTTCGGATCGATCACGTTGTTGATCGCCTGACGGGTAACGCCGGTAACGATGAAATTGCTAACCCTCTTCAAGAATAAATCGACCGCGATGTAGGAATTACGCTGATAATACCATTCAACGGTCGCATCGAAATTATCCGATAGATACGGCTTGAGATTTGGATTCCCACCCGTGGCTGTGAAAGCGCCAGAGCGCTGACCGCTGCCGACGTTCAACACCGGCGTGAGGAAGTTCAAATTTGGGCGCGTCAGTGTCCGCGATGCGTCAAACCGAACGTCCAGGGTGGGCGTGATGTTTAGCTTCATGTCAAAGCTAGGCAGCAGATAGGCATAGCTGCTGCTCGTTGACACCGGTACTGGCACCGCGCTGGTATAGATCACCGTCAACAGGGTCTTGTCGCCGGCGCTTGGCACCAATGTCCCGGGCACTTGGCCAAGGCCACTAGAGGTAACATTCGTCACCTCCTCGCGAACGCCGGCGTTGAAGCTGAGCGGCATACCAGCAATCTCGGTCTTGAAGCTGGCGCGAAGGAACGCCGCCCACGTTTTTTCCGTGATCTCCTGGACGCTGCCGGGGGCCAATTTCACCGAGAAGATGCCGGTGAAGTTATTCGCCGCGATGGTGCTGTCGCCATAGGCAAATCCGGGAATATTTTTGGTATGTGGATCACCCAAGCTCGCCAGATAAGCCTGGTAGGCCTCCGCCGTATAGACTGGAATTGGTCCGGCAAGCGTGCCGGAAAAGCCGGGCAGCCAATTTGCCGTGCTGATACTCCCCGTAAACAGGCTCGCAGGCAGTTGGACACCCCCATTGTTCCCCGATGCCGGGCCATAACCGGCATATGCCTGCCAGAAATTGTTGGCAAAGGTATCTCGGCTCTCAATGTTGAACTTATCCTCAACATATGATCCACCGAATTTGATGGTGAAATCGTCCTGCTTCCACTGGCCACTGGCGTGGAACTGCATAATTTCGTCGGTATTCTTCGCTGCCTGATTGACGGTGACGTGCGAACCAAACACCGAGGTGTCGGCAAACCGCGCCTGATTGCCACTCACGCCATAGTTGACCAGCGTCGGGAGCGTGTCGTTGCTGTCGCCCGTAACAGCCAGGCCGAGATTCGGTCCGATGTCATAGCCATAGCCGACGTCGCCATTGCGTGCGCTGATCCGCCCATCCGGATTGAGCCAGCCTTTCGAATAAGCCGCATCCGCATCGATCGAGAAATTCTCGCTGACGTCCCATTTCACGTTCAAGCCGCTTTGGAGCGTCTGGCGCACATTACTGTTCGTGGTGGCATTAAAGTCTGTCTGCGAACCGGCCTGACTGAAGATGGTGGGCACGCCATTACTGTCTAGCTTCACGTCGCGGAGGTTACCGGCATTGAACCAGATGCCATAACCGACAGAGTCCTGGTTGATCGTCTGACGCGAAAAGTTCGTATCCAGCGTGACCAGTAACTGCTCGCTGGGGTTCCATTGCAGCGCGATGCGCGAGTCAATACGTTCGTCCTTGGTATATAACTGGTTCACCCCATATTGCTGCGGAAATGCGCCACGCACTGATGTTAGATTGCTGGGATTTGTCGGTACGCCGGCCCCATTCGCTGTGGCAGAGGTCGGCGCGCAGTTGATCGCCGTCGATCCCGCCAACTGGCAAGGCGCATAATAGGCAAAGCCGAAGCCATTGATATAGGCTTGGTTCGACTGTGTATCGCGCCGCGAATAGGCGACGTCTGCGAGGATGCCGATCGTATCGTCGGCAAAGGTATCGCTGATCAACAGTCCGCCCGTTGGCACGACCTTGCCGGCAGCATCCTGATAAGATCCCGAGCCGGTGGCTGCCAGCCGGAAGCCCGGGTGATCGAAGGGCTTGGGATACAGGATATTGACAGTAGCGCCCAGTGAATCAGAACTGAGCGAGACGTCCGGGGTCTTCAGCACATTGAGCTGGCCGACAAAATCCGAGCCGACGGTGCTGAAATCAATCGCCCGGCCCCCGTTCGTGGTCGCAATGCGGCGGCCGTCAGCGAGCGTTTCATTGAAGTCCCCGCCGAAGCCGCGGACGGTGATGCCGGTCGCTTCGCCTCGTGCGCCGTCACGCTGGATCGAGACGCCCGGGAGGCGTTGCAGCGATGCAGCGACGTTCGAATCGGGAAATTTGCCGATATCTTCCGCCGAAATCACATCGACCACACCGATCGCCTCGCGCTTGATGTCCAGATTGCGCTGCAGCGATCCGCGGATGCCGGTGACGATGATTTCTTCGGAGGCGGGCGCGCTGTCGTCCGCCGTCGATGTCTGGTCCTGCGCGGATGCGGCGGACGCGGCGCCCAGCGCCAAGATGCTGGACGCGGTGGCCAGCAAGAGCCGGCGCGCGGATGCATGGCCGGTATTCGTAGGCGCATTGAACCTTAAGATAGACATCATCTTCCCCCATTGGTCGTCCGTCCCGCTGGGCATCCTTGGCTGGCCCATGCGTGGCGGAGCGAACGTGCTCGCAATATGTGCGGCGGATTCGGAGACGGGGGTTGCGCCCTTTGCGGCAGTTGCAAACATCCTCGGTCCGAAGTCAGTCGCTTCGATTGAGATCATGCATAAATCCAAAAGGTAGCGCTATCAATAGCATTTGTCGGTGTAGTGAAATTTACTAGAAAATGGATCATGGCGGTTTCCCGACACGGCGCGCATCTGATGGATCGCAATGTCGCCAGGGCTTGCTGCGGCGCCGCGTCCATCGCATGAAAGGCGCATTGGGGAGGAACTCGATATGTCGAGCCGGATCGAAATCTTGAATGACATCGCGCACCGGAATGTACGGATTCGCCCCGATTTCGGGGAGCCGCACCCCCATTTCGTGCCGATCGCCCTGGGTGAGTTTTTCGCCGCGGCCGCCAGCTGTCCGATCTTTTTCACCAAAGATGCGGAGACGGGGGCATTCTTTGCGGCCTGCCTGTTCGGCTTCGAGCCGGGGGAGCTGCTGGTGGACGGGGCGGCAGCCGGGCGGGCCTCGTTCCAGCCCCTGGATCTTCAGCGACGCGGGTTTTTCACGGTGGGTGAGCATATCGGCATTGATACCGCTCACACCCGATTCGGGAGCGGCGCCATGCTGGCGCTGTTCGACGAGGATGGGGCGCCCAGCAACGTCCTGAAGAAGATTCAGCGCGTGCTGGGCGAGCTGACGGCGGGCATGGAGGCGACCGGCGCCTTCATCGCCGATATGCTGCGGCTGAAGCTGATCGAGCCGATCGATGTGTCGCTGCAGTTCGACGACGGCAGGAAGCTGACGCTCGACGGCCTGTATACGATCAGCCGCGACGCGCTGAACGATCTGCCCGATGCGGACGTGCTGGCGCTGTTTCGCGGCGGCTATCTGCACGCCGCGATGGCCATGACCTTCTCGCTCCGCCAGATCGCGGTGCTGGCGCAGCGCCGCAACGAACGCCTCACCGCCTGATGGCATCAGCCCGGACCCAGGCGCCACCGGTGCGCGAGGTGTCCATCGGCTGCTGCGCCGATCCGGACCGGTTCCAGCGCGAGATCGCCGCGCCGTGCGAACCCGTGGTGATCCGCGGGCTCGTGCGTGAATGGCCGGTAGTCACGGCCGGGCGCACCTCGCAGCGGGCATTGCAGGCCTATCTCGCACGGTTCGCGACGCCGGCGCGGGCGCAGGCGTTCGTGGGGGCGCCGGGCATCGCCGGGCGCTATGATTATGCCGCCGATCTGGACGGCTTCAATTTCGAGAAGATCGACAGCGATGTGATCGGCGCGCTGGATCGCATCCTGGCCAATGCGGAGCAACCGGGCCACGCCACGGTGTATCTCGGCTCGCTCGAAGCGGAAATCTATCTGCCGGGCTTTGCGGCGGAAAATCGCCTGGCGGCGCTTCCGCCCTCGATCGGGCCGCGGGTGTGGATCGGCAATGCCTCCACCGTGGCGTGTCACAACGACACGTATGACAATATCGCCTGCGTCGTGGCAGGGCATCGCCGGTTCACCCTCTACCCGCCGGATGCGATCGGCGATCTGTATATCGGGCCGATCGACCATACGATGTCCGGCCGCCCGACCAGCCTGGCGGCCCATGCGCCGCGCGACGATGCGCGCTATCCCCGGATGGCGGCGGCACAGGCGCGCGCCACCGTGGCCGATCTGGCGCCCGGCGACGCGCTCTATCTGCCCAAATTATGGTGGCACGCCGTGGAGGCGACCGATTCGTTCAATGTGCTGGTGAATTATTGGTGGGACGCCTTCAGCATCGGACCCGACGCCCCGAACACGGCGATGATGCTGGCGATGATCGCCATCGCCGAACGCCCGCCGGCCGAGCGCCAGGCCTGGCGGGCATTGTTCGATCACTATGTCTTTCGCGGCGACGGCCATCCGCTGGCGCATGTGCCCGAAGACAAGCGCGGCATTTTGGGATCGATCCCGGGCGCGCGCTATGGCCGCATCCGGGCGATGGTGATGCAGATGCTGCGGGGCTGAATTCGTATTACACCGACTGATGATTTCGTAATTTATGTCAGCGGCGCTCTGAGGCACTGTAAAATCGAAAAGTTCTGACGAAGGTCGGATTGACAGGGCCATCTTTGATCCGACAAATAGTCGGCGATCGCCCATGAGAGGACGATGGTTGAGGGGGCGAGATGCGACGCGGTTCAGTGAGGATGCTGGCTTATGGTCTGTGGCTGGGCACACTTGCGCTGCCGGTGCAGGCGCAGGTCGCCACGAACGTGCCGGCCGTCGAACCGTCCGCCAAGCCGGTGACGGTGGAACGAATCAAGGTCCATTCGGCGGCGATCGAAGGCAATCTGGAGGGAAATTTGCCCGATCGCGACGTGATCGTAATGCTGCCACCCGGCTATAAGAGCGGGCGCACCCGCTATCCGGTGGTCTATGCGCTGCACGGCTATTCGATCGGCGCCGATCAATGGTCGAAGGAAATCCACGTCCCGCAGACGATCGAAGGCGCCTTTGCCAAGGGCGCGAAGGACATGATCGTCATATTCCCGGACAGCAAGACCGTCCACAATGGATCGATGTATTCGGGATCGCAGACGGTTGGCGATTTCGAGACCTTCGTCGCGCGCGACCTGGTGGCCTATGTGGATGCGCATTACCGCACGATCGCCAAGCGCGAGAGCCGCGGCCTGGCCGGGCATTCGATGGGCGGCTATGGCGCCAGCCGGATCGGGATGAAGCATGCCGATGTGTTCGGGGCGGTCTATATGATGAGCCCATGCTGCCTTTCCGCGCGGGGCGCCGCGCCGCTCAGCCCGGAAGCGAAGGATGCGCTCAAGACCATCACATCGCCGGCCGATGCTGCCAAATTGCCCTGGGGCGTGCGCGCGCAATTCGCCGCGGCCGCGGCATGGTCGCCGGATCCCAAGAAGCCGCCGCTCTATTTCGATCTGCCCGATGGCGACGAGGCGCAGCAGCGCGAGGTGCTGGCGCGCTGGGCGGCCAATGCGCCGCTGGCCTTTGTCGATCAATATATCGGCGATTTGCGCCGCTACCGAGCCATCGCGATCGATGTGGGGGACCGAGACGGGCTGAAGGTGGATGCACAGACGTTGCACGAGGCGCTCGACCGCTATGGGATCGCCAACAGTTTCGAAATCTATCCGGGCGACCACACCAGCGATGTCGCCAATCGCTTCCAGAATCATGTGATGCCGTTCTTCAGCGCCAATCTGGCGTTCAAATGATGCGCCGGATGCTGCGAACGGCCGCGGTGGTGCTGGCCGCGAGCGCGTTGACGCCCGTCCTCGCCCAATCGGACCCGCTGGCCGCGACGGGCCAGTGGAGCGTCTATGCGCGCGGCGCGGCGGCACGCCCGCCGATGGGATGGAACAGCTGGAATGCGTTCGGCAGCGATGTGGACGAGGCCAAATTGATCGGGTCGGCCGAGGCGATCGTGAAGAACGGACTGGCCGCCAAGGGCTATCGCTATATCGATCTGGACGACGGCTGGTGGCTGAAGCGCCGCCTGCCGGATGGCCGCATCATCATCCGCACGAAAAATTTCCCCTCCGCCGTCACGCCGGACGGCAGCACGAGCTTTCGCCCGCTGACCGATCGGCTGCATGCGATGGGCCTGAAGGCGGGCATCTATTCCGACATCGGCCGCAACAGCTGTGCGCAGATGTACAGCACCGACGGGCTGAACCAGCCCGAAGGGAGTCTCGCGGAGCGCGAGGTGGGGCTGTACGACAATATCGATCGCGACATCGGCCTGTATTTCCGCGAATGGGGCTTCGATCTGATCAAGGTGGATGCCTGTGGCGTGCGCGGCCTGACGCCGGACAGTCCCTGGGTCACATCGGGCAAGTTCCGCGCGCTGGGGCCGCTGGTGGACAGCGAATCGATCAGCCGCACGGATATCCCGGCGGTGCAATCGCTCTACGATCGCGTGCGGATGGCGCTCGAGAAGTATAATCCGGACGATGATTTCATCTATTCCCTGTGCCTGTGGGGGGCGGCGGACGTACGGTCCTGGGCCAAGGCGATGGGCAATATGTCGCGCACCAGCGACGACATCGCCCCGACTTGGGGGAGGATGCTCCACAGTTTCGACAGCGCGTCGCGTCGCTCGCTCTATGCCCATCCGGGATCGTGGAACGATCCGGACATGCTTTATATTGGCGCGGGCGATTTCGATGCCGCGCATATCACCGCCGCGCGCTCCCACTTCGCGCTGTGGGCGATGATCAATGCGCCGCTGATGATCGGCTATGATCTGCGCAAGGCGCCGCCGGCGCTGCTGGAGGTCTTCGGCAATGCGGCGATCATCGCGATGAACCAGGATGCGGCGGGCAATCAGGCGGTGGTGGCGTTCGATTCGAACGACCTCCAGATCCTGGTGAAGACGCTCGCCAGCGGCGACAAGGCGGTGGCGCTCTTCAACCGCACCGCCGCGCCGCTCTCCGCGACGCTGACCGCCGCGCACCTGAAGTTCATGGCCGATGCCGATATCGACCTGACCGATGCCTGGACAGGGGACAAATGGCGCTTCCGCAACGAGCGCCGGTTCGCGCTGCAGCCGCAGCAGACTTTGGTATTCACGGCGCGGGGGACGCGCCGGCTGGGTGACGGCCTGTATCTTTCCGAAATGCCGGGCAGCGTGAACCCCGCGGTGGACGGCGTGCGGACGCCGGAGGCGGACCCGATGGTCTATCGTCCGATCTTCTGGTCTGGCACCAAGGGTAGCGGCGAGCCGCCGCGCTATGGCGGATGGGGCGGCGCGCAGGCGGATGCCACGCCCTATGGCCAGCGGCTGGGGATCGCCGAGAAACGCTATGAAAGCGGCATCGGCATCCTCTCCAACTCTCGGCTGGAGGTGCGCAATGCCGGTTTTGCCCGGTTCACTGCCGACGTCGGGATCGACGTTTCGGCGCGGGACCGCAGCCAGCCGGTGACCTTCGCCATCTATGGCGATGGCAAATTGCTGGCGAAGAGCGGGCCGCTGCGCTTCGGTCAGGCGGCCGCGCCGATCACGGCCGATGTGCGCGGGGTCACTTTGATCGAACTGGTGGCGCGCACCCCCCGGCCCGGGCGCTTTCCGGACCCGGTGGTGTGGGGCGATGCGGCATTGCGGCGGTAGCGGATCAGTCCGACATGGCCGATCGCGTATCGTCCAGCGCCTGATCGACCAGTTCGCGCATCGCGTCGCTTGCCGCATCGCCATCACCCGCCGCGATGGCATCGCACACGCGCATGTGATCGGGCACGGGATCGCGTGGCAGCGCGCGGGTGCGTTGCTTGAACAGTGTCGTCCAGTTCACCGCGGCGCCGATGCTGGCGCTCAGCGCGTTCAGCGCGTTGTTCTGCGTCGCCGCCAGCATGGCGTGATGGAAATCGCGATCCGCCGCGCGCCCGGCCTCGGTGGCCAGGGTATGGCGGCGCATGCCGGCCAGCGCGTCGCGCATCTTCTTGATGTCGTCCTTGGTGCGCCGTTCCGCCGCCAGCCGCGCGGCGGCGGGCTCGACGATCACGCGCAATTCGAACAGGTCGCGGATGAAATCCATGTCGGGCTCGCCGGAGAAGGCCCAGGCGACCACGGCGGGATCCAGGATGTTCCACTGGCTGCGCGGCAGCACGCGGGTCCCCGCCTTGGGCCGGCTTTCGACCAATCCCTTGGCGGTGAGCACCTGCACGGCTTCGCGATAGGCGCTGCGCGAGACGTCGAGCGCCTCGGCATTGGCGACCTCGCCGGTCAAGATCTCCCCCGGCGCGATCTGCCCCGAGACGATGGCAGAACCCAGATAATGGGCGATCGCCCCGCGCAGCCGGCGACCGGAACCCTTGGGAGAGCGGGTCAGCGGTTCGGGCACAGCGTCCTCCAGGGGGGACGCGCCATGCTCCTTCCTTGACATCAATAATCTCCTCTCCAGCCACCATAGCAGTGCGGCGGAGGCAGGCAACGTACGATTGCCTTTCCCCGGCGCAGCCAATATGTCGGACTAATGAGCGGAGACCAAGAGGGCGAGATGGCGTTGCGACTTTTACAGCATAAGGCAAGCGACGGCAGCCGCCGCGTGATTGCCGCGATGGACGACGGCGCCCATTTTGTCGCGGGCGTGATGGATGTCCGGTCACTGGCGATGGGTGCGATCGAGCGCGGGCAGACGCTGGCGCAGGCCGTGGATGCGTGGGGCCGCGCGGGCGATGTCGATCTGGCGGCGGAATTCGCCGCGGGGCGGATCGTGGCGCCGGTGGATCATCCCGATCCCGCGCACCTGATCCTGGCGGGAACCGGGCTCACCCATCTCGGATCCGCCGAGGGGCGCGACAAGATGCACCGCGATGCCACTGCCGCGGCGCAACAGACCGATTCGATGCGGATGTTCCTGGAAGGGGTCGAGGGCGGCAAGCCGCGGCAGGGGCAGATCGGCCAGCAGCCCGAATGGTTCTACAAGGGCAATGGATCGCATCTCGTGAATCCCGGCGGCACGCTGGAGATGCCGGCCTTCGCGCGGGACGGTGGCGAGGAGCCCGAACTGGCGGGCATCTATCTCATCGGACCGGATGGGACGCCGCACCGGCTGGGCCTGTGCCTGGCCAATGAGTTCAGCGATCATGTGACCGAACGCCACAATTATCTGTGGCTTGCGCATTCGAAGCTGCGGCAGGCGGCGCTGGGGCCGGAACTGCTGGTTGGGCCGCCGCCCAAGGACGTGCGCGGCACGAGCCGGATCGTGCGGGACGGCGCGACGCTGTGGGAGAAGCCGTTTCTCTCCGGCGAAGACAATATGTCGCACAGCCTGGCGAATCTGGAGCATCATCACTTCAAATATTCCTTGTTCCGCACGCCCGGGGACGTGCATGTCCATTTCTTCGGAACCGCGACGCTGTCGTTCAGCGACGGCATCGCCACCCGGCCGGGCGACCGGTTCGAGATCGAGGCCGCGCCCTTCACCCTGCCGCTGCGCAACACGCTGGCGCGGGCCGACGATGTCTCCGTCACCGTCCGGCAGATCTGACGCGATGGACCCGATCCGCATCGCCATCGTGGGCATGGGCAAGATCGCGCGCGATCAGCACCTTCCCGCCATCCACGGCAATGCCGCCTTCACGCTGGCCGCCACGGTCAGCCGGCAGGATGCCGGCGGGGACGGGGTGGCGCATTTTGCCAGCCTGGACGCCTTGCTGGATGCCGGCACTCCGGTCGACGCCGTCGCGCTCTGTACGCCGCCGCAGGTGCGCTACGAACTGGCGGCACGGGCGATTGCGCATGGCGTGCATGTCTTTCTCGAAAAGCCCCCGGGCGCGACACTGTCCGAAGTCGCCGCGCTCGAGGCGCACGCGCAGGCGGCGGGGGTCAGCCTGTTCGCCAGCTGGCATTCGCGCTATGCGGCCGGCGTGGCGCCAGCGCGCGCGTGGCTGGCCACCCGAGAGATCCGGTGCGCCGCGATCGTCTGGCGCGAGGACGTGCGCGTCTGGCATCCCGGGCAGGACTGGATCTGGCAGCCGGGCGGGCTGGGGGTGTTCGATCCCGGGATCAACGCGCTTTCGATCGCGACGCACATCCTGCCGCGGCCCTTTTATCTGGCGGATGCCACCTTGCAGGTGCCGGCCAACCGCGCGGCACCGATCGCCGCCGATCTCAATTTCCGCGATGCCGGCGGCGCGCCGATTACGATGGACCTGGACTGGCGCCAGACCGGGCCGCAGAAGTGGGATATCGTGGTGGAAACCGATGCGGGCACGCTGACCCTGGCACAAGGCGGCGCCGTGCTGACGCTGCCCGAGGGCGTTCAACGGGCCGAGGACCGGGAATATCCGGGCCTCTATGCGCAGTTTGCGGCGCTGGTTCGGGATGGCCAGAGCGACGTGGACGTGGGGCCGCTGCGGCTGGTGGCGGATGCTTTCCTGCTCGGGCGGATCGAGATGACGGACGCCTTTGACGATTGAGCCGGGTTCGGCAGGAGCGACCAGTTTCTCGCACAAGGCGTGGTCTTGCCGGTGTCTCGGCTTGGCCGCTATCAGGCGCCAAAGGAGTTCCGATGCGCTCGATCCGTCTGCTGATGCTCATGCTGCTATCGCTCTATCTCGCGCCGCCTGCCGCGGCGAAGGGCGACCCGCTGATCGCGATCGACGTTCTGCTGCTGCCGGACGCGGCGATGGCGGCGCGCGCCGCGGCGATGAATGCGCGGCTGCGCGTTGCGCATCCGGCCGGCTATGCGCTGGATGCCGGCCACGTGGCGCATATCACCCTCGTCCAGCGCTATGTGCGCCAGAGCGATCTGCCCGCGATCACGGCGGCCGTGGCGCGGGCGAGCAAGGGCGCCGGCGCGCTCCCGCTGACCGCGACCGGCTACGCCGCGGGTGCAGCGGGGGATCTCGGGCTGCTGATGCTCGGGATCGAATCGTCGCCTGAACTGACCCGGCTCAAGGACGATATCGTCGCGGCGGTGCAGCCCTTTGCGGCGACGGGCGGGACCGAAGTGGCCTTCGTGCGCGATGCGGGCGAACGCATCGAGTGCCAGACGATCGACTGGGTCGAGAATTTCGTGCCTGCGGCATCGGGCCCAAAATTCTTCCCGCACATCACCATCGGCGTCGCGCCCATGCCGCTGCTCCAGCAGATCGCCGCCGAGCCCGCGCCGCCGCCGGCCTTCATCGCGCCTGTGGTGGCGATCTACCGGCTGGGCAATTTCGGCACCGCGCGCAAGGCGCTGTGGCGATCGGACGGCCGCTGATACGACCGGATCTAACGCGACCGACTCTAGCGCTCCGCCGGAGTGGTCAGTTTCGAAGGATCGAACCAGGCGGCATCCAGGGGCACATCGGTTTCGATATCGCTATATTCCTCCGACATCACCAAATGATTCCGGCGGTAGACGTCGATGCGGGCGGCGATCCAGCCGCGCGGGACGGCACGGAAATCGAGAAAGCGCACGTCCGATGGCTCGCCGGGCGCCCGTTGGGACGGCAGGATCATCCGCACCACCACCAGCCGCTCCGTGTCTATCCACACCTGTTTCGCGGCCGGATCGCCACGATCCGCACCGATCACATAGGCCGGCCTGCCTTCCCACACATCCGCATGCACCTTGGCGGTATCGACGCCTTCCTGCTTCAGCTGGGCGATCGTAACCTCGGGCGGCTGGCGATACACGTCGAACGCGAGAACGAGGGCCAGGCTCACAAAGGCTTGGCTCTGGGCTCGGACTCCGTTCTTGAAGGCATACATCTGCCCGCCTGTGAAGATCGTCGCATTGCCGTCCTTCTTCGGCCCGACATCGATCCGCAATTTCCCCGGGACCGCGATCCGTTCGTACCAGTTCTCGACGGTCGGCGTGCCGCTCGCGGCATAGGTTGTCGTCTTCTGGGCAAAGCGCGCCGTGGCGAACCAGGCGCCCAGATATTTCGCATGCATGGCTGTAATGACGGCATCGCCGGACTGCGCCGCATCCGCGACGGGATCAGAGGCCTGCGGTGCGCTCTTCGCCGTGCGCGACATGGGGGCGTCCTGCGCCGGGGCCGCGCCCGACAGCAGGATCGCGATGGCCAGCGCCGCCACAATCGATCTCCGCTTTTTCATTTCGCTTCGTTGCTCCCATTCATGACCTTGACCGAAGTCAAATATTGCCTTCCCGCGCGCGGGGCGGCTGGCGCCGTTATTTCTTCCCCGCCGCAGGGACGAACAGCAGGTCCTGATAATCATAGCTGAAGTCCGCCAGCGGCGAGACCGGCTTCATCGTCACGCGCTCCACCTTGCCCTCCGCATCCAGCGCGAAGGTCACATAGGCCGGCTCGATCGCCTTGTCGTCGAAGCGGGTGACGAAGGTGTCATATTGATAATGCTCCAGCCGCCCGCCCATGCGCGGGGTGGATTTGAAGTCGATCGCCAGCCCCGATTTGTCCTGCGTGACGGCGATGTCGCCATACCAGGCGTCGGTGAAGCGGCCAGCATAGCGCTCCAGCGCCAGCGACGGGCCGATCTTCGCGGGCGCCCCCGCATTGGCCTTCGCCAGCGCCAGGCCCTGCGCCACCATGTCTTTCTTATACGCGGCATATTTGGCGGGCCAGTCGTCGCGCGGCAGATCCAGATAATGATCGAGCAGTTCGTACATCAGCCCGCGGATCAGCTGGCCGTCCTCGCTGTTGATCTCGATCGAGAATCCCACGTTCTTCTCGGGAATCAGCACCACCGCGGTGAGGAAGCCGAACACCGCGCCGCCGTGCCAGATGATCTTGGTGCCGCGATAATCCTGCACGTCCCAGCCCAAAGCATAGGTGTAGAAATTCGGCTGGGTGGGCCTGAGGCTCTCGGGCCGGGGATCGATCGGCTGGAGCGTGACCGGCGCCCACATCTGCTCGGCCTGCGCCTCGCTGTAGAGCCTTTTGCCGTCCGGGAGCTTGCCGTGGGCGAGCTGCAGGTTGAGCCACTTCGCCATGTCCGCAGGGCTCACCGCCAGGCCGCCGGCGGGGGCGGCATTGCGCGCCAGCCCGTCGCGCTCGTCCAGCACCTCCTGGTCGCCCGCGCCACGCAGGCCGCCATTCATCCGCGCATGCGGCTGGGCGCGATCGGCGGTGGCGAAATAGTCGCGGTCGTCGCTGGTGGAGACGCTCATGCCCGCGGGCTTGAGGACGTGGGATTCGACATATTTCTCCCATGTCTGGCCGCTGACTTCCTCGATCAGCTGGCCGGCGACCATGTAGAGGATATTGTCATAGGCATAGCCGC
>Ga0247812_10000615_pt1 | contig 21366 bp, 25 predicted proteins | sample UWRJL149409B1_FD_178011 | JGI IMG/M metagenome (GOLD analysis project Ga0247812, IMG submission 178011) | Plant litter microbial communities from Arlington Agricultural Research Station in Wisconsin, United States - UWRJ-L149-409B-1 | ecosystem: Environmental > Terrestrial > Plant litter >...
TACAGGCACACCTGGAGAGCATGATCAATTTGAATTTGCCTGTCCGGGCATATCATTTACTGCCAGCCATTGGGCACTCATATTAGAACCTATAAACTAAGAAAAGTAAAAAGAGAATGAACATAACGAAATTTACCTGGCCGACCGATCAAGAGTTGAAAAGATTAGAGAAAGCATATAAGAGACTTACTAACCATTTAAAAATTAAGAAAGTGAAAGTGGGCAAGCCATGAAGCACACCCTCCACACCACCCTATTCCTACTCACCTGGTTCTGCTATGTTGGAGGGGGTGTTAAAATATCAAACTAATGAAAGCAAACGAATTAAGAATTGGAAGTATAGTTCAGTACAGAACAAGTTTGGGATATGCAACAACCACAGTTCAGTCTATAAACAAAGAGGGTACTGATTTATTTGTAGATGATTACACGAGGGGAATACGATTTGATTTAGGATTTGAAGATTTAGAACCCATCCCTTTAACTGAGCAATGGTTGTTGGATTTAGGGTTTGAAGGGCGTAGGTACGGTTTTTATAATGAACATCCAATTAGTAGCTGTTTCTTGCTTGCTGAAAATGGTAAATATACTTTTTATATAGGTGAAATATTAATGGTAGATGATCAAAAAAGTGTTAGGGTTATAGACCACGTCCACCAACTCCAAAACCTCTACTTCGCCATAACTGGCACCGAACTAACATTTAAAACCGACACCTCCCGGCAATAGGGGGGTAAATAACATGAAACTAAACTTTATATTTGTACTATACCTGATCGGCATCATATTCGTAGCGATGGCGTGGGGCGTAATTAACATTATTAAACAAAAACAACATGAGTAAATTAACATCAATCTTAGTAAAGCTATTGCCGATGCTGTATAAGTTAGCAACACAGATATGGTATAAACTATCACCAGCACAACGCAATGCCGCCACACAAGCTGTAAAGGCGGTAGAATGGTTTAAGAAGAACCTTGACCTGTATGACGCTGGTTATTTAGCAACGCAAGCCAATAAATTGTTTAAGGTAAACTTGCCAGTTGAACAAATCACAGCGTTTCAAGTCAAGCTAAAATCTAAACTTACCGATCTGGAATACAACCAGGAGTTAAAGAAATTTGGAGAAATACTTACAGCCGAGTTAACTCCCGAGCCGATTGACTGGAAATATTATGCTTTGGGTATAGTGCAAATCGCTTACGAGGAGACGTTTAAGAAATGATTAACCACCTCAGTAACCACTGGCTCACCTACTTATTGGGTGGGCTGGTAATTGGTCTATTAGTGACTGATTATATTTTGTGGGGATAGATATTAGGCAAGCGGGAATCCGCTGTAAGTCCTATTTAAGTTCTTCAGTTGGTGGTGCAACAGTATTAGTAGTTGGAGAGTCACCTGTTTGAACTACTGTAGGCTGGTTCTTTTTAGGTATAGCATTACCGCCTAATAAGAATTGAATGCCAGCCATTAAAGCACCTGTATTTAAAGAACCCAGCAATACATCAGCATATTTTTGATTGTCTTTTGGAATAGGTATCCAAACCATACACGCATCAAACAATACAGCAAATGCAGTTAGTGATGTACAAAACCAAAATAGCTTATTGAAGTGTTTGTCTTCTTGTTCCATAATCTATAATCCAAATACCTTTAATTCATCTTGCATCAGGTTGTCAAGTTCGATACATTCCCGATCAAAGAAACCACCTGTAAATATCACCGGTTTGTCGCCGTTGTAGCTTACCTTGTACGTTTTGCCAACCTTTATTTTATAATCGGGCAAACTGTATTTGGCTGTTAACTTGGTGCCGGGAGGGAGGGTAATCATTTGCTTAAACAAGCTAAGAAGATTTTGTAATTACCCTCAATCTCTTTAGCAGCGTCAAGCCCATTAATAGTTTTACGTGCATTAAAAGCATCGCTAATTTTATCGTTAAAGTAATCTGGCAACCCCTTGCCAGTAAACCAACCACCTATAATTCCACCTACAAGTATTTTAGCGGCTACAGGGCGTTGTAATGCTAAATCGGGGTTATCATACAATGGTTCGCCAATAAGCCGGCCAACGTTTTTATAATTGCTAGGATGCGTAATTTGCACCCAACCCCTACCAAAATAACTTTTACCATTAGGCTGGATAGCCCAATATTTTAGCTTTAAAACATCCCTGACATATGCAATGGAAGAAGCGTCTGTGGTTTTAAAACCCTCCCTAACAGGATTCCAATCTGGATTCTTTTTTGCAGAGTAGCTTTCTCTATATGCAGTGGCAAAAGTATAGGCCATAAATCTAATATCACAAACCTTTCTACGTTCGTATTCATTAAAAATAGCCTCGCAAGTATCAACAACACCCTGTGTTAATTTAGATGGAAATAGTGGGCTACCTTTTAATGCTGTATAAAATGCTGCTTTGTTCATAATTCTTTATTTATTCCTATTATCAAAAAAACTACCATCAACCCGTTCAAAGCGGATCGGAATGTTAGGCGACTTAATATCAACCCGCTCCGCACCCCTGCCAAAAGTTTGTAGGTTGTAACTGTTAATAGGACGGTACTGTGAGGCATCGCTCACTAATATGCGGTTTTGGTCATCCTCAACAAAGCAATTTATTTCGTTGCCGCCAGTGTATAGAGTGTTAGTTATTGCCGTACCATTATCGCGGGCTAATATATAGCCACCCATGATCTTAGTGTACCTAGTATCACCCCCTAACTGCGAACCGTCTAAATAAATAGGCTGAAAAGCATCTTCAATATCTACAAGCTGAAACACGTTCCTTGCCGATACCATGCTGTAAATACCCCTGTAACTACCTACACATTGATAATTCTGAAAGGTCATTAAATTGATTGGGCTATTAGCGTTAGAGCTTTTCAAGAACAAACCAGCGTATGGCGCTTTAGATGCTACGCTTCTTATAAACCCGAAGTTACTATTGCCGTAGCTTACCGTCTTGCTGATGTTCTCCAATATGATACCATGATTATCGCTGCTCGATACCGATAGGTGAGGTACATTTAAATCAAAGAAGTTTTTAAGATGTACCGCAGCATCGGTAAGTGAATTAGACTGTACAAAGATATTATCAATTGTACCGCCCCAAACAGATGCCTTGCTATTTTCATCAGCATCAAATAGTATCCCCGCCTTGGAGTTCCTGCCAGCGTATATATACATGTTTTTGAGCACAATAGATGCCGCGTTTCTTACAACAATACCGTTCTTACCTTTAGTGTTCTGTACTAATTGAGTAGAGTAGCCTTGGCCAGTTATAGTGATCTGCGCGTTAGGCGGCTGGTTATTAGTCCAACCGGTAATTGTAATTTCGTCGTTAAGAAAGAAGTATCCGGATCCTAATTCAATACTACCGCCTGTTTCTTTTTGCAGGTTTGAAATAGCCCGGTTAATTACTTTTGAAACGTCCCTGTCAGTAAATACATCTCCCTTTATTGAAACAGATTTGGCAACACCGTTATCTATGAATATTTGGTAATCCTGTGCCCATACGGTAAATGCATAGCAAAGCAATAACAGTACTGTTAGAAGTTTTTTCATAGGGCTAGTTTACTACAACATTCAAATTTATAGCGGTTCGTGCAATAAACCTATGACCCTCTGCTGTAAAGTGGCTACCATCAGATGACATCATAGTGGCGGCATTAAATCCAATAGCAGCGCTTACCTCTACATACTTATCAGTAGGAAAGGCAGCTTTTATAGCTGCATTAAATGTTGATTGATCGGCAGATGTTGCAGGAACAAATACATGTATAATATTAGCCCCCGTTGCTTTATGCTTGTTTCTTATTGATGTATAGTTAGCAACAGCAGTATCTAATGGCACATTTCGTAAAATATCGTTAAGTCCTAAAAGCAAAAATACGTTTTTGCCGGTAGTTAAAGCCAATTGGTTGTCAACAGCCAGCAATGCATCTTTAGTTTCATCACCACCCCCAGCAAACACCGCAATATTTTGATTGTAAGTAGCTCCTATTAAGTTAGCAAACGTTAATGATTCTGCTTTGGAAAAACTACCCGATACACGACTATCTCCAATAAATATACCCCATACGGTTTTAGGCGTAGTTGAATAAATACGTACACGATTAATCTCAACTGGCCCACCAAGATAGTAAATTGCTAATTGTGATGTATTGTTATTAGCCCAACCAAAACCAGTTATATTACCATTTTTAAGTACCTTTCTAGCGGGATTTAAAGATGTAGTAGCTAAAGCCTGTGAGGTTGCCTTACTTTCATTTATACCTTCAGCTATGTAGGTGTTTTTACTTCTTGTAAGCCTTAACGTTAATTCATCGCCTACGGAGTGTGTAACTGCGTTATTTACATTGCTTCCTCCTATAGATGTATTTGTTTCGGGATTTATAGTAGCTATAGAAGGGCTTGTGGTGTTTACATATTGGGCTACTATAGACTGCTTACCCGCTGTTACGTTATTGGTTGATTTGAAACCAACAGCTAGTCCGTTAGTGGTGGTTGATGCAGCCGTTGTTTGAGTATAAGTTACTTCAAATACAATATTTTCATCATTGTAATACTTACCGTTTAATAACAAGTAATTTAGGAAAGATGTTGCGCTACCACTGCTTAAAATAATTTTACCATCACTGAAGCTAACCTGCAAATCACCTGCAACTGTAAAGTCATTTTGGAAATCGGCCAAATCATTAAACCAGAACTTTTGATATATAATAGTCTGTAAAGGTCTACCGATGTTTGCAGTAATAGCCATCGCATCATTATAAGCCGTTGCATTTTGCGCTATACCTGAAAGTTTGGTTTGTTCTATTTTGGAGTATTGCGCAAAGTTGGTTCCGCTTAATATATTATCCTGAGTTAACGAAATAACTCCAGTTTGACCATTTACAGAACTTACGGCACCGCTACCGGCAGAACCTTGAACCCAAACATTATCTGTTGAATCCCAATTGTACCGTTGTAATGGTTGTCCGGAAGTATCCACATTAGCATAGTCCCCTGGCGCACCTATAACATCCTGTAATGCTGCTAAACTTGGGTATTCTCCACGATAATGCTCTACAATCGCTTGCAATTTAGCTTTATCGGCATTAGAGTAGTTGTTGTCAGACAATTGCTTGCTGCCGTTAGTATTAACCTTAGTTGCTAGTCCAGCAAACAAAGCACCGCTAGTAACTGGTTTTGTGCCGTTCTGTATTGGTGCCGTATCGGGATTAAGAAAATCCAAGTTATCATTTATGGTTTGGGCCTCCACGCCCCAAGTAGTAGGGTTTTGTTCTGTGCCTGGGTTTACTGGTGTTATAGCCATTTAATATAATATTGTTGATGGTGTTAATTGGAATGATGGTGATAATTGCGGTTGTGGCGGCGGGGTCTGGCCTATAGCCTCATAAATAGCTACAACTATAGAATCTATTTGCTGTTTGTTGTAATAATTGGATAAGTCAACAGTGCCTCCCTGACCTATCCCCAAATCATTAAAATAAGCCTCTACGTCATCAATAGTTTGATCCCGACCAGAAACCAACCTATCCCCGTTTTCATCACGTATAGCATCTGGAAACTTATCGCAAAAACCAGTATAGTTTTGACCTACAATAAATAGCGATACTCTATCGTCATAAATAGTATAGTTGTTTCGCCTAACATACTTAGTTGCCAAATTTACCGGAGCTACAACATAAGTAACACCGTTAACCAGGTCAATAACTATGCTATTTCCTGCCGCGTAAACTTTTACTATTGGTATTGCCATGCGTAAAGATAATTAAAACAATATTATCATGGCTTTTTTTTGAAAATTAACCTACCCATAACTGATAAGCCTATAAATGAAAAGCACATTATTGTTCTATCCGATAATCTAGCGAACAGCATTAAATCCGGAGAATCTATTAAGTATATAAAGTAACCGAGTATTCCCGTTATAAAAGCAAAGAAATTAGCTACAACTAAAAAAGATATAATATGATACATCCAAAAGTGAAAAGGACGTGCTATTTTTGATATATAAACTGAAATTAGTTTACGAACAGCATTGCTAAAGCTTATTTCACCTGATTTATATAAAGATTCTAATCCGTCGTAGTCAAGGTCGGAGTCTTCGTTTTCATAAAGCTTTATCTGCTTTTTATGGTATAAATACGATGATATAAGTATAACTAATATAACCGCATTGAATAGGGTAATCCCAAGCCCAAATGTATAATTCATGATTTTTTGAAATATTGTGTAATATCTATTTTATTACCTGCTAATACAATGAACGGCAGCGCACCGCTTATAAATAATATAAGTATCACATCAAATATCGTGACAAAACTTTCTTTGCTGAGATATATTTTAATTGAAGATAGAGCCGGTTTAACTCCAGGGAAATACATCAGGAACAATATTGCCGCAACGAATCCATATGATAATGGTTTTGCTATCAATTGAGCGCGTAAAAACCACCTTGGTAGTTTAATTTCATCATCTATTTCGCTCATTTTAGCGGTTATATTGTTTGGATTACTTATTTTTTTAATCTTAATATCTAAAATCGAATATCCTATAAAAAACGATGACAATACAACAATATTCTCTTTAGTCCATTCTAAGAGATAGAATAACCATCCATCAGGTTCATTTCTCATTGGTTTTAAATAGGCCGTGACGTATACCACTTATTAAGATAGAAATAGTAAGCACTAATATACATATATCTATAACAAAAATATTATGTATTCCATCCGGAAGATACTTTTGCCTTGTTAACCAAAAAAGTAAAAAGTTAGCAAACAATGTAAGCTTGCATACTAAAGAAAACTGACGGTGGTACTCAGAAGTATACCCAATTAATTCATCAGTGTAAAAAAAGCCTATAAAGAGTATTGTTGAAAGGTAGTATAAATTTTTACACGAAAATTCGGAAACTATTCCATAATACTGTTCATAACGGGAGTAGGTTAGAAAGCCCATATACCCAATTATGAACAGCAAACAAATTATTTCCCTACCGGCCTTCATCGGGAACACATTCGCCCTTATCGTTTTTAACATAACCTTGAGGGCATGGTTCTGGATATGGGCCAAAAATTGTCACATCTCCTCCCATATTTGAATACTGTTTTTTAAGGCTTTCCAAAACTTTTATATGACTTTCAATCAGTTCAGCTAGCCACTTTAGTGTTATCTTATTCATGCTATAAATTTATGTTTTTTTGCTGAACTTTTAAAACTTATAAAGTAAATGAATATAGCTGCGAATGGCATAAACCATCCAATAACCGACATGGAAGTTATATATGTTGTTTCCTGATAATTGCTTGCTAATATCAGGAGTAAAGTTACCCATAGTATACGGGCTGTGTAATCGGAAAGTATTTTATTAATAACCATATCAATAAGGTTCTCTCATAGTCCAGTAATTAACCAAAGATGATGCACCTAAACTAACACCTGTAAAATTCATGCTAACTATAAAGTTATTATCAACAGCGTTGTTCGCGGTGAAATTGCCGACAGGAAAGTAACCAGAACCCAAGGTTATCAATGCACCGTTTGGCTGAGTAATGATAGCTTCTATTTTTTGAGTGGTATTTGTTACAGATATTAAGTTTAAATCAATTTTAAACAACCCCCCATTAGAACCACCAATTAAAGGAGCTGAACTCATTATATTATACGTTTGACTGCCAAATTGAACGGTAATAGATAGCCCGGGTATACCAATTAAAGCGGGTGTAGTAAGTTGAAAGGATTGGTGTAATGTATACCATCTATTAGGAAGTAAGGTGTTAGCTGGTATTGTTTCAGTATAGAATACCGTTGATGGGCTAGCCTGTGTAATAGTAATACCAGGGGATATTGAAACAATACCACCCATAGGCGATGTGATGATGTTACTCTGTGCTTGTGCCGTTGCGTTCAGCCGCAACGCGTGTGTTGTAGCGATAAAGCAGATCAACACCGTGATGTATAATAGTCTTTTCATTTTAGTTAACCGTAATTGATCCGTTTAAAGCCTGTAAATAATATGAGTTAGTGCCAACTGGTATAAGTTGTACTTTTTGGCCTTGTGTTAACGTTGCGCCTCCGCTACCCGTTGTAGTAGCAAATGTAGATCCAGCTTGCATAGCATATCCCGATGGTACAGATATACGAATACCGCCCGTACCTGTAACTAATACAGTAATTATCCTACTCCCATCTATATCAAAGTCATTGCATGGCGGCAACGTCAATGTGTATTGTGTTGCGGTCTTATTCACATAATCATAGTTCAAAACCATTGTAGCACTAGCAGCGAGCTTTATTGGTGTTCTTGTTGTTATATCGCTGAGATAGGCCAGATTTTGTACTGTTGATGCAGTATTTACTACCTCATACCTGCCTGATGTGGTAAACCTCATGCCGCCTAATGTACTTGCTGAAGGTGTTAAGGCAGTAGCGGAAGCAGCTAACCGTAAAGACGCAACATTTGCGCTGTTGGTTCGTATATCTACCCACGCAAGCGGAGAAGAGACGCCTAATCCAAAACGCCCATTCCCATCAAGCCTTGCTATTTCGTTTGTTCCGGAGACCCCATTAATGAATACAGTGGATTGTCCTACTATTCTTGATCCTAAAAACAAATTATTTGCTAATGGTGCTGCGGTGCCTATGCCTCCTATCTGTACAGAGCCGACCAAAACGCGGTTAGAGTTTTGCATATTGATTCCTGCAAACCCATTTATCCCAGTTGACGTTGTTGCGGAGTAAATACTCCCATCAATTGCGGCTACGTTAAAAACAGCGTTACCCATACGCGGGATAATCCCAATACCTACCCTACCTAAACTATCTATTCTCATGGCCTCAGTACCATTTGTGCCGTAGGTGAATATAGTGTTACCAGTAGATATACGATTTCCGAAAAACAAGTTATTTTGAGAAACTACCCCGTAATTACTGTCACCAAATTGTAAAGCGGCTCCAAGTGCTCCGGCTGTATTGTATAAATTAACACCTGTATAACCTGTATTATTAACACCCCTCACAGCTAATTCACTATTGGTTGAACCCGTCCATGTTAGGGAATTTGAAGCAGCGGGTATGTTTGTGCCACTTCCGTATAATATCTGCCCTGATGCATAAGTCGGTAAAGAGTTTTGTTTTGCACTCAATGCGGTATTTATACTATCACGGTCAACCAACTGCACTTGTGCTTTTGCCGGTAAATAATAATCTGCATCACCGACGAAGCTTGTTCTGAGCCTACGTTGTCCTAAAATATTTCTCCATGCAGGACTGCCACCAACAAAACCAAAATTAACCTGACCGCTTACCGGCGTCGGTATGGTAGTTTGGTTAACAAAGTTTTGATATACTGTACCGTCGTTACCTTGTGTGCTTAAACGGCCTGTATAGCTATTACCCCGCCCTGCAACTACTTGTAAATTTTGAGCGCTGAAATCTACGTCTAAAGTTCCTGTGCTGGTGATAGAAGTCCCTGTATTTTGAAAGCCAAAACCCCTGGTAACGCTGGTAACCGATCCGCTAGCCGGTGTTATTTCAACCCAAGGCACGTCTGTTAAATCTATTACATTTGGAGTAGCGGCTTTAGCATAAGAGGCTCTCCAGTACATGCGCCTTACAATTGTTCCGCTTCCATTGTCGTTTACACCTGAAATTAACTGAGTAAGTCCGAATTGAGATTTTAATACTGACAATGTACCGTAGCCTATGCCGTTTGGTACGTTAGACCATGTCGCCCCATCATTTGGGTATATATCCCAAACCCCTTGTGTGGTGTATTGGTTTAAATCTTTTAAATTAGTGTCACTTCTATATCTCAACTTAACTGCAAGGTTACTTAGGCTATCGGTTTGTGCACGTGTAACGTCGCCATAAGCAATAGTTTCCCATAGGTTAGTCGTTGTGTTCCAACGATAAGTTAAGCCTGTAGCGCGTACATAAACCTGCATGCCGTCACGTAATAACCCAGGGTAATAGCTTACTAATGAATCACGTCCGGCTAATGTGGCGTAGCTGTGATGGCCACCGTTCAATAAAACCGAATATCCGGTCGCGTATTTGTCGGTAGGCGCGTTACGAATGATAGGCGCACCAAATTTAGCCCCATTGGTATAACTTTGCGCGTTGGCGATGAACGGGAATAGCAGGATTAAGTATAATAGTTTTCTCATTGTGTGACCATAGTTGTGTTACCGGCTGTTGCGTTCTGGGCTACGTAATAGCGATAAGTTTGAACATACCCTAAAGCGTTAGTTAAAGATAGCGTACCCGTGTTATATGCTGTAATAAACTCTACCCCTGACGCGTCCTTGATGCTTGTCAGTGTGCCTAAAGATGATGGATAGGCAAAGTACGGGTAATTGCTGCCGCTGGCTGTTATCACAAACGTTCCCGCCCTGCTTGCCGACAATGCCGAACCGCCACCTGCCGCCGCTAATATTTCGGATTGGCTTGGTACCGTACCCGCAGCGCGGCCAAAGTATCTACGCGCGCTATATGATATAGTAGCTACGTCTGATGCCGACAGCGAACCCGTAGTTCCTGTAAAGGTGTAAGTAGTAGTTACGTTAGATGGATAGGTTACACTTTGCGAGCCGCTTCCACCATTTGCTGAAAAGCCAGGGTATAAAGTTTGTCCGTTGCCTACTATCTTTATCTCAGTGAATATTGGCGTGCCTGTGTTGCGTGTGTAGGTGTAATTTAGTGTAGATGTGCCGGTACTGGCTGCGGTTAACTCCAATACAGTTGAAGCCGGTGTCAACGTCACGCTCGGCGGGTTAGCCTGGCTAATATCGTTTTTAAGATCATCAAATGTGTTAATTACCTTACCAACTGTGAACGTGCTACGGGTAATGGTGAACGGGAAATTATTTGTAGCGGTCGTGATAGGGTAGGCAAAACGGTAAAATCCCGCGTATTGTCCAAAGTATAATACAGGGTAATTTCCGTCTAAACGTGCTGTATTCTGCGTCTGTAACGTGCCTGCCGGTGCCGTAGTGGAGTTGCTCACCTGCCCCAAACAAGCGAACGGGAGTAGTAAGAATAAGAGTAACTTACGAATCATGTTCAAATATAGTATTTAATGGCATTATAACCAAAAGTGTGGCAGGTATAACTATTTGTGATTTGCAAACAACAAAACAGGAACATATATTTGTGTTCACAATCAAGGCGAAAGATTAGCCACTAATTAAATCTAAGACTATGCGCAAATTCTAAGCAATCGCAGTTACGCACTGCACCGCAAAAACATCGATGTATAAAAGCCTTTGCATATAGCGAGGCTTTTTTCATTATAACTAAACTCACCAACCTATGATAAAAAGTTATAGTGTTGGAATAATACAGAAGCCAAAGTATATTTGTTTTGTCAACTAAGTAGTTCAACTGGATAGAACGAGGGGATCTATGGACTTCAGGTGTTGCGGGTTCGAATCCCGCCTTAGTTGCTCTTGTTCAATGGTGAACGAATTAAAAGCTTAGCAGCAATGTCAGAATTTAAACCAACAAAACAGAAACTAAGAGTTTCTCATTTTCCTCAAATCCCTTGTAAGCCATTTAGTTATGAGGTTAAAAATGAGCGTGAAGCTTATATTTTAGAAGATGCAATAACAAGGCAACATCTTTTCTTATTTAAGAACGGATTCATACCAGATTATGCAAATGTGTTTAACGTAGAGGTATTTAATGAAGAGGACAATGAATGGCAAGATTATTTTAATGAGTTTCACGAATTGGAATGGGATGATCTTTGTCAAGAGTTTATAGCCGATATAGTTCAGCCGAATCCAGATACTGACCTCGACCTCCCGTAAGTTCCCGCTAAGCTCTTGCGGCCTCACCCTGCATGCTCCGGTATGCGGGGTTTTGAGGTGGCAATGGTGCCGATTTAATAACTTGCAAAGAAATGAAAGCAGTATTTAAAATGGATTTCGACTGCGGTCGAATGGGTGAATTAACAGGTGTGTTTGTTGCTGATAAGGATGCAATTAAATGGCTTATTGAAAACAAAGGCGAAATTTATTTTGGAGAAGTGTTAGGTAAACACTCTGAAATTTACGGGCCTATTGATGAGGCCGATATAAAACTAGTAAGTGATGCTCCGGAGGTTGTAGCTGTAATTGAAAAACATGAACTTTCCAGTGGTTACAACCCACTAAATTATTCGTTTTTAAATCAAGAGGATTTCAAAGATGATTTAGGGGAAAAGTTTGAATACGATTTAAGTGCTTTAGAAGTATACTCTTTGTTACACCCGTAGGTTTCCGCAAGTTTCCTGCGGATTATAGCGCACCCACCATCCCGGTAGTGCGCTTTTTTATTGCGCCACGAAGTCAACCCTAAACGGAGTAGGAATACTACCACCGCCAATGATTAGGAACCCGTTAATAGCACCACCACCCGTTTGGTATTGTTTACTCAACCCCTCATAGGTTATATCGCCGCTAACAACCTGTACACCTGTAATCGATTGATAAGGCTGGTCGAATATTACCTGAATGTCTTCACCTAATATAGCAACTTGTGATGTACCTGATTGGTAGGTGATGATGGATGCGGAGCCAATGCCGCCTAATAATTGCTGAACTCTACCTTCCGTTATAAGCTGATTTTCTTCATATACTATAGGCGGATTAGTATACTCTAAAACATCATCAATCTTTATACTAATCTGATCTTCTAAAGCGGCTAATAAATCAACCTGTATTTTATCCCGTTGTAATTCGTTTTTATTAGCCATGTCTAAAAGAATTGAACGGTTAGAGTGTATATAACAGGGGATAAGGTGTTGATAGGCTCTGAATTTGGCACCTCACCATTTAGACCGCGAATTGGTAATGGAACGTCTGTATTTGGCCCACGGTTAAAGGAGACACCGCCGCCGCCTGTAGCACCAGCAGCACCCGTAATGTTAGCTTTAATCGGTGGTAGGTTTCTAACCTCAAGCGTACTCTGAGCAGAACCGAACTTAGAGCCTATCGGTATTGCAGGATCACCGGCAACTACAATTCCTAAATCAGACCACTTAGCCCCCTCTTTATAAGATAAGGGTGTGCGTAATCCCCAATCATCAGTGCCGTTTAGTCCGTTACATATGCGTGCTGTTTCGTAATCAGTTCCTGCGCGACCTAATCCAGTGCCAAAATCAAATAATGCTTCTAACTGCTCTCGTGTGCCGCCTACGTTCACGATTGATCGCGCAGGCATTTTAACTAAAGTAGTCTCTCTACCTGGCACAATTTCTTTCTCGTCAAATTGCAGCCAATGTACAAACACATCGCAGTTAGCCCCACTAAGCCCTGACAGGTAAATATTGCCAATCACAAAATCATCAACGGAAATAGGGCAAGTAGTAAAGTTACCAACTGTAGCAGGTATTTCAGTTTCGTTAACTACATCTTCAGCCCCGGCAGTAGTACCGACCCGAAAAGCAGGTATTTCCGCACCCCTATTCTTTACCACAATATGAGTAACCATACTAAACGCATTGAATAGCCCTGTAATGCTAAAATCAGCCCCTACATTGAAGTAATTTTTATAATGCGACATTGGTACGTAACCTTGCGGTAAATTTTCTCCTAAGATAAGTTTTTGTAACGATATATTTTCAACCGGTTGTATGGTAGTCGACAGTGATAAGTTTGGTTTATCTTTGGTAGCTAATGGGTCGGGACGTTTAATCTCCAGCTTTTCGCCTTCAACTTTTGAATAGTATAGTCCATTAATGGCGACCGAATTACATGATAATGCCCTGTTAATCTTATCACCAATCCAATCTGGTATAAGCGTAGGCGACACGCCACAAATAAGTTTAAACGTCCTGAAAGGGGTGCTATCTAGTAACACACTATCTTCGTTTAAATCGTTATAAATAGTATCGTTGCTTTCAAATTGTGGCGACCTTACAACGCCTTCAACACGTAGCTTAAATACGATTCCGGTACTAAACGCAATGCTAAAGTTGTTTTCTGTATTTGAGTACTGGAATAATAGTGTATTCGGGTGTGACACGCGACAATCAACAATTAACGTTTGGTAAGTTACCAGTTCGCCTAAATCATCCGTATAGCCTAACGTTCCAATATACTCACCAACTAAAGATCCAAACGGGTATGTAATTTCATATACAGAAAATGTTTGCCCTTGAATATTGGTTGCTTTAACTTCAATGTCTGGCTGTGCGCTTATTATCTGCCCAGTATCGGCACTAAATAACTCCACTATAGGTTCGTAGTCGCTTAATATTTGAATTGTTACATCCTCGCTGTATTTTTGTTTATAGCAAGGCGAATTATTAAGGTTAAGTTCATACGGATCGTCCAACAAGAACAATCCCAAAGGATTTATCGGCGGTATGGTGAATTGCTTATCGGGCATACTCCAAATGTACTAATTAATCAATTAATTTTGATAAATCATTATCGGTAGTCAACAACAACTCAAATGTACGCTTCGAGGACTTGCTTATATCAACCGTTCCGCTTTCATTAAACCCTTTCCACATCGCGCCATTATACGGAAATTCGATATAGCCGGTAGGGTTACTATCCAATAGTTGTAACATATCAATTGGGTAATCCGTTTCTATGCTCATAATATGAGGTAAAAATATTTTATCACCTAAAGAACCGACCTCTATATCTTGATTTTCCACTATGGTAGTGCTGCCATTGTTGCTCGATGCCTCGTAGTTCTTTAACCCCGATGTAAACCGTATAAATGAACCATCCCGCTTATCTAGTATAGACCGTAAGAGCCGGCCATGCCTCATTAGCATGTGTTTAGGCCATAGGTCAACGTTATAGGTTTGCGCGCCGGTTGTAACGCCTGTAATAGAACCATATTCGGCAGCGGTTTCTACAGTTCCCGCATCCGTTAGCTTCAACAAAAAAACATCGTTATCCCCCTTGCCATTATCAGCATTGGTTTTACCGTCTACGTTACTACGGGCATTTTCTATACCTGTTTGATCTGCCCTGTATTTGCTAACGATATTATATTCATTGCTAACGCGTGTTAACGGCATTTTCCAGTAGGTTGTGCTGGCAACTTCTTCTTTGCCGTTTAATGTATCATATGTTTGATCTTCATAGCCCACGGCAATAGAATCATACATATATTTGGTAGCAGGTTGAATGTTAGGTTTTACGGCCGGCTCATCTAATATGGTAGCAGACTTTAATTGCCCTTTGTAGAAGTAGGCGAAATCCTCAATTACTGCAACACTATTCTCTACACCAAAGCCAATGCAGCTATCAGCGTAATAGCTTTGAAAGAAGTCTTTAAACGTGGTAATAATCCCCGCGCCTGGTATTTGTCGCAAAGCATCACCTGAAGTCATTACAACATTCTTTGCGCGCGTGTTATTAAGGTAATATGACTTACATGGGTAATCAATACCGTCGTTAATTTGTTTAATCAAATACTTAAACGCATCGAACGGCCGTATAACTTTACATGGCGTTGATGGTGACTGTACGCTATATTCCAGACGCATATCGCCAAAGGTTATGCGGAACCCTTGGTTGCCATCCGTATCATTGCTACTATCTAAGTATAGAAACAAACGCTCATCGGCCGACACCGGAATAGTTAGGTTTAAACTTACCTCTTGCTCGGGTAAGTTTAAACCTAACACTTGCTGATTCCACAATTGTACTTTTTTGCCGTTTTGGTTGTATATTGACACGTCAAGGGTAGAGACCTGTCCGTTGCTAATCGCAAAGAACTTCAAAACTCCGGTCATTTTTATAACCGTATCATACCTACCATAATAAAACCTTTTATCAATGGTTCCCCAGTTAGGGTCTGTCTGTTCAAAATAATCAACATCGGCAGCAATCGTGTAAATAGATTTGTGCTGATTGGTGACTAACTGAATATTTGGAAAGTAATCTGAATTATTATCGCTTGTATCTTGAGGGAATATAAACTGCGCAGCCTCAACTAACGGTATTCCTGGCACTTGTATAGTAAATGCTTCAGGTATGTCTAAAGGAATGGTATACTTTTGATCATCATTGTTATTTATCTTAGCTTCAATACCATTATCAATAGCCGATATGGTAACAGTTATACAATCATCTTCGAATGTACTGAAATCCAATGACCCAACGTAGCGAGTTTCATACAACCACGTATCGCTATTAAACTCATCAATACGTACTCCAATACGCGCCTCAATTCCATACAGTAGATAGTATTGCTGCCTTAGATAGTCAGCTCCGCCCGTAACAAACTCCATAGGTAGCGTTAAGGTTCGTTGCATCCCATGATAGTTAGCCGAACGCTCCCACTTGATCAGGTTTTCAGCCCACCCAGTAGGTGCATTAGCTAATAATTGCTCATTGTCGCCGGTAATTAAATAATACTTGAATTGATTAGGTTGCATTATTTAAAGTATCTGTTTTCGTATTGTGAACGGGCTATATTTTGACCTTGTGTTTTTCTCCAACCACCTTTTGTGATTACTGTAGTAGGCGACTTTTGTCCAACCGCTTTAACTATTTGGCTGGTATGTTGGGCTTGCATTCTGCTCCACTGATTAAAATCGAACGAACCGCCGCTTGCTTGTAGCTTTTCCGGTCGCCTTAACATGTTCAGTGTTTTTTCATGAGTGAATACTTGTGTACCTGGTTGTAAGTAGGTTAATGTTGGGCCATTTGGCGTTAATGCTGTCCGTCCCTGCGGGTCAATCAACAACTCTGTTCCACGCTCTCCAACCCACGCAGCACCACCTGGAGCGTTATCGGTTCCTTTCCAAAAGCCAGGCACTAATGCCACAGCAGCGGCTTGCGCTATTCCGGATGCAATAACAAAAGGTATTTGCGCACCAATAGCGGCGGCAGCAGCAAAGGCGATAGGTGCGTAAGCGGCAGTTAGTGGGTTAGCTAACAACAACGCCCCTTGTGCCGTAGCTTGCGCTGCCGTTGCTGTCAAGTCAAATACAGTTTCGCCCGTTTTAACACCAATTTTTAATAACGATATTGCTTTCTCATAATCCGCCTGGTCTTTAGCTATCTGCTTTTGCTTTCCGGCTATAGCTTCTTTCTGACTTGTCGCCTGTGCATCAATTAAAGCCTCTGCATCCGCTTTTTGTTCTGCCGTTAATAATGAGTTGTCTACGTTCTTTTTATCACGCTCGGCTTGTTTATCTATCGCGCTGGCTTGTTCATCTAATTGTTCGTTTTGTTTTTCCGAACTAGCCTTGGTAATAGCGACTATTAAGTCTAAAGATTGATAAGCTAAATCAGCCTCCAATTTGTGCAGGTCACGAATAGCTTGTTCCCGTTGCTTAACGCTATCTAATACAACTTTTAACTTTAATTGTTCCGCATCATTTTGCAATTTAGTTAACGCCTCAGTAGACTTTTGTAAATCTTCAGCACTACCTATACCAGTAGCTAATGCCACGGCTTGCGCATCAATAACCTGTTTGATAGCGGCAATCTGCACTTCTACGCGTTTCGCAGCAGCCGATTGTTCTATACCGAATAGCTTAGTATTGTAATCGGTGGATGTAATTAAACCATCCTGTAGTTGCTTAGCTAATGCTTGCTTTTGTTCATTAATCTCTGAATCAATTACCTGTAACTTTTCATTTGATGAGTTTTGAATGGCTAATACTTGTGCCTTTTCTGAATCTGTTAAGGACTTAATACGTTGCTTATATAATTCCTCATATTTTTTATTAATATCAAGTTGTATTTTTTCTCTTACCTCACGGGACTCTATCGCTATTGATGTGATTTCTTTTTCACGGTCGCTGTTAAGCTTTTTGACCTTGTCGGCATTATCGCCAGCGTCCTGAATTTGTAATTCATAACTGTTATTAATCAACCTCCGTGATGTTCTTTCAAAGACGCCAACAGCCTCAAAGCGCGTTTTAGCATTAATATTTTCATTGTCGAACACCCGCCTTGCAGCTTCTTTCCTCTTTTCTAAGTCACTATCAATCGCGGCCGACCTATCTTTACTGGCATTGCTATTTAATTCCTTTATCGACTTATTATATTCTCGTTCTGCATTCAATAAATCAGAGGTGGTTTTATAAACTATATTACTCCGCTCGGTTGACGTTAGCTTAGTATCCATCAGCTGCTGCGTTTCGTTTAACTTAATCAATTGCTGTTGATCTTCATAAAATGCTTTTTCAGCTATGCGCCTGCTTGCATAAGAACGTTTAGTATCATCAGCAATGCTACGGTTGAAATCTGTCTGTCTGGTTAATAATACTTTTTGTTGCTCAATGGCAGCTTTAGATTCGTTAGATAACAATTCTTTGTCTCCACCCAATATCGAACCACCATTCTTTTGAAGCAACTGTTGATTTTTTAACAAATCCCCAGTTAGAAAATTAATAGCCTTTTGCGAACGACTTATTTCATTAGTCGCATCTTTAATTTGCTTAGCATCAATTATTGATAAGTTAAACCCGCCGCTGGCTATATTGTAAAGACTGTTTATGGTTTTGCCGAAATCAGTAGTTGCTTTACCTTGTAATTCCTGCTCGCGTGTATTCGCACTGATTTGTTTACGTTGAGCCTCTAACTGTTTCTTATACTCATCAGTTATTAATGACTTAGCAGCTTCTATGCGCGAGTTAAGCAACAAGGCTTCATTGTACCTAGCATAATCGGCCGGTAATTGTTTAATTAAATCCTGTTGATTTTTAATATTCCCAAAATATTTAGGGGAAACAGTATTTAACTCTTTTATAATTTCGGCTGTTCTTTCTTGACTTAAATTACCATTGCGAACCTCTGCATACAACAGTTTAACATTGGTTGCTTGTTCGGCGTAAATATCATTTGACTTTTTGTTTAGCTCGTTTAGTGCAGCGGTAGCGTTAAATCCCTTTACAGCAAACAACTCATATAGTTGCTGGAAACCGGTGAAGATAGCGAGAAAAGCCCCTGATAAACCTAAGCCTGGCAGTATATTAGCAATGGTTTTAATGCCGTTGAATGCAGTTTGAGCATAATTACCAACGTTACGTTGAAATTTACCTAAGGGCTGTTCAATAGCATTAACTTGTTTACGAACTTCTTGTACGTTCTTGGCAGCCGATGCAAATTCAGGCGAGGCGGCACCAAACGTTGCGCCAATATTAGCGGCTTCTTTTTCCGCATCAGCTAACGCTTTTTTAAGTTTATTATATGGCAGTTCGGCCTCTGCAATCTTTTTATTTAGCTTTTCTTGTGCCTCTGCTTGCTTCTTTGCCAAAGCTTCTGCTCTTGCTGCTTCTTTTTCTCTTTGTTGTTGTGTTTTTAACGATGATGCTCGTTCTCTTTCTCTAACTTTTTCGGTGTTTTGAGCCGCTTTAGTTATTTCAGATTGTTGCTTGGCCAGCTTCTTTTCGTAATCGTCAAAAGCCTTTTCTCTGGCTTTCTGTAGTTGTATTTCAGATAAACGCGCCTTGTCGGTAGCAGCCGAAACATTGACTAATGCTTTAGCTTGCTTTTCAATATTGGTGTTGAGTTCTTTTAAAGATCCGCTATTGCCTACTATGGCGTTTAGCTGAGCAGCCGAATTAATATTATTCAACAACGCCTGATTAGATGCGTTAAGCTTGTCAACTAACTGGTCAAGTTGTAACTGCGCCTTATCAGCTACTATATCATCAATCCTCCCCAGTGATGCCATTCTTCGGTGTGTTTGCTTGTTTGTACACGGCTAATTTACTAATAAATTCTGATACCGTTATTTTGCGCGGATCTAAATCGTATTTGTAGAATACCGACATGACATTTAATTGATCGTAGTAGTCCTGCTCTGTAGCTGGCTTTGACTCATCAGTCTTTAGTTCAGATTGTAATTGATCCAGTTGTATCTTTAGAGATTTGGCCTTACTGATGGTTCGCTTTAGATCGCCCCCCATTGTATCGGCTGTGTATTTGTAGCCGAACCCCTGCTTACGTAGCTCTTGTATGAATGCCGGTTTTAATTCGCCAACCCCCCTATTTAGAGCCTGTACAATCGCTTCAATTATAACCAGCTTACCATTTATCTCATATAATTGTTTAAGTGTCTCTAAGCGGTGTATAGCGGTTTCGTCTTTTGAAAGGTTAGTGTATTCCTCTTGAATGTTTTGCCATGCTTCGGTAAGTTGTTGAGGGGATACGCGACCTGATATTGCCAAGTGTGTCAGATTGCCACTTACCGCTATCTTAATAAAATTATAATAAGGCAGCGTATCGCATGATTGGTAATGATTACCTGAGTATAAGGCCTGTTTTAGCTTGGATGTAATTTTTGATGCCGGGGTAAACAACTTCATTAACAAATGTATCTTTATTTTTTGAATCTAAACCGAAAATATCATCTGTGTATTTTTCAACCAGTGCCGTTACTTTGTCGTCTTTAGAGTATATCAGGTATGAATCAGACTTGACTTCAACAAAGAAACCGTTGTAAAAGTCCCCTGTATCATACAAATCCACCTTGCCAAATCCGGGTTGTGAGTTGCGCTTTTCCTTATCAATAGCGTAGGTTAGCGAACCGTAATAACCCACATCGCTACCGTCCGACTTCTTACCTCGGTATAGTTGATTTTGGTTAGCCATGATGAGCGCGTTGTCTCCTGCCTGAATTATTTTTGGCAATTCCACTCTTAGGTTGAGTGATTTTAAGTTGTTTAGTACGTCCAGGATAGTTGCCATATTTAAAGGTACAAAAAAAGCCGTTCAATCATCACGACTGTACGGCTCACCCTTTAAAATTAATAAAAATGTACTATTTCTTACTAATAGACTCTTGTGTTTTAGTTTCTTTTACCTTAGCCAGGTAAATATTGGTTTTGTCTTTTAAAGATAAATTCTTTATTGTTTTTCTTTTATCACGCTTCATGGTTGTATCTTTTTATACTTCATCAAAAAACCCGGCACCTCTTGCAATTGAGCAACACCTATTAAAACGCAAAGCTCCTTTGCTGATCGCGATACATTCAACCCTAACAATCCACCTGTTGACTTATTAAGTTCAACTAAGAATTCAAAATCCTGTGTGGATAACTGTTCAACATGTATCTTAATTTGTGTGTCTTGCACCTTTACTTTAGGTGAGAAATGTTTAAGCAAGCAGAATGCAAACTTGTTAATTGTGACCTGTTGGTCTGTTAACTTTACCTTTTCTGGCATTATTGTAACTTTTAATTAGGCTGAATTACCTATGACAAATATAGCATATATCAATAAATAGTATTACGGGAAACCGTATTAAAACAAAAAAAGTACAACACCTCGCGCATTGTACTTTTCAAAACTCTAATAACAAACTATTTATTGTCTTCCTTTGCCGGTTTAGCGGTTAATTCCTTGTAAACCCTAGCAGCATCTTCAATGTGCGGATGCTGTTCA
>Ga0247812_10000616_pt1 | contig 21344 bp, 20 predicted proteins | sample UWRJL149409B1_FD_178011 | JGI IMG/M metagenome (GOLD analysis project Ga0247812, IMG submission 178011) | Plant litter microbial communities from Arlington Agricultural Research Station in Wisconsin, United States - UWRJ-L149-409B-1 | ecosystem: Environmental > Terrestrial > Plant litter >...
AGGTCAAATTAAGTTCAGGAATAACTGTAATGGCACAATCGAAATGGTTGAATGCGCTTCATATTCGCGGAACTCAAAATAATATCTTATCATTAAAAGCATTATCATTTGTAGATAAAGTCGTTTTCGCAAATAAAAACCTGAATACAACTTCTAAAAAAGTTTCAGAAAATCAGGTTTTTCAATCTAAAGAAAAACTCAAAACTACAATCGATTATAGTTATGGATCTTCAGCAAATCAGATTCAAATGCTTAACGGTCAGGTTTTGCATCAACAAAATTATACTGGTTCAGGAAAAATAATAGCCATTCTGGATGCTGGTTTTCCGGGAGTAAATACTGCCCAGCCTTTTAAAAAGCTTATTGATAATCATCAAATTTTGGGCGGTTACGATTTTGTGAATAGAAACAATGATTTCTATACTGGCGATGACCATGGTACAATGGTACTTTCTACAATGGGTGGTTATAAAGAAGATGCTTTAGTAGGTACTGCTCCAGATGCATCTTATTATTTATTTATTACCGAATACGATCCTACAGAAAATCCTGTAGAAGAATCGTATTGGGTCGAAGCGGCAGAAGAAGCAGATCGTTTGGGAGTTGATATTATTACGACTTCTTTGGGGTATTTTGGTTTTGATAATGCCAATTATAGTCATACGTATAGCGATATGAATGGTACGACAAATTTTATTTCGCGTGGTGCCGAAATTGCTTTTAGTAAAGGAATTGTCGTAGTGGCTTCGGCAGGAAATGAAGGAAATACAGCAGAACCTCACATTGGGTCACCGGCAGATGCTGTTTCTGTGATTACGGTTGGCGCTGTCACGGCTTCAAAAACAAAGTCGCCTTTTAGTTCTATCGGGCCAACTTATGATTTAAGAATTAAACCTGATGTTATGGCGCAGGGAACTGCCGCTGTAATCTCTGATACTGGAGGCAATATCACAACGGTAAACGGCACTTCGTTTTCTTGCCCAATTATGGCAGGAATGATTGCTTGTTTGTGGCAGGCTTTTCCGTCGAAAACCAATAAGGAAATCAGGCAAATGGTCCTGCAGTCCTCAGACCGATATGCTGCTCCAAATAATAATTATGGTTACGGAATTCCCAATTTTGGGTTGACTTTGGGCGTAGAAAATTTTCAATCTTCGTTATCTTCTTTTTCTGTATTTCCTAATCCGGCAAAAACTACAGTTTCATTTTTGTTTGAAAACAATACAGGTTCGGTTTCAATTTATTCGGTTTTAGGGCAGAAAGTAATTGAAAAAGAAATAACCAGTCAAAATTCAATTCTTTCTGTAGAATCATTAAAAAGCGGACTCTATTTTTATACTTTTGATGCGGATGGTTTGCATAAAACAGGGAAAATTATCAAACAATAATTATATTTTTGAATGAATAAAATTACACAACTTTTTAATATAAAATATCCCATTATTCAGGGCGGAATGATCTGGAATAGTGGTTATAAATTAGCTTCGGCAGTAAGTAATGCGGGAGGTCTGGGTTTAATTGGTGCCGGATCAATGTATCCGGAAGTTTTAAGGGAACATATTCAGAAATGCAAAAAAGCAACTGATAAACCCTTTGGCGTTAATATTCCGATGTTGTATCCTAATATCGAAGAAATCATGAATATCGTGATTGAAGAAGGCGTGAAAATCGTTTTTACTTCGGCAGGAAATCCTAAAACCTGGACTGCTTTTTTAAAAGAAAAAGGAATTACAGTTGTACATGTAGTAAGTAGTAGTGTTTTTGCATTAAAAGCACAAGAAGCCGGAGTCGATGCAATTGTTGCAGAAGGTTTTGAAGCAGGCGGACACAACGGACGTGATGAAACGACAACACTGACTTTGATTCCAATGGTCAAAGAAAAAATTAATATACCCGTTATTGCTGCAGGCGGAATTGCAACAGGACGCGGAATGCTTGCTACAATGATTTTGGGTGCGGATGGTGTTCAGGTGGGAAGTCGTTTTGCGGCATCGATAGAATCGTCTTCACACAATAATTTCAAAGAAACGATAGTTAAAGTTAAAGAAGGTGATACACAATTGACATTGAAAGAATTAGCTCCCGTGCGTTTGATTAAGAATAAGTTTTACAATGATGTTCAGGAATTGTATGAAAAATGTCCATCTAAAGAAGATTTAGTGCAGCTTTTAGGAAGAGCACGAGCCAAAAAAGGAATGTTTGAAGGCGATCTTGAAGAAGGTGAACTCGAAATTGGACAAATTGCAGGATTAATTCATGAAATATTACCTGTAGAAAAAATTATTCAACAAATGATCACCGAATTCGAAATTGCTCGTCAGGAAAAGGCTAAATTTGAGTTTTAATTATCTGCATTACATATATGAATTCTATCCGCACCTATATATTACTACTATTTTTAGGACTTTGTTTGCAACAGGCTTACAGTCAGTCTTATCAATTTAAAACTTCAGGATTTAGTGTTTTAGAAAAGAATGAGAGAGGAAAATGGGGCGAATGGTCCAATCTTGATTTGGTCAATCTATCAGTTGTTCTGGATACCAATAAGCATAGAGTTGTAGTGTATTCTCAGGAAATACAGCTTTTTAAGATACTTGACTATATCGAACGTGAGGAAAATGATACTGATATTGTTTACTCTTTTATGTGTAAAGATAATGATGGCCGTGATTGTAAACTTTCTATTATTACCCGCAAAAAACAAGATTATAGAAAGCAATTGTATATTAACTACGACGATCATATTATTGTCTATAATATTTTTAGTGTTTAAATAAACAGTACCGATACTGAGATTCACCTTTTACTAAACTCAAAAAGAAATGAAAAAAATACTTTGTCTGGCAGCTGTTTTATTAATGTCGTTTTCAACAATAAATGAAGAACCGGTTGAAAGGATAGGAGTAAAAGGACCGATCGAATTCAATAAAACAAAATTTTCTCTGGCATGGACGGCCCATCCAAAAGATAATTATTATGCACAGGAATATCTTCCTAAAAATGAAACAGTAGAACATTTTAATCAATTACTTACGATTCATCTTTTTGTAACGGATCTTTCTGTTGATGATGCAATAAGTCAAAAAGTAAGTGAACTCAACAAAAGAAAAGAAACGGATAAAGTGTGCAATTTTAGTGTAATAAAAAGTCCGGACGGAAAAGAAAGTATTTTAGATTGCTTATTAAGTTCAGGAAAAAACGATAAAATTGATATAGTAGAATTTATAGTTTATCGCTACAAGCAAGTAGAATTAAAAAATAATAAAAAAGCATTGCTTATTTATGCTTATTCAAAAAGAAGTTATGATGATAAAATAACATCTTTTCTTAAAAACTTGAAAAACGACAGAACAGATTTGTTAAATGTAATGACATCACAAGAATTACCCAAAATAACAATTAAGGAATAATAATAGTAAAACCCGACAGATTTCAAACCTATCGGGTAAATATAAAACTTAGCGACTTAGCATCTCAGAATCTTTAAGAATCAATATCCTTAATAAACTCATCATACTCCAGGTAAAACATTTCCAGAGCATTCATTTTTTCGAAAAAGAAATCAAAAATAGTATCCCAATTATTGCGATTGCTGAAACCTACGCCCTGTATTTCAGTCCAGATTCTGCTGATGGTTTTTCCGCTTTCCAAAGTATAATTTTTTTCGAAAACGAGATCTTTAATAAATTCCTCTTCCAGAATATTTTTTAAAGCCTCTAACTTTTCAAAATAAGCATTTCGTTTTTCGTCACTTCTTTGTTCGATATCAATTAAAACCTGTGCTTTTTTATTGTCTACAAAAAACTTAAAAGAGAAATCTTTAATCTTAGTATCATAAAGCACCCATTTGCGCGGATATTTTTCGGCGAAAGCCACCCAAAATTCTCTTTTTATTCTTTGTGATTCTTCTCTGCTGTACATTTTTATGGCTTTGATTTTAGAAAGCTTGTAGAAACGCCTTTTCTAAACTATATTTATATTTTATTTGAAAATACAAAAATAAACTTTGAATATGGATTTTCAAGATTTTTTGCAATATGTTCCTAATTTAATTCCGATCGAACTACCGGCAGTTGCCTCACATATAAAAATGGCTCCAAAAGAGCGCATAGAAGCCTTGAAAAATTTGGATTTAAAAATAGAAAATCCAAGAATTGCTGCTGTAATGATGTTGTTTTATCCAAAAAGTGACGAAACCCATTTAGTGCTAATTGTTCGAAATGCTTATAATGGCGTTCATTCTTCGCAAATTGCTTTCCCGGGTGGGAAATACGAAACAACCGATGCAGATTATGAGGAAACAGCGCTTAGAGAAACTCATGAAGAAGTAGGTGTTCCTCCTGAAAAAATTGAAATAGTAAAGCATTTTACCCCAATGTATATTCCGCCGAGTAATTTTTTGGTGCATCCGTTTTTAGGAATTGCCAAAGAAGAACTTATGTTTTTTCCTGATAGTAGAGAAGTGGCAGCTATTATAGAATTGCCGTTGTCTATTTTTTTAAACGATGAAATTATTGTCGAAGCCACATTGTCAACTTCTTATGCTAATAATATTTTAGTTCCGGCATTTGATATCCAAAATCATATTGTTTGGGGAGCAACTGCTATGATTTTAAGTGAATTGAGAGATGTTCTGAAAATTGCTTTTGAAGAAAAATTGGAAAAATAGAAAATTAACAATTTGATATTCATTATAATAACAATTTATTTCCGAAATTGCGTTATAGTATTGCTAAAAGAATAATTTTTGTATGTTTGCGTTCTAACATAAAAAATACAATAAACAGCTATGCGATTGTTTAAACGAAATCCTTTCGGACATATATTATTCATCAAGAAATGGTTAATCCGTATTTTGGGCACCATGACTCATAGAAGATATAGGGGGTTTAATGATTTACAGATTGAAGGATCTGAAATCATTAAAACACTTCCGGATACAAATGTTTTGTTTATATCCAATCACCAAACTTATTTTGCCGATGTTGTCGCGATGTTTCATGTGTTTAACGCAAGTTTAAGCGGACGTCAGGATACTATTAAGAACATTGGTTATCTGTGGCAACCTAAGATGAATATTTACTATGTGGCAGCAAAAGAAACGATGCAAGCAGGTTTATTACCAAGAATTTTAGCTTATGTTGGCGCTATTACGGTCGAAAGAACCTGGCGAGCAAAAGGTGTTGACGTAACTGAAAAACGTGAAGTTAACCCAAACGATACTGAAAATATTAGAATTGCGCTCGAAGATGGCTGGGTAATTACGTTTCCGCAAGGAACTACAAAGTCTTTTAAACCCGTTCGTAAAGGAACAGCACATATCATCAAACAACATAAACCTATTGTAATTCCTATTGTTATCGATGGTTTCCGTCGTTCATTTGATAAAAAAGGATTACGAATGAAGAAAAAAGGAATTCTGCAATCTTTTATTATCAAAGAACCTCTTGATATTGATTATGAAAACGATACTATTGAAGAAATAGTAGAAAAAGTAGAATACGCTATAGAGCAGCATCCGTCATTTTTAAAAGTAATTCCGGCCGAGGAAATCAAGGTAGAAGAAGAACTTAACGAAATGAGAAGATGGAGTTATAAAGCTTCAGAAAGTGAACATTAAAAAAAAGTTTCAGGTTTCAAGTTTCAAGTTTTTAATAAAAAACTTAGAACCTTAGTGTCTTAGAATCTTAGCAACTTATAAAACCTTTGTCCCTCTGCAGCTTTGTCCCTTTTATTAAAAATCAATTTTCTTCAACTCTTTATAGTTAGCATATAATTTGCGCAATAATGTTCCGTAAATTAATCTGTAAATACACCAGAATATACCCAATAAGCCTAAGATTATCAAAATTAAAATTCCCACAGTAAAGAACATTGCTTTTCCGTCTGCGGCTAATTTTTCTCTTAAAAATTCCATATCAGGATTGTAAACAAAGGTGATGAAATAACTGAAGATGCATATGATAACAAGCATTCCTAAGTTGTACCATACGTAATACTGAACTGTCTTTCGAGTTCTTAGAATAGCACTCATTAGTGTTTTTGTAGCGACAGTTGTTGAAATTGTTTTGTAATTTTTATAAAAATTAATCACAAAAAACAGTACAACTACATAATTGAAATACGTCAAAATGTCAAGGGCTAATACAATTTCGGGATGATTCATTTTTCGTAACAAATCATCAGTATTGATAAATAAGTTAGAGAAGGTCCAAAATGAAAACTCTAAAATGCTGATAACCAAAATCCACTTCACGGTAGAAGAAGATTGTTTATGAATCATTTTGTAGATCTCTTTTTCAGAAATTTGTAGAAAAGAATCCGAGTTCTTTTTCCAGTCTTTTTTTAATAAATCCAGTTCTTTCATAATAATTTTTAAGGATTTAGTATTTTTTTAAGTTTCCCTTTAATTCTGTTCATTTTCACACGTGCATTCACTTCGCTGATTCCCAGGGTCTCTGCTATTTCTTGATAATCTTTGTCTTCTAAATACATAAAAACTAATGCTTTTTCGATGTCATTAAGCTGATAAACGGCTTTGTACATCAGTTTAATCTGCTCTTCTTCTTCATAATTGTAATCAACATCTTTTATAAAATGCTGATGACTTTCATACTCTACGGTTGATATGGTTCGTTTGGTTTTCCTATATAAGGTAATGGCGGTATTTAAGGCAACGCGATACGTCCAGGTCGAAAATTTACTATCGCCCCTAAATTTTGGATAAGCTTTCCATAACTGAATGGTGATTTCCTGAAACAAGTCTTTGTGAGCATCTTCGCCGGCAGTATATAATCTACAAATCTTGTGGATTATATTCTGATTTGCCTGCAATTGCGCAACAAATGACTGTTCTAGATTTTCGCTCATATTTTATTAGTAGTATTGCAACCGTTTTTGTTACAGTTTTAAAATTAAAAAAAATATTATAAATAAAAAATTAGTATTAATCTTAATATTTTTTTTGAGCCAATTCCAACCTTTTACAAAAAATGATACTCTATATATAAAAATGCCAAATATGAAAAATTTTTTACTCTTACTTTTTATATCAACTGTTGGTTTTTCGCAAACTATTTATAGAGGCAATGTAAGCGAGAACGGAGAGCCAATTCCAGGAGTTTCTGTTTGCGTAGTAAATACGTCAAGATGTACAGCGACAGACTGGGATGGAAATTATGCTATCGAAGTTAGAACAGGAGATCAATTGCGTATTTCTTTTATAGGAATGAAAACTAAAATAATAAAAATCACCAACACTACTTTGCTGGATAATGACAATAGAGTAAAACCTATCATAAGTGAGGATTATATCAATAAATTAGAGAAACACGATGATGTCGTACCCAGCAAATCAACCGGAAATTATGATTTTGATTTGCAGTATAATATTGAAAATTATGATTTAATGAAAATAGCCCGGGATAATACTGGTTTATACCATTTAAAAAGTAAAGCTGCATATTATAAATTGGCATTTGAAGTCAATCATGATTTTGTTTTTTCGACACCAATTCGTTTGCCAAAATATCAAACAAACTACGCTCAGGGCAGAAGCCAAAATGGAGCTTTAACTTATCAGTCTCCGGAGACGAATGAAATTTTTAGCTGGGGCCCAAATGTTACTTCTTTATCCTATTCCGACAATCCTTCTGAATATTATCCGCAGGGAAATATTGTCAATAAAAGTTCCGGCAACGGAAATTCGGTGCAGACTTACAACCCGAATGACTTTTTTCAAAACACTCAGGACAATAAATGGTCTTTTAATACTCAAATTGAAACTCCAAAAGGAAATTCGCTAAAAATCAATTTTGGTTATAAAACAGGAAATATTGTCATTCCATCAAGTCGAAATAACGAAATTACAACTTCATTAAAATATTTTAGAAACGTTTCGAGAAACGGAAAAATTGATGCCCTTTTATCTTATAACGATTATGAAAACAATCTGTCGAATGCTAATTTTGGTGTCAATAAAATCATTTTTGCCAATGCGATAACGCCAGTTCATTTTGATAATCAATTGGCTTCAACTCTGTCAAATGGTTTACAGAGAAGCTATTCTGCCAATGAAAATAACCCGTATTATTTGATGCAGCATAATTTAGATAAAAATAAAAGCAAAACCCTCTCATTCAATTTAAATCATATTTATTCGGGTGGTAATGATTATAATACTGTGAATGCCAATTTTCAATCATCAGAAATTCGCAATACAAATGGTCAGGGTTTTTATTTTGCAGGAATCAATGCTCCTAATTTCGACAAGAGATTTGAAGGTTTTAAAACTCTTTCGGTTTCTGATCTTTACAAACACAATTTTGGGTATCAGAGGTTTATTGAATCCAAAATCGATTTTAGATTCCAGCAAAGAGATCTGGAACGTACCTATTTTTCAGGATTTGCTTTGCCGGCAGATTTTCCGGATAATAGTGCCTCGCAAACCAGTCTTGATGTACTACAGAAAAGATTTGAAATGTTTTACAGTTTAAATGGTTCTTATGTTTTTCAACATTTTCCGGGTCGTTATGATGAAGTTGTTCTTAAAGCCAACACCAATTTAAATTATTCATCAACCGTAAAAAATGACTTTCTGTTTAATTATTTCGCTTCCGCGGAAGTGAGAAGAATATTTGATGCGCCCATTTACTTGACGATGAGTTATGGTTGGACCCAGACAGAACCTTCATTACAAAATAACAATCTAAATTTTAATTCTTTACAATATCAGACTAGTCAATTTAATCAGCTTAAAAATAATTTGGAACTTCTTACTCCCAATAATGCAATTGCTACAAAAGAGGGCATTACAAATCTGCTAGTGATGTATCGATTTAATTACATGTGGAATATCAATTTGAATTATTATTTTAAAAAAGTCCAAAATTTATACACACCTCTTTTTAATGCAAATGCTGTTGTTTGGTCTCCGGATGTAAATTACAAACAAAACGGATTTGAATTTGAAATCGAAAAAATGAGATACGGTAACCGACATTTTGATTATAGCTTTAATTTGAATTTTACTTATTATAAAAATGAGGTAACGAGCCTTAATAATAATCAAAACAGACTTCCGTTTGCAGGTTTTGCCGATGTGAGCAAAAATTATATTGTGGGCCAGCCGTTGGGCGTTATTGTGGGAAATGGTTATTTAAGAGATCAAAATCAAAATGTAATTATTGATAATGACGGTTTTCCGATGGTAGATCCTCAACAGAAAATTTTAGGAAATCCAAATCCGGATTTTGTAGTTGGTTTTTATAATACTTTTAAATATCAAGATTTTAGTTTAAGTCTTTCTTTCGACTGGAGTCAGGGCGGACAACTCTGGAACGGAACTCAGCAAACTTTAAATTATTATGGAAAATCGGCCCTGACCGAAGAGCAAAGAAATGTAACCAATTATGTTTTTAATGGCGTTACACCATCAGGCTCTGCCAATACGAAACCCGTTTCATTTTACGACAGTAATCTTCCGGTAGAGCAAAATCGTTGGGTGCGTTATGGAGTTGCGGGCGTTATAGAAGATGCGATTGAAGATGCCAGTTATTTTAGATTGAATTCAATCAACTTAGCGTATTCAAGTCCGAACGGAATTTTTAGAGATAAGCTAAAATTTACCATTGCTATTTTTATGAATAATGCCTTTGTCGTGACAAAAAGCAAGACAGCTTTTGGTAATAATTCGATGTTTAATTCTACAGATACCGCAGGATTAGATTATTTCAATTCGCCAATGATGAAAAGCTTTGGTTCTTCCTTAACCATAAAATTTTAAGATGATGAAAAAGATACTCTATATATTGTTTTTACTACTAGTTAAAACTGCTGTTGCCCAAAATATCGAAGCCGAATGGAATGCGGTTTACCAAAGTTCAGTTACAGAAAAGGTTTATTTACAGCTTAATAACGTTTTGTACACGCCTGGAGAACCTGTTTTTTTTAAAGCTTTTGTAACCGAAAGCGATAACAAGCCAAGTGCATTGAGTGATTATTTATACGTTGATCTTTTTCAAGGTGATAAAAAAGTGATCAGTCAATTTTATGTTATCGAAAACGGAAGTGTGGCTGGTTCTTATGCCCTTCCTGCCGATGGAATTTCTGGTTTGTATACGATAAAAGCCTATACTAAAATTCAAAATGCGCTTTCTGAAAACATTTTTACGAAGACCTTTTTTGTGCAAAAAGTAGTTGCTCCAAGAATTTTGATGACTTTGGATTTTAAGAAAAAAGCATACGGCAAAGGAGAAGTTTGCCAGGCTGATTTCGAACTTAAAAATCTGGAAAATCTGCCTATTAGAAATTATGCTTTTAAATATAATGTTTTTATAGCCGGAAAAAAAATAGATTCTCTTCAGGCAAAAACTGATGATTTTGGAAAATCCATGATTCAATTTAAACTTCCTGAAAATTTAACTTCAAACGACGGAATTTTGAATGTACTGCTGGATTATGATAATGTCAAAGAATCGGTAACGCGTTCGATTCCGATTAATTTGAATTTTATTGACTTGCAATTTTTACCCGAAAGTGGCAATTTAGTTTTGAATGAAGCATCTTCTTTATTTTTTATAGCCAAAAATGAATTTGGTTTTCCGATGGATATTGCCGGTTATATTGAAGATGAAAAAGGAAATAAAATGACCGATTTTAAAAGCATTCACGACGGAATGGGGAATGTGATGCTGAAATCTGAAGAAAATAAAAACTATTTTGCAGTTGTCACTTCTCCTTTTGCATCCAAAGAAAAAATTGCGCTGCCAGAAGCCGAGCAAAATGTTTTTGTTATCAATGCGAAAAGGAATTCTGAAAAACTTGCATTACAAATCTACGCTCCATTGGCAATTGACGCAGATATTCTGGTTCGAAATACAGCAAAAATTCATCAAAAAATCAATTTAAATTTAAAACAAGGCTGGAATTCATTAGATATTAATACAAAAAACTTTCCTGTTGGAATTCACTCATTTTCGTTAGTGGTTGAAAATAAAATTGTAGCAGAAAGACTCGTTTTCCTGAACTATCAGGATGGATTGAAAATCGAAATTAAAACTGATAAAGAAACCTATTTGCCAAGAGAAAAAGTAAAAGTTTCGATCATCACAAAAGATAAAAACAATGCTCCAATTCCGTCCAATCTTTCTGTTTCAGTAGTCGATTCAAAATTGCTTACTTATATCGATGATAAACAGGATAATATTTTATCCTGGCTTTTTCTTGGTTTTGAACTAAAAGGCAAAATACACGAACCAAGATTTTATTTTGATGATAATAAGAAAATTGAAAATAGAGAGGAAGCTATCGATTTGCTTTTAAACACGCACGGCTGGAGAAAATACGATCAAAAGAATCTTCAAAAATTAATCTCGGAATTTAAAAATAATAGACCCGAAAAAACGCCAGTAATCGAAGGTTTTATAACCACTTATGAAAATAAGGGTGTTGCTAAAAAAGTATTGCTTTTTACAGATAACGGAAAAGTGTATGAAACAAAAAGCAATTCAAGCGGTTATTTTAAGTTTAATAAAATTCCTTTTTCAAATTTAGCATGTGTGGTTGTAGAGAGTAGAAAATCAGCAAAATATAAGATAACACATTCGTTTTCTGGTCTGGCTGATTTTATTAAAATGAAAGACACACTTTCAAATACAACGACCTTAAATATCGATTACAAACCTGTAGAAAAAAGAGAAACTCTCGCTGAAAATGGTCAGGTAAGAGGAAACTCAGTTTCATTAGATTCAGATTCCGCTGAATTATCGGATGTAGTGGTAATAGGTTATGGTATATCGACCAAGAAAATGGTTTCAGGATCAATTACCTATCTAACTTCGAGAGACCTAACCAATAGTTCGCTAAGTGGAAGAGTAGCGGGGATTCAGATAACAGAATCTTCGGGACAGGCGGGTTCATCAGATAAAATTATCATTAGAGGCATGAGTTCAATTTACGGCAGCAGAGCAGGATCGCAACCCTTAATTGTTATTGACGGAATTCCGTATGCCAACAATGAGAATTCATCTGTTTTTGGTAATTTATCAGTCAATTCAATCGAATCGATTGTGTTTTTAAAAGATGCCTCAGCAACCGCAATTTATGGCTCAAGCGGTGCCTATGGTGTAATTGTAGTCACTACCAAAAACAAATTATCGCAAGGTAATACGGTTTTAGGAGCCCGCTACCATTATTCTTTTGAGTATATAAATAAGCTTGGTAAAAATATACTAAATGTAGCCGATAGCTTTTATGCTCCAAAATACAAATCGACAATTGTAGAAGAAAAAACGGATTTTAGAAGTTGTATTTATTGGAATGCCATTGTTCAAACCGACAATAAAGGACAAGCTGATTTTGAATTTTATACTTCTGATGATAATACCTCTTTCAAAATTATGGCGGAAGGAACTTCTTATAAAGGAGATCTGGGGAAATCTGAAGCTTCATTTGCTGTGAAAGAATTAATTCAGAGCGATTTAAAAATTCCTCTTTTTGCCTCAGAGCAGGATGTGATTTTATTACCACTTTGGTTAAAAAACAATTCAGATAAGAACATAAAGTTAGAATACAAAGTTGATTTTCCAAAAAATAAAAATGAGATTTCCGAAAGTGCGTTTATTGAGCTGAAACCAAATGAATCTCAAACCGTTAATATAAAATTAATTGCAGAGAAAGTCGGTAAAAATCTTCCTTTGGAAATTACTTTAAGTGGAGAAAATTATACAACCAAAATCAAAAAAACAATTGACATTTATGCAAAAGGATTTCCTGCAAACATTGACATTTCAGGATCGAAATCTAAAAGCATCGATTTTGTATTGAGAGATGTAATACCCAATTCGATGAATGTTGATTTCAAATTATTTTACAATCCGTTCAGTTCTATTTTTGATGGTCTGGAAAGTATGATGAGAGAACCTTATGGCTGTTTTGAACAAGTTTCATCTTCTAATTATCCGAATATTATGGTTATGCAATTGTCAAAATTTAAAAATATAGCACCTGAATTTAAACAGCGTGCGTTGCAATTTTTAGAAAATGGCTATCAAAAACTTAAAAATTACGAATCAAAAGACGGAGGTTTTGAATGGTATGGCGGAAATCCCGGAAATGAAGCTCTAACGGCCTACGGTTTATTACAGTTTAATGAAATGAAAGAATTCATCAATGTAGATCAAAAATTAATCGGGCGATCAATGGATTGGTTGAATTCCAGAAAAGATGATAAAGGCGGGTTTAAACAAAATCCCGGAAAGTATGGTTTTTCCGGAATAAAGAAAGAAGTAAACAACGCTTATATTGTGTATGTTTTGTCTGAAATGGGTAATAAGGATATTGAAAAACAATATCAGACTGCTTTAGAAGAAGGATTAAAAAGCAAAGATCTTTATCGAATGGAATTATTGGCGTTGGCAGCATTCAATTTGAATAAAATTGAAGATTACAAGTCATTAATGACGCTCATAAAAGCAGAAGTAAAGAAACAAGCGCTGAAGAATTTAAAAGCAGAACAATCGGTTATCAATAGTTATGGAAGATCGATGAATGTCGAGATTGCTTCATTGTATGCACTTGCTTTATTAAAAGAAAAGAAAATCGCAGATGATGTTGTTGAAATTATAGATTACATACAATCTGCCAAAACTTCTTACGGATTTGGTTCTACACAAGCAACGGCTTTGGCTTTGAAAGCAGTTACGGAATTCAATAAAATTTATGTGAATAATAATGTCATGAAAATTGCGACAATGGATTTAAATAATCAACCCATCGATTTGACTGTAAAAGATAAAGAAGGAAACGTAATTTTAAAAGAATTAAAGGTGAAAGATGGAACGAATAATTTTTCGATTCAAATTCAGGAAGAAAGTGGTATTCCTTATTCGTTTAATGTTCAGTACAATACCTATACACCCAATAACGCTGCGGCATGCAAATTGCTTTTAACTACAAAAGCTGTAACCAATAAGGTAAAAGTAAGCGAAACAGCACGAGTTGAAATTGAAATTGAGAATAAAAGTGCCAGTGAAATATCAAACCCGATTGCAAGAATTGGAATTCCTGGCGGATTAACTCCTGAGCCGTGGCAATTAAAAGAACTGGTAGAAAAGAATGCAGTAGATTATTATGAAATTTTCGACAATGAGCTTGTATTTTATTTCAGAAAATTAAACGGAAAAGAAATCCGAAAAATCAATGTCGATTTTAAAGCCATTGTTCCCGGAAATTATAAAGGAGTCGCTTCTTCGGCTTATTTGTATTATGAAAAAGAACATAAAAACTGGAATCAGGGATTGGAGATAGAAGTGTTGCCTTGATTTTAATGATCCTAACAGGTTTTAAAACCTGTTGGGTGTTTTTGTTAGTACTATAATCAAAATTCTTTCCCTTTATAATAATTCACCATCAAATCGATAAATTTACTATAACTGTCCATTCCGTCTTTTTGATTGTTTGTTTTTAAAAAAGTATCATAAAAAGCATGAAAACCTTCGTCAATAAAAGTGTCGTATTGTTTCCAGAAATCCTGACTTTCCTGATAGTTTTTTAAGATTCCAACATGAACTGTTTTCTTTAATTCATTGAAAATTTTCTCATTTTTAAACTGCCAGATTCCCAAACAATAACGCAAAACAAAACTGTAACCGGCATACTGATAATATAGATTTTCGTTTTTAACAGAAGCCAAAACACCAATAAAATTGCATTCACTTTCGCTCGCAAATCCCATTTGGTGTGCCATTTCATGATTTGCTGTTAGGGGAAAAGTATACATCGGCAACAAATCATTGACCTGTGCTTCATTCGTAAACGGATTCAAATATCCGCCAAAACCCATATAAGTTAAAGGTACGCTGAAAAGTGATTTTTTAACGCTTGGAATTTCATATTTAAAAAGTAATGTTCTTTGGCAAGATTGTTATAACCGTTCAGATTCATTCTGAAAACTTCTTCCTGTGAATACGGAAAAACGATTTTTAAACTATCATTTTTAGTAATTTTAAACTGGATTTCATTGGTTTTTACAATAAGTTTTTTGGTAAAAGCTAATAATTCAGCATCGGTATATTCTCTCTGAATTTTCATTTTTTCAAAAAGAGGTTCGCGGTAATAATTGAAAGCCCACAGCAAATGAAAGAAAAAGTAAAAAACAGAAAGAACACTTAAAGTCTTTAGCAGATTATCTTTCCATTGCAGTTTCCAGGTTTTGCGTACTTTCCAAAACCATCTAATCAATAATAAGATTAAAATGGAATAGAAAACATCACCAACTGAAAAAGGAATTTTACCTAAAATGATTCTCGAAAAATGAGAGATTTTTATATATAATGCGTTACTGTAAAATCGTTCGATAAACTCTGGAAAGAAGGGGAGTATCTTTAAGATGATGATTTGAATTAAGAGGAATAAAGGAAGGATGTATTTTCTTCTCACAATTTTGCTTTTGGTATAAAAATAATAATTAATATAGTAGTTCGCTTTCTTTTTTTGTAAATTTGTTACTTATAACAAGGGAAAAATGACACAAATCACTTTAAATATTCCAGATAATGAATTGTCATTCTTTATGCAGTTAATAGAAAAATTTAATTATGAAACCGTAATTAATGAATTTTCTGTTACCGAAGAAATGAAAAATTTATTAGATGAAAGAAGATCAACATCAAAAGTTGAAGATTTTCTTCCGTGGAATGAAGCGAAAAAACAATTGCGTTTTAAATCTGGAAAATGATTTTTGAAGTTGTAATTGAGCCAAGAGCAATTCTTGATATACAAGATGCAATTGATTATTATGAATCTAAACAAATTGGATTGGGTGACTATTTTTATCAGGTAATTGATGAGCATATAAAAACATTAACCAAAAATCCTTTCTTTCAAATCAGATACAAAGATTATCATGGTTTGCCTACGAAAAAATTCCCGTTTATTATTCTTTATTTCATTGATGAAAAATTGATGACTATTTATATTTTATCAGTTTTTAATACAGCACTTAATCCTTCTAAGTATCCTAAGTAAGATCCAAATACAATATTGATTGATAAAAAAGTTGGCCACGAATTCCACGAACTTTCACTAACTATTAGTTTATATTTTACAAAACAAGATAGTATTGGCGAAATTGTATTTTAATTTCAATAAGATTATTGCTAATTCGTGAAATTCGTGGCGAAAAAAAATATAAACTTTGTAACTTTGGAACTCTTAATTGTTAAACTTCAAACAAAATATAATGAGTCAGGAAATAAGAAATCTGGAACCAAAAGCACTTTGGAATAAATTCGCCGATTTAAACGAAGTTCCGCGTCCGTCAAAGAAAGAAGAACGCGTAATCGAGTTTATGAAAAACTTCGGAAATAGCTTAGGTTTAGAAACTTTTGAAGACGATATACGAAATGTAATCATCAGAAAACCGGCAACTCCGGGAATGGAAAACCGCAAAGCAATCGTTATGCAGGGACATCTTGATATGGTGCACCAAAAAAATGCAGATACAGTTTTTGATTTCGATACACAAGGAATAGACATGTATGTTGATGGCGACTGGGTTCGTGCGCGCGGTACAACACTTGGTGCTGACAATGGGTTAGGAGTAGCTACAATTATGGCAATTCTGGAAAGCAAAGATATTCCGCATCCTGCAATCGAAGCTTTGTTTACTATTGATGAAGAAACCGGAATGACAGGAGCTTTAAATTTAAAAGGAGGAATTCTTCAGGGACAGATTCTTTTGAATTTAGATACAGAAGAAGATGATGAAATTGATATTGGCTGCGCCGGTGGAATCGATGTAACGGCTACAAGAAGCTATAATGAAGAAGAAGTTCCGGAAGGATCAGTTGGACACATTATTACCGTAAAAGGACTTAATGGAGGTCATTCAGGAATGGATATTCATAAAGGTTTAGGGAATGCTAATAAAATCATGAACCGTTTGTTATTTGATGCTTTTGAAAACTTTGGTTTACAAGTGGCTGAAATCAACGGAGGAAGTTTACGAAATGCAATTCCGAGAGAAAGCGTTGCAAAAGTGATTATTTCTGAAATGTTTGATGAGGCGTATATTTTTGATATGCAGGAAATCATCAATGATATAAAAGCAGAATATAAAACAACAGAACCAAATCTTACTATCGAAATCGTAAAATGCGATTTACCAAAAAAAGTAATGGATTTAGGTGTTCAGGAAGGAATCATCCGTGCGATTTATGCTGCACATAATGGTGTTTACAGAATGAGTGCTGATATGGCTGATTTGGTTGAAACATCAAATAATATCGCAAGAGTGATTGTAAAAGATGGTGAAATTTCAATTGGATGTTTGACACGTTCGTCTGTTGAAACTTCAAAGTTTGACCTTGCTAATGCATTGCGTTCTGCTTTTGAATTAGTAGGTTGTGAAGTTGAACTTTCTGGTTCTTATCCGGGATGGACACCAAATGTAAATTCTGAAATACTGGATACTTTGGTTGGAATCTACGAAAAACAAAATGGTGAAAAGCCAAAAGTGGTAGCTTGTCACGCTGGTTTAGAATGTGGAATTTTAGGAACAAATTATCCTGATATGGATATGATTTCTTTTGGACCAACCATTCACGGTGCGCATTCACCTGATGAAAGAGCAAGTATTTCTTCGGCTCAAAAATATTGGAAATTTGTATTAGAAATTCTTTCTAATATTCCGGTTAAATAAAGTAATCAGTTTTCAGTCACAGTTTTCAGTTTCTCATTGAGACTGAAAACTGCGACTGCGACTGAAAACTAATCTCTCTTAGGACTATTTTTCTTTTCTCTTTTTTCTTCTTTCTTTTCCTTAGCCGTTTTTAGCGGTTCTTTTTTTGCTGTTTTTTTAGCATCCTGACTCTTAGCCATAATATCTTGATTTAGTTTGTATTATTTATTTTAATAGTAAATGTAAGGTTTTTAAAATCCTAAAGGCAAAAAAAAATCCCCAATTTTTTTAATTGAGGATTTGAGTTTGAGAAAGTATTATTGCAGTTTGAAATAAAATTAACTCTTGCATCGGATTTTCCACCCAAGCTTATATCGAACAGGCGAAGTAAAATTCCCAAATATAAAACCAACATTCTATTAAGTTTATTGTCTAAATCCGTTGTAGTAGTTATAAGTCGAAGTTTTTATTTAGTTCGTCCAGTTGTTTTTTACTATTGTCTACGGCAATCCAAGTTGATATATTTTCATTCTCATTCTTTTCCGTTTTCTTTCGTGTTGCTATTAAGAAATGTAAATACAATTTTTCATTGATTTCTAAATTTGGTATTATACTTTCAAAACCAAAATCTATGTAATTTGTTATAGGTTTCTCTAAACTTATTTCATTTTTTAGTCTACTTGGAAACCAATCATTATTTTCGGCTCTCCATTTCATAACTTCTCCATCTTCGGTTCCAATATGTAATAGTTCTGTTCTATTTTCTATTTCAACAGCGTCTAAATTTTCGCCACTATTATAACCCCAATTATTTTCAGGATTTCTATTTATCAGTTTACAAGTGATAGATAGTTTTTCAGATTTTTCAGATTTCTTTTTAATATAAATTCTCCAACCTTTTGAGTGTTCGATTTTCATCTGCTCCGGAAATTCTAAATCGTTTAAATCAATAACTAGAACTTTTATTTTATGATTTTCGGTTTCAATTTTTAAATTGTCTTTGACCGAATATAGTGTCGCATATTCAGATTTTATCGATAACTCAATTTTTCCAAGATTTGTTTCAAATTTATCTTTAAGTATCGTCCTCATAATATGGTTTATAGCGCTCTCGCTCCACTGGGTTTGGGATTAAATTAAGCCTATTCTTGGGATTTGACAAATTATTAAAAATACAAAACTAACTTTTCATTAAATCAATTGCTTAAATATGTTGTAATAGCAGTTGTGAGCGGTTTTTATTTCCCTTTCCGCCAGTGTTCCAATGTCATTACAGTTTTGGTTTTTGGATTGAAGTATTTTATTTCAAAAGTTTTTTGGTCTACATAATAATTTAATTCTTTATTTCCGACTTCTACTCTAATCCAATAATAACTTTTTCCAGTATAATATGGAGATTCTAGAATGGCAGTTGAAGACCAATGTTGATTTTCTGGCATCTTTATCAATAATTGTGTAATCTTGTGTCGTTTTTCATTGTCGACATTGCAAATCTCGCAAATTTCAAAACTTGGATTTCCAGTAGGAAAAGAAACTTCATTGAGTAAAGGTTTATTTTTTTCAAGCTCTTCAACTCTTTTTTGAGTCCATATGTAATAAATAAAATGTTTTCTCGATTTGTCTTCTTCAAGATTATATTTATAGGTTTTAAGAGCAGAGATTTTGTCTCCTATGCTTTCATAATAATTTCCGAGCGCATAATAGTTGCCATTCCAATTACCAATACTGTCGATAAATGATTTAGCCGTCTTGAAGTCTTTTAATTTAACATAGTTTGCAGCATAGGCGATAGCTGCATCTCCATTTTTGTTGTCTTCGAAATTTAGTTCGCCGATTGATTCATTATACTTGCCAATTTTATGGAATAACTCTGCTTTAAAATAGTGCAAGCTTTTTTCTATATTAGATTTTATCTGCGATCTATATCTACCCGTTTCATTTTTATTAGCAACTAAAAAACTGTCTACTTTAGAAATCACTTCTTTTGGGTTGTTTTCTGATTCTTTATAAAGCTTAATTAATTGAATATCAAAATTTCTGAATTCATTAGAAACTTTATCCATTTCTTCGTGCATTCTTTCGTGATCATCTTTGCACGAAATAAAAGTGAGAAGCAATAAAATTATATAAATAAATTTCATAGTGTTGTAGTAAAATGGCTGATAACGATGTAGTAGCTCTTAGCGGTAGTTTTGAAAAGCGTCAGGTAGATTTGAGTTCAAATATTCTGAAAGTTTTTCGAAATCATTCGATTTTTTTTCAAATAGATTTATTAAAATTCCGCTAGCTGTTTTTATTATTATTTCGCGTCCAGTTTTAAATCCAAGCAATTGATATTTGTTTTCAGTCCAAAACGAAATGTTTTTTAAACTGTATTGCTTTTCCTTTGCGAATGTTTGACTAATAATTAAAATATCGTCAATCAAGATGAAGTCTTTATTTTTCTTATTTGTGTTGAATATGTTTATTAATGCAGTTATTACTAACAATGTCATTATAAGTCCTTTTTCCCATATTTGCATTGGTCTATTTATTAATATAAAGACAAAAAGTCCTAATACAAAAATCCATACTACTATTGATATTTTATTTTTTGTTGTTTGTTTCGTCATAAATCCATTTTTTTAAAGTACTCTTCAAATTTTTCATTTCTAACACTGACTATGGGTGATGATTTAGATACAAATATGGGGAATTACCGCTAAAGTTCTGGTACTACAGTAGTTTTGGGATTAAATTAAGCCTTATTCTTCGGATTTGCCAAATCATCCCAAATACAAAACCAACTTTCCATTATGCCAAATGCCCAAATCCGTTGTGTTATGGGCAGTATTTACCATTCCCGCCACTCTTCGGTTATATCTTCGTCTTTTTGGTTATATCCTTTTTTATTGCCTGCCGAAATAATGATTTCTGCAATTTGTTCTCTTTCACCAGTCTCAATAAGTTGATCGTTACATTTTTTATTGAGTTCGTTTAACTCTTGGATTTTTGACTTGATTATTTCAATTCCATCTTTTTTTGAGTTACTCTTTACGATTTCTAAAATATAGCTTTGCAAGATTATGACACATTCATTTACATCTTTCTCGGTATAGTCTGGATTTGCTTCATTCATGTAGTTAATCATACCAGTTTTCAGAGTTTCAATATTAATCAGTAAGTCTTGATACTCTTTTGGAACATCAGATTTTTTAAAATCAGACTTGCTAGAATTCTGCGCACATGAATTAAGGAAAAAAGCTAAGAGTAAAAAGGTTTTTATTTTCATTGTTTCTATTTAAACGAAATGTTGTCTAATATTGCTCGTAACTTATATATATGTCTGACAAAGGTCATACATATCATCACTAAATAGAATGACTTTGTATGATAATATCTGTTTTAGTAAAAATCAAATATAACATATTTGTCTTACAGATAATTAAGCAGAACCTTAATATTATTGATTACTTTTCGCAATAACGTGTGGGAGCTATAAGGTCTGCTTTTTGGTATTAGTAAAAAGAAAACACTTTAAAATCAAAATCCCTGACTACTTAGAGTAATCAGGGATTATTTTATTATAAAAATTAAAGTTTAATTTCGTTTCAGCACTTTATATTGTTCGTAACAACCATTAATAGCATCCATAATCTGTAAATCATTTGCTGATTGTATAAAG
>Ga0247812_10000618_pt1 | contig 21249 bp, 24 predicted proteins | sample UWRJL149409B1_FD_178011 | JGI IMG/M metagenome (GOLD analysis project Ga0247812, IMG submission 178011) | Plant litter microbial communities from Arlington Agricultural Research Station in Wisconsin, United States - UWRJ-L149-409B-1 | ecosystem: Environmental > Terrestrial > Plant litter >...
ACGACCCACCGCTCTTCGCTGTCCACCGCCCAGGAGACCGAATCGAGGATGGTATTGCCGTCGCGAACGACGGAGACGTCAGTGAGCTCTAGAACACTTGCCATGATGGCTCCAGCTTAGACGCGACTGTGTGCGGATCAGACGAGCGCCGCGTAGATTTCTCGGGTTCTGGCGGCAATCCGGTCCCAGCCGAAATCGGTCTCGGCGCGACGTCGGCCGGCCTCCCCCATCCGCTTCGCGGCCACGGGGTCGGAGACGACCTCGATCAGCGTCGCGGCGAGGTCCTGCACGAACTTCTCCGGGTCGATCGGCGTTCCCGTGCCGTCCTCGAGCTGCTCGATCGGCACGAGACGGCCGGTGACTCCGTCGTCGATCACCTCGGGGATGCCGCCGGTCGCGGTCCCCACGACGGGGGCGCCGCAGGCCATCGCCTCCAGGTTGACGATGCCGAGGGGCTCGTACACGGAGGGGCAGACGAAGGTGGTCGCCTGCGTGAGCACGGCTGAGAGCTCGTGCTGGCTGAGCATTCGGTCGATCCAGACAACGCCGGTGCGCTCCTGCTGCAGGGCGGCGACGCCGGCCTGCACCTCGGCGAGGATCTCCGGGGTGTCCGGCGCTCCGGCGCAGAGGATGAGCTGCACGTCCTTCGGCAGCAGCGCGGCAGCACGCAACAGGTAGGGAAGGCCCTTCTGGCGGGTGATGCGGCCGACGAAGACGACGGAGGGACGGCTCGGGTCGATGCCGAGTCCGCGCACGAGCTCGGCGTCGTCGACGGGCTTCCAACGGTCGAGGTCGATGCCGTTGTGCACCACGGTGACCGTGTCCTCGTCGAGGAAGGGGTACGAGCGCAGGATGTCGCGGCGCATGCCGTGGCTGACGGCGATCACCTTCGAGGCGCCCGCGAACGCGGTGGCCTCGATCCAGCTGGAGACGCGGTAGCCGCCTCCGAGCTGCTCGGCCTTCCACGGGCGGAGCGGCTCGAGGCTGTGCGCGGTGACCACGTGCGGGATCCCGTGCAGCAGACCGGCGAGGTGGCCGGCCGCGTTGGCGTACCAGGTGTGGGAGTGCACGAGATCGGCACCGGCCACGTCCTGCGCGATGCGCAGGTCGACGCCGAGCGTGGCCAGCGCGGGGTTCGCGTCCGTGAGCTCGGCGGGCACCCCGTAGGAGAACACGTTCTCCTCGTCGCGCGGTGCTCCGAAGGCCCTGACGCGCACATCGATGTCGCCGCGGAGGGCTCGGACGAGCTCCGCGACATGGACGCCGGCGCCCCCGTATACCTCAGGTGGATACTCTCGTGAAATTAGATCGACTCGCATACCCAGACGCTAGTACAGCCTCGCTCGCTCGCATACTCTGTAGCCATGGCGTCGAAGAAGATCTTTGGAATTGTTCTTGCGGGTGGAGAGGGTAAGCGGCTGATGCCGCTCACCGCGGACCGGGCGAAGCCCGCCGTCCCCTTCGGCGGCGGATACCGCCTCATCGACTTCGCACTGAGCAACCTCATCAACTCCGGGCTCACCAAGATCGTTGTGCTCACCCAGTACAAGTCGCACAGCCTCGACCGCCACATCTCGCAGACCTGGCGCCTCTCGGGTCTCCTCGACGCCTACGTCGCGTCGGTGCCCGCCCAGCAGCGGCTGGGCAAGCGCTGGTTCAGCGGTTCCGCCGACGCGATCCTGCAGAGCCTCAACCTCCTGCGCGACGAGAAGCCCGACATCGTCGTTGTGGTCGGAGCCGATCACGTCTACCGCATGGACTTCAGCCAGATGATCGATGCGCACATCGCGTCGGGTCGCGGGCTCACCGTCGCCGCGATCCGCCAGCCGCTCAGCCTGGCAGACCAGTTCGGTGTCATCCAGCTCGACAAGGACGACCCCACGAAGATCGACGCCTTCCTCGAGAAGCCGAAAGACGCCGTGGGGCTTGCGGACTCCCCAGGCGAGGTGCTCGCCTCGATGGGCAACTACGTCTTCGACGCCGACATCCTCATCGACGCCGTCCTGCGCGATGGTGAGCGCAGCGACTCCAACCACGACATGGGCGGCGATATCGTGCCCGACTTCGTCAACCGGGGCGCCGCCAGCGTCTACGACCTGAACCAGAACGAGGTCCCCGGGTCCACCGACCGCGACCGCTACTACTGGCGCGACGTCGGCAGCATCGACTCCTTCTTCGAGGCCCACCAGGACCTCATCTCCGCTCTGCCGATCTTCAACCTGTACAACCGCGAGTGGCCCATCTTCAGCCAGCAGCTCAACTCGCCGCCCGCGAAGTTCGTGCGCGACGCCCGCGGCTACCTCGGCACCACCATCGACTCGATCGTCTCACTGGGCTCGCTGCTCTCCGGGGCGCACATCGAGCGCAGCGTGCTCGGCCCGTGGACGACGGTCGAATCCGGTGCCATGGTCGTCGACTCGATCGTCTTCGAGCGCGCCAGGATCGAGCCGAACTCGGTGGTCCGTCGCGCTATTCTGGACAAGGATGTGGTCATCGAGGCCGGCGCGCACGTGGGCGTCGACCCGGAGTCCGACCGCGCCAGGGGACTGACCGTCACCGAATCCGGCATCACGATCGTCGGCAAGGGTGTGCACGTCTCCCCCTAGGACTTCATTCGCACAGCGCCGCTCAGCACCACGCTGATCACCGCAACACGACCGGACACGCCGGTCAGTAAGGCCCAGCGTTCATGCCCCGTTTCCTCGTCGTGCTCGATGTCGACTCCACTCTCATCGAGAACGAGGTGATCGAACTCCTCGCCGAGGTGGCGGGCACGCTCCCCCTCGTCGCGCGGATCACCCTCAGCGCCATGAACGGCGAGCTCGACTTCGAGCAGAGCCTGCGTGCCCGCGTGGCGACGCTCGCCGGCCTGCCGGAGAGCGTGTTCGCGGATGTCGCACCCCGCATCGTCGTGACCGCCGGTGTTCCCGAGATGGTCGCCGCGGTGCAGGGCGCCGGCGGCCGGGTCGCCGTCGTGTCCGGCGGCTTCCACGAGGTGCTGGACCCGGTCGCGGAGCGGCTCGGGCTCGACCACTGGCGCGCGAACCGCCTGGAGGTCGTCGACGGTGTGCTCACCGGTGGACTCGTCGGCCCCGTGATCGACGCCACGGCGAAGGCGGACACCCTCCGCGAGTGGGCGGACGCCTTCGGCATCCCCCTGCGCCAGACGATCGCGGTCGGCGACGGCGCCAACGATCTCGAGATGATGGCCATCACCGGCCTCGCCGTCGGCTTCGACGCGAAGGCGCCGGTGCGCGACGAGGCGCACGTGCTGATCGACGACCGGGACCTCAGCCAGCTGCTGCCGCTGCTGGGCCTTCGCGGCTAGGACCCTTCCACTGCCCTCCGGAGCCGTGATCACCCCAGGAGGGACGCGCCCTCCTCGATCCACCGGGTCACGAAAGGGACGATCTCGCCGACCTGGTCGGTGACCGCCGCAGCGACGGCCACCACCGGGTAGAGCGAGACGATCGTGGCGGTGCTCACGGCGGCCGCGGCGAGGATCCATCCGACCGCACCACGACGCGTCCTGAGGATGAGGGCGAGCAGCCCGAGCGCGAGCAGATAGCCGGCGGCGACGACGACCCCGATCCGGACGACCGGAATATCGACGAATCCCTCCGCACCGAGACTGCCCGCGACCAGGGTGAACACGGGCACGAGCACGAGCAGTGCAACCAGCAGTGTCGCTCCAATTCCGCACGCGAGGGCGAACCACACGCCGATCAGGCGCCGATCAGGTGGGTGTCGATGTGACTGGCCCTGACCTCGATCACCGGCGGCGGTGCAGCGGGGTCCCGCGTCTCGAGCACAGCGCGTACCGCGTCGCCCACCGCACGGAGCACCTCGGGAACGGGGTGGCCCGCCTCGACGCCGATCGTCGCCGCAACCGAGAGCGCACCGCCGGGAGCACGGGTCACGGCCACCCTCGCCTCTCGGGCCTCCTCGTCGCGCGCGGCGTCGACGAGCTCGCGGGCGATCGACCGCACCATCGACCCGATCGGATAGACATCGGTGACGCCGGGCACGCCGGAGATCACGCCGGTGAGCAGGCGGGACAGGTCGAGGTCGTCGGTCATCGGGGTTCCTCCGGCTTTCCGGGCGTGTGCATGTTCTCGATCGCCACGTTCACGGCGAGCACGTTCAGCTCCGTATGGGTCTGCAGAGCCTGCGCGATCTTCTCGCGGATGAGCTGAGCGAGCACAACGAGATTCGGCCCGTACGCGGCGGACGCGGTCACGGTCACTGTGATCGGCTCCGCCGGCACGGTCACGTCGCCGTCGAGGTCCACCCTGCCGATCAGCGATCCCCCCGTGCCGTCGCCGGCCGCACGCACGAGGCCCCGGACCGCGCCCTCGGTGATGTTGAGGCGTGTCCCGTGGTCCGGGTGCCCCACCGGGATGTCGCGGCCCGGCCGGGACTCGCGCGAGATGTTGGCGATCACGTTCTGGATCCAGGACTGGTCGCGGTCCCGGTCCGCGAGGGCCTCCCCCTCCAGCATCGCCCACGATTCCACGCGCAGCCGCGCCAGGGCGTCGAGGGCGATCAGGCAGCCGGGAGACTCCTCGATGCCGGCGTCGCGCGGCTGGCGCCCGGCGTCGAGATAGTCGCCGAGCTCCTCGATGGTGTGGCCGTCGAGATCCTCCGGGTCGAGACCGTCGAGCAGACGCTCCGGTTCGGAGCCGAGCGGGCTCGGGGGTTCCGGTGTCATCGCCACCCCTCCATCCCCTGGATAATCCTGCGCCGGGCGCGGGCCAGCTGGCCACGCACCGTCGAGATCGGAACGCCGAGCTCCTCTGCGATGTCCGCGTAGGAGACCCCGCCGAGTTCCCTCAGCACCCAGCATTGCCGCTGCCCGTCGGGGAGTCCAGCGACCACCCGCGCGAGTTCGCCCATCTGCAGGCGGATCTCGACGATCCGCTCGGGGGTCTCGTTCGACGCGAGCGGGGCGTCCCAGTCGTCGATGTTCGCGGTGTCCTTGCGCCTGCGGATGCGTTCGATCGACCGATTGCCCACCATCCTCATCAGCCACGACCGCACCGCTCCCGGGTCCGCGAGCCGGTCGAGCTGGCGCCAGGCCTGGATGAACACGTCCTGCACCACGTCGTCGGCCTCGGTCGCCGAGCCGAGGATCTTCGCGGCGTACACGCGCATCAGCGGTCCGTGCCGCTTCATCAGCGCCTCGAACGCACGGGTGTCCCCGTCGGCCGCACGGGCGGCGAGAATGCCGTCTGGTGCGTCGTCCACAGGGTTCCCGGCGCGCATCGCTGCTGTCCCGCATCCGTTCTCGAACACAACTCGGCGAGTCCGCGTGACGTTCTGCACGCGCGTCTCGCCCTACTTCTACGACTATCCCACAGTCGCAGATATCGGGCATCATCGATGCCCCCGTGCAGAAGGAGTCCTCTTATGGCCAGTGTGTCCGCCTCGTCGTCGACGACCGAGCGAACGGCCGGTGCTCTCGCCGGCGCAACCGTGATCGCCGATGGAGTAATCGCCACCATCGCCGGAATCGCCACTCAGGGCGTCCCGGGCGTCTACGCCGTGGGCGGCGGGGTCGCGCGGGCGCTCGGAGCGATCCGGGAGGCGATCAGTCGGACCGACCGCGGTCAGGGTGTCACGGTGGAGGTCGGGGAGCGTCAGGTCTCCGTCGCCATCACCCTGGTCGCCGAGTACCCGACGCCGCTGCAGCAGATCGCCGACGGGGTGCGCTCCGCCGTCTACGGCGCGATCGAGACCATCGCCGGCATGGAGGTGGTCGAGGTCTCGGTGACCATCAGCGAGGTGCACGTTCCCGGCGACGAGGACGATGAAGCGGATGCCGTCGCGGCGTGAGCCCACGAGGCCGCGGCCGCATCGTGCCGCGGCCAGCCGCCGGGCCGGACGCCGCCGTCGAGCCTCAGTGCCCCATTCCGAGGCCGCCGTCGACCGGGATGACTGCGCCGGAGATGTACGCGGCGTCGTCGCTGGCGAGCCAGGCGATCACCTTCGCGACCTCCGAGGTCGTCGCGAAGCGGCCAGCCGGGATCGACTTCTTGTAGTCGGCCTGGGTGGCCTCGGGGAGCACGGCGGTCATCTCGGTCTCGATGAATCCCGGGGCGACCACGTTCGCGGTGATGCCGCGCGAGCCGAGCTCGCGGGTGACGGAACGGGCGAGGCCGATCAGACCGCTCTTCGACGCCGAGTAGTTGATCTGACCGGCGGAACCGAGCAGCCCCACCACGCTGGAGACGAGGATGATGCGGCCGAAGCGCGCCTTCATCATGCCCTTCGACGCGCGCTTGACCACCCGGAAGGCGCCGGTGAGGTTCGTGTCGATGACGTCGGTGAAGTCGTCCTCCGACATCCGCATCAGCAGGAGGTCGCGTGTGATCCCGGCGTTGGCCACAACGACCTCGACGGGGCCGTACTCCTGCTCCACCTCGGTGAAGGCGGCGTCGAGGCTGGCGGCGTCGGTCACGTCGGCGCGCACCGTGAGCGAGCCGGCGGGGCCCTCGCCCGAACGCGCGGTCACGGCCACACGGTGACCGAGTGCGACGAACTCCTCGGCGATGGCGAGACCGATTCCGCGGTTCCCCCCGGTGATCAGCACGGTACGGGGAACTGGGGTCGCAAAAGTCATGCACACCAGCCTACTGTCAGCCGATAAGGACTTAAGCTTGAGGGGTACCGGGCCAGACAGGCCCCGTTGAGAGCTCAGGCAATGAAGACCCAGCAGTCCATCACCTCGCTACCGGCCTCCCCCGACGAGGACCGGCGCAAGCGGATGATCCAGTACACGGTGGCGATGAGCATCCGCGTCATCTGCGTGTTCCTGCTCTTCATCGTGCACGGCTGGTGGCTGCTTGTCGTTGCGGTCGGTGCCTTCGTGCTCCCCTGGGTGGCCGTTGTGCTCGCAAACAACGTCGCGGGTGGAACGGGCGCCGATGTGATCCGCCCGGGCGCGATCGTGCCGGTGCGGCGCACGGAGCAGCGCCACAACGACACCCCTCCCGGCGACACCACGACGGGCGAGTGGCGCGAGTGATCGGCGACATCGGGCCGGGCGACGTACAGTGCTCCCGGGCGGGCTGCCGCGAGCCGGCCGCCTGGAACGTGAACTGGCGCAACCCCCGCATCCACACCGTCGACCGGGTCAAGGTCTGGGTCGCCTGTGAGGAGCACAGGGAGTTCTTGCGCGACTACCTTGACACCCGGGGCTTCCCGGTGGCGCTCAGCCCCGTGGGAGTCTCCGTCGACCGCGTGGAGGACGCCTCGTGAGCAACTGGAGCTTCGCCTTCACCCGTCGCTGGGCCGGCTACCTCGCCCTGGCCGTCGTGTTCGCGATCGTGTGCGTCTGCCTGTGCGTCTGGCAGCTGGACCGCAGGGACACCGCTCTCGAGGAGCTCGCCCGCATCGACAACAACTACTCGGCCGAGCCGCTTCCGCTCGAGGAGGTCCTCCCGGATCTCGAATCCTTCTCGATCGCGCAGAAGTGGACGCCGGTCACCATGACCGGAACCTACCTCCCCGACGACGAGCTGCTCGTGCGCAACCGCCCGTACAACAGCGGCCCGGGCTTCGAGGTGCTGACCCCGCTCCTACTGGCCGACGGCAGCGTCTTCATCGTCGACCGGGGCGGGCTCCCGACCGGACGCGCACAGGATGCGCCCGACGTCATCCCGGCCGCACCGTCCGGCGAGGTGACCGTCACGGCCCGCTTGAAGGCCGGCGAGCCGACCCTCCCGGGCCGTTCGGCGCCCGCCGGCCAGATCGCCACTGTGCAGCTGGACGACATCGCCGCGATGCTCGACGAGCCCACCTACACCGGCGCCTACGGGCTCATGGTCACCGAGGACCCGGCACCGGCCGACCGCCCGCTCGCCGCGGCGAAGCCGGCCCGCGACGAGGGGCCGCACCTCTCCTACGCGTTCCAGTGGCTGGTGTTCGCCCTGTTCGGGTTCTTCGGCCTCGGCTACGCGCTGCGCCAGGAGTACCGCCGCGTCAACGAGGACGACCCGGACGAGATCGTGCGCGCCGAGTCGCGACGCGTCAAAGACGAGAAGCGCACCCGGAGCGACGCCGAGGTCGAGGATGCCCTATTAGATGACGCCAGGCGCTAGCTACGCCAGCGTGATCAGGTCGAGGTAGTCCTGGTTCCAGTGGTCTTCCACGCCGTCCGGCAGGATCAGCACGCGCTCGGGGTTGAGCGCCTCGACCGCGCCCTCGTCGTGGCTCACGAGCACAACGGCGCCCGAGTAGTTCGCCAGCGCGTCGAGGATCTCGAAGCGGCTCGCGGGGTCGAGGTTGTTCGTTGGTTCGTCGAGGAGCAGCACGTTCGCACCGGAGACCACGATCATCGCGAGTGCGAGTCGGGTCTTCTCCCCACCGGAGAGCACTCCGGCCAGCTTGTGGCCGTCGTCCCCCGTGAACAGGAATGAGCCGAGAACGCGACGCGCCTCCATCTCGGTGATGCTCGGCGACGACGAGACCATGTTCTGCAGCACGGTGCGCTTCACATCGATCGTCTCGTGCTCCTGGGCGTAGTAGCCCACGCGCAGCCCGTGGCCGGGCTCGATCTGGCCGGTGTCCGGCTTGTCGACGCCGGCGAGCATGCGCAGCAGGGTGGTCTTGCCCGCACCGTTGAGGCCGAGGATGACCACCTTGGAACCGCGGTCGATGGCGAGGTCCACCGAGGTGAAGATCTCGAGCGAGCCGTAGCTCTTGCTCAGGTTCGAGGCCATCAGAGGGGTCTTGCCGCAGGGCGCGGGCTCGGGGAAGCGCAGCTTGGCCACGCGCTCCACGGTGCGCACCTCGTCGAGGCCGGCGAGCAGCTTCTCCGCGCGCGCGACCATCTGGTGGGCGGAGGCGGCCTTCGACGCCTTGGCGCCGAACTTGGCGGCCTGGGTCTGCAGCACAGACGCCTTCTTCTCCGCGTTGGCGCGTTCCTTCTTGCGACGCTCCTCGTCTGAGGCGCGCTGCTTCAGGTAGTTCTTCCAGCCCATGTTGTAGACGTCGATGACCTGGCGGTTGCCGTCGAGGTAGAAGACCTTGTTAACGGTCTCCTCGACCAGCGCGATATCGTGGGTGATCACGATCAGACCGCCCTGGAAGCTCTTGAGGTAGTCGCGCAGCCAGACGACGGAGTCGGCGTCGAGGTGGTTGGTCGGTTCGTCGAGGAGCATCGTGTCCGCGCCCGAGAAGAGGATGCGGGCGAGCTCGATCCGACGGCGCTGACCACCCGAGAGGGTGGAGAGCGGCTGGTCGAGAATGCGGTCGGGAAGGCTGAGGTTGCTCGCGATCGACGCGGCCTCGGCCTCGGCGGCGTAGCCACCGAGGGCGGTGAAGCGCTCCTCGAGGTTGCCGTACTTCTTCATGGCGGTCGCGCTCACCGCGGCGTCCGGGCTCGCCATGTCCATCATGGTCTTGTTCATGCCGATCAGCAGTGTCCCGAGGCCGCGGGCGTCGAGGATGCGCGTGCGTGCGAGGTCCTCCGGGTTGCCGGAGCGCGGGTCCTGCGGAAGGTAGCCGATCTCGCCGGAACGCTCGATGCGTCCGCCCGAGGGCTGCAGCTCGCCGGCGAGCGTCTTGGTCAGGGTCGTCTTGCCCGCGCCGTTCCGTCCGACGAGACCGATCTTGTCGCCCTTGTCAACGCGGAAGTTGACCTCATCCATGAGCACTCGTGCGCCCACCCGTAGTTCGAGATCGTGAACGGAAAGCACAGGCAAAGTCCAATTGTTGGGGCGCGCTTCGACAGCGCAGAAGAAGGGGGTGAGACAGATAGTCTACTTGGGTGGGGCGCAATGCGTTCTGCCCGTGCACTCCGCACGGTCCGTACCGCCTTGGAGCGCTCATGACGACACACACATCTGCCACGGGGCGACCCACCCTGGCCGACCACGTGTTCTCGCGCAGCCTCGCCACCGATGCGCTGCTCATTGCCGCCGGTGCCGGCCTCACGGCGATCGCCGCGCAGGTCGTGCTCCCCCTCTCCCCCGTGCCGATCACCGGCCAGACCGCCGCCGTGCTCATTGTCGGGGCCGCCCTCGGGGCGATCCGCGGCGCGCTGTCGATGGTGCTCTACGCCGCGCTCGGCCTGGTCCTCCCCATCTACGGCGAGGGCGCGCACGGCCTCGCCGTGTTCCTCGGCCCGACCGGCGGGTACATCGTCGGCTTCGTCGCCGCCGCCGCGCTCACCGGCTATCTCGCCCAGCGCCAGTGGGAGCACAGGTTCCTCGGCGGCCTCGCCGCCTTCGTCGCGGGTACCGTGGTGACCTTCGCGGTCGGACTCCCGTGGCTCGCGTTCTCCCTCGGACTGGATCTCGCGCAGACGCTGCAGAGCGGCCTCTACCCCTTCATCATCGGTGGTCTCGTGAAGGCGGTCTTCGCGGCCGCCGCTATGCGCCTCGTCTGGTTCGGCGTCACCGGCTCCGCCGCCGACTCCGACCTCGATCGCACCTCAGACGCCGTCTGACCTACACGGAACCGGACAACGAGCATGGCACAGAGAGACGCGTCGACAAGCCCCTGGCGGGCGAACCGCAACGGCAAGATCGCGATCGCGGTCTCCGCGGGGCTGGTCGTGGTCGCAGCCGGGTCCTGGTTCGTCACAACGGTGCTCCCCGATCTCATGACGACCAACCCCATCTCCGGCAGGCAGCTGTACGTCGATCCCGATTCGACGGCCGCGGCGATGGCCGCGCAGCAGACCCCCGAGTCGACGGCCGCCACGGCCTTCGAGAAGCTCGCCTCCACACCCTCCGCCATCTGGCTGGTTCCCGAGGAGCATCCGACCGCGGAGATCTCCGACTACCTCGCGGGTGTCGTCGGCTCCGCGACGGCGGGCGACACGCTGCCGGTCTTCGTGGTCTACGGCATTCCCGGCCGCGACTGCGGCAATGCCTCTGCCGGCGGGCTGAGCGAGGCGGAGTACCCGGACTGGGTGGGCGCGATCGCCACCGGGCTCGGCGACCGGGAGAGCATCGTGATCCTCGAACCGGACTCCCTCGCGCTGGCCGAGCAGTGCGGCAACACCGATGAGCGTGTCGAGCAGCTGCAGACGGCGATCACCCGACTCGACGTGTCCGGCGCCCAGATCTACCTCGACGGCGGCCACTCCAACTGGCACCCCGCGGCCGAGATGGCGCCGCTGCTGAAGAGCGCCGGCATCGACCGGGTGCGCGGCTTCTCCACGAACGTCTCGAACTTCAACACCACCTCCGACGAGCGCAGCTATGCGACACGGCTGAGCTCGCTCACCGGGGGGTCCCACTTCGTGATCGACACCTCCCGCAACGGCAACGGCTCGAACGGCGAATGGTGCAACCCCTCCGGTCGCGCCATCGGCGACTATCCGAACCTCGACGACTCCGACTCGGCGTTCGACGCCAACCTGTGGATCAAGACGCCCGGGGAGAGCGACGGACCGTGCAACGGCGGACCGGAAGCCGGCGTGTGGTGGGACGCCGGGGCGCTCGCTCTCGTCGCCAACTAGAAACTGTCGCGAATCTCCGTTTCGCGGGGAAAAAGGCGAAAATCGTTTCCCTCAAATTGGTACGATCGCAGCATGGACAGCTCGCAGACACCCCGCTACGCCGTGGTCATCGATGACGACTCCGACATCCGTCAACTGCTCGTCGATGTCCTGACGCAGGCCGGATTCCAGGCCATTCCGACCGGCAACGGACTCGACGGCCTGGCTGCCGTGCGCAGATTCGATCCGATTGTCACCACGCTCGACGTGAACATGCCGGGCATGGACGGCTTCGAGACCGCGAAGCGCATCCGCGAGTTCAGCTCCACCTACATCGTGATGCTCACCGCGCTCGAGGAGGAGATCGACACCCTCCAGGGCCTGGACTCCGGCGCGGACGACTACCTGGTGAAGCCCTTCCGTCCGCGGGTGCTCCGGGCACGGATCGAGGCGATGCTGCGTCGCCCGCGATCGGTGCCCACCGACACCGCCGTCGCCGAGACGACGCAGGCCACTCCCCCGCCGCCCGCCTATTCCGCGCCCGCGCAGCCGCCCCAGGCACCGCCGGCACAACCGGCCTACTCCGCTCCGCCCCAGTCGGCCTACGCGATCCAGCCGCCGCTGCCGATCGGGGCGATCGACGCCGTCCCGGTTGCGGAGGCTCCTGCCGCGCCGTCCTATGCTCCGCCCGTCACCGCGCCGGTCGTCGAGGCGGTGACGGCGCCCGCGCAGGCGCCTCCCGCCGCTCCCCCGGTCTCCTACAACGAGGGCGGCTGGATCTCCCACAACGGCCTGTGGCTCAACGTGGAGACCCGCGTGGTGCGCCGCGACAACGCCGAGGTCGACCTGACGCGCAGCGAGTTCGATTTGCTCGCCGCGATCCTGCAGTCCAACCGCCGGGTACGCACGAAACCGGACCTCGCGCTGCTGCTCAGAGGCGAGAGCTACGTCACCAGTCACCTGATCAGCGAGTCCGACAAGCGGGCCATCGAGGTGCACATGGCCAACCTGCGCAAGAAGCTCGCCGACAACGTCAACCAGCCCCGCTGGATCGAGACCGTGCGCGGTGTGGGCTACCGGCTGACCGCGCCCGAGAACTCCTGAGGCGCGGTCGGTAGCGCCTAGACCTTGTAGCCGCGCTGGCGCTGGACGACCTTGAGCAGCATCGTGAAGGTCTGCAGGCCGGTGATGATGCCGAGGATCGGCCAGCCGATCCAGAGGATGGTCGACTGGACCATGGTGTCCAGCTGGAACCAGGTGAAGACGAGCGCTGCGGCCGAGAGGGCGAGCACCACGATCGGCACGAGGAAGCCGTTGCCCGATCCGCGCTCCGCCTTGGCCTGAGCGGCCCAGTTGTCGACCTGCTTGCGGCTGAGGAACTTCGTCCAGGCACGGAAGAAGTGGCCGAGGCGCACCCACATGTAGATCTCCGCGGGGAAGATCAGGATCGCGAAGAGCACGTCGCGGAAGTTGACGTTCTTCATCGAGAGCGCGGTGCGCACGTTCAGCGCGGTGGCGATCACGGGCGGGATGAGCCAGATCGGACTGAAGACGAAGGCGCTGATCGAGATCGACGCGATCAGCAGCACGATGAACATCAGACGGCTGAAGGCGTTCACCGCCATCGAGAGGTTCTCGAGCCAGCGGAGGCGGAGATTGGGGTGGAAGGGCTGACCCTTCGTGTCGCCGCGCTGTCCGGGCCACATGAGCTCGATCGCACCGAAGTTCCACTTCACCTGCTGCGCATCGAGACCGCGCAGGGTGGTCATCCCTCCGACGTCGGCCCGGGCCATCGCGCTGATCTTGGTGAGGAAGCCGGCACTCTTGATCTGGAGGGAGAGCAGGGAGTCCTCCACCTCGCTGTCCTTCACCCAGGGGGTGGACTGGTGGTTGTCCTCCATGGCCTTGCGCAGCGCCAGGGTAGAGAAGATGGAGAACTGGCCGCCGAGCACGGCCATGTTGCGGCCGCGCAGCATGTTCTGCATGTTGAACGCCGCGAACTGGGCGCGCTGCCCGGCGATGAGGAACGGCGCCACCGCGCCGGTGAAGGGCGAGTCGTCGATGCTGAAGATGGCGGAGATGCCGCCGATGCGCGTGTCCGACGCGATCTCTGCCTCGAGGTTCTTCACCGCGTCGACCTCCGCGGTGGTGTCGCCGTCGACACCGAGGAGGTAGTCGCAGGCCTCGACGAGCGTGTAGCCGTAGTTGAGGGCGCCGACCTTCTTGTCCTTGTTGGTGCCGATGTCGTGCACGTAGACCTCGGTGAACTGCTCCTCGCCGTCGACGACACGGGTGTGCGGTCCGGCGTAGGCGCTCGCGATCTCGATCGTGCGGTCCGAGGTGTTGTTCGCGATGACGTGGATGACGTCGGGGAGGCGGGACTGCGCCAGCAGCGACTCGAGCACCGCGGCGATCGACTCCTCCTCGTTGTACGCGGGGATGACGCAGCCGATCGTGGTGCGGTAGGCCGACATCGATTCGACCGAGGAGGCGAATTCGCTTCCGTCGTGCTCGTAGTCGACGGTGTCGAAGTCGGCCGCGCCGTTGATGTAGCTCGTCATGGGATCCCCCGAGGTAAGTGGTGTGCCGGTGTGGTGGCCGGTACCGGCCGCTGTATCGAGTCTGCGGGAGCAGCCTCAGGATGGGCGTCTGCGAACCGTCAGCATCACCCAAGGATTGGCTCAGGTCACCCCGAACCCGTCACGGCGTCCCTCAGACTGGAGCCATGAACATTCCGTCCCTCACCACGCGCCGAGCGCGTACCGCCGTGCTCGGCGGCATTCTCGCTGTGTCCTCCGTCTTCCTCGCCGGCTGCGGCGCGGCCCCATTCGCCGACAGCCAGTCCGCGACCCCCACTCCGACCGCACCCGCGGAGATCGTGAGCATCACGAACGACCTGGCCACGGGATCCGCTCAACGACAGCTCACTGCCGGTGACATTGCTCTGACCGTGAACTACTGGTCCGATCTCAGCATGGACCGCTGGAACCCGGGCGCGAGCAAGCCCCTCAGCCTGTCCCTCACCGCCGCTCTCGGCACCGATCAGGGGCAGAGCGTCTACCTGTCGAAGGTCACCGTCGTCGCCTCGGTCAGCGGTCCCACCGGCGCTCTCGCGGCCCCGGCGCCGATCGAAGACGCCTCGACCATCCCGCTCGGCTACCTCGTCAAGGCGCCGTACAGCTACAGCCAGAGCTACGTGCTGCCCGCGGTCGACGAGGCGGCCACGGAGATCGTGCTCAACATCAAGTACGAGCTCCTGCTGCAGACGACCCCCACCTCGGCGGAGTACGCCAAGCAGACCGCGTCGGACACCCTGACGATCGCGCTGACGCCGGCGTCGTAGGCGCTCGTTCGGACCCGCAGTCGGTTCAGGCGGGGTCGAGGACCTCGGCGATCCTGGCGACCTCGATGGTTCCGGGACCGGCCAGCTCGGCCTGCTTGAGTCCGACCACGGCGGCCGCCATGAGTGCGGCGAAGGAGTAGCCCGAGGTCTTGGTCGACGCGACACCGAAGGTGGCGATGGCGCGGATACCCTCGGCGGCGTCGACCGGCGCCTCGGCGAGGGCCGTGTGGATGCGCTCGGCGACCGCGCGCTCCTGCCCGATCGCGGGCGGCGCGGTGAGGACGGCGAACCGTGTCGACGACTGCGAGGAGACCAGGCTCGCCGTCGGCACGCTCTCCGAGGTGACACGCTCCACTGAGCGGATGACCTTGTCGCCGAAGTCGTTGCCGAGTGCGATGTTGATGTGCTCGAGGTTGTCGACTTCCAGCAGGACCAGCACGAGCGGGTCGCCGTTGCACTCGGCGCGCCGGAGCCAGTCGGCCGAGAGGTCGGCGAACTTGGAGCGCCCGACGACAGCACTGCCGTCGTCCGCCCGCGAACGGCGCGGGCCCGACCCTGCGGTCTCCCACTGGAGGACCGAGAGGGAGATCGCCGCGAGTGTGAGATAGACGATGTTGATGAGCGTCGTCGTCGCCGTGCCGAAGCCCTGGAGGAATTCCTCACTTGTCTCGCCGAAGACGAGGAAAACGACGGTGCGGACGACATAGTAGAGCGCGACCGCTCCGAAGACGACGGTGAGGATTCGCGCGTTGATGCTGCGGCGCAGAACGCCGCGCAGCGTCTCGACGCTCGCGAGGGTCGCGTAGGTGCCGATCGCCACGAACATGGCGGCTGCCCCGGCCCAGGATCCGCCGTCCGGCCCCTCGACCAGCACCGTCAGCCCCACAACGATGGCCCCGAGTCCGGCGACCCAGAGCAGGCTCGAACGACCGTTATACGACCGGAAGCCGCTCCACATCGCCGCGATCGCGAAGCTCAGCGCCCCATTGCCGATGCTCACGATCCACCACAGGTCGGGCGTGTACCCCCACACCGCGTAGGCGATGGTGGCGAGCATCCCCGAGATGAAGCCGAGGCTCCACAATCGGGAGGAGACGGTGTCGCGCCGGAGGATGGTGTTGAGCACGAAGGCGATGCCCGCGGTGGCCACCACCAGACCGCTGGCGTAGAGGAGGGTCTGGGTGTCGAGCATGGTCAATCCCCCGGGATGATCGGTAGAACGAGCGAGAAGGTGCTGCCGATGCCGACCTGGCTGACGGCGGTCAGGCTGCCGCCGTGCCGGACGGCGATGTCGCGACTGATGCCGAGACCGAGCCCCGAGCCGACGGCCGTCGAATTGCGGGACGCGTCCGTGCGGAAGTAGCGGTCGAAGAGCTGCTCGAGATCCCCCTCCGATACGCCTTCGCCGGTGTCTGTGACGCTCACCGTGATGGACTCGGTCTCGATCTGTGTCGTCACCGCGATGGTCCCGCCCTCGCGGTTGTACTTCACGGCGTTGGTCAGGAGGTTGTCGAGCACCTGGCGCACCCGCAGCGGGTCGGCGAAGGTCGCGGCCGGCCGGTCGATGTCCGAGATGATCGTGATGCGGCGCTGGGCGGCGGTGATCTCCGCAGCCTCGATCGCCTCCTGCGCGATGCGCCCGACGTCGCAGGGCACCTTGCTGATGGACACCGCCGTGTCGCCGTCGGTGTTCAGCAGGTCGGTTACGAGCGCGAGCATCCGCTCGGAGTTGCGCACCGCGACCTCGAGCATCTCCCGTGTGCGGTCCTCGAGTTCGGGCGCGTCCGCCGCCAGTTCGACGTAGCCGAGGATCGAGGTGAGGGGCGTGCGGAGTTCGTGGGTGACCGAGGCCGCGAGCTCGTCCCGCGCCCGCACCGCCTCGAGCTCCGCGGTCACGTTGCGGATGACGACAACGCCGCCGTCGAGCTGCCCGGCGGGCCCGCGGGTGTTGCGCGACGTCGCCGAGTACGCGGACCGCATGTCGCCTGGCACACCCACCCAGTACACGACGTTCTCGTACTCCTCGCCCGCGATGGCACGCACGTAGGGCATGTCGGTCTCGCTGTACGGTGTGAGCCGGTCGCTCTGGTAGATCGTCGGGTTGATCACGGTGGTCGAGGTCAGCCCGACCTCGGCCAGCGCTTTGCGGTAGGCGACGTTCTCGAGGGTCGGCGCCCCCTTCGAGTCGAAGGCGACCACGCCGAACTCGACGGCGTTGAGCACGGCGTCGAGGACGCGCTCCTGCTTCCGCGCTCGGGAGAGGGCCGACTCCACAAGCGCGGACTGCTGCTGCAGCAGTACCCGCTGGCTGTGCCCCCGTCGACTCGTCGCGTACGTCGTGGTGGCGATGAAGATGAAGGTGAGCGGGAGCAGCACCATTCCCGGGAAGTCCAGTGAGGTCAGTTCCCCGCCGCGGAACACCCGCGCGATTATCAGCAGCGCCGTGGCGAGCGCGACGCCCGCGAACGCGCCCTGGATCGAGTAGTTGCGGGACATCCAGATGATCGGGAACACCAGGAACAGGCCGGCGCCGAGGAGCGGCTCCGCCTCGCGCATCGCGACGATCGCGAAGATGTCGAGAATGGGGAGCGCTATCGCCCAGCGTTTTGTGGTCGGGGTCCACGGCACCATGATCGCGATACCGGTGAGAACGAAGACCAGCAGCAGTGCGCAGAAGAAGGCCGGGTCCTGCAGCGAGTCCGGACTCACCGCGAACACAACGGCGGCGAAGGCGAGGAGAACCACCGAGATCAGCATCTGACTGTTCAGAATCGACCGCCCGAGACGCGCATAGCGCAGGGGAACAGTAGTAGCCGATGTCATAAAGGTGAGAATACAGGACACCCGGCCCGACAGTGCTGTCGGGCCGGGTGAGTGGCTGCTACATGGCGAAGCCGAGGGCGCGCATCATGTCGCGGCCGTCATCGGTGATCTTCTCCGGACCCCAGGGCGGCATCCACACCCAGTTGATGCGGAAGGCGTCGACCACACCGTCGAGCGACTGGGCGGTCTGCTCCTCGAGCACGTCGGTGAGTGGGCACCCGGCACTCGTCAGGGTCATGCTGATGATGAGGGCGTTGTTCTCCTCGTCCCAGGTCAGGTCGTAGATCAGACCGAGGTCGACGATGTTGACCCCGAGCTCGGGGTCCATGACGTCTTTCAGCGCCTCTTCGACCTGGTCGAAGAGCGCGGGAGCCAGAGCGGTAGCCATGGCTCTACGCTACATCCGCAGCGCTGAGGAAGCGGTCGTAGCCTTCGTCCTCGAGGCGGTCGGCCAGCTCGGGGCCGCCCTCCTCGGCCACACGTCCATCGACGAACACGTGCACGAAATCCGGCTTGATGTAGCGGAGGATGCGCGTGTAGTGCGTGATGAGCAGCAGACCGAGGCCGGTGTTCTCCTTGGCCCGGTTCACACCCTCCGAGACGATCTTGAGGGCGTCGACATCGAGACCGGAGTCGGTCTCGTCGAGGATCGCGAACTTGGGCTTGAGCAGCTCGAGCTGGAGGATCTCGTGGCGCTTCTTCTCACCACCGGAGAAGCCCTCGTTGACGTTGCGCTCCGCGAAGGTCTTGTCCATGCGCAGGTCGGTCATCGCCTGCTTGACCTCCTTGAGCCAGGGGCGCAGCGCGGGGGCGTCGCCCTCGATCGCGGTCTTGGCGGTGCGGAGGAAGTTCGATACGGTCACGCCCGGGATCTCGACGGGGTACTGCATCGCGAGGAAGAGTCCGGCGCGTGCGCGCTCGTCGACGCTCATGGTGAGCACCTCGACACCGTCGAGGGTGACCGAGCCGCCCTCGACGTGGTACTTCGGGTGGCCGGCGATCGTGTACGCGAGCGTGGACTTGCCGGAGCCGTTCGGGCCCATGATGGCGTGGATCTCCCCCTCGGCGATCGACAGGTCGACGCCCTTCAGGATTTCCTTCGTGCCCTGCTCGGTCTCGACGCTGACGCGGAGATCTTTGACTTCAAGTACTGACATGTTGTTTGTCCTAAACGGCGACGGAGTCGCTGTGGTCGATCGGGGTGGGGTCGATGAATACGTCACCATCGACTATGGAGACTGTGTAGACGGGAACCGGCTCGTAGGCCGGGAGAGTCAGGGGCTTTCCGGTGGTGAGCTCGAACTTGGAGCCGTGCGCCCAGCACTCCAGGGTGTCGTCCTCGACGAAACCCTCGGACAGCGAGATGTCGCCGTGGGTGCAGGTGTCGCCGAGGGCGTGCACCGCCCCGGCGGAGTCCATCACGACGGCGATCGGCTTGCCCTCGACCACCACACGGAGTGCGGCGCTCGGCGAGAGCTCGGCCGTGGAGCAGACCTTGGTCGCGGGGGCCACTACTGCGCTCCCCCGTTGCTGCGGTTCAGTTCCTCGTCGATGGAGATCTGCAGGCGCTGCTCGAGCTCGGGCTTGCCGATCTTCTGGATGATCTCGGTGAGGAACCCGAGCACAACGAGGCGACGGGCCTCCTGCTCGGTGACCCCACGGGCCTGCAGGTAGAAGAGCTGCTCGTCGTCGAAACGTCCGGTGGCGCTCGCGTGACCGGCTCCGAGGATGTCGCCGGTCTCGATCTCGAGGTTCGGGATGGAGTCGGCACGGGTGCCCTCGCTCAGAACCAGGTTGCGGTTCTGCTCGTAGCTGTCGGTGCCTGCCGCGTCGGGTCCGATGAGAACGTCGCCCACCCAGACGGTGTGCGCGCCGACGCCCTGGAGAGCGCCCTTGTAGTTGACGCGGCCCTTGGTGTTCGCACCCTCGTGGTGCATGTAGACGCGCTGTTCCAGGTGCTGGCCGGCATCCGCGAAGTAGAGACCGGACAGCTCGCCATCCGCTCCTTCTCCGGAGAGCGCGACCGACGGGTTGACCCGCACGACCTTGCCGCCGAGCGAGACGACGACGTGGCGGAACGTGGCGTCGCGGCCGACGGTGGCGAAGTGGGTGGCGAGATGGATCGCGTCGTCTGCCCACTCCTGCACGGACACGACGGTGAGGTGCGCGCCCTCCTCGACGACGATCTCGACGTTCTCGGTGATCGCGGCCTGGCCCGAGTTCAGCAGTACGACCGTGCCGTTGCTGTGCCGTGTGCCGGTGATGACGGTGTGCGCGGCGCGCGGGCTCGTGCCGAGCGCGGAGCGCGCGATGGTGATCTCCGAGTGCTCCTCGCCGGTCACGGTGATCGCGAGTGCCTTCTCGAAGGCGTTCCACGCGTTCGCCGACGCCTTCTCCTCGGCCTGGCCGACGGTCCCGATGCGGGCGTCGGTGCGTTCGACCCACTCGGCGACTGCGCCCTCGACGTCGTCGGAGGCGAATGCGTACGGCGAGCCGTCGAGCTCTCCGTCGATCAGCGGGCGCACCAGGTCGACGGGGGTGAGCTTCCACTCGGCCTCGCGGCCGGAGACCGCCGGGTGCTCGCTCGGCACGTTCGACTTGAAGCGGTCGGAACGCGTCTGGACGGGCACGAATGCGCCCTCCACGGTGCCCCAGCCGCCGTCGCTGTGCGCCTTCGCGCCGTGCTGCTCGGTCGCCTCTGCGGGTGTACGGGGTGTAACGACTGACATTTAGCCGACGCTGCCTTCCATGCTCATCTCGATGAGCTTGTTGAGTTCGAGCGCGTACTCCATCGGCAGTTCGCGCGCGATGGGCTCGATGAATCCACGGACGATCATGGCCATGGCCTCGTCCTCCGGCATGCCTCGCGACTGCAGGTAGAACAGCTGCTCGGCGCTGACGCGGGAGACGGTGGCCTCGTGACCGAGCTGCACGTCGTCGACGCGGATGTCGATGGCCGGGTAGGTGTCGGAGCGCGAGATGGTGTCCACCAGCAGCGCGTCGCACCGCACGGTGTTCGCGGAGTGGTGCGCCGCGGCGTCCACTCGCACCTCGCCGCGGTAGCCCGCTCGTCCGCCGCCTCGGGCGATGGACTTGGAGACGATCGAGCTCGTGGTGTACGGAGCCATGTGGATCATCTTCGCGCCGGCGTCCTGGTGCTGTCCGGGACCGGCGAAGGCGACGGAGAGCGTCTCGCCCTTGGCGTGCTCGCCGACGAGGTAGATGGACGGGTACTTCATCGTGACCTTGGACCCGATGTTGCCGTCGATCCACTCCATGGTGGCACCCTCGTGCGCAATGGCGCGCTTGGTGACGAGGTTGTAGACGTTGTTCGACCAGTTCTGGATCGTCGTGTAGCGAACGCGGGCGTTCTTCTTCACGATGATCTCGACGACGGCCGAGTGCAGGGAGTCGCTCTTGTAGATCGGGGCGGTGCAGCCCTCGATGTAGTGGACGTAGGAGCCCTCGTCCGCGATGATCAGCGTGCGCTCGAACTGGCCCATGTTCTCCGTGTTGATCCGGAAGTAGGCCTGCAGCGGGATCTCGACGTGGACGCCCTTGGGCACGTAGACGAAGGAGCCGCCCGACCAGACGGCCGTGTTCAGCGCGGCGAACTTGTTGTCGCCCGCGG
>Ga0247812_10000622_pt1 | contig 21182 bp, 20 predicted proteins | sample UWRJL149409B1_FD_178011 | JGI IMG/M metagenome (GOLD analysis project Ga0247812, IMG submission 178011) | Plant litter microbial communities from Arlington Agricultural Research Station in Wisconsin, United States - UWRJ-L149-409B-1 | ecosystem: Environmental > Terrestrial > Plant litter >...
TCTACCGGGCGGCTGGCTTCACCGCGTATGGCAGCCGACTGAAGTCGGCTCTACCGGGCGGCTGGCTTCACCGCGTACGGCAGCCGACTGAAGTCGGCTCTACCGGGCGGCTCTACCGGGCGGCTCTACCAACTCGGCGTCATGCGTCGGCGGGGCCTTGCAACCGGGACTGCCAGGATTCCACTTCGTTGCGGTGCAGCCGGTTCAACAACAGTTTCTTCCACGATGCGGTCAGCGGCAGCTGGCTGGCTTCTTCCAGCAGTTCACGCTCCAGCGTGCGATCAAACAACACGGTCACCAATCGGCTGAGTGGCCAATCAGCGCACGGCCGTTCGACTACGGTCAGGGTGTCGCCCGGCGACACCGTACCGCCTTCCAGTACGCGGTAGTACCAGCCGGTGCGTCCGCTCGACTGCATCGTCCGTGCCATGTCCGCATACCCGAATCGATCGTTGAGTTTCCAGCATGGCTGGCGACCCTGCGACACCTGCAACGTGGCCGTGCCTACCCGGATCACATCCGCGATATGGATCTGCGCTTCGGTCCATCCACTGCTGGAGAAGTTCTCGCCGAATGCGCCGGGGGCGTCCAGCAAGGGATGCGGGTGGTCCGCGCGCCAGAACGGGTAATGATCGAAAGGATAGTGATGGATGGCTTTGTCCGGCCCGCCGTGTACGCGCAGGTCACCCTGCTCATCGCCTTCAATGCCCTCTGCGTGGATGCGCACGGGATGATCGACCAACGCCTTGGCAATCGCGCTGCGGCTGCCCGGGCGCGTGTACGGCAGCGCGCGCCCGGTGTGGATGCTGCTCAGCAGGACGGTAGCGGGCATCGCACTCATGGCGTAGGCCTCGCCCCCTCGCGCAGGTTGCGCCGCGAATCGGCGATCATTTCCAGCATGGCCTGCCGGGCATCCTCCGGTTGCTGGTCGGCAATGGCCTGCAGCACACGTGCATGCCGCGGCAGGGAGTACTTGAAGTCCGCGTCGGCTTTCTGCGCGGACAGCAGCAGGTAGCTCCCGAGTGCGGTCTCGATCACGCTGAACAACGGCCGCAGCAGCGCGTTGGCGGTGGCATCCAGCACGGCATGATGGAACCGGAGATCTGCTGCCGCCCACGCCTCCATGTCCACGGCCGCTGCCATCGACGCATAGGCCTGCTGGATGCGCTCGAGCTGCGCGGGCGTGCGGCGCTGGGCGGCGAGGGCTGCAGCGGCAGGCTCGATCAGTTCGCGCATCTCCGCCAGTTGCTCCACGAACTCGAGGTCCGGCAAGGCCGCGCCGTGCCAGGCCAGCACGTCCGGGTCCAGCAGGTTCCAGTGGGTGGCATCGCGGACCCGGGTGCCGATCTTCTGCTTTGTTTCGATCAACCCTTTGGAGCCCAGCACGCGCAGCGACTCACGCAGCGCGGTGCGGCTGACCTGCAGTTGTTCTGCAAGCAGCTCCTCGCGTGGCAGCACCTCGCCGGGCCTGTACGTTCCGGCGATGATCAGCTTGCCCAGTTCGTGCACGATCTGCCCATGCAGGCTACGGCTCGACGTCGCCATCATGTCCGGTCCTGTGCGGGAAAAATCGGGATTTCCATGCAGTCAGTGTAGCGCCGAGCCGTGCTCGGCGGATGCCGTCAGGGCTTGCGCGGAAAGCCGCCGAGCATGGCTCGGCGCTACCAGGTGCATCGTCGCGGTCTGCGCGAGAAGCCGCCGAGCGTGGCTCGGCGCTACCAGGCGCGTCGTTGCGGTCTGCGCGAAAAGCCGCCGAGCGTGGCTCGGCGCTACCAGGTGCATCGTCGCGGTCTGCGCGGAAAGCCGCCGAGCATGGCGCGGCGGTGACTTCAGCGCAGCCGGCCATCGGCCCAGACCACGACCGGGGTGGTGCGCTGCACGCTTCCTGCATCCGCCACCAGTTCCAGCACCTGCACGCCGGTGGTGTCGACCTCGATGCGGGCCGGTGCGTCGCCACGCCCCAGCGGTGCGCTGGTGAACAGCGGCTTGCCGTCGCCGTATACATGGAACACGACCTTGCCCTTCCCCGCTGCCGAGCTGTCATCCAGACCCACCAGCGCGCTGAACCGCGCGTACTCCCGTGCGGTACGCACTTCCAGCCGCGAGTTGGCATGGATGCCGATACCACGCGCCTGCGCCTGGCCGCCGATGCGCAGCGGCTGTCCCGCCGGCGTCACGTCGACCCGCGGCGTGCCGGACACCTCGGCCGGCTTGGCGCTGTAGCCGTCCAGCCCGTCCACGGCGACGTGGATGCGCCCGGTGATCTCGCCCAGGCTGACGTCGTTACCGGTAGCCGGCGCGCCGCTGACCTTGAGCAGCACCGACCCGTGCGGTGGCAGGGTGAACTCCAGCCGGCCGTCGGCCGTCGGTATCTCCTGCTGCTGCCACAGGTCACGTGCGCGCAGCGGGCTGTCCGCGTTGAGCAGCATCTGTGTCGCCGTCACGCCGGCGCGGACTCCTTTTTCGCCCCGGTTGACCAGCAGCACGGCCCGATCCCCGCGCGCTGCCAAGGGCTTCACCAGCACCTGCACGGCCCCGTCCGTCGCCACGATACGGCCCTGGTTGCCAGCCGCGTCCTGGTTCACCGCGATCACCTCCGGATTGGACAGCAGGGCAATCTGCGCGGGCGTGGCATGGTTGAGGTCGAACCCCACCAGCAGCGGCGCGGCGAGGATGGTCCACATCGAAAAATGCGTCCGCGCCTCGGTCATGTGCTCAGCGGCAAACTCGCCCAATCCCACGGCGAGCATGTCCGGATCATTCCAGCGGCCAGGGCCGGCATAGAGCTCGCGGCGCGACGCCGTGTCGAAGTTGTGCAGCATGCTTTCCCAGGTCGGCTCGATGTCCGGGCTGGTGCGCCACAGGTTGCCATGCCGCCCGCCCCACGTGCCCACGTTGGCTTCGCCCCACGGGCAGATGGAGAAGACAAAGTCGTTGTCCGGATTCGCCTCGGCCAGCAGGCGTCCGACGCGGGCATACATCGTTTCCACCTTGTCGGCATCGCTCTGCTGCGCATCGCGACGCACGATCAGCGGGCGGGCCTCGCGGTACAGCCCGCTGACCTGCGCCATGCTGCCTTGGCCATAGTCGGCCAGTCCGCAGGCATCGACCTTGATGTAATCAAACCCCCACTCGCCAAACATGGTGGCCAGGTCGCTCGCCTCGAACCCTTCCAGGCCGATCTCGCGCTGCGCGGTGGTGCCTACCGGCAGGTTCGGGCTGTGCGCATCGTGGGCCTGCGAACAGACATTGCGGCCCACGTCGGTGTACAGACCCGCTTTGAACCCCATCGCATGCAGGTGGTCCGTCCACGGCTTCAGGCTGGGCGGTCCGCTTTTGCTGGCCGCCATCGGGAACATGGTGGTGCGGATCTGGATGCCGCCGTCCTCGCGCCGATGCAACCACCAGCCGTCATCGATATTGACGTAGCGGTAGCCCGCTTTCTGCATGCCATTGCGCTTGATGGTTTCAGCAACGGACAGGATCTTGTCCTGGGTGACTTCGGTGCGGAAGGCATTCCACGGGTTCCAGCCCATCGGCGGCGTGGCCGCGGCGCCGTGACCGTATACGCTGAAGCGGCCCGTGGGCTGCAGCTCCTCGCGCGCCTCGGCCGCCGTGCAGAACAGGGGGGCACACGCCAATGCAGCGGCCAGCAGGGTCTTCGTGATCATGGCTCTCTCCTCACCAGAACAGGGCGTACAGGGCCACCAGAATCGCAACGACCGCGATGGCACCCACGTTGAAGGACGAACTCGTGGCGTACACCACATCATCGGTGCGCACCACATCTTTCGCCGGCGCTGCAGGCGTGGCCAGCGAAACACCCACCGCGAGCGCAAGCGCCAGCAGGAACACCAGGCCGACCCGGTCGATGAAGGGCAACGCGGGCCAGGCCAGCTTCAGCACGACCGACAGGACGAACGAGCCGATGGCAGCGGCCAGCGCGCCAGCCTCGTTGGCGCGCTTCCAGAACAGGCCCAACAGGAAAATCACCACGATGCCCGGGGTGAAGAAGCCGGTGTATTCCTGGATGTACTGGAACGCCTGGTCGAAGCTGCCGAGCAGCGGCTTGGCCGCCAGGATGCCCAACACCACGGTGACCGCCGCGGCGATGCGTCCCACCCGCACCAACTGCGTCTCGTCGTGCTGTCGCTTGCCCTTGGCGTAGAAATCCAGGGTGAAGATGGTGGCCACCGAATTGATCTTCGACGCGAGCGACGCCACGATGGCAGCGACCAGCGCGGCGAAGACCAGCCCGAGGATGCCGGTCGGCAGCAGGCGCATCATGGTCGGGTAGGCCTGGTCCGGCGTCTCCAGCCCCGGCGCCAGCATCACCGCGGCGATGCCCGGCACCACCACGATCAGCGGCATCAGCAGCTTCAGGAACGCAGCAAACAGCACGCCCTTCTGCGCTTCGCCGATGTTCTTGGCTGCCAGCGCGCGCTGGATGATGTACTGATTGAAACCCCAGTAGCTGAGATTCATGATCCACAACCCGCCGATCAGCACGCTGATGCCCGGCAGGTCCTTGTAGAAGGGGTTGTCCTTGCTCAGGATCATCTCGAAATGACCCGGATGCGCCTGCCACAGGCGGGTGATGCCCGCGACGATGCCGGCCCCTTCGCCCAGATGGTTGAGTGTCAGCCCGGTCACCAGCAGACCGCCCAGTACCAGCAGCGACACCTGCACGATGTCGGTCAGGGCCACGGCCTTCAGGCCACCGTACAGTTGGTACAGCAACGCGAACACACCGATCAGCACCACCGCCAGCATCTGGTCCATGCCGGTGACCTGGCTGACCGCGATCGCGCCCAGCCACAGGATCGAGGTGACGTTGACGAACACGTACAGGCCCAGCCAGAACACCGCCATCAGCGTGCGGATGCGGCTGCCGTAACGTTGTTCGAGGAACTGCGGCATGGTGTAGATGCCGTTGCGCAGGAACACCGGCAGGAACCATTTGCCCACGATCAGCAGGGTCAGCGCCGCCATCCATTCGTACGAGGCGATAGCCAGGCCGATGGCGTACCCGGAGCCGGACATGCCGATGATCTGTTCGGCGGAAATGTTGGCCGCGATCAGGGAGGCACCGACCGCCCACCAGGGCAGCGAGCGACTGGCCAGGAAGTAATCCTTGGCATCCTTCACGTGGCCTGCTTTCTCACGGGATACCCACTGCGCCAGCACGAAAACACCGGCGAGGTAGATCAGTACGATGGTGGTATCAAGCACCGAAAGTTGCATGTCCTGCTTCCTTGTTGCGGGTGCCGGCGGATCACCGGGCGGTGGGATTGAAACGAGGCGGAGGTGCGCCAGCGCTATACCGGCAGTCCACGTGCATGCGCGAGCAGGTGCATGCCACGCGCCGCGCTTTCCTCGCCGTGGAGTGCCGCCTGCATGCCGCGCTGCTTCAACGCCGTCAGATAGCGCGCAGCCAGGTCCTCGGATGCGATCACCTGTACCGTGCCGCCCGAGGCGGACAGCGACTGCACTTCGTGCCCGATCAACAGACCGGACAGATAGCTGCTCAGCTGCTCCGGGGCGAGCTGATCGAACAACGCACGCGTGCGCACGCTGAACAGGTGATGCAGCAGTGCATCGCCGCGCGACGCCATGGACATCCCGTCGGCGAATGCGGCGTCATCGTGCGACGCATCGACCATCATGCGGCCCAGCAGACTGTGCTGACGCAGCACGGCAAACACCTCGCCGGTCATGAAGGTACTGAAGCCTTCAATGCGGCCGTCCACTATCCGCACGTGTTTGCTGTGCGTACCGGGCAGAAGCACCTGATGCGAGCCCGCGCCAAGCGTCGGCAGCAGGCCGCACAGCTGGGTCTCTTCGCCACGCATCACATCAGGCACCTGATGCGCATCGAAACAGCTCACACCCGGCACCAGCCACAGCGCGCGCCCCGGCATGGCGTCGCCGTCAAGTAACCGCGTGCCGGCAGCGATGTCCTGCAGACCCACGGGGGCCTGCACGTAGGGCACTTCCTGCCAGCCCTGCCGGCTGCCGACCATGCCGGCCATCACCACCAGCGCATCGTCCCAGCCGTCGATCAGCTTGCCCAGGATGTCGGCGAAGCGGCCGCCAGCGTGCAGCAGGCCCTGGTCGGTCCGGCGCGTTTCACATACCGCGCCATCGTCAGCCACGCGAAAGGCACGCAGGCTGCTGCTGCCCCAGTCAACGGCGATCATGCGTCCGCGAACCTGGTATCGGGCAGACCGCGCACGCCCTGCAGGCGGCTGGCGAATACGCCGCCACTGCCGGGTTCCGCTTCCAGTTGCGCAGCGTCCAGTCCATCGCGTGCCGAGGTGATGAACAAGGTGTCCAGCGCATCACCGGCGAAGGCCACGCAGGTCGGCTGCCTGGCGGGCACGTATACCGTGTGCGCGACGGCACCCGCGGCGGAGTAACACACCACCTGCCCTGCCCCCCATTGCGCACCCCATACCCGTCCCTGCGCGTCGACGGCCGCCCCGTCCGGCTCGGCACCGTCGACCACGGCAAAGACCTGGGGTGCACTGACGGTGGCGGTATCGGCGTCGTAGCGCACCTGCATGATCCGTCCCTGCAGCGAATCGCAGTAGTACATGCCGTTGCCATCGGGCGTGAAGCCGATGCCGTTGGCGATCGTCACCGGATCCAGCGCCAGCTGACGCAGACCATGCCGCCGCGAGTACTGATGGAAGTACGCCGTACGTGCCTGATCCGCGCCCTCGTTGATGCACCCGAACACGAAGTTGCCACTGCGGTCCAGGCGACCATCGTTGATGCGCATGTCCGCTGCGGGCAGCGGCACGTCGCAGATCCGCTCGCACGTCAGTTCGCTGCCGGCGGCGCACTCGCGCGGGTCAGCCAGGTACAGCGCGTCTTCCATGCCCAGCAACAGGCGTCCGGACGCACACAGCGCCAGGCAACCCACCCGCCCAGGCGTTGACCACCATGTACCGGCGGCCGCATCCGGCCCCTGCCGCCAGATCCGGCGTCCTTTGATATCGGTCCACCACAGCACCCGCTCGCGCGCGCACCAGACAATGCTCTCCCCCAGGGTGCAGCCGCTGTCGAACGCCAGCACGGCATCCGGGGCCTGCATCGACATGCTTACCATTCGGCAACACTCCCGTCTTGGTGGCGCCACAGCGGGTTGCGCCAGTCACCCGCCGTCCGCGCGCGTTCGATCACCACCTCTTCGTCGATGTCCACGCCCAGTCCCGGCTGGGTAAAGGGCAGGATGGAGCCTTCGTGCATGGTGAAGGCGTCCTTGTTCTTTACATAGTCCAGCAGCTCGCCGTCGGCGTTGTAATGGATGCCGATGCTCTGCTCCTGCAGCACGGCGTTCCAGCTGGCGAAGTCCACGTGCAGGCACGCGGCCAGCGCAACCGGACCCAACGGGCAATGCGGCGCCAGCGCCACGTCGTGGGCCTCGGCCATGGCGGCGATCTTCATGCACTCGGTGATGCCACCGGCATGCGACAGATCCGGCTGCACGATGGACAGGCCACCGGCAGCGAACACGCTCTTGAACTCGGTGCGCGAGAACATGCGCTCACCTGCAGCCAGCGGGATGGCCGTCTGCTCGGCAAGGCGCGGGTAGTACTCCGCCTGCTCGGCCAGTACCGGCTCTTCAATGAACAACGGCCGGTACGGTTCGAGCTCACGGATCAGTGTCTTCGCCATCGGCCAGCCGACGCGGCCATGAAAATCCAGGCCGAACTCGATCGTCTGACCGAACGCTTCGCGGATCTCGGCGACTTTGGCCACGGCGGCATCGATGGTGCGGCTGGGTGCCAGCAGTGGCATCTCCTCGCAGGCATTGAGCTTGAAGGTGTCGTAGCCCAGTGCAACGCGTGCGCGGATCTGCGCGATGATGTCGGCCGGGCGGTCGCCGCCCACCCAGCAATACGTCTTCATGCGGTCGCGCACCAGACCGCCCAGCAGCTGGTACACCGGCACGCCAAGCGTCTTGCCCTTGATGTCCCACAGGGCCTGGTCGATGCCGGCCAATGCACTCATGAAGACCGCGCCGCCCCGGTAGAAGCCGCCGCGGTACAGCACCTGCCAGTGGTCGTTGATGCGCGCCGGGTCCTTGCCGATCAGGTGCTCGCCGAGCTCCTGCACCGCGGCCTCCACCGTGCGCGCGCGGCCCTCGATGACCGGCTCGCCCCAGCCGACCACGCCTTCGTCGGTTTCGATCTTCAGGAACATCCAGCGCGGCGCGACGCGATACGTCGTCAAGCGGGTGATCTTCATGGCTGGGCACTCCGCAGGGCGGCGACGAAGGCGCCGGCATGGCGCGCGGTGGTGGCGGCATCCTGGCCGGGGCGATACAGCTCGCCGCCCAGCCCTGCCCCCGCACATCCAGCCTGCAGGAAGGCCGCGAGATTGTCCGGGCCGATGCCCCCGACAGCGTAAAGCGGCACGTCCGGCGGCAGCACCGCCTTCAGCGCACGCACATAGCCGGGGCCGAAATGCGCTGCAGGAAACAGCTTCAATCGCTGCGCCCCCGCGTTGATTGCAGCGAACGCCTCGCTGGCGGTCGCGAAACCGGCGGCCACGTCCAGCCCGTGCGCACGGGCATGCGCGATCACCACGGGGTCCGTATTCGGGGTAACCATCAACCGTGCGCCGGTGGCGGCCAATCGATCCACGTCCGTGGTCGTCAGCACGGTACCCGCGCCCACCTCGGCGTCGCCGCGCGCCTCTTCCAGTGCCAACTGCACACTGCGCAGCCAGTCGGGCGAATTGGTAGGAATTTCGATCTGCGCGATGCCGGCATCGATCAACGCGCGCACATGCATGCGGATCTCCGCAGGCGTGATGCCGCGCAGGATCGCAATAAGCGGAAGAGAAGGAAGGCTCATGGGGGGCTCAGTAGTAGAGTTGGCTGCGGCCGCCATCGATCAGGATGTCGGCCGCGTTGATGAAACGGGCTTCGTCGCTGGCCAGGAACAACGCGGTCTGCGCGACTTCGGACGGTTCACCGATGCGCTTGGGCGGCAGCAGCGCTTCCTGTTCCTGCCGCGCCTGCGCCGGGTCCGGCTGCGCATCGAACCAGCGCTCGATGCGATCCACCAGGATCAGGCCCGGCGAAATGGAATTGAAGCGGATGCCCTTGGCCGCGTATTCCAGGCCCAGTGCCTTGGTCATGCCGATCAACGCATGCTTGGCCACGTTGTACGGGAAGGCCCCCTGGATGATGCGGTGGCCGTGCACCGACGCGATGTTGACCACCGATCCCGCGCCCCGCTGCAGCATGTGCGGCACGACCGCGCGGGCGAAGTTCCAATGCCCCCCCAGATTCACGTCCAGGTTGCGCTGCCAGGTCTGCGCGGACAGTTCCAGCGGCGGTGAGAAGACATCCATGCCGGCATTGCTGACCAGCACGTCGACACGACCCAAGGCCTGCGCCACGTGCTCGACGAACGCACTGACCGCGTCGGCATCGGTGACATCACCTTGCTGGAACAGCGCGAACGCGGGGTCGCCCTGTGGCGGCGCGCCCAGGTCATAGCCGGCCACCCGCGCGCCGTGCGCATGGAACAACGTGGCGATGGCGTGGCCGATACCGTTGGCGGCACCGGTGACGATGGCCACCTTGCCCGCCAGCCGCTTAGCCGGGTCAATCGTTGCGTTCATGGCGTGTCCTTGCTGAAGCGGTAGACGATGCGATTACGGTAGACCTCACCGGGACGCAGGACGATGGACGGAAACTCCGGGTGGTTCATCGCATCGGGGAAGCCCTGTGGCTCCAGGCAGATCGCACCGCGCGCGTGGTACGGACGGCCGGAGCGTCCCTGCAGGCTGCCATCAAGGAAGTTGCCGGTGTACACCTGCAGGCCGGGTTGATCGCTCCAGACGTGCAGCACGCGGCCAGAAGACGGCTCATGCAGACGCGCGGCCAAGCGCAGGGCGCCCGGCACCTGCGTGTCCAGGACCCAGTAATGGTCGAAGCCCGCGGTCCGTTGCAACTGCGCGTCGTCGTGGTCGGACAGCCCGTCACCGAGCGCGCGTTCCTCGCGGAAATCAAACGCGCTGCCGGTGACGTCCAGGCGCCTGCCGGTTGGGGTCAGATCCGGCCTCAGCTCCAGGAACGAGGATGCCGGCAGCGTGAGCCGATGATCGTCCACGGGGCCAGCCCCTTCGCCAGCCAGGTTCCAGAACGGATGATGGGTGAGGCTGACCGGCGACGCACGGTCGCAGGTCGCGGTGTACTCCACGTGCAATGCGTCAGTGTCATCCAACGTGTATTCGACGGTGATCCGCAGTTCACCGGGAAAGCCCTGGTCACCATCGGGGCTGATCAGCTGCAGGCGCGCACGGTCGTTCTGCACGTCCAGCCATTGCCATGGCCGCGTATCGAATCCTGCCGGCCCGCCGTGATGGCAGATGCAGCCATGCACCGACGCCAGTGTGTGCTGCTGGCCGTCCAGAGTGAAGCGAGCGCCGCTGATGCGCCCCGCTACCCGGCCGATACTGCTGCCCAGGAACGACCTGATCTCCTGGCAGGCGGCTGCATCCAGATGTCCCAGCACCACGTCTGCCAGATGGCCATCGCGATCAGGCACGCACATCGCGGCGAGCGCTGCGCCGTGCTGCGCAATCTCTGCCTGCAGGCCATGTACGTTGCTCAACACCACCATGGAAAAATACACCTCGCGCTGCGGTCAAGGGCTTGTAGGCCCTGCGCTGAGGATAAAAACAAATAATACTACAATTGAAAAGTTGCACTGCAGCATGGGGCTTCAAGGTGGAGGCCACAGCCTCGTTCCTCACTTCATCCGGTCTTTGGCGTGCCCGTTGAGCCACGCACCATCAGACTGAAATCAAGCGTCTGCTGCAGCGGCACTTCCACCCCGTCGATGATGGCGAGCAGCAGGCCGACCGCACGGACCCCGATCTCGCGCATGGGTTGCCTGATCGTCGTCAACGCCGGCGTGAGGTAACGCGACGACGCCAGGTCGTCGAAGCCGACGATGGACAGGTCTTCGGGCACACGGACGCCCTTGTCCCGGCACGCCGCCAGTGCGCCCAGCGCCATCTGGTCACTGAAGCAGAAGATCGCGGTCGGCACGGACGCGCGGGCCAACAGCGCCATCGCCGCCGCATGGCCGGACTCCACTGAAAAATCGCCCGGCACCATGCTCAGGCTGCGCAGGCGTCCGCGCGCCCTGCCGACCGCCCGGACCCCCTCCAGCCGCTGCCGGTGCAGCGGATTGTCGGGCGGCCCGCCGACCACGGCGATCTGCTCGTGCCCCAGCCCGTACAGGTGTTCCATCACGGCGCGCGCAGCGGCCACGTTGTCGATATGCACACTGGGGAGGCCCAAGGCGGGGTCGAACTCGCATCCATTGACCACCGGCGCGGCGGCGCCCAACTGCTGGACGATCGCCTGCGCTGTCGGCGGAAGGCGATGCCCCAGCACGATCAGCCCGTCGGCCTCGTTGCGCCGGAGCATCTGCGCGTAGCGCTCCTCGCGATCGGGTTGATCCTGGGTATCGCCGAGCAGCACGGCGTAGCCGACGGCCTGCGCTGCGTCCTCCGCACCCTGCAGGATCTGGGCGAAAAACGGGTTGGCGATGTCCGGCACGGTGACCAGGATCTTGCCGCTGCGCTGGGTCTTCAGCGTGCGGGCCACCGTGTTGGGGACATAGCCCAGCGCGGCGGCGGCCTGCTCGATGCGGGTACGCGTAGCTGGCAGGACTTTGTCCGGCCGGGAAAGCGCACGCGACACCGTGCCAGCAGACACACCGACGTGCTTTGCGATGTCGTAGATAGTGGCCATGGCGTCAGTCCCGGTTTCCGCTGTGCAGCGCACAACAGCTCTTGCAGTAGGCCCTGCTAGGATAATGCAATCGATTGCATCGAGGGCGAATCCGCTTGAAAACGCTCAAGGGTCCCGCGCTGTTCCTGGCGCAATTCATCGGTGACACACCTCCATTTGATCGGCTGGACACGCTGGCCAAGTGGGCCGCAGGCCTGGGCTATTCTGGCCTGCAAGTGCCAACCGGCGATCCGCGCCTGTTCGATCTGGCCGAGGCCGCGCGCAGCCAGACGTACTGCGACGACATCGCCGGCACGCTGGCCGCACAGGGCGTGCAGATCACCGAGCTGTCCACCCACCTGCAAGGGCAACTGGTCGCCGTCCATCCCGCCTACGACAGCCTGTTTGATGGGTTTGCGCCGCCGGACAAGCGCGGCGATCCGGCTGCGCGCCAGGCCTGGGCAGTAGACCAACTGATGCTGGCCGCCAAGGCCAGCCAGCGGCTGGGTCTGACGGCGCATGCCACGTTCTCCGGCGCACTGGCCTGGCCTTACTTCTATCCCTGGCCGCAGCGTCCACAAGGGCTGGTGGAAGAGGCGTTCGTCGAACTCGGCCGCCGCTGGCGCCCCATCCTGGATGCCTTCGATGCCAGCGGCGTGGACCTGTGCTTCGAGATCCATCCGGGCGAGGACCTGCACGATGGCGCCACCTTCGAACGCTTCCTCGACGTGGTGGACCACCATCCCCGCGCAAAAATCCTGTACGACCCCAGCCACCTGCTGCTGCAGCAGATCGACTACCTGGGCTTCATCGACCGCTATCACCCGCGCATCGGCATCTTCCACGTCAAGGACGCGGAGTTCCGTCCCAGTGCGCGCAGTGGCGTGTATGGCGGCTACCAGGACTGGATCGATCGACCCGGGCGGTTCCGTTCACTCGGCGACGGCCAGATCGACTTCAAGGCGATCTTTTCGAAGTTCGCGCAATACGATTTCCCGGGCTGGGCGGTGCTGGAGTGGGAGTGCTGCCTGAAGCACCCGGAGGATGGCGCGCGGGAGGGTGCCGCTTTCATCCGCGACCACCTCATCCGCGTGACCGAACGTGCTTTCGATGACTTCGCCGACAGCGGCACAGATACGGAATCACTGCATCGCATGCTGGGGATCTGAACCATCACCGCCCTGGGAGGGGTAGCCATGACGTACGCCATGTCGCGCTTGGGCGCGATGATGTTCCTGCAGTTCTTCATCTGGGGCGCATGGTTCGTGACCCTGGGGACGTACCTGGTGCAGGGCCCGCTGCAGGCCACGGCGAGCCAGGTGGCGACGGCTTTCCTCAGCCAGTCGATCGGCGCCATCGTGGCCCCCTTCCTGGTCGGTCTGGTCGCCGACCGCTACTTCGCCGCGCAGCGCATCCTCGCGGTGCTGCACCTGGCCGGCGCGGTGCTCATGTGGATGGCCTCCACGGCAACGGACTTCGGCACGTTCTCCGCCTGCGTCATGGGCTACATGCTGCTGTTCATGCCGACCTTGGCGCTGGCCAACAGCGTGGCGATGCGGCACATGCAATCGCCTGAAAAGCAGTTCCCCCTGGTGCGCGTGGCCGGCAGCGTCGGCTGGATCGTAGCGGGCGTGCTGATCGGCTGGCTGGGCTGGGAACAGGCGCATCGGCTCGAGCTGACGTTCCGGATGGCAGCGATGGCCTCGCTGGCGTTGGGACTGTATGCCTTCACCCTGCCGCACACGCCGCCGCTGGCCCGACAGCGCGACGCCGGGATGGGGCAGATCCTGGGACTGGATTCGCTGCGGCTGCTGAAGTCGCGCTCCTACCTGGTGTTCTTCCTGGCCTCCATCGCCATCTGCATCCCGCTGGCGTTCTACTACAACTTCACCAACCCGTATCTCAACGATCTGGGCGTGCGCGGCGCGGCCGGCCTGCAGTCGCTGGGGCAGGTATCCGAAGTCCTGCTGATGCTGGCGATGCCGTTCCTGTTCGTGCGGTTGGGGGTCAAGACGATGCTGGCCGTGGGCATGGCCGCGTGGGTGCTGCGCTATGTCATGTTCGCCTTCGGCGATGCAGGCAGCGGCTTCTCGCTGCTGGTGATCGGCATCGTGCTGCACGGCATCTGCTACGACTTCTTCTTCGTTACCGGCCAGATCTACACCGATGCACATGCCGGCCCCGCCGCACGCAGTAGCGCGCAGGGGTTCATCACCTTGGCCACGTACGGCGTGGGCATGTTGATCGGCACGTTCCTGTCCGGCGCGGTGGTGGAGCACTACACCACGGCAGCCGGCCCGGAATGGCAGAAGATCTGGCTGTTCCCGGCAGGCGTCGCACTGATCGTGCTGATCGCCTTCCTGCTGTTGTTCCGCGACCGGCCGGTCGTCGCAGCCACACCTTCCACGCCCTGAGGACCCCAGCCGATGCACACGCTTGGAATCGCCATCGTCGGCACCGGCATGATCGGCGCCGTCCACCGTCGCGCGGCCCTGCTGGCCGGGGCAACGGTCCGCGGCGTGGCCGCGTCTTCCGCGCAGCGCGCGCGCGAGGTGGCGCAGTCGTGGAATGTCCCGCGCGCCTACCGTGATCTCGACGAAGTCCTCGCTGATCCGCAGGTCCAGGTCGTGCACGTCTGCACGCCGAACCACCTGCACCGCGCGATGGCACAGGCGGCACTGGAAGCGGGCAAGCACGTGATCTGCGAGAAACCGCTGGCCACCACGCTCGAAGACGCGCAGGCGCTGGCCGCATTGGCCGCCTCGAGGGGGCTGGTCGCCACGGTGCCCTTCGTCTACCGCTACCACCCCGTGGTGCGCGAGGCACGCGAGCGTATCGCGCAGGGCGAACTGGGGCCGCTGCACCTGATCCACGGCAGCTACCTGCAGGACTGGCTGTTGGACCCTGCCAGCAACAACTGGCGGGTAGACCCGGCGCTGGGCGGTGCTTCACGCGTGTTCGCGGACATCGGCTCGCACTGGTGCGACCTGGTGGAATGGGTCGGCGGCGAGCGCTTCGTCGACGTCAGTGCGGCATTCGCCACCGTGATCGACGAGCGCGGCACGCTCACCGGGCAGAGCTTCAGCACACCGGCGGCGGGCGGCGCGATGCAGGCAGTCGCGAGCGAGGACGTGGCCGCGGCGATGTTCAGAACCAGCACGGGCACGCTTGCCTCGTTGACGGTCAGCCAGGTCTCGGCGGGACGCCACAACCGCCTCTGGTTCGAGATCGATGGTGCCAAGGCGAGCGTCGCGTTCAACCAGGAGGACGCCGAACGGCTGTGGATCGGCCGGCCTGACCAGCGCGAAGAGCACTTCGTGCGCGGGCCGGGCGCCGGCAGTGCCGAACAGCGGCGGCTGGCGGTGTTGCCGGCCGGGCATGCGCAGGGCTACGCCACCTGTTTCGAGGCGTTCGTCGCCGACACCTATCGCGCCATCCAGGGCGAGCAGCCGCAGGGCCTTCCCACCTTCGAAGACGGCCTGCGTTCGGCTTTGATCGTCGACCGTGTCATCGCATCGGCCAGGACCCGCGCCTGGACCCCCATCGGTTGAATCCCAAGAGGATGTGTTGATGAACATCGCCGCACGCCGGACCGCCACCTTCGCACTGCTGGTGCTCGCCGCCCTGCCCGCCTTCGCACGCGACGCTGCCACCCCGCAGAAGCCCATCGCCGTGCAGATGTACACGCTGCGCGACGCGGGCACGCTCGACCAACAGTTGAAGATCGTCCACGACGCGGGCGTGGACGCAGTGGAGACGGTCGGCACGCAGAACGTCAGCGCCGTGGAACTCAAGCAACTGCTGGAAAAGTATTCGATAAAGGTCATTTCCTCCCACGTACAGTTGGCCGACCTGCGCAAGGATCTGGACGGCGCGGTCGCCTTCAACCGGTCGGTCGGCAACACCACGCTGGTGGTGCCGTATCTGGACGAGAAGGATCGGCCGACCGATGCGGCGGGCTGGACCGCGCTGGGCGAAGAACTTGGCCGCATCTCGACGCGGTTGCGGGCCAAGGGCATGCACCTGGCTTACCACAACCACGACTTCGAACTGGTCGACTTCGATGGCCGGACAGGCTTGGAACTGCTGTTCGCAGCGGCCGGCCCCGATCTGCAGACCGAGCTGGACCTGGCCTGGGTCGCGCGTGCCGGCCATGACCCGGTCGTGATGTTGGGAAAATTCCAAGGCCGGCTGTTCGCGGTACACGCCAAGGACAATGCGCCGAAAGGCCGTGCCGAAGACGAAGGCGGCTTCGCCGCCGTGGGCCAGGGCGTGCTGGACTGGCGCGCGATCCTGCCTGCTGCGAAAGCGGCCGGCGTGCACTGGTACATCGTCGAGCATGACCATCCGCGTGATCCGGCCGCGGTCATCCAGACCGGCGCGGACTACCTGCGCAATCACCTGACCGCCACCCTGCCCGCCAGCGCACCGCGCTAGCCCGCCAAGGAGCCCCGTTTGAAGAAGATCCTGAAAATCGCCGTGCTGCTAGGGGCGTCCACGCTTGCCACCGCGGCGTGGTGCAAGGACGACCCTGCCGCCGGCGCAACACTCTACGCAACCCACTGCACGGCCTGCCACGGCGCTGACCGCGCGGGCATGCCGGGCGCGTTCCCCGCGCTCACCGACGTCGGCAAGCGGCTGCAGCCCGCCGAGATCAAAGAGAAGATCAGCAAGGGCGGCGGTCTGATGCCGCCCTTTTCTCACCTGACACCGCAGGAGATCGATGACATCGCCAGCTACCTGGCGAAGTAGGATCCCGGCGCTGCGCCGCTACAGTTCGCGCACCCAGATATTGCGGTAGCTGACCTTGGAATCGTGTTCCTGCAGCGAGATCGGCGCGCAGTCATGCGGTGCATACGAAGGGGCGCCGATGTACTCGGTCCTGCCCGCCAGCACGGTGTCGTCCTGCACCAGCACGCCGTTGTGCAGCACGGTGATGCGCGCAGGTGAGATCAGCCCACCGCCCTGCGAGAAGCGCGGCGCCTTCCAGATGATGTCGTAGGCCTGCCACTCGCCCGGCGCACGCGAGGCGTTCACCCGCGGCATCGCCTGCTTGTAGATCGAGCCGGCCTGGCCGTTGGCATAGGTCGGGTTGTGGTAACTGTCGAGCACCTGCAGTTCGTACAACTCCTGCAGGAAGATGCCGCTGTTGCCGCGGTTCTGGCCGTCGAAGCCTGCGGTCGCGGTGGGCGCGCGCCATTCAACGTGCAGCTGGATATCGCAGAACCGCTGCAGGGTGCGGATGCCCTTGCTGCCCGGCACCACGGTCAGCGCACCGTCGTCGACACGCCACGGCACGCGTCCGCCCTGCTCGGACTCCCAAGCGGAAAGGTCCTTGCCATCGAACAGCACGATCGCATCGGAAGGCGCACTTCCCACGGGCGTGGCTACGGTCGCCGGCACCGGCGTCCACACCTCGGTCTTCGTCGGGTCGCGAGCGGGCTTGTCGCCGGCCTGCGCGAACGCAGGCGCCGCAGCCAGCAGCCCGGTAACCATCAGCAAGGGGCTGATCATCGTAGCTCCTGGAAAGAGACGAATAAGCGCTTCGTGGCGGGCCATCAGCCGGTTGCCCACGCCGGCGTGCCGGGGACATAGGGCACGTCGCCGTCGTAGCGACCCGGCACGGCGACGTACTTCAGCACGTCGTTCGCACCGACCTTCGAAGTGAAGAAACCGAAGAGTGTCAATTGCTTGATCATCGTGAAGTAGTGCGGCATTTTTTTGCCCGCTCCGGTCATTCCGGTTTCGTCCACATCGACAGCGCGTTTTCTCGCTTCCACATCCAGCGCGCGCAGCAACTCGGTGCGGTCGGGCGCGGTGAGGGCCACGAACTGGCCGCCGGCGCGTTTGTCGATATCGGCCAGGCCGGCGCGGAACGTCGCCTGCTGCGCGGCGGCGTAGCAGTCCGTGACGAATGTCGCCATGAACGCACCGGCGCCTGCATCCTTCGCCCCCGGTGTGCGGGTGCGCGGCAGGATGGTTTCGGCGATTTCGTCCAGCATGGCGACCTCCGCGGCGGAGAAGGCACGCTTCGCTCCGGCAGCAGGCGCCTGTCCCTGGGCCAACACAGGCAGGCCCACCATCGCCGCGCCGGTGGCGGCGACGATCATCCTCAGCAGTTCGCGGCGGTCCATCACAGGTTCCCCGCTTTCAGCTCGCGCACCGCATGGTCAGCTGCCCGCGCGGTCAGCGCCATGTAGGTCAGCGAAGGATTCACGCAGGCGCTGGAGGTCATGCACGCGCCGTCGGTCACGTAGACGTTGGGGGCATCCCAGACCTGGTTGTGCTGGTTCAGCACGGAGCTCCTGCGGTCACGGCCCATGCGCGCGGTGCCCATTTCGTGGATGCCCTTGCCCGGCGCGTAGTCGTGATCGTGCATCTCTACATCCTTGACCCCGGCGGCCTCCAGCATTTCGGCAGCATCGGCAGCCATGTCCTTGCGCATCGCGGTTTCATTCGCGCGCATCGACACGTCCATCGCCAACACCGGCAGCCCCCATTTGTCCTTCTTGTCACTGTCCAAGCGGATCGTGTTGTCGTGGTGGGGCAGCATCTCGCCGAAGCCAGTCATGCCGATGCCCCAGTCGCCCGGCAGGGCCAGCGCCTCCTTCAGATCGGCGCCGATGTTCAGCTCGGCGATCTCGCGCGACCAGCCGCTGCGGCTGGCGCCGCCCTGGTAACCGAAACCGCGCAGGTAACCGCGCTTGTCCGTGGCCACGTTGCGGAAGCGCGGAATGTAGAAGCCGCAGGGACGACGTCCGAAGTAGTACTTGTCATCGTAGCCCTCGACCCGGCCGGAAGCCCCGGCGCCGAAGTGATGGTCCATCACGTTGTGCCCCAGCTCGCCCGATGACGAGCCCAGCCCGCCATCCCAGACATCGGTGGCCGAGTTCATCAGCAGCCAGCTGGAGTTGAACGAGGACGCGTTGAGGAAGATGACGTTGGCCGTGTACTGATAGGTCTGCCCGTTCTCGGCATCGATGATCTCCACACCGCGCGCCCGCTTGCGGTCCTTGTCATACAGCACTTCCTTGACGATGGAAAACGGTCGCAAGGTCAGGTTGCCCGTCTTCATCGCCGCCGGCAGCGTCGCCGACTGGGTCGAAAAATAGGCACCGAAGGGGCAGCCCAGGATGCACTTGTTGCGGTACTGGCAGTTGACCCGGCCCTGCTCCACCTTGGGCTGGGTGATATTGGCGGTACGCGAGTGGATCATGTGACGGGTGCCGCCGAAGGCCTTCTTGATCCGCGCGGCCACGTCCTTCTCGACGATGTTCAGTGGAATCGGCGGCAGGAACTCGCCGTCCGGCAATACGTCCAGCCCTTCACGCGTGCCGGCGATGCCGGCGAACCGCTCCACATGGTCATACCAAGGCGCGATGTCGGCATAGCGGATCGGCCAGTCGGTGGCGATGCCATCCTTGAGGTTCGCCTCGAAATCCAGATCCGACAGGCGATAACTCTGCCGCCCCCACATCAGCGACCGGCCACCTACGTGATAACCACGGAACCAGTCGAATCGTTTGGTCTCGACGTACGGCGAGTCCTTTTCGTCGGCCCACATGCCCTCAAGATTCTCGGCAAGACCGTAGTCGCGCATCAACACCGGAAAGTCGGCCTTCATCGCCTGGGTCGGCCGGTTGCGGTGCGGGAAATCCCAGGCCTCCTTCATCGCGTTGACGTAGCCCTTTACGTGCTCGATGTTGCGTCCGCGTTCGAGCATCAGCACCTTGAGGCCTTTCTCGGTAAGTTCCTTTGCTGCCCAACCGCCACTGATTCCGGAGCCGACGACGATCGCGTCGTAATGATTGTCTGCCATGGGGTCTACTTCACCTGGGTGGATATCGTTTCAGACGTCGCAGAGGCGTATCGCCTCGCGCAGCGAACCGACGGGATCGGGCGCTGCAGGCATGAATTCCTGCGCCAGATATCCATCGAAACCGGTGTCGCGGATCGCGCGACAGATGGCGGGATACTGGAGTTCCTGCTGGTCTCCAATCTCGTGCCGGCCAGGCACGCCCGCGGTGTGGTAATGCTTGAAATACGCGTGATGCCTGCCGATGGTGGCGATGATGTCGCCCTCCATGATCTGCATGTGGTAGATGTCGTACAGCAGGCCGAAATGCGCCGAGCCGAGCCGCTGGCAGAGCGCCACGCCCCATGAAGAGTGGTCGCACAGATAATCCGGGTGATCGACCTTGGAGTTCAACAACTCCATGACCAGCACGACGCCGCGCTTCTCGGCGTGCCCGAGGATGCGTTTGAGTCCGGCTGCGGCATTCTCCAGGCCCTGCTGGGGGTCCATGCCGTTTCGATTGCCGGAAAAACAGATCAGGTTGCGGTAGCCGGCATCGGCTACCAGGTCGATGTGCCGCGTGTAGCGCGCTACCAGTTCATCGTGGAACCGGCGATCTGCGAAGCCTTTTCCCAGGCTGATCTCCGCGCCGTTGCACATGGAGCTGTATACGCCATGGGCCTTCAGCGTGGGCCAATCTTCCGGGCCGACCAGATCGATGGCGGAAAAGCCTATTTCTTTCACACTCTGGCAGAGCTGCGCGACCGATAAGTGCGGGAAGGTCCAGCGGGCGACAGAGTGCTTTAGATTGCCTTTGAGCGGTGCGGCGGCGGGAGCGGCGCGCGCAGGGGATACGGCTAAAGCGCACATCCCGACGCTGCTGGCGACAGCGATGCGGAGCGCATCCCGGCGCGTCAGCCTTGGGCCTTGGATCGATCCAGTCGGATGGCTTGGCATCTGCTTTCCGGCCTCCCAACCGGTCTCAAACGCAACGATTCATCGAGATGCAATCGATTGCACCATAGGACAGACCTTCGTTTTTTTGCAAGACGCAGTGCACGAAAACGGATCATGCAGGGCACAAGACCGGGCGCGGGCGGCGTCCTCGACCGGTCCGTCGGGCACAAAAAAAGCCCCGTCAAAACGGGGCTTTTTGAAATGTCTCGAACGCTGGCAGCAGACTCTCCGTCAGAACGGAATATCGTCGTCTGCGAAGTCATCCATCGGCGGAGCCTGCTGCGGCTGCTGCTGGGGACGCTGCTGGCCGTAGCCGCCGCCCTGGCCACCCTGGCCGCCCTGGCGCTGACCACCGCCGCCGCCGCCGCCACCACCACCGCCGTATTCCTGGCGCGGGGCCTGCTGGCGCTGCGGACGATCGCCGCCGTAGTTGCCACCGGCGCCTGCACCTGCACCGCCGCCACCGCCGCCTTCACCGCGACCGCCGAGCATCTGCATTTCATCGGCAATGATGTCGGTGGAATACTTTTCCACGCCATCCTGACCGGTGTACTTGTCGTAACGCAGGCTGCCCTCGACGTACACCGAGCTGCCCTTGCGAAGGTACTCACCGGCGATTTCGCCGAGCTTGCCGAAGAACACCACGCGGTGCCATTCGGTGCG
>Ga0247812_10000623_pt1 | contig 21158 bp, 55 predicted proteins | sample UWRJL149409B1_FD_178011 | JGI IMG/M metagenome (GOLD analysis project Ga0247812, IMG submission 178011) | Plant litter microbial communities from Arlington Agricultural Research Station in Wisconsin, United States - UWRJ-L149-409B-1 | ecosystem: Environmental > Terrestrial > Plant litter >...
CCTTCGGGTCTAAATTTATTTATGTCTAAACTGGAATCCACTTCAAAGCCATAAGGATTTTCTGTTTCAAATTCTCCTGTTTCCACCGCCCTTCCGAGGAAGCCACCTAGCTCTGTGTAGCAAGTACCCTTTGATCTAATTCCTGCAAACTTGCCCTTAATTAGATCTTCCATATATTTATCTACTCCGCTTGCCGTTGAATAAGATATGTAATATTGACCTAGATAAGGTTTTAACTGTTCTTCGTACTGTTTATAGAAATGTGTATCTTCTCTTAGTACCGTTGGTAAAATAATTTCTTTTGACATCTATAATTCTTCTATTAGTTTTCTTACTTGCTCTTCTTTTGAAAGTATTGTTGTTTTATTGTCTTGGTCATTATTAATAAAGTCTGTGCGTACTAAAACTCCCCTCAAAATCACAAATAAATTCTCTTTGTCTTTTTTAGTAAGTCTTTTTCCAATGCAAAGCTTTTTTATTTTAGCTTTTAAAGCGGGCGTGAGTGTGTTTGCTTCATAAAGCTCTTTCAGAACGTTTACTTCTTCTTTTTGCTCTACATTCTCAACAACTTCCCGATTCAAAACAACTTCTTCTAAAATTTCTTCTCCTATGATACTTCTATGGACGTTTACAAGGGTTTTAATCTGATTTACAGCACTCTGTTCCAATTCTTCAAAAGAACCGTTCTGGTAGGCTGTAAATTCGTCTTGGAAGTCAATGAAGTCTGCTTCTATTCCATAAATCCAAGCAATTTCTTCTAAATTGTTTTTGTAAACGCCAGATCCTTGGAAATAATCCCTTATACAAGTGCCTGTTAACTGCCATTTACGAAGGTTCAGGTATTGCAGGTCTTTAGGGAGAACCGTTTTAATATTATTTTTCGCAATTCTAGTACCCAAATACGGCAAGATTACCTCCGCGTCATAATGGACAACTCCATACTCATTAAAATGGCTGTCTTTTAAAGTATTCAAAAAAGTCATAATCAAATCTTTTTCGTTCCCAATGAAGTACTTGGCTCTTAATTTACCTTCATTTTCAAAGGCTAAAGTAAGTGAATAGATTCTTGAAAACAATGGATTCTTGTAAGCAAACTTTTTATAATGCTCTAAAGTTTCCTCTTCGGTCATTAACTCCCTAGTTTCATAATCTTTTTTGTAATGCTTCCTGTAAAGCTCAAACTCTTTGCTTCCAACTTCTAAACTGTCAGAGGCATTGGTTTTTTGTAAGTGCCAGTAAATGTGCGCCATTATAGTTTATTTATTATTTGTTTTAATTTTTCTTTTGATTCTTTGGCGAAATCTTGCTTTAAAAACCAATCATTAAAGGAATCGTGTTTTTTAACAGCTTGGTCTTTATTTTTAGAGAAATTCCAACGTACTGTCCCCTCCAAGTCTTCATAAAGTTTTCCTGAAATGTCTACCCTTTTCTTATCTCCTTGCAAAAGTAAATCTAAATCTTTTATATTGTTTATTTCTGCTTCGGGTTCTTTTTCTTTTAATATACTTAGAAGTATCTCTCCTACTTCAATTGAAGCTTCTACGTCAGCCTGTGCATTATGAGCCCCTTCCAAATCCTTTCCTGTCAATCTTTTGTAAATATCTGATAGAGTATTTGGAAACAGCCTTTGATATAATATCCTAGCATCAAAAGTATTGTATTCCCAATCAATAGGTTCTAATCCTGCTCTTACAAGCTCAGCATTAAGCATAGGAATATCAAATTGATTTCCATTAAAAGTACCAAAGTCGCAATCTTTAATCCATTCTCTTAAACTAACAGACAACTGTTTAAATGTGGGCGAGTCGTTAACTGTATCGTTTGTAATTCCGTGAACTTGGGAAACCTCTTTTGGAATCTCGATTTCAGGGTTAATTAAAGTTTCCTTTACTTCTTTCGTTCCATCTTTTTTAATCTTTGTTGCGGCAATTTGAACAATTCTGTCGTTCTCGGTGTCTACTCCGCTTGATTCTAGATCGAACCATACAATATCTTTTTCTAATTTCATACTTTTTCTTTGTTACCTTGCCAAGCTTCTCTTTTCTTGCCTTTTTTATTATCGGAGCCATCTTTATTAAGTTCTATGCCAAAATAAACACAACTTGGATATTTTTCTCCGAATCCTGTTGTAAATTTAATTGCCTCTACTCGGATTCTTCCAATATGGTCTTGAAATATGTCTCCTACTTTGTAAGTATTATTTGATAGAGCATATTCTCTAATCAAAAGCTTTTTCTTATTTTCAAATTCAGCTTGCAATTCTTGCATTGCTTTATCGTAATCTTGTTTTTTCATTCTAATCGTAAATTTCATTAGCTTCATTCCAACCCAATATATGAATGTTCCTTATTAAGGTTTGATAAGTTGGCTTGTAAGTTAAAATACTTGTGTATTTATAAGTATAACTTGGCTTTAAATTTGAATCATACTCTACAGTATCTGTTTTTCCAAATTCAATTTTTAAAGTGCCATTAGAATCATTTCTAGTTACTGTATACTCTCCACAATCTGAGAAAAAGTGTTCAACCTCTTCAAAACTTAATTCTTTTTGTAAATCTAATTTTTCCATTCGACAAATATAAGTTTAATTTTTTTGATTAGTTGTTAATAGTTTGCTAAACTATTTACAGTAGAGGATTTTTTACCTCCCAATTAATTTCGTCCTCCCAACTTTTTAATATTTCTTCGTATTCACAGAGTCTATTTTGCATTTCAATCATTTTCTGAGACCCTAATTTTTCAGAAACTAGCTCTTTAGCTTTCTCTAAAACTATTCTTTGCATTTGTTCTTGCCATGTTTTGAAAAACTCTTTAGGATTTACAAAAACACCGCCAATCTTCATTTCTACAGGTATTGTAACAGATTCAGTCCTCCAATCTTTCTGAGTTTCATCTCTACCAATAAACTTATCTTTTATTTTCAATAAGTCTTCTTTTTTGATACATTCTAAAAATATGTGTGATAACATTTCTTTGTCATCCATCAATTCTCTTACTTGTATTTTCATTATAAACAGTCTTTTAATTGGTTAATTTTATTTTGCTCTATTTCTCTTACTTTTTGTGCCATTTCTAAAGTTTTTAAGTGAACCATGTCTAAAATTTCTTTCTTTATCTTACTTATTTCGCCCGATTTCAAAGACTTGTTCAAGAATATTTCTCCGCAAGAAGCTACTATGGCATTGTCTAAAATCAATACTGTTCCTCCTGTTATGGTTTCTATGTAAATGTTATCAGTGTTGACATAGATTTCTTTACGGTTTTGGTAAGCTTTTAGGCAGACTTCTAGAACTGTTTTTGATTCTTCTGTTAGTTTAGTTTTGAACATATCTCTATTAGTTTTTCTAATGCCTTTTCGCGCGCTTCTTGGTAAGTGTCAAACATTTCTCTTCCAACTTCTTTTTTAGGAAATTGAGTGGAGGGGTATTGCATTATATCGTCTTCGTCAATCCATCTTAAATCAAAAGTCCATTGGTGCCCATCAGAGAATAATATTGCGTTTTTACCGTACTTCTCTCTTATGAAGTCAAAGGCTTGCTGATATAATGGAGCTAAAGTGAAAATTGTAGGTAAGTCTTTAATTGACAGTTCTCGTGTGTCATTAAGTAGCAACTCTTTAGATCCGTTGTCATAAACACCTAGGCATTCTTGGTCAAAACCTAATACCTTTAACTTTAAAGATAGTTCATAGCCTATAAATTGATTTTCCATACTTTTATTCTTTATCTTTTCTTAATATTATTTCTGCCTGCTCTTCAGTCTGCCTGTTATAGTAATATCCTCCTCCTATGATGATCCACTCTTCAGAGTATTTTACATCTCTGCTGTTTAGGCAGTTCCTATTTGTCTTTAGGCATTTGAAAACTATAAGTTCTTTTTGGCCGAATACTGACTTATCCAATTTTTATTACTTCAAAGGGTTGTCCTCCATAGAAGAATTTTAGGGAATTTGCTTTAGCTTGCGCCACTTGTCGGTCTTGGAATTTAAAAGCTTCTGATTCTTCTAAGACAAATACTGTCTGGCTTGCTTGTTTAGCGTAGTATTGACTGTTTCTTTTGATTATAAACATAGTAGCTTGCTTTTTGGTTTCAGTATATTGTAATTTCCACTCCATCCTTTTATTTTACCTTTTGCAGATTTATCTCCTATTGCAATTATTTCACTTTTCCTCACAGTTTCTGCTAACGATTTGTACCCATAAAGAAAGTGTACAACAATCAGCTCTCCTTGTATTAAGGATATTTTATCTACAATAATTTCTTCTGGCTCTCCACCATTATAAGAAAAGGGAATAGCTACATAATCTCCCACTTGAATATTTTCTAATGTTTTCATTTTTCAATTGTTTTTATTATTGCCGCGCTTAAAGGAAAAACTAACAAAATACAGATTCCTAGATTCAAAAATTGTAAAGAGATTAAAAAACAAACTGCAAAAATCAAGTTTATCAGGAATAAAACTGCTAAAAATCTTAAAATTAAATCTTTCATGTTTCTAAGTATTTTATGGTTATGCCTTTTTCTGTATATTCTAATTCAACTGAATCCTCATAGGGAATTAAAAGTAGTTCTTGTATTAATATGTCTTTTATGTTTTCTAGGCTCAATTCTATTTTAACCCTTTTTTTCCGCCATCTTATTTGAAAGTTATCTTTGTCCCAAATAAGATTTGCAATCCGAATAAACAAACTGTGGTGTTTGCCATAAAACATAAAGCCTTATTTAGGTTTAAAGGACTACTATCAAATAACCAAGCTATCCCCACAATCAGAGACAAGAATATCAGTATAAGAGAGCTAAGTAAAAACAATTTTGTAATAAAATATCTCATAATTCAACTTCTTCAAATTCAACAATTACAAAATCTAAATCGTTATCCCACCCGCTTAATACAGAAGCTTTTAAGTTATTTTCATCCAAGCCATAAAAGAAAATCTGCTCATCTATGTGGTCAGGAACTGTCTCGTTATATTCATAGCTTGCTACAATTCTATCCGTAAAATTTTCTAAGGTATCTTTCCAAAATCCCGTGATGTTATAGTATTTCATTTTAGTTCAGGTTAAAAGTTAGTAAATTTGTTTCCAATTTATAAATGCTTCTCAGTTGTTCTAAAACGGCGCATAAAGAGAAACAATACAAATTAATGTCTCTGTCAATGTATTGCCAATAATTGAAACCATTTATTTCTATGTTTTCTATCATCTTTGATTCCTTTTGTTGTTAAACTCTATGTGCAGAACGCCTTTTGAATCGTAATAGCCTTTCAAAGTATCTGTTTCTTTTACTTGGCTTATTTCTTCGGGCAGATCTATTTTTCTGTTGCAATCTAAAGTGACTGCGCCTAAAATAAGAAATAATACTGAAATAGGAACTCTTCTTTTGTCATTTTCTAAATAGGAAAGCATAAAGCCTCCTAAACCGATTACTATTAATACTAAGCCTGTTATAATCATAATTTTAAGAATTTATAAGTTGTATTGCCTATTTGAATTCCTTTAGGTTTCCCCTCTATTATGTAGTAGTTCATAATTAAAAAATGTTTGCAATTATTGTTTTGGCAATATTTCCATACCATGATACGACTCTTTTATCAATTGGTACAGGAATTGAGAATTTCACATCTTGAATATGCTTTGTTTCATAACCCGCGCCGAAAGTTCTTAAAATTAAACCCAATTCATCCCCATCTGCTTGAATGCTTACTACTTGATTAGGCTGTAATGCTCCGAAAGGACTTTTTTGACCTAGGTGCCATTCTATACTTCTCTATTTAAACTCTATAAATAGTGCCACAATTAAAATGTTTTTGGTTACTGAAAAAACTGTTACTTCTTAACATTGGATAGTAATCTTCTGTCAAACTATATTCTAAAGCGAATTCAGGACAGTCTTTAACAATCTTCTTAACCGTTTCTTCTCGGTTCATGCCTTGCAAGATAACTAGTTCGTTGTCTCCTTTTAAAGTCCCTCCGACTAATAAAGTTGCTATGCAAGACTTTCCTGCAAAGATGCTGTATTTTGTTGCTGTGTATTTCATTTTTGATTAGTTTATTTCTGTGTTCCTGTGAAGATTATATACTCCAAGTCTTCTTTGGAATAACACTCTTTTGTTTTTACTCTGCTTTCTATTTCTTCCTGCTTTGATTTTTCGCCGCATGAAAAAGCTAAATAAAGAATCAAAACAGCCGAAACTATTGTTAATATATTTCTCATATCTAATAAGCTTGTTTATAGCCTTCCTTAACCATAAAGGACAGGCAGTTGTCAAATAATCTTTTCTTTTTAAACTGTCTTTTCTCGCCGTTATTTAGGCTTATGATGTAGCAGTCTTTATTCTTGCCGTGTGTGATTTGATATGTTTTCATTTTGTAAGTTTAAATAGTATGCCTTGATACGCACTTCTTTTACCTGCGCTTTTCTCACAGTTATATTTCTCTCTGTGCAGATTCATTTTCAAAATCTGCGAATTTATATATTTGATTAAGAACTTATCCCGATTTTCATAATCTTCTTTTGTTGCTTCGAGTTTCATATTATGAAGTTTTAATTTCTTTTATTAGAATTTGCTTGATAATAGCTTGCTGGTGGCAGTATTCTTTGAAATTATTACAAAGTTCTTGCAGTTCTTTTACCGAGTGTTCCCCATCGCCTTTATAATAAGGCATTTCTATCGGAGTGTAGTGTCCTGGCAATAGGTACTTGTCTGAGTTTATATTCATGCCAAGCCCTTGAAAGTTTTTTAGTTTCATAATTTTACTGTTATAAATCTTATTTGAGAATTCTCAATATTAAAATCTCCACTATTAACTTGATTTTGAAATTCCGCTAAACTAAAAACATTACCTTGAATTTCAGCTTCTGAAATAAATTTAGATTCTTCCCAATCTTTAGGATTAGAGTCAAATTCATAGTTAAAGCTGTCTACTGCATACACTCTCGTTTCTGTTAATAGGTTATTTAAGTTACTTCTTATGGCGGTCTTCATAAATGCAATCTCTGATACTCTAAGTAAACTTAGAGGTTGCAGAACATTGTCTATTTGTGTTTCATTTCCTGTGAATTGCATAGTCTTTATCTTTTTATTGTTTTCTTTTACCTACTAGAAAATATTGATTTACCATATTTGACCAAACAAAAACTCCACCTCTTTCCTCATCAAACTTTAGAGTGTTGTCAGTTGCTGTGAATTGATTTGTCTGTTCATATAATCCGCTTTCTTTAAATTCTTGGACTGTTATAGTCTTTACAGAATCTAGCCTATTTTCTCTTTTGCCAAATCTGTTGGCTTGCATTGGTGTAAGTGTGTTCATATCTCTAATTTTTTGATTGCTTCTTCTAATGTAATTGGTTCTCGACTATACTTCAGATTTTTCATTGATTTTAGCCTGTCTGCGATACGTTCTCTGACAATATGTATATCGTATTCACTTGGAGCGTAATCGTTCATTAAATGGCTTGGAATATCTTCAAAAGCATCTGAATAGTCTGTGGGGTTGAATCCTCGCTTGATACATTCTGCTGTCAGGGCTTCATAGTGGCGTTTTAGGAATCCTACTTTATCATAGAAAAAGGTAACATGAAGCTTGCCTAGGCGGAAGTCTTTTGGGATCTTCCTTAGGTCTACTTTCGCAGTGCCTTTCTTCATAGCATTTGGAATCCTTAAGACTTCAATACGCTCTTTTAATAAGTGCTTATCGCAAAGTTGATGCGTGAATCCTACAGATACTCTTGTCATAATGTTTTAGATTTTAAATTTTGACTACTCTATTCAGTTTTTGGCTTCCCTGTTTTAAAATCTATTTTGTTCCCAAATAATTACACCTGAATAAATATCAGGAATTATATAACTGTCCCCCGAATCTTCAACTTCATCTATATTGGTAGAAGTGTAATTTATTTTGTGAACTATACAGAAATTAGGCTTGTCCATGTGCGCATTTAAATCATCTATGTTATACATGGAATAAAGCTCATCATAATCGCTTTGAGAGTCCTCTACAAAAGTAATTTCGCCAATAAAAATTACAGGAGAATTTATTTCAGTTCCTACTTTCTTTCCTTTTAAGATTAAAGACATAGTATTGTGTTTTAATGTTGTTATTTAGAAATCGCGCAAAAAAATTAAACAGAATAAAATTCTCTAAAGCTCTTTATGTGCGTATTAGTAGTCATAGAGTATTTACCATTAACCGTAAGCTCATTGGTCTGCTTATCAATTTGGGCTACTATGGTATCATAACTCTTAAGTTGAATCTTATCATCTGTTTCAATGACTTTAGCTTTGCCTCCGAAAGATTTTCTTCCGTTTTGTGGTTTTAATTCAAATGTTCTCATAATAAATGTGTTTTTAAGTGTTTATTTCTTAGTAGTTAAAAAGACAGCCTACTATTATTACAGATAAAGCTGTAGTTTCAAACTTCATTCTGTGTCTTCAGCTGTCTTTTGTTTTTGCGCGGGGAAAATTTAAAAAGAAAAGGAAATCTCTGATATACATCTTACCCGAATTATCTAAAATATAAAACAAAGTAAAGCTGTTATACTCGTCAAACTCCCCATCCAAAATATGATCTTCGATAATATCACTTTCAGAGTTAATCAGTTTTACTTTCTCTGGAAACTGTTCTTCAAGGCTCTCAATACTTATATATCTATTGCCTACCAAACTTTGCAAGAAGTCTAAACGGTGGATACTTACTGAATGTTTGTCGTATTCTAAAACGTCTTTTATGTTCATAATGTTGTTTGTTTTAAATTCTCGGCGAAAAAGAATTAAACAACAATAACATTAGTATAATCAAAAGAACAGTTCCTATCATAAAGCAATAAAGCCAAATCTTTAAAAGTGATATAAACATAAGTGTCAGAACCTTCCTTAAATCTTGTATAGCTGTCTAACACTAATTCAAATTCATAATCTGTATAGCTATCATAATCTGAAAACTTGCATGAACTTCTATTAATAAGCTCCAAGACTTTCTCTTTTGAAATTTTTATTGTGTCCATAATGTCTTAATATTACAAGCCCTAAAGCCTGATTGGTGATTAGTTTATTTTCAAATGTCCTTTTTATACAACCCTAATTCGCGGTGAAAAAGAAAATTAAAAGAAGTTTTCACACTGCTTTATAAAATCATAATCATCACATTCAAATAAACCACTACAATCAAATTCATCCATGTACTCAGACACATCATCGATACCATTATCAATGTAATACCATCTACCCTTCTTTACTAGAGAATAATTTCCAACGTTTCTAATAATTTTCATATTTTTATTGTTTTATGCGCCCTAGGTTGCAAATCATAAGGCAATTGTTTATATATAGTTTCAATGTGTAAGGGATTTGGTTGTTTTGGTTGGGAAATGTAAGGTTTTTGGGTGGGTTTTATGGGGTTGAGTGGGTTTATCCTCCACTCTTACTTATCGTTTAAGGAAGGCTTTTACCTCGTTAAATCCGACAAAGTGTCTTTTATGTTGCTTCCTCTATCCTTATTAGGTATTGTTTTGGCTTTGGCGAACACAAACCCGTTATAGATTTTCTCTGTAAAGGTATGTTTTGCGTTACGTTGCATGGTCTTTTCACTTATTCCTATCATATTTGACAGCTTAGATGCTCCTTTTGAGTAGAATAGTTCTTTTGTTTCTACGTTTTGAACGATGTAATTCATAATTATAAGGCTTTTTATTCGTTAGATACGACAAAAGTATTAAATTAGAATCTAATATCCAAATTAAAGTTAATTCTTTAACACTATATGAAGTAGTTATTTTCAGTTTCATAAAATAAATCCCCGTATAACATTTTGTAAGTGTACAGTAGCTTGCCTTCTTTACCTACCGTTCCTGTATACTCTAATGTAGTTGTTGATGTTGCTAGGCAAAATGTATCTCCTGTTTTTAAATCTGATAGTCTCATAGCTGTTTTTGTTTTAAAGTTTTTCTTCCGCCGATTTTACAATTCGCTTTCACTAACTACGTGTGCTGAACTTGTATAGAAGAAGCCGTAACCAATTTGTATTTTAATATCTTGCTGATAGAGACCGTCGAAAACTCCTGTAGCATAAAGTCCTTCCAAATCTGTTTCTATTACAGTTGCTGTAAGTTCTTTTAAGGTTTCCTTTTCGCCCGTTAGTTTGGGATAATCGAATACTATGTAGATGCCTTTTTGTTTGTCTGACGTTATGCTACTGCCGTCATACACCCTTACTTTATCGCCTACATTGAACTGTTTCTTTTTTAGGTTGTTTACTCTTAATTGTTTTTTCATTGTCTTTATATTTTAGGGCAGTTATCCCAATTGATTAAATATTTGTTTTGGTTGATTGTGATGTATTTTAAGCCTTTCCTGGGCTGTCTTATTTTATTATCAAATATTGCTTTTACTTTACCTTCTAACTTGAATCTGTTGTTACATAGTTAGAACTGTTTCTTGTTCTTGATGCTGTTAGTGTTTTCATTTTTTAATTCTTTTTCGCCGCGATTAATTCACTCTATAGATGTAGAATGTATCGCCACTCTTTAAGGTTACTTCAATTTCTTCTCCATCATAACCGCTTAATGAATGCCCCCTGCCATCGGCTCTAGCATCATTTTTCCAAGCTTCATCATTAAGATAACTAGCTAGATTGCCCGTTAATTCAGGGTAAATGCAATCCTCTAAATAGCTGTCTAAGCTTTCTTCCCAAAGGCTGTCAGCTTCGTCATCTGTACACACTAAATATTCTTCTCCCTCCCATTCAAAAAGATTATCGTCATAAGTTGAAGGAGTTATATCTTTTTTCTTACATTCTAAATGAGATGCCAATGCTTTAATTTTAGTTTCCATAACTATGCTATTTTATTGATTAATATTTCTAAAGTGCCTAAAACCGCAATAAAAGCTATTATAATAACTGCTATTTGAAATAGGATTCCTCTATTAATCCAATAGAAGTTATTTCTTATGTGTTTTTTATAGATTGTTTTCATTTTTAAACTGTTTTTAAATTCTTTTTCCGCGAAATTTATAACCAATATAAAGTTGTTTCTAATGAATCAGTAATACACCATTCATTTGCATCGTCTTCAGTAATCAATCCGTCTGTTTGGTAATGATCTACTTTATTGTTGTATGCTTCACGTCTTGCGGGTCTGTCTGGTACGCCGTCTCTTTCATACTGTTTTGCTATTTCGTGCAGATCGTTCATTTTAAAATCCTGGTCAAATTGTTGCTTTGTCATAACAGTTATTTTTTAAATTTATATTCTCTTACGGTTTTACTTTCTTTATCGGGCGAAGTTGAAACAAGTTTAACAACCAAGTAACCCGCATAAGTGTAGCCATGCGTAACAGTTTCAGAACCGCCCAAACGTCTGAACCATTTAACAGTATCTTCATTTGTAGTTAGTCTATGCTGTTCTTCTGTTACCTCATTAACTTCCCTACTGATTTCCTTATAGGCGTTTTTTGTGCCTGCTTTTTTCTCTAACTTTGTCTTAGTTTCTATTATTGTGTACATGATGTTATTGATTAGAATTAACTGTATATGCTTTATCTTTTAACTCCCATTTACCGTTTATTTTTTCCGCCAAAATAAAAGCATTATAACCAATCCTAAAACCTACTAAATTATAACCGTTTCTAGTTGCGTATTGCTTTGCCCCTCTTTCAGTTTTTGAAACGTCTGTCAAACATAATTCACTATTTAACACACCGTAAATTTTTGATTCCATAACTATAAGTTTTAAATTGTTTAGTGCCTTCATTACTTCGATGTCACAACCTTATTGCAGTTGTGTAGGCTTTATTTTGAATTTTCGGCTCGATTTATTAAATTAAAAGTATTAGCGCAGAAATTACATTGCGTTTCTAATAATTCGTCAGGAAGATTTGCTTCTTCTAATAAAAACAAAGCTTCTTTTAAAGAAGTTATCAATTCTTTGTTTAGGTTTTCCATAAAATTAAATTTCTTTGAATCCATTTAAAAACAAAGGCGTGTACTGTTTATAAATTTTGTTTTTATCGTCACTAAATTGACCGCTTAACGTGTAAGTTGTTTGGCTTGTGTTCATTTCCAAAACAGTAGCTTTTAATTTATCGCCTAAAACAATGCTTTTGTAAATAGCTTTCATAATAATATATTTTTAGATTAGTAAACTGTTAAGGTTGCGAACCTTGTTAATAGTACTTACTAAAACAGTTTTAGGTTTATTTGCGTGCATTCCGCACTGACCAAACAAATATAAATAAAAAATCCCTACTAAATAGGGCTTGAATTAAATTCGATAAAATTGGGTTATATTCGTTATTTCAGTTCGCAAGATAATAACCTAATACGAACGCCAAACCATTCTTTAAAGTTGCAAGACTTGGCAAATACAACTGTTAACCTTAATCACGTCCCAACCATCTTAAATGGGAGGCTTAACGCTTGTTAACTTTTTACACAGGATTTCAAAGGACTGGTATTATAATTCTTTATCAAATGTACAACCTTTTATTTTAATATGCAAGTAATAAATGTTAAATCTTTCTTGCGGCGGAAAAACACTTAAAACAATAATAAAAGAACTGCTATTGATTGATAGGTCAAAGATACAACTATTAATTAGATAAACAATACACCAAAGTGTTAAAGTTTATAATTAATTTTCAATACCTCAAAAGAACTTTGTTGGCTAACAACACTACAAATATCAGTATAAAATAATCAAAATAAAAGTTGCATATTAAAAAATATTTTTGTATTACGTGCGCGCAGGATCATATTATTAGAAAACGCAATGAAATTTGAAATATTATTCAATAGAAATCGCGCGAAAAATAAGCTAAAAAAGGGATCAACACATCTAATACACATAACCAAATACAATAGATAGCAAACAGCTAAACTAAAGAACTGTGAGTTAAGCCAAGTCAAAATAAAAAGTCAAAAGTTTTTTGGGTTTTAAGGCTGAAAAATCAGATTCGGATAGAGTAAGCGGGTATGGGAAGAACTTTTACTTTCTGATCCCATGGTGTATATAAGGTGGTTAAGTCTTCCCACCCTCTCCATGATATTTTAAATAAAATACCTCACCATGTCATCAAAGTTATCTTCATACTTCTCTTGAAGCTTTTCTAGGTTTTTATAAAGCTCGCCTATATAATTATATTCACCGTCAACTACAGACATTATAAAACTTTCTATTTCATCTATATCCCCATAAAGCAAGGTATGGTCGTAGTACTCACTAGATAAGTCTGCACCTTCTACATGGCTTATCCATATTTGAGCGTACTCATCTTCCTCTATCTGAATCGTTACCGATATCTTTTTAATCTTGAAGGTTATATCTTCTTCTGATTCTTCTGTTATTTTTAGTTTGTTTTCTTCGAGTATCTTGTTTCATTTTTTATTTTTTGCGCCGTATTAAATCTCCCCCCGCTCTCTGTAAATTTTTACAATACCAACCCAGTTAAGTAAAATCTTCTAAGGGAAATACCTGTTTAACCAAAGTTCGATTGCTCCTGACAAACCAGCTTACACCTCCCATAGCCATTCCAAAATAATCATTGTCTGTCTTGTGAATTAGTTCTATGTAAGATTTATAGAAGTAGGGATCGTCATAATACCAAGCTCCTTTATCAAAATAAAACCCCAAGTCATATTTGCTTATCTTATAGTAGAAACGGTTCCAATCTAAATTTAAGTTGAATTTCTTGAATATTTCTTTTAGCTGTTTCTTTGTAAATCCTTTTGTTCTGCTGCCTGATAGTTTGGTTATTTCGTCTTTCATTCTTTTCCCGCCGATTTAATAACTATATTCTAACCAATAGTCTGGATTCTCCTGTAATATTTTAAGTATTCCTTCAACATAATTTCTATTACCCTCATTCAGAGTTTCAGTCCACTTAAAAGCCTCATTAAAATTTGATGGTCTATAGTACTCTTCCCAATCAAATTCTTTACCACTACTTAAGGTTTCTAATTCTATATTTTTAGAAATTTCATGCCTTATTGAATATCTGGTAGAGTACCAATTTTCTATTTCTGGTGATACGGTGTTTAGATAGCCGTTGTTTTTTGTTCCTATGTGTTTTATGATGTTTAAATCTAGTCCCATATTTTTCTGTTTTTTTTTTCGCGCGATTTAATTTAACTATGTTCTCAATAAGTTTTTATTACATCTCAAATCATTATACCGCTTTTAAGCGACTTACTATATAAAGTAATAGTTTATATACCACCAAATAAATTATCGTAGCTCTAAAGAGCTACAACAAACTCTTTTAAAAACTGTTTTTCTCTCATTGCATAGTAGTTTCCATAATCTTTTATAATATAGTCTCCCACCCTGCCTATGAGGCCTCCTATTATTTGTACATATCTTCCTGTTGGGTTATCTTCTGTTGGTTCTAATACTGGACTTCCTATTACGTTCCCTTCTGACCATCTTCTTAGTTCAGTATCATTATGTCCATTATACTGTATTGCTTCTACTGGTTGTGGTATTCTTAGATATTTTTTCATTTTACTGTTTTTAGTTTTTCCGACACATTTAAAAGTCTTTCCAACTCTCCATTAGTCACTTCTTCCCACTTATTGTTCTCCCCCAAGAAGCAAAGTTTGGCTTTTGTTCCAGTGGGTTTTTCTGTGTAATAGAAAATACGATTATACCTCTCGTAGGTTTCCAAACCGTATTTTTTAAAATGCTCTTCAGAAGGATAGTCCCTTTTAGCACCCGTACATTTTCCTGTATCTGAATATATTTTATAAAGTCCATACGTCATAATTTTTATTCGCCGATTTTTAAATTAAAGATATTTTACAGTTCTTACTATGTCATTGACAACATCTCCAAAGCATATTACTGTTGGTTGTGAATATCTTTGTTTTAGTGTTTTAAACTCAGGAGTTTCTTTCAATCCTTCTCTTGCCATTTTAGCCATATCCTGAATCCTTGAGTATGCTGTTTTTGCAAGTCATTTAATTTTGATAACTCTTTGCAATAATTTATCAGTTTTTGTATTGTATCTTGTTTATTCATTTTTTAATTTTCTTTTCCGCGGGATTTATACTTTCCTTCACTGATGTATGCCAAGTAACATTCCTTAATCATAAAACCCTGCCAATCTATAATTGATTGTAAGTAGTCATAATTTTGCTCAGATAATTCTCCTTTATGATAGAATATGCTATTTAACTTCGTAATAATTTCTAGCCCTTCTTTCTTGCTAGCTACCCAATGGTCTAGAATTATATTTCCATTATCGGCTCTGCCTGTATTGTATTTATAAATTGGTATCTTTACTATGTATTTCATTTTTCTAATTCTTTTTCCATTAAGGTATGATACAGATTTTGTAATTGGTGGACAGATTTTGTAATTGGTGGACATACTTTGTCTTAGTATCTATTTCGCCATTATTACCCACTAATACAAATACGCTTAATCCGTCCCATATGAGTTCAAACTCTTCTTCCACTAACCACAGTCCTACGCCTCTATCTTCAAATCCAAATTCTGCAAGAATAGATTCTGTTATCTCTATGCCTTGATATTCCGAAGCTATGTTTTTATTTATTCTAGTGGTGCTTATACGGTTTACTGTTTCTACCTTATTATTTCTTAGTAATAGGTTTCCTAGTTTTATCTCTTTTGTTTTCATCTTTTTCTGCCGATTTTGATTTATAAATATTCTCCCCAACCATTGAAGAGGCTTTCATTTCTGTCAACGGCTTTAAACCTGCAAATCTTGAAAATGTCTTCATATTTGTAAACCTTCCTAAAATCCCGTATAGCATCATTACAGCTTTGCATTGTATTATAATAAGCAAGGTGCTTCCATTTAGGGTTATTGCATATTTTCCTTGTTGATTTACTAAACTGGTATAACTTTACCAATACTTCAAACGGCTTTGTACTTCTATCGTATTTACTTTTCATCTTTTTTCGCGGCGAATTAAACTTTTGTTATGCAGTTCTACGATATGCTCTGCCTCCATTTTAGGTATGCCTGCTTCTCCAACTATATAGTACTTCTCATTCCCATTAAAGAGTATGGGTATTTCTGTGGTTATTATTCTGCACCAACAGTCTTTTTCTGAAGCACAAACCTCAGTCTTCCATTTAACTTTAAGTGCTTTCTCTCTAGCTTGTTCGTAGTTCATTAGGCTAATTTTAAGATGTCATTTTTATTTTTTCCGCAATTTTAAAAATATTATTGTCCCCATCCGTAAATCCCACGTATTGACCATCTATGATAAATCTTTTAGTATTTTTAAAGAACCCTGGATGTACTGTATACCATTTACCTGAAAAATATTTTTTAAATTCTTGTTCTGTAACTTCTTTCATTTACTCTACCTATTTATTTTTAGTCTTCTTTTTCTGCCAAATCAAACATTCCATACTCTCCTCCTTTTAGGTAAAAAGCTATTTCTTCAATATCCATAGTTTCTAGTATTTGGGAGTAATAAAGTTCATACTTCTTATCTGTTACTATTGATTTTACCCAAATCTCATTGCCATATACTTGCTCAACAACGGCTTTAAATGGTGTTTTTTCTCCATAGCTAGAATTATAGTTACTTACATCTAAAACTATGACTGTTCTTTCATCAAACATCTCTGTGCTTTTTTAATTATTTTAAAATATCGTTTTTCATGTACAATATATTAGCTATTTTAGTTATAATTTGGTCTAATTGGATAATATGTTATCTATTTTTCTGTATAATCTTCAATTGCTTTTTTAAATTCTTTTTCGGCCATTTCTAAGTTCTCCTTGGCTCTTTTCAGACTAAATTTTTGCTTTTCTTTTAATTCTTCTGGATTCAAAATAAAATTCGCCAAAGACAGCTGAAAAGAAGGCTCAGATAGGCATTTATCATACCAGTTAAAGAACTTTTCTCTTGAGATATCGTATTTATAACAGTCTAAAACATTCTCAAAACTCATCCAATAGTCTGCAAACTCAAAAACTGTTCCTATATTATTTCCAACCCAATAATAATCTAACTCTTCATCCCCAGAAAGCTCAAAATATTTCCTGATCCACTCTTGTGTAATCTTATCTGTTAACTTTTTCCAATCCTCTATCATAATGTTTCATCTCTGAGATAATCCCTTATTTCTTCAGCTTCCATACCAAAGGTATCTTCCAAAGCCGTTTCACAAAACATACTTAACTCTTGCTGTTTATAATCCGATATAATAGATTTTAAGCTTTTTAAGGTGTAATGTGTCTTGCTCATACTTGTACATTCTCGCATAAACAACTCTACTCTTGCCTTCATATTTATAGCATCTTGAACTTCTTTATAAATTTGTTCTAGTAGTTCTTCTCTTGTCATTCCCTCAAATAATTCTACTAGGTCTGGTCGTTGTGATTTTAACTCTTCAATTGTTTCTATCATAATTTCTGTTTTACTTTTTCTTTTACGGCAATAAACTCCTCTTCTGTAATTGTCTTAAATACTTGTTCATCATCAATCTTCTCACCTTTGAAATAGCTTTCGGTAGTGTAAGGTAGATTATCCATGTAATCGGATTTAGAAAGGATTAAATAATCATCATAGCTGTCTCTGACTCTAGTAATTTCTACAAGGGGATAGCTGTCATCTGCGCCATTATTTTGAATCCCTATCTTATAGTATTCGTAAGGCTCGTCTCCTAAATAACCTAAAGAGAAATAATAAATTCCCTCTTCAACAGTTATTTCTTCCGTTATAGTTTCTACTTTTTTAGTTTTTATTAATTTCATCTAAGAGTCTTTTTCGTTCTTCAAAATATTCTTTTTCTTCAATTTGTTTTGCCCCGTCTTTCCAAAGCTGTTCTACACTCCAAGGCAGGTTTAAATTTTCATCTTCTTCTTGTTTAATTATTTTAGAGTTTAAGTAGTGTTGAAACTTTTCTATCTTATAATCCAACCAAGCGTCTTCATCTTCTGAAAACTCTACCCGCCAAAAGAAATTATCAGAATCGAAATAATAGATTCCTGGTTTAACTTCTATATCTTCTTTTGATACTTTTACTTCTGCTCCTTTAATTATTTTCATATTTGTATAGAAATTTACTTATTTTCTTAACTAAAAAAGCTGTGATATATGCTTGTGTTTCATCATCTTTTCTATTTAATTTTATGCCTGTCGCTAAAAATACTCCATTAACTAAGTGCACTATTTCATGCACAATTAAATCAATATCTGTTTTCTTTCTGAAACACACATAGTGTATTAAAATACCGTCTTTGTTTAATTTATTATTATAAAAAGCACCATAATTATTCAACCCCTTTTCATTGAATTTATATTTCTTGCCAATTTTATCAAAATCGTTACAAATAACTACTTTAATATGACTGAAAAATATAGGCAGTCTAAAATTTTTTGTTCTAATTTCCATATCGTAAAAGTAATTTATTTCGCGTCAAATCTAAATACAAGTTTTGAAGTTCCGAGACAGTTAACACGCAAGTCAGATAAGTACCTTTAATATAAACATCAAAGCAGATATCATCCCAATCCAAATCCTCTAATTTCAATAAAAGAAAATTATCTACGTTATACTCACCTTCTGAAATTTCTTGGATACATTTGAACAGCTTTAAATTTTCTTTACTTAAAGGTAAGTCTTCTACTTCTTTCCAATCACATAAATAAACCGAATCGAAATATGAAACTTGAATGCCGTCAGGGTTTAATCCGTAGACTTCTACATTTCCCCATTCTTTATGTTTAATTAAATTACCTGTTCTGATGTTTTCCATAATTTACCACCAAGCATCTTTTGGTATTGTTTTAAATTTATTTTCATATTTTATAAAGCGATGTAGGAACCCATAGTCATAACAAACAAATTTGTTTCCTATCCATCCCCAATTATCTCTTTTGCAATCTGAGAAAAATTTAGGTACTTTTCTTGGTCTTTCTTTTTGGGGTTTTTCATAAGCCCTTTCCATAACCAAAATTTTACCATTTGGACTTATATACTTAATAGGTGCAAACCAGTCTTTAACCCAAGCAAGTTCATTCTTCAAGCCTCTTATTTCATCCCAAAGCATATATTCAGACATATTACATTCAGTATTTCTAGGCTCTATCTTTATTACATATTTCGGATCGAGATTATATTCGTAAACAGATCTATAAACTCCTTCTCCTAATTGTTTACCTAACATGCACAAAACTAAATCTGTTGAGGCATCTTGCCAAGTAAGCAGATTAGCTGTCTCTGCTAAATTGTTTAACTTGTTTTCTAATCTTATTGTCTTATAAACTTCTTTTTCCATTTATAATAAATATTTATCGATTGTCCTCCATCTAGTACATTCAATCCCTTCAAAACCATTGGAGGTATAAGATTCTTTTAATACCTTATAAGTTTCAAGCCAAACTGTAACTTTACCTATTTTCTTTGGGAGCCAAGCATACTTTAGAAATACTTGTTTAGTCCCATCTTCTATATCATATGATAGTGTCCTCATTCATTTAATTTTTTAAGTTCCTCTGCCACTAAATTCAAAGCTTGATAAGACCATCCTCCTATATTATCTACAGGGAAGAATAAAGTTTCTCCATTAATTTGCATATCAAAAGTTCCTATCTTCTAAAACTGTTTCTAGTATTAATTCTTTGTATGTTCCTTCTTTACTTAGGTATATTGTTTGTTTTTTCATAATGTAAAATTACTCTATTTTAAACCTAAATCAAAACACTTTAACATAATATAAACAAAAAGCCCCAATTAAGGAGCTTTAGGTTCGTGCAGAGGAAAGACTTAAACCTCAGATATTTTATTACGGTCAACGTTCTCCGTTACCACATCTTTTATATTTTGTTGCACTTTTTAGTCGCGCGAAATTACGCTGATTACATCTATGTTTAATAATAGTATTGCTGTTGCTTTTGCATTTCTTAGAGCCACTGAAATTCCTTTCTTAGAGTCAATTATTGAGTCTTTAATAAGGTTTGAAGTTTCATCTGTCGTGCCGTTATAACCCCAACCATACTTTTCAAAAGCTTTCATGAGATGCTGTTCAGGCTCTCTTCTGGCATTTATACAGATTTGCGACATTGGAGATAGTAAAGATTTCTTAAAAGCGTCATAGCCCTTCTGTTTATCCAAATTATCAAAGCTTCTGTTCATAAGATTTGAAATATGTGCCAAAGTAGAGCCTCCGCCTGCAACCCATCCGTCGCTTAGAACTGATTTTACCGCTTTTATGGCATCATCTACCCTGTCAAACACTTCTGATGCGCCCATCTCCAAATCTCCTCCTACGACAATCGTAACGGACTTTCCTTCCAAGGTCTTAATTCTCTGTTTCAAGAAGTTTTCGTCTTTTTCAATATCAGAGGAAAGCAATTCTCTCAATTCTTGCAGTTTTTTATTGACTGCTTCAGATTTTGGAGTGATAATGCTTGTAGAATTCATGCCCACAGTTACTTTTTCTGCAAATCCTGCTTCCAAAGGCTTATCTTGTCCTTGTCTATAAACTTTACCTCCTGTATACAAAGCAATATCGTTCATCGTTTGTATTCTTTCCTCGTCAAATCCTGGAGCCTCAACAATCATTACAGATTTACCACCCCTAACACTCAAAGCAAGCTTGTCAATAAGAGAACTGTCTCCAATCCTCTCTATGAAAACCAATGTTGGTATGTCTTTGTTTAGATTATCTTGTAGATATTTTCTTAAAGCCTCTGATTTCTCTGATTCCCAGCCTTCATAAACTAAAACTGATACGTTTTCCGCCTCAAAAATCCCTTTCTGTTCATTATTAATAAGACTAGCGCTTGTCCACCCTTTATCTATCTTTAAGCCTTCCGAAATCTTCAATGTGACATCTCTCTGCTTCATATTAGCTACGTGGTCTATAATACCCTCACCATTATTTGAAGCTTCATAGGCTCTAGCTACGATGTCTCCAATCTTTTTATCATTATTGGCAGAAACTGTAGCAATATCCCTAACAGTTTTTTTATTTACTTTTTTGGCGAACTTTTTTAGGTATCTCTGGGCATCTGTATGGGCTTCTTCTATGCCGAACTCCACTTTTTTATTGAACTCTGATCCGACTTCTTTCACTAGGCTCTGTGCCAAAACTAAAGTAGTAGTAGTATTATCCCCCACTTCAATTAAAGTTTTAATGGCCGCCTGTTTAGCCAAGACCAAACCCTGATATTTCA
>Ga0247812_10000629_pt1 | contig 21106 bp, 24 predicted proteins | sample UWRJL149409B1_FD_178011 | JGI IMG/M metagenome (GOLD analysis project Ga0247812, IMG submission 178011) | Plant litter microbial communities from Arlington Agricultural Research Station in Wisconsin, United States - UWRJ-L149-409B-1 | ecosystem: Environmental > Terrestrial > Plant litter >...
TTATTGTATTTGGACAGTCCATGTTTTGGCTGAATATTCTACATGAATGGGAACCGCCGAGTGAACCCATGAAAGCGGTATTTCCCCCTCCACTCTTTGTTCTCGTCGGTAAAGTTTCTAAAGCGTCATCTAGCTAGCAGCCGCGATCCCTCTTCCCCTCTCTACAACTCACCTCGACATCTTCCTGAAACTCGTCCTCGCCCTCAGCATCCTCGCTATTAGCATTCCCATAATGATAGCACTGTTCATCGTTATGTGCAAGTCTCCTAATCCTAGGCAAAATAAACGCGGAAAGGCACATGCTATAGCATTTATTACAGCACAAATTGGGATGTTCTTTTTTTGGGTGTTTTATGTGGGTATTTCGCTAGCGGAGCTTTTGTTCATTGTGCTGCCACAGATAAATGGGTATATTTCTCTGGTATTGCTTGTTATGAAAAAGATGACGGGTCGGAGCGTGGCTGTTGACGAGGAGAGGGACGAGAAGGAATTGGGACAGGAGAAATTGGGATAATCGGTTGAATGGAGATAGAAAAGAGGCCTACTTAGTCTTTACGAGAGAGATTTTGAGAATCATGAGAATTAGATACAAATTCCATTGATTGTAAGCAACTTCAGATTTCTTGTCGAAATGATAACGAATATGCGAATCGGGTGTGGTTATGTGAGCAACCTCAATATTACACAGCAGATACCCTATTGTTGTAGATATTTGGGAGGTGCTGATTAGAGGGCTATGCAAGTTCACCAAACTAGTTGTTCAGATCAAGTATGGCAGTGGTTCGCATGCCATCGATTTAAGATTAACACCTGAAGTGTCGGAAAGTTATCTATGTAGATCTCTTAGGAATTTAGTCAGCTCTGTATAACATCTTTAAGCACTCTGGCTTGAGTTCATAAGGAGGAAGAATCATGCTATCAACAATAAAATCTTTCAACTTCACATGCTTCGATATTTTAGGTTCTTAGCTCCTGGGAACAACTATTTCCCGGGCACTGTTCTATCCTCATGATTAGGGATATACTAGATGGTTCATAGGTCCTGAAGTAGTTTAGGTTTGGATGGCTAGCATTGGGATCGCATACCTGTATAGAGATTTTGAAAGCAAACGTCTGTAGGAAGCCACCTTTTGCGATCTACTAAGTGCGCCTCATACTGAAATTTAACAAGGGAAGGCTTCAGATTGGAATCGAGAAATTGGCTATAAAATTGCTTTTGGTCAAGATGAACATTGACTTTGATTTGAGTGAGTGTTATTGGTTCTCATAAGACATATAAACTAGCCTTGATTATGGGTTTTCATATTTGTGCTGAAGTAAGCTTTGATTTTCAAAAGGACTGGGAAGTTTTCATAGAAAGAGATAGTTTGAAAGCGAAGAAGATCTTCCAGTGCTTTGAAAAAAGAATCAAGTCTTTGTGCTTGATTACTCAATGAGCAATAAGTAAACTCCAAGAAGCAGACTCGAGTCCAAGCCTCGTGGTCGTACTGTAACAATACGTCTCTCCACTCACTCGTAACATACATAATCCATAGTACTCCTCACTTCCCATAAACCATCAAAACATTTCACTAAAACTTAAAGTCTCCTAAAAGTTCCCCATACGCAACTCTCTTCTTGTTCTCATATGCCAATATTTCGGCAAACCCTCCTCCCAAACTATCTTCACATCTCTGCCCAATCTCCTCACTTTCGCCCAAACATCAGATTTGTTCCTATATCCACACGGTAGACAGTCTGGACAGAAGTGATTGATGCTTTCATGGATTGCCAGGGGTTTATAGTTGGTAGGACATGTCACTGAGTAGATGTGGGATGGAGACTGAACGCAGATGTCATTGAAGTGACAAATGTGCATGCAGCCACGGTAGTCTTTGACGAAATGATAGCACTTTTATGATTGTTAACATGCTGTTTAAAAGATAGAAGAAGGAAAGGGATATTTAGAACCTTACCATTTTTACTGATTGGCTGTTTTGTGAAACTAACTTTTGCTTAGAATGAATCTAATTGCAGGAGTTAAATTTGGCGCCTCTTTGGCAGTTGAATTCGTGTGACAAATTTGGTTATAAATAGCAACAGAAGATCGTTGTCTAAATACATTTAATGTGGGATTGTTCATAGTGGAAAAGTTGAAGTTATTCATGGCGAGTGAATAACTTTGAAAGTGACGTCTTGGCAACTTGAACAAATATTCAATCGGCGAGATAACGTGGAAGAAATCCCGAATAAGGAAGTCTTTGTTGGTAATCATTGTCCTCCTGAGTGAACATTCCACCAGACGTCAGATTTGAATCTCAAATTTCCTCCTGCTCAACATATCTTCACCCTCAACTAAAGTTCTACTTCGCCGTTTACTCACAACACAAAACAAACTGCCCAATTGCAGCGCAAAGATCAATTCATAAACCTAGTAAAAATGTGTAACGTTTACTGGGTTTCCTCCCGTCAATGTCGGCATATCGCCAGAGAAGTCGAGGCCTGCATCGTCTCAGGCGGCGATCCGGAAATATGTAAGTATCACCGACTCAATTCTCGCCAGAAACATATCGATGGACTGTGTTTAGAATGCAGAGGTAAAGAGAGGAAAGGACGAGAAAGAAGTAGTTCGCTTATGGAGAGTTTTAAGAGTATATTCTTGGGGCAATACCCCTCGATTTTGTCTTCATAACTTGAACAAACTGTCCAATGGAGTTGGAGGATGGGTAAATATGTGTTCAGGTACCTTAATTCAAAGGATTGTCAAAAAGATGAAAGACTCATGAATTCGTGCAGTGATTAGGTGATGTAATGCCATTGTTGGGCTTATGATTTCGTACCTTTGCGAAGTTGATGCAGTGTAAGACTTACCTGGCCTTTGGTGTGACGGGTCTTAATGACCTCGCTTGTGTACAAAGGGTAAAACTGTCCCTGATGACAAATTTTCTAGAATAACATCTTCAAAATGGCGCAGCATATAAGATGCACTTTATATACAGAGAATATAATATCAAATCTCGCTTGTTACGTTATGCTTTGATCCTATTATTCTTCAGTCACTTTCTGTCAATGATGTGTAACGTCAGATATAATGTGCGTTGATTGGCATTTTTGCTCCAAGAGCTAGGTAAGTAATCACCATGAATTCGATTCTAGATACACTCCCAAGCACTAACATCATCATAACCTCCAGGCCCTCGGTAGACATTTCGGCTTGGGTATTTACAGTGCTTTCTCTCCCCTACCACCTTTCCCTTCTCAACTCTGGCCCCCAAGACCGTCTCCGGTGCTTTCCCGCCCTCAACCCAAGCCACCATCTGTAACACTACATTGTTACTCTCCTCGAGGCCCGCCACAGCCCCCGACGATTGCCCGAAGAAGGTCGCCCCATTACCACCTGAACAGTGACCCAGGCCGGAAATACGGAAGTATCGGTAGAAGTCATCGAGGTCGGAGGAAGGCAGTGACATCGTGTTTGAAACATGATTGTAATAACGTGCTGAGTTATCTGAGGATATTAGACCATCTGCGAGACCGTGGTAAGTCAAAAGCTTCCCGCCCCGAGAAGCAAAAGGGGAAAGATCGCCTTCCCATGTCTCGATATTGAACGGATTTACAGAAGCTGCATTTGCTGCATCTTGAACAGTTTGGCCGGCAGGATCATAAGAAGGATCGTTGTAGATGGCGTAGCGGAACCATTCAGAGCTATATATAAAGGGGACGCCATTGTATATGATAGCTGAAGCCATGAGCTCAGATCCAGGTTGCATACGTGGGTATACGAGGTCGCCGTTGACGCCATGAAAGTCGCTAAAGACCTTTCGGACCGTGAGGACTTGCGCACTGGTCAGGCAATTTGTATTATTTCCTGGCGCGCATTGGAGAGCTTCTGGACGAAAGCTGCAAAGCGAGGGATCTTCGAGAATGCCATCGGCGGCACCATCCAAATCTATTTTGAGTTAGTAATTCTATATGAGGTCTGCGACCCAAAGAGTTGAGCCTTAGAGAAGGTATTAACTGACTGTCACATTGTTTAAGGACCTCATCGTGGACTACACTCCATAAGGCAGGCGTTAGGAATGTTGGCGATGATGGGCTGCCGGTGATTCGATAAAAGTTTCCACTCCTAAATGTTTGTTAATTATAAAGGCAACAACAAGGCTCAGTCAAAATGTACTTACCAAGAAGTCAAATTGTTGAAGGAAGCTGCCTTCGGATATGTCAGCTGAACTGTGAAGTGAGTCTCGGTATGATAAGCAACTTACTGGAGCACCAGCAATAACTCCATCAAAATCTTCAGGCCATTCTTGCACAGATTTCAATCCTTGTCTCCCACCAGTCGAACACCCAGTGTAGTAACTCTTCTTATGCTCTTCACCGTAGTAAGCCTTTGTAACTTGCTTTCCAACGATAGCACTGGTGTGTATTGCCCGCGAAGCAAAATCATGTACGATATCTGCATTATTATAGAAGGCTTTGCCAGAAGTGCCATTATGGCCGTTGTTGGTACCCACAACAGCAAAGCCCATTGATGCCATATAGGAGAGTTCTGGATATGCGACACAACCCCCTAGCCCACCGTTGCCAGTTGCCATGAACCTTCCATTCCAGGTGGTAGGAAGCCAGACTTCAAGAGTTACTTCGGAGCGATTGGAAGTTGCGACATGGAGAGCTATGCGGCAGAGGTCGGTGGAGACGACTTGACTTGAAGTAAAGCAGGTTTGAAAGTCGGCATCTGAGTTGGTTTTAGACTGGAATACACTTGGAGAGCAAGAAAGAATGGTATTTACCTCCCGAAAGAGTTATTTTTGTTCCTGCTGGGACAAAGCTTGAGATCTGAACAACGGCATTACTGATATCAAGCGAAGCTCCCAATGCAGCGCACGCCTTGGATGGCTCAAGGACTTCCGATGATACTACACTACCAATTGACGCAGCTGCCCAAAGCAAGAGACTTGCTGGAAAGGAATACATGTTGAAGGATATCAGAACAAGAAGGGAGAGACCAGCGAGTACCAAAATCAACCGTGCTGGTGCGGTCCATCTATTATACACCGGAGCCACATTTTCTTTATGATTTTTGGATTGCCCTGAGTGACGCATGGATGACAACTCCGGCTTTTGAGAAATTACACAAGAACGGAGGCGAGTTGCTAGTTTGGGGGGGAATGGATGATGATCTAGAGACACCGCAACTACCACACGGTACTTGGAGAAATGTTTGTACGGGACAACTTGGCAGGGGGAGATGCCGGAATTGATGCCGACGGCTGATGGCGTAGCTGCAGAAGTTGGAGAAACCCTGCGATTTGCTTGGAAACGAAGTACCAAGTACAGTAGGGTGTCAGAAGTATACCGTTCTGCAACTGCTTTGGTGCAATGTATACACTAAGTAGAAGTACGTGCAGTAGAAACCTACTGTACTGTCCAATAGACGTACGGAAGATCTCCAATCCTCGGTAACTCTTTGACCCTGGGACAAACCTCGAATACTCCTGATTTAAGAAAAATCGCGGGGTAGGAGACGAATTAGGGTAACGTAGTCGAGAAATCAGCAATTGACCTTGCACAGTAAGAAAAGAAATCTAAACTAAAGGCGATCGGTAATGATATACTCGGTACTGGACAGACACTGAAAGTTACTCAAGTGACCACCAGCAGATACTGTCCTCCGTGCTAGGATGAATATCGCTTAACCAGGAAACCAGGAATAGGAAACAGGAAGCTGGAAATATTTCAAGGAGATAAGAAGAAGATAAGTAGAAATAGAGAGTCCAAAGTGGAAGCTTGGAATTGGGTTATCGGCAACACTTCGGGAGTGCATAAACTACAATTTATCTTCCTAAGAAACCGCCATCCACGACATGAACCTCTCCGCCTATATAATCCCCACTCCGACTACAGAGGTGAATGACCGGTCCGGCCAAGTCCTCTGGCTCCCCCCATCTACCAATCGGGGTTCTTTGGAGGATCATCTTCTCTTTCTCCCCATGATCTCGAAGACCCCTTGTCAATTCTGTCTCGATATAGCCAGGGGCAACTAATAGGAAATCTGAGTCAGTAGTTTGTAACTTCGAGTCCATCTCTACTCTCCTCATCCAGGCTAATGGATCATGTAGGAAAGTTCCCCACCTCATCTCCTAACCCATACAAAAGGATCAGCAAACTCAACAGTCAGTACTTACTCGCATTGACATTAATCCCTTTGGCCATCCACTCGTTATTTAGTGCTTTCGTTAGCTGGGCAATTGCTCCCTTGCTGGCCGTATACGCGGGGATTTCTATACCCCCCATAAAGCTCATTACGCTAGCAACGAATACTATTTTCTTTCTCATCCCAGGCTGTCCCCTATAATCTTTCAAGCTTGTGCCGAGCCAATTCTTCGCCAAATCTCGACTCAGTTGAAACCCGGCAGTGAGATTGACACTCAGTATATTGTCCCATTCCGTGTCGGAAAAATCTTCAGCCGGACTTCTATGCTGAATACCAGCACAGTGAACGAATATATCTATTTCGTGGCCATAGGCTATCATATCCGGCACTATTCGAAGAACTTGTTCTCGACTTGATAGATCGTATGGGTAGATATGGAAGTCGCCACCCACGGCTTTTATCTCATCCAGGGCTTCTTGTATGATTTGAGGGTTTCGAACAATGAGAATCAGATGCGCTCCTGCTGCGGCTCTGGTTGGAATTAGTGAGTGGGGTTGAAAGGATGGCATGCTTCACAATACAATGCCACGGAGAGCGCCCTGCCTATCCCTCTTGTGCCGCCAGTGATCATTACAGTTTTTCCTTTGAGACCAAATAGATTGGATAGATATTGCTCCATTCTGGCATCACTGGGGGTCCTATTCTGTTGGTGATTATTTGAGGACTAATGTAAACACCTCGTAGCTTATAAAACGAATACTAACTTCGGTTCGGGAGTTCGGGTATATATTCCCCGCATTGCTTGGCATTCTATGCCTAAGCCGAACAGCTTCTTGCCTGAAAGTACTTGCTCAAATTTTCATAAAGAGATACCTCTAATTTCTCCAAAGCGGTCAATTGGCTACAGAGGTTTTCAATGTCGATCCGAGTAAGTCAGATAATTTCTATCGACAGACTTCTGTACCCAAAAAACCCCCCCTAATAATTCGCAGCATGATCACACACTCAACCCCGTAACGGCCCTTGCGTTTCTCACCACGTCCACTGGCAGTTTGCTCATATTAGCAGGAGAAGGTTGCTACCTGAAGGTTTTCGAAGCCGTAGCTTCAAACTTGATTTGTCAATGCAAGATATTCACTGATCAAACTGTTCATGGGATTTTTGTCCAAGATGGACGCTCCGAGGACGATGAGTTGCAGGTAGTCATTTGGGGTGGATCATCGCTCATTTTGCTCAGAAGGAGCCTGCTCGAGAAAATCATATCTCAAGATGTGGACAGTATTGAAGAATTTGAAGTGCGGACGTCAGACTGGATTCTAGATGTTGCTACCTCACCTTATGAAAAAGATAGCTGTGTCCTCATCACGGCTCACAATACTTTGCTTCAAGCTAGCCTAGAACCTCAGTCCCACATGGTTTCTCTTAAGACATTAGGCTCTCCATCACGCTCGATACTATATTCTGCTCATCTTGTTTGGTCAGCTCGAGATTGTGTTTTGGTCGCCGCTGGAACAGTTTTCGGCGAGATCATTGTGTGGGAGTGGTCGGGAATGGAATTATTGGCTGAGTGCCATGTGATCACAGTTTTTACTGGGCATGAAGGCTCGATTTTTGGTGTTAATATATCACCAGCAATTCCTATAGGCCCTAACGCCACGACTAGGCTTCTGGTGAGTTGTAGTGATGATCGCACTATCCGAGTTTGGGACATTTATGGACTTGCAAAAGTGCCCAAAATAACAGATGGCTCCGAGATTAACAACGCCCATGAAATTAATTCTAGAGAGCAATTGCGATCAAATGGAAAAGACTTGATTAGCGGATGTATAGCAGTTGTGATGGGCCACGCTTCGAGGATATGGCGTGTCAAATTCCATGTGAACACTATCAACAATACCTCAGGGTCTAAAATCAATATCATTTCGTTTGGGGAAGATGCCACAGCGCAATACTGGTCATTAGGCTTGAGGAGTCAAAATTCTTGTCATCAGCCTATCAAGTTCGAGGAAGATCAAGAGACTATGGAACTTGTGCATTTGAAGACATCTTCATTTCACAGTGGCAAGCAAATATGGTCGGCTGCAGTGCACCAAAAGATGGAATTTACAGCTGTATTGGCTACTGGAGGCGCTGACGGCAAAATTTCGTTCTTTGATCTCCCATCTACTGTGTGTAAAAAATGTGAAGAAGAAGAAGTTGGGAATCAATCTACCCTAGATGCAACCAAGTCATTTCCTCTTCCAGATTCTAACACATGGGACTTAGAAGCAATTCTGGCCAAGTTTCCAGCGAAGCCTGCCATAGTTGGTGTTGAAAAGCATGAGGAGGCACAGCCATCTGCAGAGATCTCAAATGATGGGAAACCGAAGAAGAAACCTAAAATGAAAAAAGTACCAATCGACTCTTTCAACCGAACCTCGTTTGTGTCAAAGCACCAACTGTTGATGACAACAACATTTGGGCGTGTATTTCTTGGAGACATTGAAGCGACGGCTACCTGGCAAGAACTGCATCTTCCGAGCAAATTCATTCATGACTTGAAGTCCTATTCAGTTATTAAAGGCGGAGACGGTATAGCACTTCTTGGCGGATCGAACGGAAATCTCTTCCTTTACAGAACAGGGAAAAATATACAAATAGTGGGAAAAGTCCACGGAAAAGTCGCAGACATATTTCTTGTGAATGATCTTGAATCAAACTTCATTGTGACCAATTTAGGGGCGAAAAGTGCCACACTTTTCAAATTTCGGTTCGGAGACATTGAAACGCAATCGGAGAAAACCATATTTGGCCTTCCAGAAAAGTTCATAGTAACTAGTGCATGCATCGCTGATATAGAGCATAACTCAATTTTGATCTTGGGCTCTAGAAACGGCTCGTTTGCGATATATGATGGACGGTCGGACGATAGTCAGCCCGACATGGCTATTGTTCCATTGAAAATATGGAATTCTGATCAACTCCAAGGAGATGCCATAACTAGCATTAGACCTCTTTCCAGCTCCCCTGATAATAGGATTAGATATTACATCACAACTAGCAGGAATGGCCTTTACTCTATCTTTGCGAGTGCTATATACTCCAATGAAGCTGGCTTGAGAGCTGCTACTTTCTATCCCGTGCATCACGGGACACCACCTTTAGGACCAAACATTGAAGCAGCTTGGATAGACAACGGAGATCTTCTTCTATCCGGATTTCGAAGCAAGAACTTTGTTGTCTGGAATGAGTCAAAGCAGTACGAAGTTACTAATGTTGAATGTGGCGGAGCACATAGAAGTTTTGCTTATTCAAATCTGGAGTATGGAAAAGGATATTTTGTTTACACCAAGGCCACAGAGTTATGTATATATAATCATCGTGGACCGTCACACCAGATTATCAAGCCCGGCGGTCATGGACGAGAGATCAAGTCATGCGCAATCTCATTTGATAGACATTTCATTGCGACCGGAGCTGAAGATACTAATATACGAATCTGGGTTTATTCAAATGATCTGGTATATTCTCAATTCCACTGCAAAGCAGTCATGCAAAAGCATTCTGCTGGAATCCAATATCTCCAATGGCATGGCTCAAAATATCTTTTCAGCAGTGGAGGTAACGAAGAATTCTTCATATGGGCTATCAAAGACATTCCCGGATTTGGAATTGGCATAATTTGCGAAGCGGCCTGCCCAGATCAAAGCGACGAGCGTGATCTACGGATCATGAATTTTGACGTCACAGAAGTTGTCAAATCTTCCAAAACGGTCGCACCAGAGTTGATTATCAGCCTGGCCTATTCAGACTCTACGATCCGCACGTACTTCTACTCGAAAATAAACGGCTTCGCATTGATTGCAACTGGAAGATACACATCATCATGCCTAATGCAAATTAGACACCTTCAGGTCTCCAGACAAGAGTTATCGCTTCTGACAGCAGCAACAGATGGAAGCCTCGTTCTATGGAACACTTCAATTCCCGCTCATTCAGAAGACAGTACTCAAAACTTAAAACTCACAAAAACATCAACCCACAAAATCCATCAAAGCGCAATCAAATGCCTGGACTTTACCATTCGCGACACCGAAAAATCCATTATCGTCGTAACCGGCGGAGATGACAACGCCATAGGAGTTACCACTTATTCCTCCGACAACCTGAGAATGCAACCGAGGAGTATCCTTTTATGCTCTGCACATGCCGCTGCTGTCACTGGGTTATGCATTTTGCCTACCTATCCACAAGCTGGAGTTGAGAAGTTGAGAATTGTGAGCTCGAGTAATGATCAGAGAGTTAAGGAGTGGGAATATGATGTTACGCATACAGAATTGAGAAAAGTTGGAGATACCTTTACTTCTGTTGCAGATGTTGGGGATGTCGCAGTTCTCAGGGATAGAGATGCCCTGACAGCCGGGGGCCCGAAGGTGTTGGTAGTTGGGAATGGGATGGAGGTATTCACAGTTTCGTGTTGATAGTCTCAAATATATCAAAACCGAGGGATCGCATTACAATTAAACTTTGATGCCCTCATACTAAATTGCTATACCAAAAAAAAAAGCTTTCCACAAGTCTTTTTTTCTAGTTTCTTGTTTACCGTCTTACTGATGCTGTAACTCTCATGCCGTGAGGCAATCGTTCTCTTCCTACTTCTCACCTTTTCATTTCGTTCACGAACACCTTATCAGCGGCCTCAATAGCCGTCTTAAAAATTTGGATAATAGTCTCTGAATCCTCCAATCCAACCTTCACAAACAGTTAGCAACTCAGTCCAAATTTCCAACCCTATTGAATAACTAAGTATCGTAGAAGGACAGCAAAACTTACAGCAATCCTAATTTGCGTCGCCTTCAAGTTATAGTTTGCCGCCCAATCTAACCTATTGGTTATTATGTCAGCATTATTTCATTTCTTCCATATCTATCCATGGCTTCAATCTGGCAACACTGGAGTGGTGGGGGTAAGGTTTAGACAAACTGCTTAGGATATAGAGCCTTGACGTAAGGAAGTGCCAGCATGTGCTGAGCACCGAGATGGGGTCCGATATGACAATGTAGATTTTCATAGAATGCTATGAATGCTGGAAGGGTGGCAAGCTCGACGCTGAAAAGGCAGCCGTAGCCAGGAATAAACTCTTCGGTCCTAAGATAATGGTATTAGAATTCATTTTCTGTTTTGGTGCTTTGAGATGATGGGATGATGGGCATACTTGGGGCGCATGAATGGCGTATAATTAGTGACCTCCTTGCTATACGGCACATAAAAAACTTTGGAGATGCTGGATTTCGGATCAAGAGCTAGTGACTGTAGGTACTCGGTAGCTCTCGCAGCGTTTTGGTTCAGGATTGTCGAGCGCTGCAGGTAGTCCCTACTATTCTTCTCTAAATCCTCAGCATCGCCATTATAGAACTCGTTGATGTAGGATTTATCCAACAGCGATTTGAGTTCATCATAGAAAGGCGAAAAAGGATTTATAATAGCACTTCCAGCCAGCAAATCGGCATAGCCATTGAACGATTTTGAGAGCGAGGTAATCAAGATATCTGCAACGCCAAGAAGATCAACGTTGCAGAATGAAGCGATTGTATCATCTACCACAAGTACGAATCTATATTTGTCCGCTAGTTTCCTAAGTTTGATGAGGTCTGGAGTGATGATATTTGGATTCGAGGGGAATTCCGCAAATACAGCACCGACCTTCCGGCCTTCTTTGGTTTCAGACTCAAGATAGACGCTTAGGGTATCTATGTCTTCGGAGGTACCTAGACCGAGGAACTTGAAGCCAGAATTGGGCCAATCTTCGAATACGTGGATGGTGTTGTGAAAAGCGAATCCAAATAGGACGGTGGAGGCTTGGTGATACGTAAGAAGAAGTTGATGAATGCTGTATATAGCACCCATTCCAGACGGGTAAAAATAGATATCTGCTGTTGAAACCTTCTTCTGTCGCGGCGGACCTACTGGCGCTCGTTCCAGGAGACCTACAATGCGTTCTTTGAGAACAAGATGTGCTGGTGAAACCGGCAACGTAGGCGCAGGTGAGTCAACATTGGTGACTTCTCGCAATAACTCGATGTTTTTAAGCGCATCTTCTGCTTTTCGAGACGTTATTCCTAAACCGCTGGTGGTGTAGTAGCCAAACACTTCCATTCTTTTCTCTGGAGGGAAGAAGACAGCATAGACGCGTACGTGGATATCAAATACGCGGATCATGATTTCATCTTCTCTTGCGGCGGTTTCCCCACGTAAGCTGGAAATTGCAAAGGATTTGCATTCGTGGGCAGCTTGCCAGGTTGAGTAGATGAAACAAGCTTTGCCTTTTATGTCGAACTTTTCTGAAATATGTTTGATCAACTAGATGCTGGTTAGTATTGTTCTCAATTCGAGGAGGAAGTTTGGATAAGAAAGCCTGTTCAATCCCACGAATGAGAATTGCACCAAGTTGACCCATTGGGATAGTCCCAAAGAGACACTGAAAATACTGACCTCAGCAATATCCCGATGCAGCAGCATTCTCGGATACATGTTTTTGATTTTCGCCATGATCTCGGGATCCCTCTCACTGAATTTGAGCAGATTATCCCATCCCGGCATGTGAACCGTGACCGAATGTTTAGCAAAAGGAGGTATTGATCCAAATGAGGGTGTCTGGATTGGTGTTGCCATTGTGGTATTTCCAATAAGTTTTATGAAATATAGGACAGGTCAGCTGGGGATGCTTGTTAATTTCTGAGGTGGAAGTGTAAACTGTGGAATGGGGTGGAGACGAGGTTGAAATGATTGGAAGAAAAGGTCTGGTATTGAAAATGAATAATGGTTGTCTAGCCATCCATATGTCAGTGGGTTTAGGACAATGAATAGATAGTAGATTAATTATTTCTTCTCAGTTGAGCCAGTATCAAAACATCTCCAGGTGTTTTAATGAGTTAAAGATAGTGCGAACTTACATAAAGTCGACGACAAAGTTCCTGGATCGTCCACTATGAATATATATGAAAACCTAACCTAAATAAACCTTCTTGTCTACACCTGGGAACCCGGGGAACGGCTCTTTTTAAGTAATTGCACTATCAGCCTCGAAACTATGGGGAAAATGGGGCGTTCAGCTAAAGCAGCTTGTTTCAAGTCTTGAGCATGTTGCCCCTGGTCCCATCTATCATGATAGGCTGTTGTCGACAGCAAGATCCGAGGTAAGCATAGGCTAGTAGGCTTGCGAGGGAATGAGGAGTCTTTGTTATCGGAACATCCCTCTATATGCACCAATATGTCCCTCAACCTGGGGATTTAGACCTGTCGCGGTTGCGCCTCAACGTCAGGTCGAATCAGGAAATCCGTCCCTTTCCGAAAACCCTACATCTATAGGTTCAAAAGGTCTGTAAACATTTTCTATGCAAACTACGCTGTTGGCAAAAAGATGTGTTTCAATACGTTATTCAATACGTTACCTCCAGTAAGGCAACGCCGCATGTACTTGCTTACTGTACTCGTTACGAGCCATTGGTTATAATTTCAGGTATGCGAGGCTGGTATGTGGGGATAGTCGATAAATGTCCATTTCTGTCGGCGAGGGTGGAAAGGAACGGGGTCACTACTAGCTTGATTCATATCAGAGGACGAAATACTGGCTTGCATAAGACATGAAGAGCCATGTAGCAATTCGCACCTGCTTTGACTGAGTCTAATTGAACTCGCCTTTTTAGGCAAATGCACATACTGCCCCAAAAATAATATGGAAGATGTTAATAACAGTATCATTCAAGGAACTAAATAATCACCCAGTATAGAGGCTAATATACAGAAGGGAACCGAAAACTATATCACTCTTGGGGGTATGAATGCCCACATCGCTCCATCCTAACATAGAACTCCGTATCATCAACATGGGAAAGCCCTCGCTACCTTATTCCAAGCATTGATATCAACCAATGCCCTCAAGTACACAGAATACCTCCCACTACGCCCCTGCCATGCAGCGAAGCGATTCTTATATCAACATATGAAGCATGTTGCTTCCCTAATGATCTCAACGTCTATGCGAATATGATCCACCATAATCGTAGTTGCGATCGTTTCTCGCGCTCCGAATATCTGAGGAAGTTGCTTGTGAGGAACGTGGTTCGTAGGGCTCGTAAGCTGGTTGGCGATCAGATTGGTGGATCACCTCTACAGTTTTCCCGCCACCAGAATTGCGTATCTTGGTAGTCGTGTATTTCGCATCTATTCAATTCATTATTATCAATGTCTGAACTACCAATGATGCAGGCTGGATTACCATTGCCCGGGTCGCGGTATCTTTGCACCTCTGGAGGATTGTTGTAACCCCCATTGCGAGAGTACCCCACATGTGTTCCCGTGGAAGCTTGCTGAGAACCCGAAGATGGTTGGTGATATCCAGATGATGTCCGAGAAGAGGACGTCGTGCTGCTGTACATTGTCCTTGCTGATGATGAACTGCTGGGGCTTCGACCGTGGGTCACTAGTGGTGAGAGGTATCTTCGAGATGGATCTAAATATGAGTTTGAAGCCATTGCTGTTCAATGGTCTACTGGACTATAAAGCCCGCTGTGACAGTTTATAAAAAATTGTTTGCTTTCAAAAAAGATATGGAGGGTGTTGTACAGAATGTAACGAATACTTCAGAAAGAGGGCATAGACAATTTATAAGAAAATGATCAGGGCAACTTACTCTATACATATATACACATCATATATGTGTATATGAGTTTGACAGAGGCAGGGTATGGGCTTAGATTCAAGACAGGTTAGACATCAGGCACTTTTCTCCATAACTGCTCTGTTTTCAACCATTGCCAGTGTAGACTTGCAAAGCCCATCCAAAATCCCTCAACACAGCCATGTTTGCCTTAAAAGATTCCACTTGAAACTCCAAGTTTTTAGGACTGTTGAGTCACCATATACATTGTCGGTGAGAGGATTCGTGATGGACTGAGAACTCAGCAATTGTAGAAAAGCTTAGCAACAGGAGCCAGCCAGAAAAGGTAAGGATACCCGGCTGGTGAAATGTGAAATGTCCAAGAGAGTTTCGAGGGGGTTGGAATTGATCTCTGGCCCCTTCATTTCTATTGGTAGTGAGGGTAAAAGTTTGGGGCTTGTAGTGGCAGAGTCTCGGATGATAGTAAGGCTTTCGTAGGCTTTTTCGTCGGCATTTTGGGGGGCTTTGGGGGTATTCTTGAGGCCAGGAGAGCAAACATAAGGGATGGATATCCCTCATAACGCCACAGGCGATTTAAGATGCCCAAAGCCAGAAAGGTGACAGGTTCTGAGTAGCCCAGGAAGTTGTTGCCTTGAACCAAACCAGAGACGAAACTTTTATTCAGCTGGCAACGAACGAGTGGAGGGATGGCCGTCTATTGGTCTTGGGGCGGATGGCAGCCTTGCTTAGCGGAGCCTTCAATTTGAAATCGGGAAAGTCCAGCACTTGTGACTCGAAGAACCGTCATGGGGAGGGCTTAGTCGGTTTCCGCCGCCGAGCCATCTGAACTACATATGTGAGATGAAGGAGGGTTGATGGCCATGAGAAGACAAACATGTGTAGAGTGCAAAACGAGGGAGGATTGTGGAGGTGAGGTGGTGAGGTGGTGAATAATGCAGCGCTAAGCCAAGTTGAGGTCAGCGGAATTTCCCCGCCATTACGGCTTTATTATACTGTACAACGTATCCTATGAGCCTATCAAAGGAGCTTACTTAGCCTATACATTTCACAGACCGTCACCGTTCCTTGGAGCCCATGAACAAAGAAGTCCAACGTGTCCACTTCTACAAAACAACTTCTCACTGCTCAACACCTGTCGCAGTCTTCAATTGAGCATACAAACAACGAAATGCATTTCCTCAGCGTCTCAATTGCAGCATTGGCTGCGGTTGCCACCACCGTCCTCGCCGAGGATGTTGGCATCGAAATCACCAGAGAAGTGGAATGTCCACGCAAGTCAATGAAGGGTGATATGATCTCTGTTCACTATCGTGGAACATTGAAGGGTAGCGGAAAGGAATTCGACAGTAGCTACAAGCGAGGACAACCCCTCGACTTCATGGTGGGACAAGGACAGGTCATCAAGGGTTGGGATGATAACCTTATTGACATGTGTGTTGGCGACAAGAGGACTCTTTCTATCCCGCCTGAGCATGGGTACGGAGACAGAGCCATGGGCCCAATCCCAGCTGGAAGCACATTGAGTACGTCCCCTTTCCGAACAATTGGGTGCAGCAGGCTAACAAAGAACAGTCTTTGAAACTGAACTGGTGCGAATCGGCGGTGTCAAAGTCCCCTCTCCAGAGAAGGTCATCAAGGAGTTCGGTAGCAGTGTTGAGAGTGCTGGTGAGAAGGCCACAGAGAAGGCAGGCAGCGTTGCCGACGAAGCCACTGAAGGTGTGAAAGCCGCCATTGCGAGCAAGATTGGTGAAGCTGCAGAGGCTATAAAAGTGACTGTCGCTGATACTGATGGTGACGGACAGGAGCACAACGAACTATAGAAAGAGAGCTGGACTTAAGGGGGGCAGCCGCACATGAATTATGAAGGAATATTGGTTCTCCTGCTAAGGCGAACATTGTATTTAGCATGATATCATTTAAAATGAATCGATGGCTCAGCGCCTTTTGAGCATCAAAGTACAACATGTGCATGCGATGGTGACTTGGATCTGGTGGAATGGATTACCAGTTACAAGCCCTCGGGCACGCCCACATCCTGTCGTTCGAGCGTTTGATGGATCAGTCATAGGAGGCAACTGTATATAATATACATTACTCAAAGTGAAATGGGTATAGGCCATTCCCCAGCACCGCAATCAGTACCTTATAGCGATAGCTATCCCCCAAAACTACAAGATGATGATAGGACTTGGAAATATCATGCCTCCCCTGCTTCTATTTGTGTTGGGGTAGTGACTGGCACGCTGTTGTCCGTCCATTCGAATTCTATTAAATTTGTCAATATAATCACTCGTCTTTGCTATAAGTAACCTCACTTTGCCTACACATCGGGCATTGCCCTTTAGCAGACTCCTGCTTGATCCATTCCATAATGCAATGCTATTGTAGTCAGCCTTGCAATTCACAGACACTCCTCAATCCGAACTCACCATATGGAAGTTGTGCCCGCATTTTCCAGAAACTGTAAACGAGCGTTAGTGGCATCAAACATTATGAGCGGAACAAGACATACGCAAGGTGCAGTCGTCGCCAGGGTATTTGCACGTAGGACATGTACCATCGAAGTGGACTTGACAGATACCACAGACATCATCATCAGGTATATCCCATCTCCAGGTTGCCACGGCATTCCATTTGCGAATCTTGACTTTCATCTTGCCAACTTATTGCCCGGACCTCCTCCGAGGCTGAGTGAAACCAGAATTCTGGTGCCTTTGGAATGTCAAAGTGAGCTGTCAGAATGGTGTCGCGTACGCACAGCAAGAGGGATTTCTACAGCGCGTCTTGACCCCCAACTCACGTGGCTTCGTCTTGGCAAACCTTATCTCGGGGAGCTATGTACAGTAGCAGTAGTACTCCATACCCGAGCTCTCTGTGTAACGAAACATCTTCGTCTTCACAACCAAATCCCAACTGTGTCAATTTACAATTCAGTTCGTTCGATTTTGCAGAATTTAATTCGAAATCTGCTCAGGCTAGCACCATTCTCCATCATTACATTCCTCTTGAAACCTATCTATGACTAGAAATAGAAGCTAAGACAATTTGTCACATACGGGAATTCGTGATGGCTGGAGCTATACCCAGCTTTGGGGCTCGCTCTTCTCTTCTTTCAAGATGTCGGCCTCATGCAAATTTCACATCCCGAGCTTCATGTTTAGCCACTCGTCGCTCTCTGTCATCCTACCTCGTCACTCCCAAAGAACTCTCTGACGCTCTCAAAAAGAACTCACCCTCCAAGATATCCACCGCACCAAGGACAGTGGCAGTTTGCGCATCCTGGTTCCTACCTACCTCTCCACTCAATGGCCTCCAAACTTTCCGCGAAAAACGCATCCCTGGTTCCCGATTCTTCGATCTTGATAAGGTCATTGATAGACATTCGCCTTACCCACATATGCTTCCATCAGCCTCCGATTTCGCAAAGGCGATGAGTGGCTTAGGGATCAAGAAGGATGATACGGTAGTGGTATACGATAGTCATGAGATTGGAATATTTAGTGCGCCGAGAGTAGGGTGGACTCTCAAGACATTTGGACATGATAGCGTACATGTACTCAACAACTTCAAATTATGGGTGGAGGAAGGATATCCCACGGAGAGCGGAGAGTTTTGGGATGTAGACACTTGTGTCTACCCTATCCCCCAATTCGATGAGTCAAAGGTAATTGCTTTTGAGGAGATTAGGGAGGTAGCATTGGACCATAACAAGGAAGGTGCGGAAGGTGTACAAATACTCGATGCAAGATCAACAGGAAGATGGAGTGGGGCGGATCCGGAACCCAGGCCTGGATTAGATAGTGGACATATGCCTGGGAGTATTAGTGTGCCAATGAGCGAATTGTTAGATCCGGTATATAAGACAATTCTACCAGGGAAAGAGCTAAGGAAGATATTCGAGACTAAGGGAATTGATCCAAATCGTCCGATTATCACTTCTTGTGGAACGGGTGTAACAGCGGCGATTATCGATGCTGCATTGAATGAGGCTGGGTATGGAGATGCGAGTAAGCGGAAACTTTATGATGGCAGCTGGACGGAATGGGCTCAACGGGTGAAGGCTTCGGATGGTTTGATAGTTAAGGTATGTGTTTGAACTCTTCCAAGATTTTAACCGTGAAGGATGAAATAGCGAATTCGTAAGTGTATGGCGAGACTGACTTCACCATAGGAGACTTAATTATGGGGGGTTGCTATTAGATGCATTTCAGCGCGTTGGTTTTTGAGTGGCTTTCTGCAGCTCTCTCCTCATATTGCACATGGTATTTGCGAATTCATGCAGCGATCTTCACAAATGCCCGGTTGTTCTGGCAATATAATAGTTTACTAAGCCTGTCGCAATAAGAAATATCGAATTCTCCAATCACAAAAACAAGCTCTTATTGATGACGCGCCATATTATCTGATCTGGGTAGGTTTTTCTTTCTAAGCTACGTAAATTATTGCAGGACCGTATCAAGAAGCTGAGAACAGCGTGAACACCCTCCGAAGTTCAAGCAAGAGCAACAATGTGCTCTCGCGATTAAAACATGCTCCCTATTTTTCAAATCTTTGAGAATAATAGATGCAAATATATGGTAGGCAATAAGACATAAAAACCAGCTCTCCTGCCCAGGCTCTATTTTTGTAGCTATTACAACCTCGTTCCATGGGTCAACGATAGAAGCGAGCACAAGAGAAAGGAAAACGGATTGTTGCCTAGAATGATGGTTCTCTCCGAGCATCAGGAATAGGTGACCTGTCTCACCGATCTGAACAGCCGAAAGAAGCGAATGCGAAACTTAGAAGAGCTTAGAAAGGTTGTCTGGAGTTAGGCGTAGCTGCTGAGCAAGGGCATATTCTTCTTCAGAAAATATAACGTTGATTTTATGATTCACTAAGCCCAGATTTGACAAAAGAGGTCACCTTGCCAAATTATAACGATCATTCATCTTCTTATTGGCAATCAAGCGAGGGATCGTTGCTTGCAAATCTGCATCCAGCATAATCTCAGGTTCTAGTGAGGCAATCAAAGTCTCACTGGTGTTCTCCCGTACCCAAAGAGTCACTGCCCTCAATATTAGGAGAGTTTCCGCAATTGTGTGTGCCTCGATTGTGTGAATATCTACGAAGTTCAAGAACTGGAAGTCAAGAGTAGGGGTCTTACTTGCTGCGGACCGCAACCCGCCAACAAGCATATTAGAGTGATACTTATCTCGAAAACGCGACGATATAACCCATAATATGGTTTTCGACTGGGCTAGGATTCCTTTTAGAAGTTCCCATGATTCGTTGGTAGGTTTACGGAAGAATGGTTCGCCCAATTCGTTCAAGCTGAGAACAGTTGCGGTGTTGGATATATCTTGAACACTCAACTCTTTCATAGATCGTACAATTCTCACAACGTTACAATATGGACTCAGGACCTCTAATTTGCCATTTAGCTGTCACAATCGGGACTTTGAGGCTCCTACAATCACAAGATCGTCTACCAAACTGCGTGCATGGTAAAGCTGCTTCGTTTTTGATAAGAGATCACGAAAGAGTGCAATTCGAGCATCTATGGCCTGTGTGATGATTAAGGTCATAGCAGCAACCAGAGGCGGCCTAAGGCACCCTAGGGTGGCCCTATATTTGTATTACAGTACATCGCTTCGTGTGAAGAGGCAACGCCTCTTCTTCTTAGACTACACCGTATACAGAACCCTTCTTACATTTTGAGGAACCTCCTATCTCGTGTGACATAGGGTCCTTGACAGGCTCCAAATTTGGTGTGACAGAGTCGCAACCAGAAAATCTGGTATTGTGAAGTAGTTCGTCCCATTTTGTGACGTTGACCAGAGGCGACAGCGTTCTTCCATCTCTAGATCCCTCCCACCACCCAGGAAATCCCCAAATATGGCTCCGATCCATGTGCTCGCATCGGGCAAACTTTCAAGAAGAATGAGGTGGCCTCCAGGCTTGAGGAGGTGGCGAACGTTTTTCAGAGTCGTTTCCAGGAATTGAGTGGCATGTAGTACCATAGGCGCAACAATCAAGTCATAGGATTGTGCTTCAAAGCCTTGGATGCTAGGATGCTTGTTTATGTCTAGTATTTTGAAGCTCATCCCATGCTGAACCTTGAAGGCGTCTTGTGCTGTAGGGAAGAAGCCTGACGACACATCGTTGAACATGTACGATGAATATGTCTGTCCAATCTCCTGGAATATGCTCTTTGTTGCTCCACCAGTCCCAGCTCCTATCTCCAAAATATTCAAATGGGGATAACGGTGTGTAATTTATTTTACGGACCTTGCGAAAAAACCGGTGTAAGGGCCCATTCCAAGTGAGTGCTG
>Ga0247812_10000630_pt1 | contig 21097 bp, 16 predicted proteins | sample UWRJL149409B1_FD_178011 | JGI IMG/M metagenome (GOLD analysis project Ga0247812, IMG submission 178011) | Plant litter microbial communities from Arlington Agricultural Research Station in Wisconsin, United States - UWRJ-L149-409B-1 | ecosystem: Environmental > Terrestrial > Plant litter >...
CAAAACGACCTTAAGGTGGTTATTGCGGCGGGGCTCACCTCTTCCCATCCCGAACAGAGTAGTTAAGCCCGCCTGCGCAGATGGTACTGCAGTTATGTGGGAGAGTATGTCGTCGCCTTTCTTTTAAAAACCCTTCATCTATTGATGAGGGGTTTTTTGTTTTACAATACTTTGTGTTTTTTAACCGCAAAGTGCGCTAAAGATTCTTACCGTTGTGTTTAGGGTTGCCTTTATTAAGTTCCCAAAGCTATGTGCTAAACTTTTGCGAGCTTTACGTAAATCCTTGCGTTCCTTGCGGTTAAGTACTAGTTGCAGTATCAAATTTTTAAAATAATAATTATTGTTTACCTGAAACCGCGCTCAGATGGGAGAGAAATCCTTTTGCGATACCCTAAACCTCTTTTTAAAAACCGAAACTGCTATCGCAAAAGATATAGCGGAAAACCCGTCCCGGAGGCAAACGCCCAAAATATTCTTTATATAAACGTTATTTTTACTAAAAATTTATTTATATAAAGTGTTTGCTTTCAGTAATTAAGTAATTTTTCAAAATGTTTTTTTAATAATAATTTTTAAAATTTATTAGTGTCAACATCTTTAATGAATGCAATCACTCCTTTCATAAATACTTGTTGATCATCCCACATTGCCAAGTGACTTCCGTTTGGACAATATAAAAAACGTCCTTTTTGAACTAATTTACTTTGCTCTTCCATTGCTTTAGGATCCATTGTATCATATTTTGCACCGATCATTAAAGTTGGAATTGCGATTTCTTTTAAGCGATTTTTTATGTCCCATTTTGCTAGACGACCGCTAATTCCGAATTCACTTGGACCTTGCATCATGGTGTAGATTTCACCGTTCATGTGTTTACTGGCTCTATTTAACCCGTCTGGCCACTCTTTTAGACGGCATAAATGCTCTTTGTAAAAATTAGGAATTAGCAATTCCATATAACGAGGATTAGCAAAATCTTTTTTAGCTTCTAACGCTCTAATTTCTGCAAGAATTTCAGGTTTCATTTGCTTTGCTAAAACTTCATCTGCATATTTGCCATATTCTGGTGCGCTTGCTACCATGTTTGAGATCAGTAAGCCTTTAAGATTCTTTTGGTACTTTAATGCATATTCCATTGCCAGAATCCCTCCCCACGAATTTCCTAAGACGTAAAAATTATTGTTGTCAGCTCCAATGGCTTTACGAACTTGTTCTACCTCTTCAACAAAGCGTTCAGTTGTCCATAAACTACTATCTTTTGGCTGATCACTATAGTACGAACCTAGTTGATCATATTCGTAAAATTCAAATCCTTCACGTTGGAAAAAAGTTTCGAAACATTCCATGTATTCATGTGTCATCGCTGGACCACCATGTAATAATAGTATTTTTATTTTAGGATTATTTCCAAATCTTTTTGTCCAAACCTTGAATTCGCCAACTGGTGTTTTGATAGGAATCATTTTTACTCCCGCTGATTCAGGAGTATTTTTTTCATTATAAGTAAAATAGCTCGAGAGTGTTTCTGATTTGGTTTCTTTTTGGCATGAAATAGCTAAGAAAATTGTTGCAAACAGGAGAATAAAACGCATATTTATGGAATTTAAAGGTTGTTCTTTGTAATTTCATTTTTAACTAAATTACAAATTAAAATTAAATTATAACTATGCTGTAAATGAGTCTTATTTTTATAATTGCTGTATTAAAACAATAAACCCCAAAATAGAATATTTTGGGGTTTATTATAAAGATCATTTTTATTTTTAATAACAATTAGGTGTTTGCCTTGATTTATTTTTGTTCTGTAATCGTGGTATTGTTAAGTTTAATAACTCTGATTTTTTTATTCGTGTTATCAGATAAAAAGATGCGATCATTCAGCTGAGCTATGCTAACGATACTACCAAAAGAATTTGCTCCCATAATATCATTAGCATTAATCCTTGGCGTATAATTTTTATTCATAAACTCCTCTTTTGGGTAAAGGCGTAGATAGTTTAAACTTCCAAGATTTTCTGTAGTGATAGCCCAATCTTCAGTAAAAGAAATAGCAATGGGTTTTGAATCAGGAAATGGGGCCGTTGTTGGTTTTATTGGTTCTGTTAGTGAATTTACCGCATTAGTCTTAATATTTGCAATGTTATAATATAAATAGCTTTTTGCATCTCTTCCGGCTACGACTAAATTTCCTAAAGCAACATCTAAAGAGTAGATTTGATCAAAACCGTTTAGGGTATTTAATTTAGCGATTGGTTTTAGGTTCCAGTCACTAGTTTCGGTAATTTGCGATGTTTCAAAAATCTTAATAGAGGTTTCCTTTTCTTTCACGAACACTAGTCCGTCTTTTACAACAACGCCAAAAACATGTACAAATGTATTCCACCATTGTCCATTGCCTATGGTGCTAATTCCTGCATTTGTAATTTCATCAAATACAAAAAGTCTTGAATCTACACTTCCAACATAGAGTCTTCCGTTATCAACACATACAGAAGAAAGTTTTGTCAACGCAATTGTAGTTGTTCCTTTAGTGTAGTTTGTAATTGTTTTAAGATACTTTAGAGTTGTTGCATCAAAAATTTCCAATACATCACCATTGCATATGTACAATTTGTTATTAGCTACAGTAATACCTTTGGGATCCAGAATGCCGCTTCCTGCTGCAATTTGGCTGGCAGTGATTGCTGCTTCATCGGTAGCGTAATAATATTTATAGGTTGTACCGTTATTCTCTCCATTAGAATCTTTACTACAATTAGTAAAGAGACAAAGTAACAATAGGATAAATGGTATTTTATTCATGCTGATTTTATTTATTAGTTCCATTTTCCTTCTCCTTTATATTTTACTAAAAATGGGTTTTTTTGGTCAATTGTAAAAACAGGTTTTTTATAACTACCACTTAAATAGTTGGTTTTTGTATACGTTTTTAATATTTCAGGATCTATAAAAGGAAGATCGTTTAGATATATTAAATATTTATAAAAATGAGTTAACATTTCCTGCTGGCCACCGCCTTCGCCACTATTAGCCAAATTACTGGAATGACTGTAACCGCTATGGTGTGAATATTCATGGGACCAAACTGACATTTCTCCTTTCCAGTGACCGGTAACATAACCAGATTCCCATTGAGAGGCCAAAGCACCGCCTCCCCAGGCAGAACCTCCGCCAACCATCGCCATATTAAGTTGTCGTTTATCAATATAAGTGGTATAAGCTTGTTCGATTTGGGTTTTGGTTAAATAGTCGTAAACACCATCAACATCGTCAGCATTGCCATGCCAGTTGATTGCGCCGTTTACTGCAGTTCCTGCTGTTGCGGCTTGTTCTTTTTTATATCGGTCAAAATTTATAAAGGTGTCATAGTACAATGGATGACTAATGGCATATGAAAAATTAATAATCATCGTGATGGCTTCTTTCGCCAAAACCGGATTCATCGGTAAAAACTTGTTAGGGTCATCTGCGGGATTATTTAAATGATAAGAATCGCTAAACTGAACCAAACGAGAAGATTTTATCTTTTTGAATTTAGCAAATAACGGATCGCTGGATTCAACTGAAAATTCTATACCGCCAGAAGAAAATCCATCGATTTTATCAATTGTAACTGCATTACCCGTTTCTAATAAATAATCATTTTTTCCGGCAGTTAATGGAATTTGATGAAATGAACGATGAAAGGCAGGGATTTTTGTAAAAGAGTAGATTAAAAAACGCTTATCATAGTTGGGTAATTTTGCATAAATTTTTACGTCGTTAAGTCCAACAGGAGAATAGAGTGAAATTTGTACTGAGTCTTTTCCTTTTTGTATTACTTGTAAAGGTTCATTGACTCTAAACCAACGATCTTTATTATTATACATTTTTGAAGCGCTTTCTCCGTCTTCAAACATTGTCATAGGTTTGTTTCCGGAAGGTAAATTTGTTGCATCAATACTTGCAAGATAGTTGGGCTTGTAAGTGGAGTCGGAATCGTCTGAACAGCTTGTTATGAGCAGAAAATTGGTTACAAGCAAAAGGCTAAAGAGCCATTTTTTTGGTTTTGAAATCATGTAGGTTGGTTTAAAATTTGTATTTGTATTTTCTTTGGGTGAAAATGCATTTTTTTTTAAAAACAAATGTCATAAAAATTCTGTTAAATAAAAAATAGGACAAGTGTTTAAAAAGTGATATATTTTCAGAGACTTACAACTGATGATATTACTTTTTTTTAAACGCAACCATTAGAGTAAAATTGCTATTACTACTGAAGTTTCGATAAAATTTCTTTAATAGAAAATTCCGCTCCACATACAAATTCATCTGCGGCGCCATAATATATAGTAAGTTTGTCGCCGTCAACTACATGACCGTTTGTAAATACTACATATCCGAAAAAGCCACTAAGTTCGTAGTTTTCTTGTGGTACCATTATGGGGTCTAATGTTCGGGCGATTATGATAGAAGGATCCTCAAGGTCCATCAAAAATGCACCAAGGCAATATTGATGCTCTGGATTGGCGCCATGATATATTTCAAGCCATCCTTTTTCTGTTTTGATAGGAGCTGCTCCGGCTCCAACTCTCGCACTATCCCATAATCCATGTCTTGTTTTTATAATGCATTTATGGTTTCCCCAATGAATGCCATCCGGAGATTCAGAAAGCCAAATGAAATTACCTCCAATTTGTGGGCTTGACGGGCGATGAAGTGCGTAATATTTTCCGTTTATTAGCTCTTCAAAAATGGCACAATCCTTATTATGAGGAGGGAATATTACTCCTTTTTTATCAAAATTTTTCCAGTCTTTTGTGGTCCGAAGCCCAACTCCAACACCATTTTCAGACACCGCAGTATAGGTAAGATAATAAGTGTCGTTTAATTTGCTGACACGGCAATCTTCTATGCCAAATTGTTCCAATATTCCTGATCCAATTAAAAGACTATTGTCCTTGGGTTCGTAAAAATTTATTCCATCTTCACTACATAAAAGTCTTAGATGCGAAATTGTGGTAAGGTAATCCAGTCCTTTGTAATTTATTACCCTGGCATCTGTTGCAATTAGATCAGGATCATTTAAGGGTATTTCGATAATTTCTACTTTACCGAGTAAATTAATTATAGGGAAGAAAATGACACCTTCTTTCTGTGCAATAGATTCCGCCACCCGAACTAAAAGCCACGTTTTTTGTTCAAATACAAAAACACCAGGGTTCAGGAGACTTATAATCTGCAGCTCACTAGTGCTTGCAATTAAATCTTTGGGCATTAAAAGAGGATTTTCCGGAAACCTACGTGCAATGTCAGTCATAGCTTTATATTTAGGATTGGCTTTTTGTTGAATATCTGCAGAGTATTTGAAATAAAATAAAAAAGGATAAAGAAAGTTATTTTACATTAAGTTCATTTTATATAAAAATCACATTTTTTTATAATATTTTCATTAACAATGTTTCTGTTTAATTGTATTATAAAATACAAAAACTTTTGCAAAAAAAAAGCTCCAGATTTCTCTGAAGCTTTGTCTTAATAAACAGAATACTATTTGTCGTAAACCAAATACGTTTTCTAAATGTATATTTAGAAATTAGTATTTACTTTTTTAGAACGGTCTGCAATGTATGAGATAAGCCAGATTGTTTGGCCATCTTTTACGAAATATATTTTCTTAGTTTCTAAATGTGGAATACTTTCCAGGCAGGTCACTAATATGTTATTTGCTGAAATAAGGTAGCTTTGGTCATATGTGCTCAAAACTCTTGCTGCTTCTTTATTGGTTTTAGCAAGGGTAGTAAACTTGATGAAGTTATTCTTCAGGATTGCATCGTAATTCATAACGTCTTCCAAACTCAAAGAAACATAATGCTCTTTAACGTTTTCATTATAATATAATGTTGCAAATGCCCATACAGCTCCACCCGATAAATACATTTTTTCCTTTTTTGCCAAAAGAGGGTTTTTATCAAGCAAATCTTTTACCTTTTTACGCAGCACTGCATTAAAATCAAAAGATTTCTCCTGGTAAACTGACATATCATTAACCTGATTTTGATTTGATACCGTTTTTTTAACTGCATCTGTAAGGGTCATTGTGCCGAAATCAAGTTCCAATGGAATAAACTCTAGTTTATCGTCTTCAAGTTCGTCAATGTATCCTCCTCTAGTAGTTTGAGCACCGATATCAAGAAGGAAAGCATTGGCATAATCAACTGGTGGGATTGCGCCTTTAACTAGCGTTTTAGGCTCTTCGTTAACATTTAATACGTCAAGATTTTTCTTGGTTAGCGAAGTAATTTTACTTTTTAAAACATCAAGGTTACGAGCAGAGGCAAAAACCGGAGCTGCTACTATAAATATGTTTTCTTCGCGAATTTTAAATTCCGCTCTTATTTTTTTCAATTGATCAACAACAGTAGTACAAGTTTTGTTGATATCGTCCTGAGTAAGTTCGCCGGTAGCAGTAATATGGTCGGCAAAACTAAATCTTTCATTTGCGAAGTACAAAATATCGTAATCGGCTTTTCTTATATTATTTACATCCAGAACAGAAACTTTTATAGCTCTGCGCCCGATTTCAATTCCGGCATAAAGGTTTTTTTGAGAAAATGCAGTGATGGAAAAAAATAGATTTAAAAGAATAAAAACTAAAATTTGGGATTTGTTTTTTTTAAGCATTTGGATTTAATTGTAGTTATGGTATTATTTATTTGTGTTAATTTTAAGTGTAATTATGTGAAAGTCATAATTTTAAATTAAAAATAACGAGTTTCATTACAAGATCGCAAATTTATAAAATCATTTACTAATATGAAGCCAGTTCTTAAGAAAACAAATTATTTAATTGTTAAGGCAAATTTTAAAATTAACGCTATCAAATTTGTCTTTATAACTTGCTGAAAAAGAAGAGTAAACGTGATTTATTGTGTGAATGATAAACACTGAAAGTTGCGTCACATTTCAATATTTCTATAAAAAACAGGAAATAGGTTTCAGAATTTTACCTATTTTTTCCCAAATTGAATCTGTCATGAGAGAATTTTTGAGATTGAAGAGAACATAACTCCAGGAAATACTGTAAAGAAAATTAGGATCCAAAAATTAAGTGGTGTATCCTTTTAGAAGATAAACTAAATTATTATAAAAACACTAGTTATTAGGTTTTGGACTTAAAAGTGTATGTAAACCCTCCTTGTGAAATAAAGCCTGACCGACTTTAATGTTTGACCAGCCTTCTTTTAATTTATAGGTAAAATGCGGTACTCCATTAATAAAATCACAGTCTAAATAAAAGGTAGCAATATTGTTATTTGTTAAATGCCTTAATTCCTGAATGTGAGTTGAAATAAAAAAATAGGAATTAGAATAAATGCTGACACCATTTATAGTTGCTTTGGATATTTCCAATGCATCTTCAAAATTGGTACCGCTAAAAAGTTCATCAAAAACAGCAAAACATTTTTTTCCCTCGGCAGCTTTTTGAAGTACATTTTTAAGATTTACAATCTCAGTCATAAAATGACTGTAACCGTTTAAAATATCATCACGTTTATTTATGGCTATTGAAAAATCAGTGCAAAATGGAATTACTGCTTCAGAGGCTGGGATTCCAATACCTATATTTCCTAAGTATATGCATAAACTCATTGCTTTAAGAAAAGTAGATTTACCCGACATATTCGGTCCGTTTAGTACAATAACTTTGGAAGTCGAAGCAAAGTTATTTTTTACTGCATCTTTAATTAGTGGATGATAAAAGTTTTCTAAATTTATACTGTTTTCCTCAAACGAAGGAAAAATAAAATTATTTTTAATAATGGCTTTGTTGATAGAGAGATAGGCTTCAAATAAAAATAAATCCTCCCAAAATTTTTCTATTTTATTCTCTAATTTGAGTTGCGAAATTTTAAGCGTTAATTCTCTAACGTCTTTATTTTTTAACCGTTTCTCTCTAATTATAAATTCATATTTTCTCAATTCAAAAAAGGAAAGAAAAGCTAAAATTCTATTGAGATCACGCTTATATATTTCAGGAAAACTGTTTAGATTTATTCTTGAAAAATAACTAGACTCTAATCTATGGAAAAATAAAATTAATTGATGTATTTTATTATTCAGAAGGATTTCATCAGAAGTAGGTCCAGAAAATATACGCAGTTTTTTTTTCGAACTTAATGCTTTAAAATTATTTAAAAAAAGATAAACTTCATTTAGATAAAGAACGGTATAAGAATAATTTTCCAGAACCGTCATATTAGATGCGAAAGCTTTAAAAATATTTTGTCTCTCGATAATCTCACTTTCATTTAATAGAGGAATTTCTAATATAGTAAGGATTTTTTTCTTAGTAAAAAGATTTAGGGAATAATCAAAAATCGGCAATACTTCATTTTTTAGATTTAAATCTTGAATATTGTTCATGTTTTTTGGTTTTGTTTTTATTTCAGAATTACACTATAATTTCTAATTCAAATCGTGAGCAATTGATATGTAATTTATAAAAAATATCTAGACAAGATAAAATTGTTTTTACTAAAGTGTTCTTCGCTTCGTAGGGCTGTTTTGTTTAAAAAAAAAGTAATTTTTATTATGTAGCCGGGAAATAGGTTGTTATGAGATTTAAAGTTGTTTCATAAATTGTTTTTCTTCTCACTTTTGCGAGTAACCAGGATAAAAAACTCATGATTAAAATATCTTTGGGGCCGTTTTGTGCCTTAATTATAAAGTCTTCTATTGTTTTTTGAAATTTTTGTGTTTGTATAATTTCGGGTTTGATCACATATTGTTCGACAAAGAGAAGATATTCGATTACACGTTCTTCATTTACCGTTAAAAGGTATTTTTTATAACGTCGTTTAAAACTTTTTATTCGGGAAAATGCTAATTCTATGTTTTCTTGCTGTGTATGAAGAAGGATTTCAACAAGACACTTTTTTATTGTCCAGTCCATGCCCATTTTTTTTTCGTACCAACTGTCGGTATGATTTAATTTTGCCATTTCTTTTACCGCATTGTGTCCGGCATCTTGCTGGATGTAAAAAACGATAAGTATAAGACGAAGATCGTTAGTGTCGTTAGGATCTGTTTTTTTATTTGAAGAAAGCGATTTTTTAGCAATTTCTATTGCTTCTTGAGGGTGACCAACATAATTTTTATTGAAAGCTAACAGCAAAAAATATCTAAGATAGAAACGCTCATAGTACTTACCAGATTGCTTCTGAACTTCCTCAGACATCAACTTAAGATAGTGCAGAGACTTCGTAAACTTACCATTACGAAAATAGAAGTTAGCTATGAAATACAAGATGTATATATGATAGTATAAATGTCTTTCTGTCAGATCAGTTTTTTTACTAATGAACCGGTAGCTTTTGACAACAAAAGGTTGCATAAGTGCGTAATTGTTGTTTATAGAAGCATATTCGTTGGCAATAAACAATATTTGATATAGTGATTTAAAAGTTAATCCCTGTTTTAGTGATATGCCATGTGTCTCAATAGTGTTTTTTATAAGTGCCTGAAAATCTACTATTCGGCCTTCATGATAAATAGCAGCAAGCTCACGACGTAAAACAGCATAGCCTAAATTAAGCTTTTCCTCGTATTCGAGTTGTTTTTTATTTTCCTTAAACTTTTGTATTGTTTTTTCGATTGGTTCCGAGAGATTGAAATGAGCAAATTGTACCTGAGTCAGATAGATTTCATTAAGAAGGCTAAAATGCTCAATACTCAGTGCAATTTCCTCGGCCTTTGCAAGGCATTTAAAAGCTGTTTTTATAAGTTTATGTTCAAAAAATAACCGACTGACAACAATAAGACGAAGTATGGTATTTTCTTCCGAAGTGTCATTTTCAAAGCTTCGAATAGAAATGAAATTAATCATATTGTCATACAGCCTTTTTCTAAGAGCGTGATAGGCATCAATACTTTTTTTATCTTCAAAAATATTTTTTTTAGATTTTATATCGTCAGTTTTTAAAGAGTTGAATAATTCTATATTGCCTGCGTCTTTACGCTTGTTTTTTTTTAATAAATAATTTATGAATGCCTTACTTTCTGATTCATTCATCATATTTGATATTTCCTGGAGTGCATTCATAAGTATAATTTTATCCCAATAAAAATAGTAAAATGAATTTTTATAACGTCAGTTTTGTGTGTAAATTGATTTTTATAACTGCTCTTTCCTGCTGAAATTTGTCTCATAACTATAAAACATAAAATTATGGAACCGCTAAAATCAAATGAATCAAACAACTGCTCAGAATCAAAAAATGAAAGATTAAATTTGGGGACTAATGCTTTAAAGCCAAGCGCCGCTTTTATTGGTGCATCCTGGATGGCGTTAATTATAGGCATTACCTCTTATTGCATTGGTCTTAATAATTCGGATATGGCTTACAATGAAAAAGGATACTATTTTACAATTCTTCTTTTTGGTCTTTTCTCTGTAATATCGGTGCAAAAAAGTGTGCGAGACAGACTGGAAGGTATACCGGTAACTGATTTATATTACAGTATCAGCTGGTTTAGTACTATTGCTTCAATTGTATTACTAATAATTGGTCTTTGGAATGCCGATTTATTACTCAGTGAAAAAGGATTTTTCGGAATGTCATTTGTATTAGGAATGTTTTCTGCCCTTGCCGTGCAAAAAAACACCAGAGATCTTAAACAATTTGAGTCGACAAATATATAAGTTTAGCGGGCCTCATTACTGTCACACAACGTGCGGTTTTGAGGTTTTCTAATTTTTTCTTCTTTTGGTTACGGGCCTGGAGCTTATGAGCTAATCAAAAATTTTTAAAACACAAAGCTTCAGAGAAATCTGAAGCTTTGTTTTAGTTTCACTAACGCGACAATTGCCGAGCCGTTTTGTGTATAATTTACAGATATAGAAAGAGTAACTAATTACTTTTAGAAAAAGAAATAACCTATAGATACTTGAAATACACTGTTTTTATTTTTACTGGAAGAATTATCTACATTATTAATATTTGATAACCCCAGATTATATCTTGCACCAAAATTAAGTCCGTTATCAAGTTTATAACCTACGCCAAAATTAACGCCAAAATCAAAAGTATTAAACGAATCTTTTACGTTTACCTTTTCATTTTTAGCAGCAAGCAAAAAACCTAATTGTGGTCCGGCTTCAAGACTCAATCCTTTTGCTACATAATATTTTCCCATTAAAGGAATGTTCAGATAACTTAATGCAATTGTATTATCATTGAAACTATAACCCTGACCAGAATACATTAATTCAGGTTGAAAAGAAAATTTCTCTGAAATGGGAATTTCTGATAAAACACCAAAATTAAATGATGTTACTAAATCACTATTTTCGGTATTATCTCCTGTGATAGATGCGAAGTTTAAGCCTCCTTTAATACCAAATTTAATCTCTTGTGCAGTAACATTTGCAAATCCTAAAACTGTAACAACAGCTAGTAATAAAAATTTTTTCATAAAATTTGTTTTGAATTATTTGAATCCAAAATTCACATAAGAAAAACTAGCAAAGGTTTCAAAAGCTTAAAACTGTATAAATTGGTACCTATTTACTGGTATTTTTATATTCATTTGGTGTTTGGCCAGTAACTTTTTTAAAGGCTTTATAAAAAGTTGTTTTTGAAGTAAACCCAGATTCTAATCCCATTGTCAGTAAATTGTAATTTTCATATTCAGAATTCGAGATCATTTCCTTTACAGCTTCAACTCTATATTGATTGATGTAATTGGCAAAGTTATCTCCAGTGATTGTGTTTACAATTTGTGAAACATATCCCGCGCTTATGCCTAGTTTTTCAGCAACTTTTTCTCTGTTCAATGTACTGTCCGTATAAATGTGTTGCTCTTTACAAAGAAGTTCCAGTTTTTGAAAATAAAGATTATCAGCCGTGATAGATTCCCTATATTCTTCGGGTGTATTATTTTCTACAATTTGAAGATTGGTATACGAAATAGCGAAATCATTATTTAGGAAATTATAAACAGCATCTTTGTTTTTGGCCAGTTTGTATTTGTAAATGCCAACGTAAGCTGTCCAATGTATTATGAATGTTGCAGATAAAGCCAGTGTATTCATGGTATAAGAAATGTCAAATTGAAGAAATAAGCCGGCCAGACAGATTATAAGAAAAGCAAATACCAATGAAGAAACAATGGTTAATAAGGTAATTATCCATTTTTTTTCCTGTGAATCTTTTAAATGTCTTATCATAAAATAAGAGTAAAGAAGTAGGGATGGTATGAATGTAATGGCTAAAATAAGATGGATCAAGCCAAGCATTTTCATTAGACCGAGACCTGATTCCGGAATACTATAAATTCCTGCAAGACGATCAAGATCGTTTGTAATGCTAAGGACAGCGGAATAGGCAAACGGGATGAAACATAAATAAGATTTACGTTTGATTTTTACGATATCATCAATCCGGTTTATAATGAACATGAATAGGAAAGCAGGTATTAGAAATACCCACTCAACATTCTCAATAAACCGCAGAAGAGGATAGGTAGTATATACTTCTTCAACCTCAAAAACATGATTGAGTAAAATAATTGAAAGTGTAAACAGTAAATATGCCAGATATTTATTTGAATTACTTTTGAATAAGGAAGACTTTAAAATAATGAAGCCTAAGACTATTCCCTGAAAAATCGCAATATTTAAAAGTGTTGTATAAATCAATTTTTTAAGATAAAAGTTATTTTTAAAATCTATTAAGGATATTACGATAATTGGTTGTTTTTAAAACATAGCTTATTTCATACGATTTGATAGGACGAATTTATAGTAATAGTGATGACTTTTCTTAAGGGATTAAGAAATGATTAACTAAAAAGACTTATTAAATTGTATGATAAATATTTTTAACATTTTTTTTAAGAATGTGACCTAGAAGCAACATTTAAGAAAATTAATTTTAAGCTCGATATTTTTTGAGGTCTCTGTTTTTAAATTATATTTGATAAAATGGAGTAATTTCAGATAGTGGCAAAGGTCTAAGGGAATAGATGTTTTGTTTTTGTAAAATGTTGCAATTCTTAAGAATATGGTTTCAAACCATTTGTGGTACCCGAACTTTAGAAGTTATTAGATGAAATATTTCAAGTACATATTTGTAATCATTTTTTTTATTTACGGATGTGAATCAAATAAGAATAGCTATGAAATAGTAAAACGAACAAAAACGATTTCAAAAAACAATTGCCAATTTCAAATTTCATTTCCAGAAATAAAAGGTTTACCTGATATAGAAAAAATGGATAAACTTAATAAAGCCCTTAAGAAATTCCCTGAACATGAATATTATGCAAAAGATTGTGGGCAAAAGAAAGCTAAAAGTGAAATTCTAGGCGACTATCAAATTTTACTAAAAAATGATAGTATTTTAAGTATCGAATTTCAGACTTTAATACAACGTGAAAATTTAAAAACGGATACCATTTACCATTCATTTGTTATAAATCCGGAAAAAAGTTACAAATCAAAAAATGGAATTATAGGAATTGAGCCAAAACAAATATTGCCCAATTTCAACCGAGGAATGATTTATCCTTCTATAAAAAAATACAGTATGAAAAATAACAAGCATATAAATTTGTTGGCTTACGAAACTAATAGCAATTATATTATAACTTGGGCAATATCTCAAAAGGATTTTATTATTTACGTAGGCGGTGAAGGAGAGTGGTATGGTAGAAGTAAAATAAAAATTCCTTTAGAGAAACTAAAATAAAAAAACAGTCGAGACATCTATTATAACGGATTTAGGCCCCTGCTCTCCAGAGTTTTTTTATGAAAAGCTTTAGAAATTCTACCCCTGATAAACTCTCTGATTTTTAAGATTTAACTTAAAATAAAAAGCTCCAGATTTCTCTGAAGCTTTTATCTTATTAGCGTTAATAGGACTCGAAAGTAATTAATAACTGTGACTCTCGTATAAATTTGAAGTAAATTTTTTAAGAGAAGTAAAACCGAGATTGATTTACAATTGTTTTATTTATAAAGTAAGCTTACTTTATAATTATGGTCATATTTGAAACCAGTACATCTGCACCATCATTCCCACTGTATCTTTGCAAATAAAAATCGATGTACTCACTGGTATTTAATTCAATTGATGCATTTATGGGAAGCGTTATAATATCATTTGCAGCATTTCCTCTCCCATAAAATTTAAATTGTGGTACCGCTACACCATTTTTGTATAAATGAACAATGTAGGTTCCTGCTGACGGAACCTGAAAATTGACAGCCCCGGATACCTGAAAGATTCTCTTTTTCTTACCAACATATTTTAATCTATTGTATGTTCCATCAGCTGAAAAGCGAAATAAATTGGAGGAAACGGTTGCAATTGATGATGAATAAATCCGTAGGGGAGTACTAGGAGTGCTTGGACTTAAGTTGAGCGGTATAGCTCCTCCAGTTTCAGAATCCATAGAAAAATCTCCTGTAGCATTGCTATCGGCTTCAGTAGGAATTCCAGCCGCTCTAACTGTCCATGCATTACTAAAATTATAGCCATTATATGTTGACAAGGGTGCATAAGGTTTTATATAATTAGCAGGAGTTGCTCCGGTGTAAACAACAGATTCTAAAACTGCGTCACCAGAAATAGTTAGGCCAGCTGTAGAGACATCCAAACCATATGCTCCAGGACCAACAAACGAGAAGCCTCCTTGTTTTTCTATTAATGTAAATGTTCCCGTAAACCTTTCGTAAGTGCCAGCATTATTGGCAAACCATGCCTGATTGCTCAATAGCAACTGACCTATATTCGTATATGTTATACCATTTGAATTTCCTGAAAAATTTACGATACTCATGAAAACTAACCCATAACCTGCTATGGTTCCAACGCTTGCTGCATTTGCAATTATAGTATCTCTAAGTAAAAAAGTAGAGGTCGATGAGGAAGCATTTAGATTAAATACAGTTGCATTTGGTGTTAAAATAGTAACATTTTTAATACTGCCACCTGTACTTCCTTCAAAAAGAATTCCTCCGGTTTTAGTAATAATGTCTTCATTAGCATCTAAGCCCTGTATATATGCATTATTTAAATCAATTGGTAAATCAAATGTTACCGCACCATTTATTTCGTATAAAGTACTGCTGTTCAATACGTATTTTGCACCACCACCAGCAGCTAATTCAGTCGCAAGAACAGTTGGTAAATTATCGGTAGATTTTATGCGTTTAAAATTTAACCTTGCCCCGCCGCTGTTAATACTAACCCAGGCTGTCGCACTATAATAATAAAAGGCTTTTAAATCTGTATCATAAACTAATAAACTTTGGGCAGGACTTGCTATTGCAATTCGTTGCGCAGTTGTCATACGCGGTGCAAGCATACCTTTTGTAGTTGAAGTAATGTCTAGTACCGAACTCGCATTTGGTGTAACTGTTCCGATACCAATTTGGGCATTTCCAATAATAGTTATAAAGAAGAAAAATGCCAATAGCACAATTCTCTTATTTTGTGGAGTAGATGTTATTATCATAGTTTCGTATTAATTGATGATTTTAAAATTAGATGTAAGTATTTTGGATAAGTCTCTTTAGTTTCTGGAGTTTGAAATAATGATTTTTTGCGTAATCTTTTTACTATCGGCCGTTAAGAATGTTGCGATATATAATCCTGAACTCAATGCTGAAGTTGAAAAGCTAAAATTTTGTTCAGCGCCCAGGTTATTTTTTGAAATCACAGCTCGTCCCAGAATATCGTATAGAACAAATGATTGCATTATCTCATTATTTGGATTCGTCGCTTTTAAAATCTGATTTTTATTGTCCTGGATAATTAAAAAAGCAGATTTGATGATATCAGCTGTTCCAAGTGTTCCATTGATAAAACTTATTTTAAATCGGTCTGTAAATTTTCCGGGTTCAACTATAGCTTCATATGGGGCTTTTCTAATATCATGATACGACATATCAAGTGCATCGTAGATATAAATGGGCTGTGCATCATCAAAATCAACAGTTTCAGAAATATAAAATTTAAACTTTGTACTCACAGCTGCTTTTACAGAGAGCGGAATTTTTTTAGATAAATTAAAATTAAGTCCCTGAATTACGTAATCTCCTTTTTCAATTAAGAAAGAAACATCCTGAGGAAGATCTCCATCCATGTTTTTGGCATCAACACCTCTATCGACACCGTCTGTTGCTTCAGAAACAAAAATTAATGCAAGTTGTCTTGTAAACTCATTGTTTATTATAGTATTCAGCTTAAAATAAGGCATTACCGCAGGCGGGGGAGGCGGCCCATCATAAGTGTTTCCATTATCATCATTACCTGTTTTGGCAGTTAGATTTTTAGCTGGTTTTTCGAATTGAGATAAACTGTTGCCTTCGATATAAAAGATACGATGCGAATTTCTAAATGTAACAACTCCGTTGGAAGTTCCATTTATTAAAAAACCCTGACCGATTGGAAGATATTTTCTTGCGACAACCGGACTAGTACCAGTTGGAGGATTGCTGTTTACAGTTCCGTCGCTGTTATAGGATTTAAATGTTGCTGCTGTATAAATGCCGTTTGAACCTAAGCTGATAGGGGCATAGGCGGCATAACCTCCTCTGTAAGCTGAAAGATTATGAGAATTGACAGTTTTGTCCTGTTGCCAAAAATAGGCGATTCCGGTTGCAGCCGTATTGGTTGGATCTAAAAGAAAAGCATTTAAATGCAGTGCAGACGGGTACGGATTTCCTGTTAATGTTGCTGCATCATTAGAACCCACTGTAACAGTAATATTTCCATCATTTGGTTTTCCTCTAAAGTCATATCTTTGAGCGCCTCCAGGATTATTTAAAATACCTGTTCCTTCCGGATCTGTAGCATCAGAACCACTAGATCCTTTCATCGTAAATCCTTCACCCGGAGCTATTGTAGAAGCGCTTCCTACTTGTACCCATTGTGAATAATTGTTGGCATTGGTTAATTTATAAACCCAATGTGATGCTATAGTCAATGGATGCGCAATGCCATTATAGCTCCCTATAGGAAGTATGGTTGCAGTAGTAGAAGCTATTGCAGTTGTAGGCTGGTTTAATAATGTAATTCCGAAATTGTTATTGCCGGTAGATACTGCAGTATTACCAACCGGAGAACACCAATAATTATAATCAAAGTTATCTGAAGTTCCTTCCTGATAAATAGAGATCGTTCCTGTTCCCGTATTTGCAGAGGTACCAGTTGTTCCCTGAATCAACTGAGAATTGTTCCTTAAATAAAGATTGGAGTTGGAAGCCAAATCTATATTCTGGCCTACATATAGTATCTGATTCTTAACATATACTGGTGTATTGGCACCAACATATATTTGAGAAAAACCTTGAAAAGAAAACAAAATAGATAGTAATAGTAAAGTTTTTTTCATATTTCTTTTGGTTTAATTATAATAGTCAGGGTATTTAAAGTTAAAGTCTATTTCTTTTTAAAAATGGTATAGCTGCCAAATATGACACCTGCTATAAATAATAAAAAAAGCATTGAGTCGATAGGAGCTGCAACCGGTTCATCGGGTAAACCAGGAGGAGGGGGATTTGTTGATCGGGCTATTATTGGAATAAGAAAAAGTAAATAGAAAGCTAATTTTTTCATTATTAGGGATAGCAGTTAATTAGGCGAAAGCGTTTTGTTATGTTATGCAAAGCGTTGTTTTTTAACAGCTTGTGTGCAAATTAACATGAATGGCTACTAACTTAAAAGGATGAAGTAATAACTGACAGCAATAGGGTATAACCGTTAAATGCAAGAAACCTATAATGATGAAATTATAAGCGGACCCAAACTAATAGTAGAAGGATGGTGAGTTAAATTAATTTTTAAAAGGAATAGAGATTGCGACCTATAGTCATTATATATGGCAGACTAGCGGGATGTGAGTATCAAAATTCTGCTAAATTGTGATACTAAATTTCTGAATGAAATTTGTAGCGTTATGTTCATGGATCAGGGATGCTGATCACAGTTATAAGTAGCAATTGTAGTAATTCTTAAAATCACTTTAATATTGCCAGTTTATGCCAGTTTAATGGTTGAAGTAAAAACCCTGAATTGGATTAAATTAGTTTATTTGGATTTAAAATTTATCATCACGATTCTAAATAATTCGGTCAAGAAATTCTTTGGTAATCGGTTTAACATGAAACGAAACCACATTTTTATTACTGTTTGATCGTGCAATATCTTCATTATCGATTGTTGATGATATAATATAAGTTCTGCAATAATTTTTTAAAGTAATGGATAATGTTTCATAAGCTTCCATAAATTCAAATCCGGACATTAAAGGCATGTAGATGTCTACAAAAATTATTTGCGGTAATTTCGAAATATTGTCCTGATTCTCCTGCAAATATTTCATGGCTTCTTGTGCTTCCGTGTAATGGAGCACATTTTTTCCAAAATTATTCTTAGTGATCATACGGGAGATAATATATAAGTCTACCAGATTATCATCAATAATCATAACTGTTTCAAATTTTGGGTCTAGTTCTTTTAACATGGTTTCAAATTTTTTAGTGTGATATTAAATTTGGTTCCAGTCCCTTTCTCTGACTGTACTTCTATAGAACCCTGCAGCATTTCTACAGCATCTTTTACGATATATAAGCCGATGCCTGAGCCATCTCTGCCCGAAAGACGAAAAAACATTTCAAATATTTTTTGATGATACTCCGGATCAATTCCTATACCGTTATCTACTATCGAGAAGTGGAAATTTTCATCATCTGAATATCCAGATATTTTTACAAATTTGTCAGCTTCGTCTTTTTTATGGTATTTTATTGCATTCGAAATTAGATTTTCCAGAATGGTTGTAAAACGCAATCTGTCTGTATAAAAAGGTTTTTGTTCCTGTATGTCAATTTCATACCTGATTCCTTTTGCTTCTTTCATTCTTTGAAGCGAATCTACTATGTCAAGCATCATTTCATTTAGTGAGATCTGTTCCACTTCAAGCCCTGTACGGTTGTTTCGTGAATAGTTTAAAATGTTTTTTATAAAGTCGTCCAGACGGTTGATACTGCTTCGGATGAGTTCTGCATGTTTAAGAGTGTCAATTTCCTTGCTTTCTGTTTCAATAAATGAGATAAGACCAAGAATAGAAGTTAGGGGAGAACGCAGATCGTGCGATACACTGTATACAAATCGATCCAGTTCCGAATTTGTTTTGATGAGCTCTCTGTTTCTTTTTTCTAGATTGGTTTCTGCTTTTTTACGATCAGAGATGTTATTAGAAAGAATTAACCTTGCTTTGGTTCCTTCATATACAATATCATGGGCAATAATTTCAACAGGAACGATGGTTCCATCTTTCTTAATATGATTCCATATTCCCCTATTATAATTTGATTTATTAATCTCTGAGGTATCACTCGATTTTATAAAATGAATTTTATCATCATTTGGGCGTATGTCCAAAGCAGTCATAGAAAGAAATTCTTCACGGCTATATCCGTATTGCAGAATGGCCATTTTATTTACATCCAGAAATCTAAAAGATACTAAATCAATAATCCACATTGGCATGGGATTGTTGTCAAAAAGATACCTGTATTTTTTTTCACTTTTTCTTAGCTCTTTTTGTGCCAATTTCATTTCTGTAATATCAGAAAGTACAATAACTGCTCCTGTTATGTCGCCCTCAGTATTATAAAACGGAACTGGGTATGGCAAAACATTACGCTTATCTCCATTGGGGCGTTCTATAATTATTTCCTTATTAAGTATTGGATCACCTTCCTTTAATGCTGTAGCCAATGAACATAAATTAAGAGCTGAAGGCTGCTTTTTTTTATCATCATAAATACTCCAGGAATTTGACCATAAATCCTTTCCCAGTTTAGGCTCTCTTCCCCATAACTCAGCTGCAGCTTTATTATAAAGTACTATTTGTCCTTCAGCATCGCAGGAGTAAGTGGCAACGGGCAATTTATAGATTAGATCTTTGTACATTTTTTCGCTTTCTTCAATTTTTTTTCGCGAAAGAACCTGCTCTGTTACATCATTGCCAAAGACAAGTACTCCGTCAATATTATTATCAGCGTCCCTATTTGCCTGATAAATGAAATTTAAGTAAACCTCTTGAAGTTTTCCGTTGCCATAGCGATCAAATTTTATGAGCATTTCATTAGCTAGAAAGCTTTTCCCTGTTAAATATACATCATCTAAAATTTCAAAAATTCCTTGTGGCTCAAGTTCCGGTAAAACTTCTTTTACGGTCTTTCCAATTATATCCCTTTTGCCAATTAATTGCAAGTACTGCTCATTTGCCAACTCATAAACATGGTTTGGACCTTTTAAAATTCCCATATATGAAGGTGCCTGCGAATATAAATTAAAGAATCGTAGTCTCTCAATTTCAAATGCCTTTTCTATATTTTTTTTCTCAGTGATGTCCCTGCCAATGCAATAGCATAATTTTTTAGCATCATCCCACACAGCAGACCATTGCAAATAAATAATATTTGTGTTTTTGTTTATGAACTTTTTTTCAAATATAGGTACATGGGGCCCGCTGCTAAAATCAAAATTTTCATCTATAGGATTACTAGCGTCCTCATGAAATATAAGATCGCTGTATTTTTTACCAATTAACTCTTCAGGCTTATAACCTAAAATACGTTCTGAAGCTTTATTCACCCATACAAATCTTCCCTCTTCATCACAAGAACAAATCAAATCCATTGAAAAATCTAAGATTTTGCCAAGGTCAATTAATGGTTCCTGAAAATAATTAGTGACACTATCCGGAGCAATAGTATTTTTTTTATCTTTTATTTTTGTATTTTCCATAGTGAGTCTATCAGTGTGGGTTTGTTTAAAACAGAAAGATGTTTTAGTCTTTAAGTTTTATAAATTTGTTAAAGTCATCTTGTCTTCTTTTGGCAACTGGTAAAATTACCCCATTAGAAAGTTCACAGAAATAGCCATCTTTTTTTGAAATTTTAACAACATGGCGAAGATTGACAATATAGGAATGATGTATTCTAAAAAAATAACTGTTGTCAAGAATGGTACTGTATTCACCCAGATTTCTGCTTGACATTATGCTGGTGCCGTTAGACAGAATAAAAACGGTATAC
>Ga0247812_10000631_pt1 | contig 21069 bp, 19 predicted proteins | sample UWRJL149409B1_FD_178011 | JGI IMG/M metagenome (GOLD analysis project Ga0247812, IMG submission 178011) | Plant litter microbial communities from Arlington Agricultural Research Station in Wisconsin, United States - UWRJ-L149-409B-1 | ecosystem: Environmental > Terrestrial > Plant litter >...
GTCGTCCGCGTGGGGTCCGACGAGTTCGTCGGCGAAGGGCATGAGTCAGCTTCCTCGTGGCGGCGACTGCAAATTATCCATTCTCTTTCGAGAGGCAGGGAATATATGGAGCTCTTCTCCGGATTGTTCTAGGGTAAATGGAGAACCGCTCCGTTCGTTCCAGCTTAGGAGTTCTGATGTCACTCGTCTCGGACCGACCTCGCACCGCAGCCCTCGCCTTGACGGCGGTACTGGCATTGCAGTTGATGCTGCAGCTCGACGCTCAGGTGATGACCGTCGCTCTACCGGCGGTGCAGGCCGAGCTCGGCTTCACGGCCTCATCGCTGTCGTGGATCCCTAATGCATACGCTCTCGCGTTTGGGGGGCTAATCCTGCTGGGCGGGCGACTCGGTGACAGTTTCGGTCGTGTCCGGGTGTTTTCGATCGGCACGGGCGTGTTCATGCTCGGATCGCTGATCGGCGGCCTCGCGGTCAGCCCGATGATGCTCGTCGCTGCACGAATCCTCCAGGGGGTCGGCGCTGCTATAGCGGCACCGAGCGTGCTCGCACTGATTGCAACGATGGCGAAGGATGAAGCGGCACGCGCCAAGGGCCTCGCATGGTTCACTTCGACCTCTGCGATCGGTTCGTCGGTGGGACTGATCCTCGGGGGGTTGCTGACCGATCTGCTCTCCTGGCGATGGGGGCTCCTCATCAACGTGCCCGTCGGCATCGTGGTTATCGCGACTGTGATCAGGCTCGTCCACGAGAACGACCGGCGCCGGGCGCGAGCCTTCGACGTTCCGGGGGCGATCTTCGCCAGCCTCGCCTCGGCCGGAATCGTGTGGGCATTCATCTACGCAGGGGAGAATGGCTGGGGCACGATCGGCACCCTCCTCTTTTTCGTCATTGCCGCCCTTCTCATCGCCGCGCTAGTCATCATCGAACGCCGCTCGGCCAACCCGCTCGTCGCCATTCACCTACTGAAAGACACACCCCGCGTCGGTGCACTCATCAACCAGGGACTGATCGTCGGTAGCAACGCCGCTATGTTGTTTTTCATCGTGCAGTTTCTGCAACGCGTGCTCGAGCTCGGTCCGCTCCTTGCCGGCCTTGCATTCCTGCCACTCACGGCAACTGTGTTCATCGTGAACCGGTGGGTGCCCGGTATCGTCGCTCGGTTCGGCGCCCGCGTCCCGCTCGTCATTGGAGGAGCGCTTGTCGCCGGGAGCTTCCTGCTCTGGGCGCGACTCGACGACGACGCAACGTATGTCGGCGTCGTCATCCCGCTGATCATCCACGCGCTCGGGGTCGCCCTGATCTTCACCTCCGGCACCCTCGCCACGATGAATGCGGTACCCGAAGCGGACACCGGTTCCGCGTCGGGAATGCTGCAGATGGTGCAGCAGGTCGGCGGGTCAATCGGGATCGCGGTCGCGGTCAGCGTCTACGCGACCGGGGCCATCGAAGGGCAGTTCATGCCCGGCTTCGCCGGTGCCATGTTCGTCGGCGTGGGACTCGCCGCGGTGGCCACCATCGTCGCGATAATCACCGTCAAGAAGCCCAAGACAGAGATCACCGTGCAGCGCACGAGTAATTCGCGCGCATAGCGCCCGGTACGGACGCCCCACCATATTGTTGAATACACCACAGCCCACACAAAGGGAGCACGACATTTCTACCAACACAACACCTCCCCGTCGCATGCGAGCCGATGCGGCGAAGAACCGGGCGCTGATCTTAGAAGCGGCTCGCATCGAGGTCGAGCTGGGCGGCACGGAGTGCTCGCTAAATAACGTCGCAAAGAGGGCGGGCGTTGGACCGGGGACGCTCTACCGGCACTTCCCGACCCGTGAAGACCTCATCAGCGAGCTGCTCCTAAGTTGGGTTTCTGATGTCAAGGCTGATGCGGACAACACTGCCGCGGACCGCTGGGACGACGTACTTGACTGGCTCGTGCGCTTGGCCAGGCATGCCATGACCTACCGCGGCCTCGCATCCACCATGGCAGCCAGCGCGAGTGATGAGACCTCGCCGTTGCGCTCAGCTCAAGACGCGATTCTCGAGGCGAATAAAAGCGTCTTTGATCGGGCCTACCGGGCGGCAGTGGTAGCGGCACCCGTCGACTCGTTCGAAGTCAGCGCACTCGTTTCGGGTGTGGCGATGATCGCCGACGAGGCGCAGCTCTCCCCAGAGCTGGTGCGCGGGATGCTCGCAATCGTCCTCAATGGCCTCAGCCACCCACGCCCGCACAGCTGATTCACCGCTCAGGGCCCCGCCCGGCAGTGAGCCCAAAATTCTTCAAAAAAGATTTGTGTAGCGGGAATTAGTTAGCCCTCCCTGGCGCTGTCTATCTCATAACCGGAGAACCTCTCCGGTCAGAGATTAGAGAGGCCATCATGACCGACACCACCAAGCCCACCATCGTGATCGTTCACGGAGCATGGACTGACGCAAGCTCTTTTACCGCAGTGCAGCATCTGCTCACCGAGCACGGTTACAACGTGCTCCAATTCGCTAACCCGCTGCGATCACTGGCCGGCGACGCCAACTACCTCGCCACCTTCCTGCAGAGCCGCACCAGCGGCCCCGTCGTTCTGGTAGGCCACTCGTACGGCGGAGCAGTCATCGGAGCAGCCGCCACGGCCGTTCCCTCTGTAACGGGCTTGGTCTACGTCAACGCCTTTGTGCCGGCTGAGGGGGAGAGCCTCCTCGACCTGCTCAACAGCGCTGGCCCGGTCGATCCCTCTCAGCTGTTCGACATGGCTCCATACCCGGGCGCTTCCGAGGGAGACGTCGACCTCTACATCCAGCGCGGGCCGTTTGAACCCGCATTCGCAACCGGACTTTCGGAAGAGCTGCAGGCCGAGTTCTACGCCAAGCAGCGCCCAATCACGTTCAGCGCGGTGGGTACCCCCGCTGCAGCCGGACAAGCGTGGGAAACGCTGCCTTCCTGGTACGTAGCAGGCACCATCGACGGAAGCATTCCGCTGACGCTGCAGCTTCGCATGGCCGAGCGTGCCGGATCGGCCGTCACTCAGCTGGAGACAGGCCACCTATCGATGGTGACCCACCCTCGCGAGGTCGCCGACGTCATCATCGGCGCGGCCGCACCAACCGAAGGCGCGGTATGAGCATCCTCGACGAGTTCACGTCAGCCAGCTCACCCACACCATCCCATCGCCGACCTTCGGCATAACAACACCCCCTTCGCCTGAACCCGGACACAAGTCGCGGCGATGACCGTCGCGCAAACAATCGCGCACCACCAAAAAGAGGAAAGAGATCATGAGTAACAGCACTACCCGCGGCTCCAAGCGCCGCATCCTTACTATCGCCGCTGGTATTGCGACGGCTGCAGTCGTCGCTCTGGGCGGCACCACAGCAGCTCAGGCCGACAAGCCCGCCAAGCCCGCAAAACCCACTGTCGTCATTGTGCACGGCGCCTGGACCGACGCCAGCTCGTTCACCGCGGTGGAGAAAATCCTGACAAAGGACGGCTACCCCGTACTCGATTTCGCCAACCCCCTCCGTTCCCTGAGCGGCGACTCCGAATACCTCGCATCCTTCCTCGCCACCCGCACCACCGGCCCGGTAGTCCTCGTCGGACACTCCTACGGCGGCGCCGTCATCAGCGAAGCCGCGCTGACCGATCCCGACGTGAAGAGCCTCGTGTATGTCGATGCCTTCGTGCCGGCCGAGGGCGAAAGCCTCCTCGACCTGCTGAACAGTGCCGGCCCGGTTGACCCGACGCAGCTGTTCGACATGATCCCCTACCCGGGCGCCCCTGAAGGTGATGTCGACCTGTACTTGAAGCAGGAGGCCTTCGGACCCGGATTTGCAAACGGTCTCTCCAAGGCCGAGCAGGCCTCGTACTACGCGAAGCAGCGCCCGATCACCTTCAGCGCTGTGAACGAGAAGGCCTCGGCGGCCCAGGCATGGAAGACCCTCCCGTCCTGGTACGTCGCAGGAACGCAGGACGCCAGCATCCCGCTGGCACTCCAGCTCGAGATGGCAGACCGCGCCGAATCGACCGTCACCCAAGTGAAGGCCGGACACCTCGCGATGGTGAAGGAGCCCAAAAAGGTAGCCAAGGTCATCGAAACCGCAGCGACCAACACAAAGTAACGTCACACCAACTCAAGAGACGTGGGTTGCGCCAAAGCGCAACCCACGTCTTTCTGGTCAACAACAATGCCGCAGTCACCCGCGACGCATTCATAAACGTTGCGGGACACTTCCAGGCGAAACCCTAGGTGATGCGTCCACTTCGCGAAACGACCCCACTAGCTGGCGACCATCCCCTCCACGACTTCAGCACTACGCGCAATAAGCGGACGCTGACAGAACCGACGGAGTCTCCGTCGGTCGCAACACAGGACGGCGGCAAATACCCCGCCAAGAAATTGAAATAGGAAGAACAATGCCAAGACTAAAAGGAAAAGTAGCGATCATCACCGGAGCCGCGAGCGGCATGGGACGCTCAGCGGCCCAGCTCTTTGCTGTCGAGGGCGCCAAGGTGGTCGGAACGGATATCAGCGAGGATGCGCTCATAACCCTGGTCGAGGAAATACGAGAGCTAGGCGGCGACGCGATCAGCGTTGTTCTTGACGTTGCCTCGCCCGAGTCCTGGGAGTCCACAGTGAAGGCGACGATCGAGGCCTACGGCAAGATCGACATTCTCATCAACAACGCGGGTATTCACATGCCCAAGGGCATTCTGGAGGCCGAACTTGACGACTGGAACAAGGTGTTAGCGGTGAACACCACCGGCATGTGGTTGGGCATGAAGAATGTCATCCCCCATCTGCAAGCTCAAGGGGCGGGATCCATCGTCAACGTCTCGTCTATTGCCGCCCTCATCGCCGGCGCAGCGGACGGCGGCGGCGCGGCCTACAGCGCTTCCAAGGGTGCCGTGCGCTCCCTCACGAAGCACGCCGCCCAAGCCTTTGCGAAGGACAGTATCCGTGTGAACTCCGTGCACCCCGGGTCCATTTTCACTGCCCTGGCAGCGGCTTACGGACTTACGAGCGAAACCATGGCCGATGCCGAGACCAACCCGCTTCCTCCTCACGTCGGAGAAGCATCCGACGTCGCCTACGGCATGCTCTATCTCGCCTCCGACGAATCCAAGTACGTGACAGGGATAGAACTCGTGATCGACGGCGGCGCAACAACCCACTAGAAGCCGGTCGACGCACACCGTCGAGGACCGACCGTTAGAGAACGGCCCCGAGCGGGGTCACTGAAGGGATCAGTATGAACATCATCGTCTCCGGAGCCACCGGCCACCTCGGCCGCCTCGCCGTTGAACACCTTCTCGCCCGGGGCGTCCCCGCCTTCGACATCGTGGCCGCCGGCCGCAACCCCGAAAGACTCACGGCCCTCACCGAGTCCACTGGCGTTCGAACCGCTGTGATCGATTTCAACGAATCAGCAACGCTGGACGCCGCATTGGTCGGCGCGGACTCCTTCGTGCTGGTTTCCGGCACTGAGGCTGGTCGACGCGTCGCACAACATCAGAATGCGATCGACGCTGCACAGCGCGCAGGCGTCACTCGCATCGTGTACACGAGCGCCCCAAAGGCGACGACGAGCAGCTTCATCCTCGCCCCCGACCATAAGGCGACCGAGGAGGCCATCACAGCATCCGGGATCCCGGCCACCATCCTCCGCAATGTCTGGTACCACGAGAACCACGCTGACGCCTACGAACAGGCTGTGCGCACTGGCGTCTACGCCGCCAGCACGGGAGAGGGCCGGGTCGCAAGTGCTCCACGCACCGACTACGCCGAAGCCATTGCCGCGGTGCTCACCACCGACGGGCACGTCGGCGCGACCTACGAGCTCTCGGGAGACACCGCTTGGACCGGCACCGACTTCGCGGCAGCCGCCTCCGCCGCGTCGGGTCGCGACGTTGTCTTCAGGCCTCTCACCTCCGACGAGCACCTCGCCGCCCTTTCTGCGGCCGGCCTCGAGACGGGCATAGCCAGCTTCCTTGTGGCCCTGGACTCCAACATGCGCGATGGCCTGCTCGGCGACATCTCCGGCGAACTCTCGCACCTCATCGGCCACCCCACTCAGAGCATTGCGGACTACCTCGCAGCCCTGGCACAGCAGTAGATAATCGCCTTCCCAGTGCGCTCATCGACTCACCTCAGCGCGCGAACTTGGTGTCTGGGTTGGAAAATCCAATTGAGGTATATAAGCTTGCCATCATGACCTTTCTTGAAAATTTCAAGCCCACGCATTTGAAGCTGACCGTCGAGTCACCTACCTTCTGGCGCGTTACCTTCAACAACCCGCCCATCAATGTGATTGGCACTGAGATGATGCGCGACATGAAAGAGCTGCTCGCCGAGCTGGAGAACAACGACACCGTCAATGTCGTCGTGTTCGATAGCGCCGATCCCGACTTTTACATCGCCCACTACGACGTCGAAATCGACGGCGAGGCCTCGGAGGCACTGCCCGGCACCACCGGCTACACCTCCTGGGTCGACATCACGGTGCGCATCAGCAAGCTCAACGCAGTGACCATTGCTGCGATCCGCGGTATCACCCGCGGCGCCGGAAGCGAGCTCGTGCTCGCTATGGACATGCGTTTCGCTAGCCTGGAAAAGGCCAAGCTCGCGCAGGTGGAGATCGCATTGTCGGCGGTGACCGGAGGTGGAGCCAGTGGACGCCTCCCGTCCCTCGTCGGCCGTGGACGGACCATGGAAATCCTCCTCGGCGCCGAAGACTTCGACGGCGCACTGGCTGAGAAGTACGGCTACGTCAATCGCGCGATCCCTGATGCCGAGTTCGAAGACTTTGTCACCAACTTCGCCAGGCGCGTGTCCGGTTGGGACCACCAGGCGATCGTCGAAGTCAAGGACTTCGTCAACAAGTACACGCGCCTGCCCGACGCAGAATACCCTCTGCATTCTGACGCTTATTGGGTCGGCGTCTCGCGCCCCGGCGTCGGCGACCGGGTCAGTCGCTTGATTGAGGCGGGCATGCAGAAACGCAGCCCGCTGGAATACAACCTTGCCGGGGATATCGCGGCGATCGCACAGCAGTAGCCCCGATGCTGCCTTACCGAGGCAGCACAAACCGACTAATTCGTCGCGGGCGGACACCTCCGCCCGCGACCAATTGCACGGGGCCAAAAGACCTGCTTCTGGCTAGTAGCCTGAGGGAGCGGTCCAGAAGGAGGTCATATCGATGCCCATCGCCAAGCTTCGTGACAGCACCTGCTCTGTCGCCCGCAGCCTTTCCGTCCTGGGGGAGCGATGGACACTCCTCATCGTTCGCGAAGCGCTATCGGGCACCACCCGTTTCGAGGCCTTCCGTGAAAACCTCGGTGTCGCCGCTGACGTACTGAGCGAACGGCTAAGCACCCTCGTGGAATGTGGCGTTATGCACCGTGACGCCTACCAAGTTGCTGGCCGTCGCACCCAGTACGAGTATTCGCTAACCGAGATCGGTCGCGAACTACACGTCGTTGTCGGAGCTTTACAGCAATGGGGAGATCAAAATCTGCCGCTGCCCGAAGGGCCAAGCGTCTCCCGCCGGTCGAAAAAGTCCTCGACGCCGGTGAGAGTCGCATTCGTCGACGAAGCTGGGCGTGAAGTGCCGAACGACGATGTTGTAGTCGTTGACACTGTTGCAGGGCCGGTTAGCGGCAGGTAAATCTGAGGCTCACGAGCTGCGTCGGGGTTGTCCCCAGCAGCTGGGGCACCATCGCGTTAATTCGACGCTGCGCATAGAAGAGCGCACTGAGGGGATAGGGGCAATTTCCCCCCTTGGTGCCGATAGAGCCGTTGCGGGGATTTAGACACGAGAGCGGAACGCACACTCACCCCCTGACTGTCGACGCGGCTGCGCATCGACAAACCCACAGACAAACGGGCCTATTCGCAAGAAACGAAACCAGTTACACTTACTTCACATAGGAGTAAACATGACGACAAACAACGCACTGCTCAGCCAGGAAACTTATATCTCCAACGACACAGAACACGTCGCAGACATATTCAACTTCCTTGAAGCTCACGAAGCAGCCGGACGAGCCACGATCCAGCCCGGATACTTTCTTACCGGCACAGGCGTAGGCGACCAGGTTGAAATACCTGAAGAGGTCCACCAGGTACTTCGCCAGGTTGTCGCAGCAATGCAACAAGGTCTCGCCGTTACAGTGTCACCACGCTCACGAACGCTAACAACCCAGCAGGTGGCAGATCTTCTCGGGATGAGCCGTCCCACCCTAATCAAGCTTCTGGACGCCGGGGAAATACCGTTTGACCGCAACGGAACACATCGCCGCATACTGCTCCGCGACGCGTTGGACTACATAGACCGGCGCCGTGCCGCCCAGTACGCCGCCCTCGATACCACCACTGTGGACCTCGATGACGAGAGCGATCTCGAGGAGACGTTGGCGGAGCTTAAACAAGCCCGCCGGACCGTTGCTGCCCGTCGCGCAACGCGTAACGCTTCCTGACATGATGGGCGGATGTACTCCGCTCTTCTAGACACCTGTGTCTTATGGCCGAGTCTGCAACGCGATTTTTTGTTGTCGCTGGCGGTAGAAGGGTTGTATCGGCCCCTGTGGAGCGACGCCATTCTTGAGGAGCTCGAGGAACACGAAGCACTGAAGTTACAAAAGCATGGATCGCCCACAGAGGACTCAGAGGAGAAAGCACGCTCGCTCACGCAGCAGATGCGAACTGCGTTCCCCGATGCAGAAGTCCGAGGTTGGGAACCGTTCGAGGGTACGTACGGGCTCCCGGATCCAGACGATGAGCACGTGGTCGCCGCCGCTCACCTCGCCGGCGCTGGCGCAATCGTGACAGCAAACTTCAAAGATTTTCCCCCGAGCCTCATTCCAGCGAACATCGAAGTTATCTCTGCGCAGGAGTTCGCCCTCAATACCGTCGCTCTCAGCCCGACAGGAGCGCTGGCAGCATTAGGCCACATATCGGCCAGGTACGGCCGAAACGGCCCACCCCGGTCCGTGGAGGATTTGCTTACCGTCTTGGCCGAGCGTTACGGGATGAACGACGCAGTCGATCTGCTCATTGCGGCGAGAAAATAGCCTCTCATCAGGTATTAATTTCGCCGATAATGGTTATTATGTCAAGAACAGGGCATGTCGAGTTATTCCGCCGATAATGATGTGCAGTGAATCTGCATCTGCTCTTCCCGGCGTCAGATTTCGTCTCCAGTCGTGCGAATAGTTGCGATCGCCAATATGGTTGGCCAGAACTTTCCAGCAGTGCTCGCAAAGTTTGTCTTATGGCTCGTATTGCAGCTTGCTCACCGAGTCGTTGACCAATCAATAAGAACAGTTTTCTGAGCAGTCGCACTGCACGATTCGGTGCTTGAGCTGGTCTCCGGAACCGGGCCTCGAGATTCGCCCCACTGTCTATGCGGTTAGTAAGTAGGAACGCGGCGAGCAGACCCTATCCTCGAGCACGCGTACTGTCCCGCACGATCAGCTCGGTCGAGAGTTCGATGTGATCGGAGGTGATGAAGTCGCCGGGGTCTCGCCTAGCAAGAGCCTGCACGGCGAGTTGCGCCAATTGCTCGAGGGGTTGTCGCACTGTAGTGAGCGCCGGAGTCATCCAGGAAGCCTCAGGGATGTCGTCGAAGCCGACCACGCTTAGTTGCTCTGGAACGCTCACTCCGCGTTCACGCGCTGCGGAAACAACACCGAAGGCGATCTCGTCGCTGGCAGCGAAGACCGCAGTGGGGGGCTCAGCCAGATCGAACAGCGCAAGACCCTCCCGCCGACCTGAGGCGACCGAAAAATCACCCCGTCGCATCAGTTGGCCGTCAAGTCTGATTCCATTGGTTTCCAGCGCCGACACGTATGACCCGATCCGCGCTTTGCTATACAGCGATGAAGTACCCGTGATCATCCCAATTCTGGTGTGGCCAAGAGAGAGCAGATGTTCCATCGCCTGAATCCCGCCGTGCCAGTTAGCCGTGCTCACGCTTAGAACACCCGGCGGCGGTTGCATCTTCGGCTCGAGCACGACGATCGGTCGCACAAGCGAAGCGCGCTCCGAAGCGCGGTTGTCATCGATATCGGGAGAAACGAAGAGTGTTCCGGCGATGTTAGACGATGCCGATTTATGTGCAACTAGCCACTGTCCGGAGGAAGCGGGATCAGCGCTCGTCACTACCAATCCCAGCCCAATCTTGCGCGCCTCAGCGTGAGCCCCGTCGAGAATACGCAACAAGAACGGGCTCTGGATGTTCTTGGCTACCAACTGGACATAGCCGGTCGCGGCACCACGACGAACGTCCCGAGATCGTCTCGTGACGTAGCCGACCTCGTCTAATGCGGCAAGAACACGGACACGGGTGGCCTCGGCCACATGTCCGCTGCTGTTGATGACTTTCGACACCGTCGGTGTCGAAACCCCCGAAAGGCGCGCCACGTCCGCGATCGTCGGCCTAACCGCATCCCCTGAGTTCATCCTCACCGCTCCTCACCTAGGCGATCTGATACCGATCAGTTCGAGTATTTCAGAAATTTCTTTAACTTTCTATAAATTTCCTTGACCGAGTTGCCGCGCAATGTTTACCGTGTGCAGAGGATTTCCCACGAGCGAAGGAGCTTGAGAATGAGACGCAGCACAACCACGAGGATGGTCGCCATAGCCGCGGCTACACTCCTTCTGACGATCACAGGGTGTTCGGCTTCGGCCACGAGCGAGCCGACCGCTGCCTGTCAGAACGAGATCCCGAACAAAAAAGCTCCATCGGTCGAGGTATGGGCGTTCTACCCCAACTTTGACCAGGTCGTCGACGAGTTCAATGCGACGCACGACGACGTCCAGGTGTGTTGGGTGATGGCGGGAGCCGGAGCCGACGAATACAACAAGCTCAACGTCGCGTTCGAATCGGGAACCGGAGCTCCGGATGTCGCACAGCTCGAGTTCGACCAGCTTCCGAACTTCATCATCCGCGACACGCTCGTCGACCTCAGCGAGTTCGGAGCAAACGACGTCAAGGATGACTACACCGCGGGTGCGTGGTCGAGCGTAAGTTCCGACAGCTCCGTGTACGCCATCCCCGTGGACAGCGGGCCGATGGGGATGTTCTACCGCCAGGACATCCTTGACGCAGCAGCGATCCCAGTTCCCCAGACCTGGGCCGAATTCGCGACAGCGGCGCAGCAGCTGAAAGACTCCGGATCCGCTGCACTATTTACTGACTGGTACACCAACTTCGGGTACTTCACCCACGCCATCCTGTCGCAGGGCGGCTGGCAACCGTTCGACTACGACCTTTCGAACCCCGAAACAATCGGCGTCGACATTGACAGCGCGGAGGGACGAGCGGTACTGAAGTACTGGTTCGACCTCATCGACGCCGGCCTCATCGATACGGAGGACCGGGGCACGACGGATTATCAGTCCAAGCTAGTAAACGGTGGCTACGCCACCTACATCGCGGCCGCCTGGGGCCAAAAAAACCTCCTCGGCGTCGAGTCGAACGATCCGACAGCGGTGTGGCGGATCGCCCCACTTCCCCAGTGGGACATCGACCAGCCGGTGGCCGCTAACCATGGCGGTGGCGGCCTCGCCGTTACGGAGCAGGCCGATGATCCTGAACTGGCGGCGAAGGTGGCCATGGAACTCTTCGGCACGAAGGAAGCGTGGGATATCGGCATCGACCAGGTGAAACTCTTCCCCACTTGGACGCCCGTTCTCGAATCAGACGCATTCCTGGACAGCACGCAGGAATTCTTCGGCGACGAAACGGCTAACCGCGACATCTGGTACCCGGCCGCGATGGACTTCACCGGAACAACCTTCAGCCCGGTGCAGTCTTACGTCTACGACGCCATGCGGTCGGAGCTGGTCGCCGCCCTCGAGGGCACAATCACGTCCGACGAGATCTTGGCGAACGTGCAGACGAATGTCGTCGCTCAGCTCGAAGAACAAGGCTTCACCGTCAAATAATTATCCCCCGGGTGGTGCGGCACGCCGCCGCACCACCCACTCCAGGAGAGCAAAACCCATGGTCATTCAGAACATCGCCGCGCCCACACCGGTCGCGACCCGGCGCCGTCGCGCCGGCCGACAACGCCGGGGTTGGATCGGCTGGATCCTCACGGCCCCGTTCGGCGCCGTCTTCATCGCATTCCTCGTCGTACCGCTCGGTTACGCCCTCTGGATGAGTCTCCGCACCAACTCCCTCATCGGTGGTGATCGCTGGGTGGGAGGAGACAACTATCTCAAGGCCGTCCAGGATCCGCTCTTCCTCAAGGGAGTCGTGCTGGTGATCGGCTTCACCCTTGTGCTCGTGCCGATTCAGATGCTTGTTTCACTCTCGGCTGCTCTGGTGCTCGACTCCTTGACCTCACGTTTTGCGAAGGTCAGCCGGCTGATCATCTTTGTACCGTACGCAGTTCCGGCGGTTATTGGCGCGCTGATGTGGGGCTTTCTCTACAGCCCGAATTTCGGCCCGCTGAAAGACCTCTTCTCCCTCTTCGGAGCCGATGCGCCGGATCTGCTTTCGAGTGGCAACGTGTTCGGCGCCCTCGTCAACATCGTCACCTGGCAATGGGCCGGTTACTACATGATCATCATCTACGCGGCGCTGAAGGGCATCGATCCGACCGTGTACGAGGCGGCGAAGCTTGACGGCGCAAGCGCATGGCAGATCGCACTGCGCATCAAAGTCCCGATGGTGTCGTCGGCACTCGTGTTGATCCTTGTGTTCGCGATCATCGGTACGCTGCAGTTTTTCACTGAACCACAGACGCTCAGACCGATTGCCGGCGGATCAATCGACGCCGCGTACACACCCAACATGTACGCATACTCGACGGCCTTCTCCTACGGTCAGTTCAACTATGCGCTCGCGATCTCGTTCGTGCTGGGTGCCGTTGTGTTCATTGGGTCAGCGATCTTCATGACTGCCACCCGCAAGAGAAGTGGAATTACGGAATGAGTACCACCGCGCCACGCACGTTCCCTCAGAAATACGGCGGGTACGCCTTACTCGGCTTCCTCTGTCTCTATTTCTTGCTCCCGCTCTGGTGGCTCCTTGTCGCGAGCACGAAGGACAATGCTGCATTGTTTGGCGGATCGGGTGGCGCCCTTTGGTTCGATGATTCCTTCAGCCTCATCGACAACTTGGTAGGTATCTCTACTTATGAGAACGGCGTGTACTGGCGCTGGCTCGCGAACTCGTTCTTCTATGCGCTCGTGGGTGGTCTCGGTGCCACGGTGGTGAGTGTGCTTGCCGGCTACGGATTTTCGAAATTTGCCTTTCGCGGCAAGGGCATCTATCTGTCTGCTGTGCTCGGCGCGGTCATGGTGCCGGCGACAGCCCTCACGATCCCCATCTTCGTCATCTTCAGCAACGCAGGGCTGACAAATACGGTGTGGGCGGTCATCCTTCCATCGTTCCTCAGTCCGTTCGGCGTCTACCTGATGTACGTCTTCGCACAGGACGCCCTCCCCGACGAGCTGCTCGATGCGGCGCGCATTGACGGGGCCGGCGAGATCAGGGTCATTTGGTCGGTGGTGCTACCGCTGTTGAAACCGGCGATCGTGACCGTGCTCTTGCTCTCGGTCGTACACACCTGGAACAACTTCTTTCTCCCCTTCATCATGCTCACCGACAGCAAACTGCTTCCAGTCACCGTGGGGCTCAACCAGTGGCAGGCCCAGGCGACCACGGCAAGCGGAGTGTTCCAGCCTTGGAGCTACATCGTCACCGGCGCCCTGGTCTCGGTCGTTCCGCTGATCATTGCTTTCCTCTCCCTTCAGCGGTACTGGAAAGGAGGGATCTCCATGGGAAGCCTCAAGTAATAATTTGCCTCTTTCCGTCGACCCGGTCCCGATCTATCTCAAAGGATCCCCATGAAATACGCCTCCGCCGTACTCTCCCCCGCCTTCACGATCGGTGCGGTCGACCGCCGCCTGTTCGGATCCTTCCTTGAGCACATGGGACGCGCCGTCTACGGCGGAATCTACGAGCCCGGCCATCCATCAGCCGATGATGACGGCCTCCGCACCGACGTGCTGGAGCTGGTGAAAGAACTCGGGGTGACTACCGTGCGGTACCCCGGTGGAAACTTCGTTTCCGGCTACAAGTGGGAGGACGGCGTAGGACCGGTAGATGAGCGACCGGCACGCATCGATCTCGCGTGGGCGACCGTGGAGACGAATGCCTTCGGCCTAAACGAATTCGGCACATGGGCAGATGCCGCGACGGTAGAACCCATGATGGCGCTAAATCTCGGCACCAGGGGGGTACTGGAGGCCGTCGAACTGCTCGACTACGCTAACGGCACCCATCCGACGGCGTTAGCGAAGGCACGAGCAGAGCATGGTCACCCCGATTCGCACGGTATCCGAGTCTGGTGCCTGGGCAACGAGCTTGACGGGGAGCATCAGATCGGTCACAAGACCGCGGAAGAGTACGGCCGACTCGCTGCCGAGACCGCGCGAGCCATGAAGATGGTCGACCCCAGCCTCGAACTGGTGGCCTGCGGCTCATCGGCATCGACATTCCCCACCTTCGGACACTGGGAAACCGAAGTGCTGGAGCACACCTTCGACGTCGTGGATTACATCTCAGCCCACGCCTATTACGAGGAACAGGAAGGAGACCCGGAGAGCTTCCTCGCCTCCGGTGTCGACATGGATCGGGTGATCGACACCGTCGTCGCGACGGCAGACGCCATTGCGCTGCGCCGCAACAGTCCCAAGCGCATCAACGTGTCGTTCGACGAATGGAACGTTTGGTACCGCATCCCGTACTGGGCCGCAGGCGGGGCACCAAAAAACTGGCAGCACGCACCGCGGTTGATCGAGGACAGCTATAACGTCACCGATGCCGTTGTGGTCGGCGGGCTCTTAATCTCCCTGCTACGGCATGCCGACCGAGTGACGATGGCCTGCCTCGCGCAACTCGTCAACGTTATTGCCCCGATCCGCGCCGAGCCGGGGGGGCCCGCCTGGCGTCAGACCACGTTCCATCCCTTCGCTCTGACTGCCGCATTCGCCCGCGGTACCTCACTTCGCGCGTCGATCACCTCGGAACGACACCCCACGGCAATGTATGGCGACGTTGATGACATCGACCTCTGCGCCACATTCGATGAAGACACGAGGACAATCGCAGTCTTCGTGGTCAACCGCACCGTCGATGAGCCCGTAGGGCTCAAGATTGATCTAAGCGCGTTCGGCGATGTCGAACTTATAGAAGCCCACAGCTTGCACGACGACGACCGTTTCGCCCGCAACGTCGAGACCGCCCCCGATCGAGTTACCCCTCGCGAAGTGACCGGTGACGCAACCATCGATACGGGTTCTCAGTTGCTCATCGAGCTCCCTCCGGTGTCGTGGACGACATTCCTTATCCGTCTCGCTTGACGCCAGCAGAACTTCATTGTCTCGCCAATCGACGCTTGCTCCTTTCACCTTGGCCGACATGCTTACGGGAGCCGAGCTTCAGGACGAACAACCGAGACCGAAATTCGCGATATATCAAAGATATATCGCCCATAATGATGATTATGTCAAGTGCTCTGTACGGGAACTTGCGCATAACCCGAAACGATGCCAGTCTGCCGCGAAAGCTGCTCGAGCTGGGAAGCTCTTCCTGACCCGACGGTATCGCGGCCAACAGTGCCAAGTAGCCGCTACTTAATGATTTGTGGGTGACCGCCCCGGTCAGGAATCATTGCTGCGCACGAGGTGAAGCATTGCTCGCGTATCGTCCTGTCCAAGCATCTTCCTCACTCGGGCGGGTTTCCACGCCAGCTTCTTGGCTAGCGCGATGACGCTGAGTCCTTTGCTGGATGCTAATTCAGCTGCGTCATGCAGTAGCGCCGGCACCTCGCCCGGGTATTGAACCACCGGTTGGTCTGCGATAACTCCCTCGGCGGTAAGCATGCTGATCCGGATGTACGCCCTACGTGCGGTTGCTTCGGACAGTAGACCTATCTCTCGACTTCGGTAGACGAGGGACTTAATCGACACCCCCCACTCGCCACTAAGCCGCCCAAGCTTCCCAAAATCAAGACGTGTGGGCAGAACGTTCCGCATCACAGAGGCAGGCATCAGGAACTCGGCTGCGAACTGATCGGCTTCACGTTCTAATGCGATATCGCCGGACGTGTAGCCACCGTGGAGTACGAGATGGCCCAGTTCGTGTGCCGCGGAATAGCGGTGCCGAAATATGTCGTCTGCCCGGTCCGGCGACAGTACGATCATGGGTCGAGAAAGGGCGAGAGTGGAGAATGCGTCAATACGGGCGACTTCGCTCTCAGCCATCGGGACAAGTACAGTCACGATTCCATGGCTTTCAATGAGGCGCACCAGATGCGCGATTGGGCGCTCACCGAGGTTCCATGCTGCACGGAGAGAACGAGCTGCTGCAGCAGGTTCGGTCGGGAAATGTCCGGGTTCGATTTCGCCGCCTATGAACCCTGGAAGGTCAACTTTCGGAAATCGGACTGTTTTCTCAATGGAGTGGACAAGTTCCCAGAGCTGTTCGGTATAAGAAATGGCCTTAGCGCGCTGTTTTGCGGTGGTAGCGCGAAGGCTTCGGAAGAAAGCCTCGCCGGACTCGAGTTTCGCCTGCGGGCGACCTGCGATGAAGAACTCGCGTGGCACATCAAGCGCCACTGCCAACGGACCAATGAGCTCTGGACGGATGCCGCTGGCTCCCGCTTCGTACTGACCGATAGCAGCTGGTGATACTCCTAAGTCCGTTGCTAGATCGTGCTTGGTCTTCAGCGCAATCTGTCTTGCTTGTCGGAGTCGATCAGGATCGAATACCGCAGCGATGTCGACGTCGCTGAGTGACGTACTTTCCGGCCCCGTGGGCCGGAGCCGATCAGCGGTCATTACCGTCCTCGGTGCCGGTCTCGGCGTCGCCCTCGGTCTCGCGGCCCGGATCCTGCTCGTCGTCCTCGAGGGATTCCTCGGTGTCACGCAGCTCGAGTCCACTGCCGGGGATTGGCGCATCATCAAAGCGCGGAGCGTCGTTACCAATCAGCGTGAGCGACGTGGGCAAGGAGAACGAATGAATGGGGAGCTCCTCGCAGTAGATCCAGTTCACATGCCCGTCATCAGCGAGCACTGCTTCGCCGATCCAGACGTGCTGCAGTCCAGCTTGAGCAGAGAGTTCGTATGCGACGAGGACGATTCCATTTGCGTCGTGAAGGTCATCGAGAGCGAATTGGTCTTCTTCATCCTCGAACTGGAAGTCATCACCGAAGTCGAGTGGCTCATCGATGGTGCGTGTCTCCAGTTCAAAGATGCGCTTGCGCATGTTGGAGACACGGAGGCGAAGATCGTCGGCACCAGCCGACGCGTCGGATACGCGAACGGGAAGGATTATCCGCCCGCCAAACGAGGGCAGGTTGTAGCGGCTGCGGTGGGGGTGGACGAGGTCAAGTTCAGGAAGCACGCCGGCCAAGCGGCTACAGACCTCTTCCGGCAAAATCAGCCATACGGAGCCGTACGCATCATTCGACACGAGTCCGCTCCCCTGCTTTGCGTCGAGGCCCCGCTCGTGAGTGGCTCGCCCCGCTTCGACCAACGCTTGAACGACTGCCAGGCTGCGCGCGCCAAAGTGCTGAACAAACCATTCGCTTGCAGAGATGTCCGCCATGAGTTCGCTTTCAGTTCGGTGTCGCGCCAGGAAGTACACCAATACCCTACCTGTTTCACTTCAGGAAATATCACTAAACGATCATCAGCACTGTATATTTTTGCGCAATACGCTCATATTCCCCTGGACGCGTCAGGCCTAGAGGTATGGCAACCAACTGCCGACACTTTGTTCAGGTCACGCGATCTCTTATTCGCACACACCCGAACAAACGGTTCGTCGATCATCGCAAGCACGGAAAGGCGAACTGTTTTCTGCCTTGCAAAAATTGCAATCGTCGAACATTGGGCTGTGGATAACTAGATTTCGACATATGAATAATGTCGGCGTAATTAAAGAAAAAATCTAAAAAGGTACACATCCGAGTCACTATCGGTCCTGAAATGGCCCTCAAATGCCTTGTACGGGTCTGTGCGGGACGTTTGTAACCTGTGGAGAGTGTTTCGACCAATCGGCGCCCCGAGCCCTTACGCTCGCTTCTGTCGGTGGTGCGCACTATGATGAGGGTGCAACGAAAAAGCCCCGATCGATCACTCGAAAAGGATTTTCGATGTGACAGATCGGGGCCGTAGTTGTGTCTCTGGAAAGACGACTACGACTCTAGGAGCTTTAGAGCTCTTAAGCGAGCCGACCGTGTGCGGCTATGTGGATCTGTCCTTTGATACGAAAGGAACACATAATGTCCAAGTCCTCGAAGCCGTCAAAGGCAAGTCTCTCCAAAGCGGGAAAGACGCTTGCGTCGAACTCGTCGTCGAAGCCGGCGAAAAAGTCAGCCGGCTCAACTCTGGGTAAGGGTTAGACCAAAGGGGCCAGAACAGCGTGAGCTGTTCTGGCCCCTTTCATATGCAGATCAAAGGTCTACATAGAGTCTTCGCACATGCCGTGGCAACGGGATGTGTGATGAAGTCCTGAGCGTAGTCAGGTCCCTTGCCCTACAAGGAAGACTACTGGGGTTCTCCGCTGTCACCGATGGCGCTCCGCTTGGGCATGAGCTTAGAAAGGAGAGCCCATGGTCACGAAGCGTGTGGTGCGGATTGTCCGCGTCCAGCCCGTTCGCGTACCGGTTCGCGTGACAATCACGACAACCGTGCGACGCATCCGCTAGAAATCTCGGAGGGGCGGCGACAGTCGCCCCTCCGCTTTCGGAACTTCGATTACCCGCATGCCCTCTATGGGACGAAACTTGTGAACGCGAAGGACACAAGGCAAAGCGCAGAAACTCGGGGAACCTCTTTGCCGCCCGAACTCAGTCGACCCAAACGTCGATCGAGCTCCGTACTCCTCGAAGTCCCAAATGGACTTGCACGAATGAGGCCACATATGCCGCTGCGGTCCAGGACATCTCTGGACCCAGGGGTACTAGAAGGCAGCGACCACCGAGAATTGCACGCTTAAATGTCCCGTGGTCGTCCTCCCGTTTAACGAGAGCTTGTGCGAGGGAGCGAGTTGTATGAGCGCGAGGGATGAAGATACGAGGTCGAGCGCGGACACCGTCCGAAAGCCCCTGGGGAACTGACATATTTGCGCGCTCCAGGAGTTCGTCCCAGTCATCAACAGAAAGCGTGGATTGATCGACCGGAGGAAACGCATCTGCGTGCTCGGGGAGGCTTGCATCAAGGTACGCCGTGGTGAGTCGAAAACCTTTTTCCGGCTCTGCTATCCAGGCTGTCGTCAACGGTGCACGATGCCGAGCACGACTCGGAACTGCGATGCCGACACTGAACTGCAGCTCTCCGTGAGACGTCGCGACCACCTCTTTTGGGGAGAACTCGCCCAAGAGGGCACTAGCTATATGCGCTGCTAGGACAATCGAGTCGTTGGGCCGCAACCCGTACCCGTGGTGCATAAATCCAACCCACTTGCCCTCGTGGTGATTGGCGTCCAGACAGTAGTCACGAACTTTACGCTCGACCGCCAGTAGGTCGGGAAATTGAAAATGGATGTACGGGAGTTCGAACGATGAGGGAAGTCCTGGCTGATCGTGACCGCTTATGCGGACCACGACATCATTTCCCGCTACCAACAGTGCGCGCTGCAGAGGGAACGGGGGCGGAAGCACCAATTGAGTAGTTTCAACCTCTGGAGGAAGCGCAAGATGTCGAAGCGACGGCTCGACATTCGGCTTAACTCCATCATCAAAAAAGAATCCAGTGGCCTCATCTTCGGGCGTACGAGTCGGTTCCCAAGTCCACTCCCCCGACGAGTAATTGAGATCCTCGGGATATTCCTCGTAATCGGTGATGACATTGTCGCCAACAATCATGCGTCGGAGAATCAGCCCGTCCCACAGCATGTCGCCGGCGTAAGGACTATCCGAACCCCAAGTCAAACCGGCAACCAGGACGCCACGGTCCTCACAAAGCTTGACCAGCTGTTCGGCCAAACGTGACGACACGCTCGAGAACGAGACGCATTCGCTGTTCCAAATTTCAGCCGTTCGGAGAGCTCCGCCGTCGGACTTCAGAATCTCCACTTCTGCGAGCAGACGTCGACCGACCACCTCCCGGTAGTAAGGCAAATACGCATCCTGACGCTGACGGACCCGACGTCCCAGCAAGGGTTCATACTCCCCCATCACAATTCGTACAGGGCGCGATGCGAGAGGCGGAAGCACCAATCCCGACCTAACCCGCAAACTCGTTCCGCTTGCCATAACTACAGCCGTGATTTCGCGAAGTAGCTCCCACCAGTGTGTGCCGCTCAAGTCAAGGAGCAAAGTGAAAGGTGTCTCTCCGTCCTCACGTCCTTCGTTGAAGTGATTCGGGCTCATACCTGTCGCCTCTACTTTGCTACCGCTCATTCTTAGGCCGACACTAGTTCCTCAGACCGCAACGCCGTGTTTCATAACGCCAAGCAAAGACCTGGGAAGAACAGCTAGCTTGCCTGCAATCGCGAATGCCAATCCAAGGGGTCACAGGAACAGGTCTACCGCTCTCTTTCGTCGCGGGAGCGATCGGTAGCGGGCGGCCAAATCCGGTCACCATGCGTGTCGCCGACGTCTCGTCCTTTGGCAGCGAGGCCAGCAATGCGAAGCTGCTCGCGCTGCTGTTCCGCCTTCCGAGCCGCATGAGTTCTGAGAGCGTCAACGGTCGGTGCTGATCCTCCCCGACGCGCAGCAGTTGACGCTGAGGCGGCTTGTCGGGCGCGGAGCGCGGCGGCAGTGGCTTCTGCAGCTGCTCGTGCTCGGGTGTCTTCGGTCGCAGGCGGCTGTGAGCTCAACGCCTGTGCCTTGTGCATCGCGGTCACACGGGCGGCGAGCTTGGCGCCCACGGGACGTTCCCGGTACTCGGCCGGCACGGCGGTTTTCTCGGTCGTCTCGACCCGGTTGTCAGTGGCCATGAAAAACTGCCCATAGGCGGCCAGTAAACCTGCCCGCTGGTGGCCACGAAGAGTGCCCACTGGTGGCCATGAGATCTGCCCACTTCTTACTCGCCTCACCCTGTCGTTAACGGG
>Ga0247812_10000632_pt1 | contig 21068 bp, 21 predicted proteins | sample UWRJL149409B1_FD_178011 | JGI IMG/M metagenome (GOLD analysis project Ga0247812, IMG submission 178011) | Plant litter microbial communities from Arlington Agricultural Research Station in Wisconsin, United States - UWRJ-L149-409B-1 | ecosystem: Environmental > Terrestrial > Plant litter >...
TATACTTTGTTTACATCAGTAATCTCATATTCACCGCGTGCACTTGGCTTGATATTTTTAGCTATTTCTACAACAGAATTATCATAAAAATACAAACCGGGAACTGCGAAACTTGATTTTGGTTCGTCAGGTTTTTCTTCAATAGAAATAGCATTTAAATTTTCATCAAATTCTACTACACCATATCTTTCCGGATCAGAAACATGATAAGCAAAAACAACTCCACCGTTTGGTTTTGTATTTGATTTTAAAAGCTCCTGCATATTAGACCCAAAAAATATATTATCACCCAATATCAAAGCAACCTCATCATTTCCTATAAATTCTTCACCGATAACAAAAGCCTGGGCTAATCCATTAGGAATAGCTTGTTCAGCGTAGCTAAATTTACACCCCAGAGTAGATCCATCTCCTAATAATTTTTTAAAATTTGGCAAATCATGTGGCGTAGAAATAATTAAAATTTCATTGATACCAGCCATCATCAAAGTAGATAATGGATAATAAATCATTGGTTTATCATAAACCGGCATCATTTGCTTGCTCATGGCAAGCGTCAGAGGATGTAAACGAGTGCCTGAACCTCCAGCTAGAATTATTCCTTTCATAATTTTATTTTAGATTTTAGATTTTAGATTTTTAGATTCCCTACAATAGTTTGGAATATAAAAATCAAATCTTAGTAAACATTTTTTTTAAACTTTCTTTGTAATTTGGAATATCGAAATTGTAAATATCTTTAATTTTTTTCTTATCTAACAGTGAGAATTTTGGACGTTTAGCGGGAGTAGGATAAGATGCTGATGGAATTCCACCCACATTACAATCATATCCCCCCAGTTCTTTTATGGTTAAAGCAAATTCATGCCAACTTATTTCTCCTTCATTTGAATAATTATAAATTCCAGGCACCCAATTTGGAAATTCTATTATATCAATCATCGCCTGTGCTAAATCAGCAGCGTAAGTTGGAGAGCCGATCTGATCATTTACTACATTAATCGAATCTCTTTCCTGCATCAAACGCTGCATAGTTTTTACGAAATTATTTCCAAATTTACTATAAACCCATGAAGTTCTCAGAATAATTGAATCTGGATTTTGTTTTAAGCAAGCTATTTCTCCCAATCTCTTACTTTCTCCATAAACATTTATTGGATTAGTTGCAGCTTCTTCATCTAAGGCAATTGATGAAGTTCCATCAAAAACATAATCAGTAGAAACATGAATTAGTTTTACATTATATTCTGATGCGTATTTAGCAATTAATTCTACTGCCAAATGATTTATTGCAAATGCTAGTTCTTTTTCGGTCTCGGCTTTATCAACTGCTGTGTAAGCACCTCCATTTAAAATTATATCTGGTTTAATTTCGTTTAATTGAATCTTAAGTAGTTCTAAATTATCTAAAGTAATTTTAGCCCTATCAGCAAAAATCCATTCGTACTTTGGAAATTGAGTTGATAAAACAGCCAATTCAGAACCTAATTGTCCATTTGCTCCTGTTACAAGAATTTTTTCCATTAAAATAAACTATTACAATTTTCAATAAAAGGAAGAATCTGATCTTTTTCTGAAACTATTGCTTCTTCTAAGTTCAATCCCCAATCAATATTCAAAGATGGGTCATCAAATTTAATTCCACCTTCAGAAGCTTTATTATAAAATTGATCACATTTATACATCACTGAAGCCGTTTCACTAATAACTGAAAAACCATGAGCAAAACCTTGAGGAACAAGTAATTGTTTTTTATTTTCTGCAGTTAATAAAACGCTAAAAGATTTGCCATAAGTAGGAGAATCTTTTCTCAAATCTACTGCAACATCTATAATTTCACCTTCTAAAACACGAACTAATTTAGTTTGTGCAAAAGGTGGATTTTGATAGTGTAAACCACGTAATGTCCCTTTTTTAGAAAAAGACTGATTGTCCTGAACGAATTCGATATTAATTCCTAAATCACTAAATTTTGTTTTACTGTAGGCTTCAAAAAAATAACCTCTTTCATCTCCAAAAACTGTTGGTTCTACTACTACTAAATCTTTTATGAATGTTTCTTCAATTTTCATATTAATATGTACTTCTTACTTTTAATTATTTAAAGAAATTAAATATTACTTCTTTAATTCTATTTTTATCTTCTACGCTTAAGTTTGATCCTGACGGCAAGCATAATCCTTTATTAAATAAATCTTCAGCAACTTTATTTCCATAATATGGATATTTTTCAAAAATTGGCTGTAAATGCATTGGCTTCCAAACCGGTCTTGTTTCTATATTTTGTTTTTCAAACATTAATCTTAAACCTTGGCTGCTTATATTTTTTTGAGCATTTGGTTCAATTAAAATCGTATTCAACCAATAGCTTGAAAAATAATCTTCATTTAAAACTTCGAAAAGTTCAACATTCTCAATGTCAGAAAAAGCATCTTTATAAAATTCATGATTCTCCCTCCTTTTAACTACAGCCTCATTGAGAATTTTAATTTGTCCAAGACCAATACCTGCACAAATATTACTCATTCTATAATTATAGCCAATTTCACTATGCTGATAATGAGCTGCATCATCTTTTGATTGTGTAGCATAAAAAATTGCTTTTTCTTGTAACTCCCTCGAATCTGTAATTAAGGCTCCACCACTTGATGTAGTAATTATTTTATTGCCATTGAATGATAAAATTCCAAAAGTGCCAAAAGTACCACATTTTTTTCCTTTGAAAGTACTACCTAAAGCTTCTGCACTATCTTCAATGATTGGTATTTGATATCGATCAGCTATCGTATGAATTTCATCAACCTTGTAGGGATTTCCATATAAATGCACAGCAATGATCGCTTTGGGCGTTTTGCCCTTTTTTATTCGATCTTTGATAGCAATTTCAAGATTCTCAGGACAAATATTCCAAGTTTCCTTTTCACTATCGATAAAAACAGGAATCGCTCCTTGATACAAAATAGGGTTTGCAGAGGCTGAAAATGTCATACTCTGACAAATAACCTCATCATTTACTTTTACTCCCAATAAAATTAACGCTAAATGAATAGCAGAAGTTCCGGAGTTTAAGGCAGTAACAAATGAATTAGCATCAAGAAAATTTTCTATCACGTTCTCAAAATCATCAACATTTGGGCCTCCCGAGGTGATCCAATTTGTTACCAGAGCTTTCTGAACATATTCTTGCTCAAAACCACTTTGTTGAGACAACGATAAATAAATTCGTTGATTATCCATTTATCTTCCAATAATCTGATGGATAACGAACATCATCAGCTGCAACATTTGCCAGTGGCAAAGTCGAAAATGATATTAATTTCGAATCCTTTTCCAATGACTCGATAGCATTAGCATAACCCGCAGGAATATGAACTATTTTACTATCAGACTCACATACCAAAACAGTTTCAATAATTAAATCTTCTGAAGGATTTTCCCAATTATCAACTTTTACAAAATGAATTTTAAAAGATCCGTTTAAGCAGTAAAAATTTTTAGCATCTAATTTATGTCCTTGCCAGGCACGAATCGGATTCTCGACAGAATTACTGATGATGTAAAATCTTTCTATATCTTTAAAAGAAAAGTCATTTACATACGAAATTGTTCCTCGATGATCTGAAAAATTTCCGCCTTGAATTATTTTAGGAATCATGAGTTAAATTTTAATGCGTGTTTATTCAACAAATAAAATTTTAATGTGTAAACAAAAAGTAATGGCAGGATAACTATTAAAAACAACAACACATCATTAACTTTCTGATATAAAACAATAACCAAAACAGAAATTATAATTTGAACTAATGCATAATATGCAGCAACTAATCTGTGCTGTATTTTATATTCATTACTTAGAACCTGATATAAATGCAAGCGATGCGCTTCGAAAATATTTTGTTTCAAATATAACCTGTGTATAATTGTACAGACTGCGTCTACGCCATATACAGCTAAAAACATAAGCCAGATTAAAGAACTGGTCTGCAAAATAAGTTTCAAAACCAAATAAATAATCCAAAAAGCAATTGCAATACTTCCGACATCTCCTGCAAAACATTTGGCCTTTTTTCTATAATTAAAAAACAGAAAGACCAAACTCGCAATCATTCCGTATTTAATAAAAGTACCATCAGTAAACCATTGAATATTAGAATTGACGTACAGAAGTGACCCCATTACTACTAAAGTATAAAGTCCTGTAATGCCATTTATACCATCCATGAAATTATAGGCATTAATTAATCCAATTGCAAAAACGTACGCTATTACAATTCCCCAAATTGGTACCAGATCAAATAATCCCAAATCATAAAAAATTAATGTAATGGATGAAAAATGAACTGAAATTCTAATTTTATTTGACAAACTTTGTATATCATCCCAAAAACTAACTAAGCTTACTAAAGTTATTCCTGTAAAGAAGAAATAATTATTATCAACATGTTGTAGAAAATATATTAAGGCCGAAAACCAAAAAATGATTCCTCCGCCTCGCAATGTAATTTCTGTATGTGAACTTCTTGGTTGGGTTTGTCAATAATATTGAAACGATCTGCTACTTTAAAATAAAGTAGCATCAAAATCATTAAAAGAATTCCCAGAATTGTATATTCCATTACTTATTTATAAAGCTTATTATTGTCTTTTCTATTCCTTGTTTAGCTGTATTCGGCATTTTTTCAATTCCAATTGCTGTTTTTATTTTCTGATTCGAAACTCTATAATTTTCAGTCAGTTTTTGAATTGTTTCAGAATTCAGAGGTAACCTTGCCAAATCTCCTATTTTAGCCAAACTAAGAATTATAGATTTTGGAATTACAAATGATAAGTTTTTTTTATTGGAAACGGCAGATATTATTTCAACCAATTCATTTGTCGATAAAAACTCATCATCAGAAAAATTATAAACACCAGAAGAGATTTCTTTATTCTTCAAAATTTCATTAATTAAAAAATTAAGATTATCAATTCCTAAAAATGACCTTTCATTTTGAAAAGCGGCTAATGGGTACGGAATTCTCTTTTTTACAACGTTATAAAGTAAATTCAAATTTCCTTTATTGCCCGGACCGTGAATCATACAAGGCCTGATAATAAAAACTCTTTTTCCAGATGGAATTTCCTTCGATAAAATATATTCTTCTGCTTTTAGTTTTGATTGTCCGTATGGAGTTATAGGATTCTCCAAAATATTCTCAAATAAAACTTCTGGAACCTGATCAGCAACTGCTTTCACACTGCTGAAATAAATAAAATCAGCTATCTCGCTTTCTAAAAAAGCATCAAAAAGTATCTTTGTTAAGTCCGTATTAATCTTAAAATACTCTGACGTATTACTAGTGTTTTTAATATCATGCGCTTTACCCGCTAAATGAACTACAGCTGTTCCCTTAAAATTATTTTGCCACTCTAAATTCCTCAGAGATATAGCATTTACTAAAAAAGAATGATCTGAGAGATATTTAGAAAGATTTTTACCAACGAATCCTGAAGATCCTGTTATTATTACATTTTTCATTTTATCGAAATTGTTGTAATGCTTCCTTGTTTATTTTTTTTCTTTCAGAATCAAAAAACCAACCCCACTTGTTAAAGTAAGTTATGGCTGAATTTAAAAAAATCTTGAACAATTTACTGTTTTTATTGGCTCCAGATTCATATCCATGATAAACTGAAACAAGGGGAAAATAAATTGTTTTGTAGTGTCTATGTACTCTTCTTGAGAGATCCCAATCTTCAAAATACATAAAAAACTTATCATCATATCCTCCGACTTTTTTAATTGCATTCAAATTTAACAAAGTAAAACAGCCTGAAAGTACCGGTGCATTATAAATTAATTTTTCAGGCACCAAACGTAATTCATACTGATTAATAAATTTTTGATACTGTTTTACGGGTTTTTTTAATTTTCTAAGAAAGATACTTAATGGACTTGGTAGTAATTTTGGTAAATTTTGAACTGTACCATCTAGATTTAAAATCTGAGGCATCATCATACCCAGCGTTGAATCCTTTTTCATAAAATCTAACATTGAAGAAATAGGATCTCCTTTAAAATAAATATCAGGATTAACAACAAAGTGATAATTCACTTCTTCAGTTATGGCTTTTTGAATGGCTATATTATGTGCCGCTCCAAAACCAGGATTTGATGGATTATGAATATAAATTATTCTTTGATCGAAGTCTTGAAAAACTTTCAAAAGGTCTGATGGCGAATTATCTATTAGATAAAGCCTTATTTCTGTATTTGTATTAAATATGCTTTTTATTACTTTTTCAAGTTCGTTAGAATCTGAATTATATAAAACTATACTGACTGTTGCAATTGTTTTCACGAATAAATTTTAAAAAATTACATTAAGATCGATTTACAAGTAACCATTCATTTCTTTCAAAATCAAACTGTTTAATTACAATAGCGGGTGATCCGACTGCTATGCAATAGTCTGGAATATTTTTTGTTACTACTGACGAAGCTCCAATAACACATCCAACTCCAACAGTTACACCAGCCATAATGCAAACACCTTCTCCGATCCAAACATTATCTTTAATTATTACAGGAGAAGTAGATAATTTTCTAGTTTTCGGAATTGATAATGGGCTGTCTGAATCTTTACCTTTATAATTTCCATGATTTAAATCTGAAATAAATACTTTGCTTGCAATCAAAACATTATCACCTATAATAATTTTTTCTCCTGCAGCTATATGTACATAATCATTAATTTCCACATTAGAACCGAATTGCAAAATTTTCTGATCAACATTTTTCTGGGGATAAGCTTCAAACCTGCATCCAAAACCTGTAGTTAAACCATCTCCCATTTTAATATATCTCTTATTCCTGATATCAAAGGGCATTCTAATTAATCTAGTATTATAAAAAAAAACCTTCGTATAAATCAATGAATATAAAAGTCCTAAAGAACCTAAAATACCGTATCTTTTTAACATATTTTAATCTTTTAAAAGTGCGGTAAATAGTTCTTCCCAACCTTGAACAAAAGGCTCTTCGTAATCTATTTTCGCATTACTATCAAACTTAACTTTATTATTTAAGTGATTAAGAATCAATTCTGACAACTGTCGAGCGTCATCGGGTCTAAAGAAATTAACTTGTTCATAATTTCCAACTGTTTCCTTTGCATAGGGCAAATCTGCAATCAACATGGGTTTCTCAAATTGCTTAAATTCACTTATTGGTAATCCCCAAGTCTCAAGTTTTGATGGAAAAATAAGAGCATCAATTTGAGAATAATAGCTATAAACCTCATCTCTTTTTATTAATCCTACAAAAGAGATATTTTTCACATCCTGATATTTTGTTACAACTGCTTTAGAATATTTATTTTCAGATCCGTCAATTGTGATAATAATTTTAAAATTAGGATTTTCATTAAGAACTAATCTTGCGGCTTCACAAATAACTTCAATATTCTTAAAAGGTCTGGGAAAGGTAGGAAAGAAAAATAGCTTAATGTTGTGATGATTTTTACTATTAGAATTACTAACTATAAATTCATCCGAAATTTTGGGTATTTGTGGAGGAGCAACAATAATTTTATTTTTATCTAAATCAAACATCCCTACAAACCTATTCTTCATCCATAACTGCTGAACTATAACATATTTGTTCTTCTTAATATTAATTTGATATAAATATCTGTAAAACAATCTAAAAAAAAATTGTGTTGGTTGCAAATAAATATCAGAAGCATTTACCGTATTGAATGGAGATGGATTGTGACAATAGACAGCCTGAGGAATATTTCCAACTGAAGGTGTTATATCATGCAATGAAAACCAAAAATCAATTTTGTTTGAAATTGCAAAGTTCTTAAAATAAAAATACTCATAGTATAATCTAAAAAAATATGATTTTCTTGACTTTGGAAATTCAACAAAATCTATGTTTGAATATTCTTTTTCATCAAACAATTCTTTTTTATGAACTAAAACTATGAACTTGCAATTATTTTGATATTTGCAATTATTCACAAAATTTAAACAGTCTTTTAGAACCGATAAAGGACCTCCCTCAAAAAAATTGATGGCTGAAATAACTATTTTTTTTTCCAAACTCATTAATACATTTTTAAAAACACTTAATACATTTCTCTTACAAAATCAACATTATAAAATACACCTTTGTAGGGGTCAAATAAATCTGAATATGCTGAAATTGACTGAAATAGAAAAATTATCGAAATCAATAATAAAATAAAATAAATATATGATTTGTCTAAACGTTTATAAAAAACAAGAAATTGACAAGAAATTAGTAGGCTTTCCATAATATTAAAATAAAGAGAACCTCTGTTTATTAAAATCAATAATGAACTGGCGAAAAGAAAATAAATAACCAACCCAAAAACATAACCATTATATAAAAGCTTATAATAAATTAGTTTTTTATTTAAAAAAGCATAATTATAGGCAAAAATCATTACAAAAACTATTCTTTTTACAAGACCGAAAACACTTAAGCCCAAATTTTCTCCTGAACTTGAGTTGTTTTCAGAATAAAATGTTGCTTTTGATGATGCGACCTCTCCGATTAATCCTCCAAACTTTGAAAATAATAGGAGAGGTAATCCCGTTTTTCCAATAATAAAAGACAAAATTAGAATCGAAAATACGGTAACAGTTTTAAAATTTCTATTTAGAAAATAATAGACGCCAAATATTAATGCTGTAGTATGAAACAAAGATGCAACGGCAATTGTTATGAAGAATTTAAATACCTTTTTTTCAAAAATAAAATCTAAACCCCATAAACAAATAATTATTGCTAATAGTTGTCGATTAGAACCAACCACACCCAACGTAGTTGCGTAAAAAAACATTAGACTTATAAAAAAATAAGGACTATACTTTTTAGCTGTTCTAAAGATACCCCAGTAAAAAATAACAGCATGCAGAAATAGAAAAACACTATAATTATTAAATATCTTTTTTACTATAAAAACAGCTGTCCCATATCCTATTTCGAAACCAACTAAGCTATTTAATAAAACAACACCATAATTATCAGATGTTTCAAAATTATCTAAATAAGGATTCCAGTCTGTTCCTGTTTCCCATCTCAATCCAATCTGAACTACTAAAACAACATATAATAAAAACATCAAATATTTTCTTTGCAAATCCGATAGCTTTAGCATTAAATCTAAAACACCTAAAACAAAAATAAGAAGTAATGTTCCTATGTAAATTCCCATTACAATAGTTTTTTATATAAGGCTAGCATTTGAGACAATACCACTTTATTTGAAAAAAAATCATCATAATGTTTTCTATATTTAATATGCGTCATTTCCTTTGCAAAATTAAGTTTAGAAAGCACACTATCACATGTATTTTCAAAAAGAAAATATTCTGAAATAATTACCTCAGGTATCGCGCAAACATTTGATGCTATAACAGGTTTGTCAAAAAAATAACCTTCAATTATTGGCAGGCCGAATCCTTCTCCATAAGCTGCTGGAATTAAAACTATATCACAGTCATTGTAATAATATAACAAATCTTTATCAGAAACATATCCTAAAAGAGTAATATTTTTTAACTCTAATTTTTCTATTCTTTCTCTATAAAAATCCAATAAAGGGCCTTTTCCCGCTATAAAAAATTCTATTTTTGAATTTTTGAGTTTACCTGCTACTTCAATGATTAAATTAATTAATGCCCTCTCTTCAATACTTCTAACGGTAAAAACTTTAGTAACATCAATATCAAATCGCCTTAAATTGTTATCAGAAAATCCATCTATATTAACTACTTCAAAATGAGATGTATTTGCAATTATTTCATAGTTTTTATCACTTTTATGCAAACTCATTTTTTTTGCATACTCTGATATAAAATGGACGAAGCTACATCGTAAATAAAGTAGCTTCTCCAAAAGCCAGAAAAAAACATTCAATTTATGCTTTGTAGCTGTTGTAAGATAATACAATCCGTCGTGAACTGTAAATAAATCAGTTTGAAAGAAACTCATAATACTCATAAGAGGATTATGAGAATGAATGAAAATCTTACATTTTTTTCTTTTAAGTTTGAGTAGAACTACATTTAGGGCAACAAACCAAAATATATTTTTCTTTATTCCGACACAAATCAAATTTTCATATCGTCTAACAGCTGTCTGAGCATCCCAAAATATATAATAATTTAAATCAGCTGGACTAGCCTGTGATTGAAAATGGATAACATTTTCAACTCCTCGCTTGTGAACTAACATACTATTAAAACCAAGAAAAACCAATCTTTGTTTTCCCATCATTTAAAGTACTTCAAAAATTTCACTAATTCTATTCTCATAAGTATGTTTCAAACTAAAATGATCATATTGAATTTTGGCTAAATCGTGTCTAAGCTCCGGCTTATCTAAATAAAACTTAATTAACTCTATTGCTTCCCCAATTGTTTTAAAAGTAAATTTTTCTACCGGAACTGCTGAATAGTCTTTCAGTACTGGTTTATAATCACATATTTGAAATCCGCCTATTCCACCTATCTCAAAAAATTTCACATTTGCAGATTCTACCTCTGCATAATGAAAATTATTAAAAACAATTTTCGAACCGTACAAAACTTCAGCCTTTCTCGCTCCAGTGATGTATTCATTTCTAAAACGGTTATCAATTTCTGGTTTTGCAAAACGTTTATCCGGTGTACCAAATAAATCTACGTTGATTCCTTCTTTTAATAATTGCCCAACCATATTGGCCCTATAAGGATACATTGTACCAAAAGCAACAACATCGATGTTTATCTTTTGTTCATGTTCGAATCTATTTACATTAGGCATTTTATGTATTCTCGGATTAAAAGCTTCTGGTAAATAAAAAGTATTCAATCTCATTTTATTTTTCATAAAATCGACCATATAAAGATCTTTAGTAAAAAAGGCATCATAAGATGATGCAAAGATCTGCTGATATTCTAATGTTGTTAATTGATCCGGATTAATGTGAATTATTTTTACTTTTGGCAAGGCTTCTTTAATCAGCTTTATGCATATTGGATGAGTAAAACGATAAGTACAGACCACTAATTCTGGCTGAGAGTCTATTATTTTTCTTGCTACTTTTCTAAACAATAACTCATCATATTTCTTAAATAGTTTAGACGCAAAATAATTATATTTATATGGAATTGCAACAATATCCTTTATATCAATATGTGCAACCGTATGACCTAAAAATGTAAATGAGTCATTAAGATGGTATTCAAGACTGTCATAATCTTTACTGCCAAATAGAGCTATTTTCATCCAACTTACTATTAAATTATTTTTTTATAAATCCAATTTCACGCAATTGTTCTGCAAATATTTTCGTTAAATTATCCACCGATAATAAATCTTGTATTTGCTCAAAATCATAATCAACACGTTTTTCTACGCCGTTAGAAATACGATAAATTATATCAGCCATTTCGCTTACAGAGTCAACAAGATATCCTATTGATCCAAACTTATTAAAGATATATTCAAAATAATCATTTCGAAGCGCTATTATAGGTCGTTTTCTAGTTATCGCGTCAAATATTGCACCACTTGCTGTTAGTCGATAGGTATTAACGGGATAGAAATATAAAATATAATCCAATTTATCAATTCGATCTTTTAATTCTTCAACACTAACCATCTCTTTTCCTCCATTCGAAGGTAAATCTATTTCTGCGTCTTGTAAAAGTGAAATATCAAATTCAATCTTCCCTGAAATCGATATGTTGATATCGTCTAGTGCTTTTCGTTTTAGAATTTGTGCTAACTGTAATAAATCGGCCCCACCTTTATATTCATTAAAAACTCCAACCGTTCCAATATATAACTTAGAAGTCTGTACTCTTTCCTTAATCAAAGCATTTCTATCAAAGTTATATGGATGATCTATTGAATGAAAGTGTTTCACTTTATCTTTAGACAAGAATACTGACAAATTCTTTAGAATTACATCTCCCAAAACAAAGAAATGTAGATCAGTACTAATATTGAGATTTTTATTTAAAAAAAACTGCTTGACAAGATTATATTCAAATCTGTAAAATATCCCTTTACCCGACGGACTTGTTTGCAACATTTCCATCGATCCGTGCCGAAACATAATAACTTTTTTTTTTACAATTTTATTAATCATATTTACTGCTCGTACGGAAACAGTTGCATCAAAACAGTATACGATAATTTCATCATTTGGAACTATTATTACTTGCCAAACATCATTCATCAAAGTAAACAAAAAGCGTAATATTATTCGCAACTTTCCTGAACCAGTAATAACAAACAACTTTCTACGTTTAATATTGAGCTTACTATTCCCAATATTTTGTGCACCTCTATATTCGACAACAGATGCTATATTGCTCAATATTTCTATCAATTGTGAATTGAAATGTAAATGCCAATTACCGAAACACGTACTATCAACCATTCGTATTTTGACCATATATATCTGCTGCTTACTTGAAATTCCCGTTAAACAATAATCGAACTTTTCCCATCCACTCTTTTCTTTTTGAACGATTTCTTGCATTCCAAATAACTTCACTAAAGTATGTTATATACCAGATAAAATCTGCTAATTTATGATATAATACTGAATGTGTAATTCTATAATAATTCTTGCGTCCCTCTACATAAAACTTACTACGAGCTTTAGCCAAAGAAAAACTGCCGCCAGCCAAATGAATAATCTTTGCTTTTGGAAGAAATACAGAAACCTTCCCATTACGATAATATCTATAAGATAACTCAGTTTCTTCAAAGTACAAGAAGAAACTTGGATCGAAAAAACCATGTTGTTGTATATCGCTTCTCCTTAGCATCATATCAGCGCCAGTAATATAAGCGACAGGCACAAATCCATCCGATTCAATAAATTTTAGTCTTTTATTTTCAATTCTGTGAGTAATATTGCCACGAAATAATATGTCAAGTTCCATCAATAAAGAAGGAAATAAAACGGAAAATGAATGACTACATGTCAACCCATCTTCTTCAAATAATTGTCCACCAACAATAGCAATATCCGGTTTTTCAGTTAAAAAACTCCACAAAATCTCAATCGCATTATTTATTAAAATGGTATCTGAATTTAACAAGAAGATATAATCGCCAGATGAATACTCAAAACCTAAATTATTAGCTCTACCAAATCCTAAATTTTCCTTACTTTCAATTAATTGAACCTGTGGATACTTAAGTTTAATTTGCTCTACAGAGTTATCAGAAGAGGCATTATCAACTACAATTACTTCAAATAAAACGCCTGTGGTTTTCTCGTAAACCGATCGCAAACATTGAAGTGTTAAGTCACATGTGTTATAATTTACAATAATAATAGAAACGTCCATAATTAACCTATAATATATTTTCTAAATGAAATTTTTGAAAGTAAAAGCGTCAAAATATATGCCCCAAAAAAAGTGATAATCATTACACTCGCTTGCATTAAAGGACTAGTATTTATTGTATATAATCGATCTGTAAATAATCTATTAATCAGCATATGAGATAAATAAATACCAAAAGTCAAAGGAGAAAGGTGGTTAACAATTTTATAAAACCAGCCGTTTAAATTAATTTTCATCTCTTTAATTGCAATAAAAAAACAAGCGGACATAAGAATAACAGGAAATGAAAGAAATGTCGTGATAGCAATATACAGCTCTTTAAATTCATTATAAATTGAGTACTTCATAATTTGCATAATAATAATCATAGACAAAAAATAAATGACTGCAAGTGTGGTATAAAATTTTATTTTATACCACCTTAAATTTTTTGTCTCCAAAAAATAACGGTTTATATAAAATCCTAAAAACAGATAACCTAAATATCCTGAGAAATACTGCAGCATATCAAATGCAGAAGATGGACCAATGCCAAGAATTTCAGGCATATAAATTTTTAAGGAATTAATCAAACAAGCAATCAGCCAAATAGATAAATAGATGTGCAGCATCTTTCTATCGTCAAAGACTTTCGGATTAATAAAAGGCACAATTAAATAAAGTCCTATCAGAACATACAGATACCATAATATACCACCTATTTCTTTTGGAAAAGTTACAACCACTAAAAAGATATTGGAAATCATTTGATCAAATTTTTCTACTCCCAGTTGATAGGGTAAAATTGAGTAAATAACTCCCCAAACTAAGAGTGGAAATATAATTCTAAAAATCCTTTTTCTATAAAAATCTGAAATATTCTCATTTTTGACAGGAAAAAGCAATACACCGGTTACCATTAAAAAGATTGGGACACAAGGCCGAGTGAAAATAAGTACTAAAGTAAAAAAATATGAATCAATTCCGTAAACACTAATTTTAGGTAATGAGTGCAAACTAACAACCATTAAACACGCTAATACACGCGCTACATTTAGGTAAGGTATTTCTTGTTTCATATATTATTACTTAAAAAATAAAATTTAAGATTATCGACAACTTACAATTTTGACAACTAATTCACACTTCAAAAAAGATGAAGCTAAATATTTACAATCCTCTATTAAGCCACTTAACAACATCAAAATCTCTTCGATAGGCCCACGGATTAGAATAAACATCACCAATAAATAGTTTCCCTTTATACTTTCTTAAAAAAACAGCCGATTTAATATTGATAAGTTTTTTCGCAGTAAACATGACCTTATTTTTTTCTGACAAAGGCAGTCGCTCAAAACGGTCAATTAATTCAGGTGTACATAAATTGTTATCGTGAAACTTAAAAAACAGATTATTAAAATTTATTCGGGACTTACGTCTATTCCAGTTATTACATGCTTCTTCATTACTACTATAATGCAAAAAATGAATTTCAACTTCTTTCAACTTTGCAATCGGATAATGAAGATTATTTTGAACACGGTAATCATTAGCCTCTTTATACTTCGACATATTTACAAAAACCAAATCCAATCCAATCAATTGATTGAAATTCTCCAAAAAATCAATATAACAAGGGGCGTAAAAAAACAAACCAACTGTAGGGGTTGTATATTTTCTACGCAGATCTTCATAAACTCCTCCACCCCAACAATCATTTGAAATGATAGTGAAATCATGATTCTTAAGACGCAGACGTGCAACTGCACAATATACTTTGTTAATTTTTTTTGCGATTGATGCCTTGTTCAAAATCATAGGATAACTTTTATAATTTAATCTTCCTTTTGTTTAAATTATGGTTTTAATTTAAATGGTCTAACGACCTCTTTGTTAATAAAATGGTAAATAACTACCATCAAATTCGTACCTTAAGTCATGATTTCGCTTACCTATAATTTTAGCTGGTATTCCGGCCACGATAGCAAAAGATGGCACATCTTTCGTAACTACACTGCCAGCAGCTACTACTGCCCCTTCTCCAATATGAACACTATGTAGAATAATAACGTTAGGTCCAATCCATGCTCTGTCATCAATTTGTACACGGAACGATCTATCAGAATTTCCGCCAAAATAAGGATCACGATGATCATGGTGCTCTGTATAGATGCATACTCTAGAGGAAAAATTCACATTTTTGCCAATAATAATACTATTTCGAGCATCTAACAAAGCATTGTCTCCAATAATACTTCCTTCACCAATCGTCAAATTATAACCAGCTCTTATCTCGGCCCCCCAGTATATAACAGCCTTTGGAGCTAAATTTATTAACCATATAGTTCGATACATAAAATCTCGAATATGATGCGAAGGTATACGCCCGCATTCGAAATCGCAGTAACGATTAAATCCATACAATAAATTAAGCACGAAAGACTTGAATGTCCTACTAGTTTTTTTATTGGCCGAACTGGTTATATCTTCCTTTTGCTTTGACTGTTCATTCACTATATACCTCTTTGCTTTTTGATTAAAAAATCTCAAGAGAACGAATGATAGCATAAGACCGATAGTTCTTCTGAATAAAATTATTACGAGAAGTATTATAGCCAAATATAAATTACTTATATTAATCATAATTTTAATTTTTTAGATTGAGTTTCCCAAGATAATTCATTCATATCATATCCTTTGTAAACGTCAATATCTCGTTTTCCTGTTATAATGTCATTCAAAACATCAGCTAGTCCAGCAACATCGTTAATAGCCAAACTTACGCCATATTTTTCTTCTTCAATCAAATCTTTACAAGCACCAACTTCTGTTGAAACAATATAGTTCCTAAAACGTTTGGCCTCATTAAGTACCAATGCATAACTTTCCCAATCTGATGTCAATACAAAAACTTTTGCTCGATTATAGTATTCCCATAGTTCCGTTTTATCAAAAATAGCACCAACAAACTTAACAGATTCAAGTTTATCCGGATTCTCTTTATAGAATGCCTGTATAATTTGTTCTATTCTTGGGTCTATTGTACCAATAAGACAAACTTTCCAGTCATTAAGCTTTACTTTATTCAAAGCCCACAAAAGCATTTCTGTATTTTTTTGGGTTGTTCCCAACCTACCAACAGTAATTATCAAATTTTCTTTTTCCTCAAATGACCGTTCCTGAATATTTAATGATTGTAATAATAGTTCATCAAAGCCATTTGGAACTAACTGAAGTTTATTCCCAAATTGTAACTGAGCAAAAGCGGACTCTTTTAAGCGCTGAAATGCCATTGAAGTTTCGCAGGAAAAACAATCAGATTTTCTTATAAAAAACGCTTCAATCCAGCCATGAATCCTTCTTTTTAAAGTGTTTTTTTGATTTCCATACATTTCTTCTAATGCATCAGCATTAATGTCTAATTTAACATATACCTTACCTTTTCTATTTACTAATTTATAAAAAATAGTCATAAATTCTGTATGAGTAGAAAGATGAAAACGCATTAGTAAATTGATTGACTTTACATGTCTTAGCAAATAAATATAGAAATTTAAATGCTTCCAAAATGGGAGGAATGGAAGATCCTTTCTGTAATTCAAGGGTATAAGTCTTACTCCTTTCAAAGATTTGGGAATATTGTCATTGGTTTTTGTACGTGGATATACAATTGTTACATCATATCCCAATTGTTTGCCCAAGTGATAGGGAATTAGGAACACGTCTTTACCTAAATGCTCCTCCCCAAATTCGAAATGATTAAATATTAATGTGAGATTTCCTTTATTTATCATTTTACAATTTTAGATAATATTTTTTTTCCGTACAATATAATATTTACATCTAGGAATTTTGAAAAGATTATAAACATTACTATTAGCACAACTCCATTCATAAAAAGCTGAATAATAACTATGTCTGAAACTGGTCGCAAATTAATAAGGTATAGTCCTAAAGAAATTATAAACAGAATTATAATATACTTAACTATACGTAAGTATAACTTCCATTTATCATCAACAACAACAAAATAACTCAAAATACAAGCTGTCAATAAGTGACCAATACCTACAGAGATCGGAAAAACATATATACCCCACTGATGCACAAAAATTATATTAAAGAAAAGCACTACTAGTTGAGCCAAAATTCCCCAAAACGCATATATTTTTCCTTTATTGGATGCCAATAAAATCAATCCGAACATTACATATAGAATTACTCCAACAAATGCTAACCCATAAAAACGAATTAAATTAATAATGGTAGAAAGTGCGTTCGAAGAGACCTTACCGTGCGCAAAGAAAAAATTACTCAATGGTGAGGCAGACCCAATCAATATCGGTACAGTCAGGCACATAATAACAAAACATGTGCTAAAGTTCTCTTTAACAATTTTTGCAAATTGATTTACATCTTTTTGTGCAAAGCTTTTAGCCAGCATAGGTACCATTACAGTAGTTAAAACACTAGAAATAACCCCTTGAAGCACCATAGAAAATTGACGAGCGTAGTCTAATGAAGAAACGCTTCCATCACCAAGGGAATTGGCAATTAACTTCTCTGCTAGTTGATTAATTTGTCCCGCAAAATAGGGTAAAAAAAATGGTAGTGCGAAAAGAATAAAAACTTTAACATCTTCCCAATGTATAATCCAAAAAGGACGAAGTTTAAAAGATTGCTTTTTCAAATAAAATATAACTGCAATGAACAATAACAAGATAGCGACATATTGCGATATAACTAAAGAATAAATTCCAATAATCGGCGCCAAAAAGAAGATAAATAATATATTACATACAGATGATATACTCCCCGCAAATTCAGGAAGATAATAAATATCATAAGCATTCAACACACTAATACCAATAGACGTTAGCTGATTTATTAATAATGTCGGTAACATAATCAACATCAAAGTTACAATAATATCTAACTTTTCTGGAGAACCAGTCGAATCTAAAGTATGAGCAATAGGTTGCTTAAGTACAAGAACAATTAGACTGACAGTTAGCGTAATTAATACAATAAATCCAACTAAGGATACAGTTCTTGATAAAGCAGCTTCCTCTCCTTCTTTCTCTTTCAAAAAAACAAATTTAGTACGAAAAGTTTCGTCAATAGGACCCCACAATGCGAGTCCAACTGTTGAAAAAAAAGTTGTAGTCAAAATCCATGCATCACGCTCTATGCTTACTCCAAAGTATTTTGCTGTTAAAGGTAATGTCATTATTGATAAAGACATTCTTAAAAAACGTAATATGAAAAGGTAGAATGTTGTTTTTTTTAAATTGGGTTCAGGCATATAATGTCGTGAAAAGGTATATGTGTATTATTTTGAAAGGAGTTTCCTGATATTATGTATTATTTATTTCTGAATAATTAAGCCTTATATTGTAGAGATAAAACTTCTAATATTTTTACTATTTATGAATAAAATGAATATCCAAGTTTGATTTTAAAACCTAATTCTCTTTCCATTAATATTTAACTAACAACTAAACAAATCATAATAAATGATTACGGAATTCTGTTTTTTTCGAAATATATAAAAAACAACTTTAAAGTTTAATATCAGGATTTTTTGAGTTTAATTTATATTGTGAAAAATTTTACTGTTGATAGAATTCTATCAGTATTTAAAATGAGCTTTAGATGTCTTTTATTCCTTTTCTTATAATTAAACTTAAAACCATGGCAAATCCAACAAAAATTCCTCCCAATAGAATCCCTTTTGCTTTTCCAAAGCGTTCTTTAGGTAATGGCAGAATAGGTCTATCAATAACTTGAATTAAAGGTGTTTCTTTACGTAAAGTCACTTTTGCTAATTCAGCCTGTTTTACTAATTCTGTAAGTATTGCAGTATTAGCCTGAACATCTACCTGTCGTCTAGCCGAAGGTGTACGTCTAACATTAAGAGCTGGATTTAAATTAAACGTGTTATCATTCGCTACTGCCACGCCTGTAATCGCGGCATTAAGTTCTCCCCGAATAGAATCAACTTGACGATCTAAAATTGCCATATTCATTCTGGCTTTTTTACTTTTTGTTTGAACATAAAACGTCCCTACCTGTTTGGCCAAAGCTTCACAAAAAAATTTTGAAAAAAGTTCATTGGAAGAAGTAACATCAATACTAATTATGCTAACTTTTTTATCTTTTTGTGCAACAACCAAAGAACCTGTCGATAAATTCTGATATATTGTTCCCAATATACTATCTTGAACTCTGGTAAAATTTTTACGATTACTATCTGGTAAAAATTGTATATTTTTCAATTTTGCTATCTTACTCCAATTTTTCCTCCATTCGTTATTTTGTATGTACATTTCAGCTAAAGAAACTTTTTTTCCACTAATTATAACAGGAGTTAATAAAGTTTGCTCAACCATTATACGTGACTTAAACAATTCAGTCAAATTGGATCCAGTAAAAATTCCACCTCCACTGCTACCAATATCAAAACCAAAAGAACTCGCTAATCCTAAAGCTCCACCTAATCCACCTCCTGCTTTTTCATCTTCGAGAGCAAAAGACAAAGTGGCAGTATAGATCGGCTTTTTTATAAATGCATATGTAAGACCTAAAACTCCTCCTATGATTCCAGCTATTAAAATAATTTTCCACTGAAACAACAAATAATAATACCACTCCTTTCCTTTTTCAAGTAATTCCTTCAAAGAAATCCCATTATCTTCAACAGATCTATTCTCCATAAAACTTTTATTTAAAAGCGGTAACAATTAATAACGCCAAACTTGTAAGTACACTTCCAATACTCACCCATTCTCCCGTACTCATTTTTTTAGTTTCAGGTTTTTCTGGAACTACAATTTGTGAATCTGGTTCAACATTTGGATAAGATCTGAAGAATAAAAATGATTTTGTCACATCTGCCTTCCCATTTGGATAAATAATATAAGCTTTTTTCTTCCAGCCTTTGCTATCAACACCTCCTACAGCATCTATATAATATCTAAATCCTTTTCCACTTCTATATGGTATTTCTGAAGTAAGCAAGACATTACCTGTAACTTTCACTCCTTCGTTATAAACTGCAACTTCTATTTCATCACCTGGAAAAAGAGTAACATTAGAATAGTGATTTTTATCTTTAACAATTTTTTCCCAGTTAACAGGAATCGTTGCATACTTCAAATCTTCTTTCAGCTTTTTAGTCAATTTTTCTTTTAGCGTATCATTTTTAGATAAATTCAAATCAATACTTTCTAATTGATCGATTTGCTCTTGCTTAATTGGTCTCTTAATTTTCATACCATCTAAATTAGCAATCGATGTTAAACCTCCCGCCCTCATTACAACGTTATAAACTGTTTCTTTTTTATTAGCTAAAACATATTTACCAGGATAACTAACAGCACCGCTAACAATAACCATTTGAGGCTTTTCATACACTGCCATTCTTCGAATATTAATAACATCAAAAGGTTTTAAAACAAAATTTTTGATTTGTTCATTGTTGTCAGCAGTAATTTCAAGTTCAATTAATTCAATACGTTTAGGATCGGCATCGTCTATTACATCTGATTTTACCATTCTTGCAATTTCAACTCTTTTTGACGCAGAACCTGTAAGTCCTCCAACTTGAACAACTAAATCGTTTAAAGTTAAATTTTCAAAATATTCATATTCTCCTGGGTTTTTTACTTCACCGTCAATTGTTACTTTATATTCTTCTCTAAAATCCAAGATAGAAT
>Ga0247812_10000633_pt1 | contig 21043 bp, 8 predicted proteins | sample UWRJL149409B1_FD_178011 | JGI IMG/M metagenome (GOLD analysis project Ga0247812, IMG submission 178011) | Plant litter microbial communities from Arlington Agricultural Research Station in Wisconsin, United States - UWRJ-L149-409B-1 | ecosystem: Environmental > Terrestrial > Plant litter >...
AATCTGGTATTAGTTGCTTCACAAAATTTAGGTTTAATCGCTTTTGATAACGGTTCTTTCACAGGCAAACCTGTTCCACTTAAAATAGGAAATAAGAGCATTACAAATTACGATGCAATTGCTATTCAAAAGGATAAAAAAAATCTTCATCGCTGGGTATATGTCCGCAATGTTGGAATTTGTGATTATCATAAGGATTCTAAAAGCTTAAAACTTATTTTTCCCCTTTCTCTTGAAGTTAAAAAAATGAAATTGGCTTCAGACGGAAATCTTTGGTTAGGTACTGATGAAGGGCTTTTTCTTTTCAACTTAAAAACAGGTTCTATTTCTGAAAATTATTTCTCTAACAGATGCAGCATCACAGATATTCTTATTGATAACAAAAAAGAAATGTGGGTTACAACTGATGGTTGTGGAATTTATAAGATCATCGGGACAAATAAAAAAGCGATTCCTTATAATGCAATCAACGACAATCAGCTGGTAAAAAGCAATTCTGTATGGAGCCTGTACAAAGATAAATCGGGAAACAAATGGTTTGGTTCATTACGTGGCGGAATAAGCATGCTCAGTAGTACACCAAAATATTTTAAAAGTGTAAGTGACAAGGCTAAAGACCCTGCCGAAAACTTTATTTTATCTTTTTGTGAAGATGATAAAAGTAATGTTTGGGTTGGTACAGATGGTGCGGGCTTAAAATATTGGGACCGAAAAAGCGATACTTATATTAATTACAGCAACAAAATTTCGAGTAATTTTATTACCGGAATTGTGCGTGATGATAACAACGATATCTGGCTTTCTACCTGGGCTGGAGGTGTTAACAGAATCAATAAAAAAAACAATACGGTATCGCTTTTTTCATGTTATAATCCTTTCACAAAACAGATTGAAAAAAATATTTGGTTTGTTTATAAGGATTCAAAATCGAATATTTGGGCAAGCGCTACTAATGAAGGCTCTTTATATGTTTTTGACCGTTCCTCAGGCAATTTTAAAATCTTTGACAAGAATTTAAAAAATTTACAATGTCTCACTGAAACGAGTGATGGTAAACTATGGGGAGGAAATTATACAACATTATTTTCAATAGATAAAAAAAGCAGGAAAGTCAATAAAACAATTATTGGAAATCCTATACGTTGTATTCATGAGGATAAGGATAAAAATCTTTGGCTGGGAACGCAGGAAGGTGGATTGTTGTTATTTGACAGAAAAAAAAATACTTTTAAAAGGCTGTCTACAGATGACGGACTTCCGTCAAATACTATATTAAGATTGCTGGAAGACAAAGAAGGAAATCTCTGGATGAGCACCTATAACGGCATTTGCCGATTTGATAAAAAGAGAAAAACGTTCCGTAATTTTTCTGTAAATGATGGACTTCAGAGCAATCAGTTTAGTTTTAATGCCGGAGTTAAACTATCAACAGGAGAGTTTTTATTTGGCGGAATAAATGGCTTTACTATCTTTTTTCCCCAAGCAATCAAAGGATCCAACCAGAAGAACAATTTATTGCTAACCAATTTTTATGTAAATAACCAGCCAATTGAAGACAGCAAGGCTGAAGTAGTATTACCGTCAAATTCAGGAAAAATAAAAGAAGTAAAACTGGCTTACGATCAAACATCATTATCTCTGGAATTTGTAGCTATAGATTATGATAATGCTGATAAGATAAATTATGCTTATTTCCTGGAAGGCTGGGACGAGCAATGGAATTATGTAGGACATACCCGGAAAGCAAATTATTCAAGATTGCCTGAGGGAAAATATTTTTTTAAGGTAAAAACAACCAATTTTAAAGGTGGGTGGAATAAGGAAGCAAGTTTGGTTGCTATTGAAGTTTTACCTCCCTGGTACAGAACATGGTGGGCGTATTCCTTATATTTATTAGGTTTACTTGCAATTCTTTTAGCTTATATGGAATACCATAAAAATAAGGAAAAATTAAAATATAAGGTCAAAATTGCTGAACTGGAAAGCAAAAAGGAAAAAGAAATTGCCGAAAAACAATCATCGATGTTCACCTATATCTCGCATGAATTTCGTACCCCACTTTCCTTAATTATAAATCCGCTGAAAAAAGCAGTTCAGAAAGAAAGTGTTCAAAACGGATCTTCAGGAAGCGATTTGGCGATTGCACACCGAAATGCCAGAAGACTTTTAAGTCTGGTTGATCAGCTTTTGCTTTTTAGAAAAGCCGAAAATGATGCTGATTCACTTCGATTGTCTCCGATAAATGTAAATAATCTGTGTAATGAAGTGTATCAGTGTTTTGTAAATCAGGCAAAAGAAAAAAATATTCAGTATGATTTTACTATTCCCGATCACGATATTGTGATTATCGGCGATTATGAAAAAATTGAAATTTCGCTGTTTAACCTGATGTCAAATGCCTTTAAATATACACATGCTGATGGTGAAATTAATCTTAGACTGACTGAGACTGATACAGAAGTAATGCTTGAAATCTCCGATAACGGAGATGGAATTGAAAAAAAAGACATTGAAGTGATCTTCGAAAAATTCAGACAGATCAATTCCAAAGTTTCGGTTGGAACCGGTTTTGGAATCGGATTATATATTGTCAAATATTTTACGGATAAACACAAAGGAACCGTAAGCTGTAACAGTGAACCGGGTAAAGGAAGTACGTTTAAATTGACTTTTCTGAAAGGCGACAGCCATTTTGAAAATGCAGAAATTACGAACGATGTTCAGAAAAGAAGCCAGCTGTTTGATGAATTAATTGTTGATGAAACTGAAGAAAGCAATTCACCCGAAAATACAATAATTTCTGAAAGTGATTTGCAAAAAGTGATGCTTACCGAGAAAAGAACGGTTTTAATTGTAGACGACAATGCTGAAATTAGAGGATATTTAATCAAGTTGTTTTCTGAAAAACATATAGTATATAGTGCTGAAAATGGAGAAGAAGGTTTAAAACTGACCAAAAAGCACATGCCCGATTTAGTCATCAGCGATATCACGATGGAGGAAATGGATGGTCTTGAGTTATGCCGAAAAATCAAGGAAAGCAATGACTTGTCTCATATTCCGGTAATATTATTAACGGCTTCAAAAAATCCTGAAACACATCTGCAGGGAATAAATGAAGGTGCAGATGATTATATTACAAAACCGTTTGATGACGATATTTTGGTGGCGCGTGTAGAATCTTTATTAAAGAACCGAAGCAATCTGCGAATGTATTTCTTAAATAGTATCACACTTAAAGAAAACACACAAAAAGTACCGACAGAATATCAGGAAATGTTGAAAAGATGTATTGATATTGTAGAAGCCAATATTTACAAAAGAGATTTTACAATCAAAAATTTCGCACTCGAAATGGGAATGAGCCATAGAACGCTTTATACCAAAATTAAAATTATCTCGGGTCAGACTTTGAATGCATTTATCAGATCAGTCCGAATTCGAAGAGCAGCCATGCTAATGCTTACAGAAGAAATGAATATTGCTCAGGCAAGTGCAGAAGTTGGTTTTGAAGATCCAAAATACTTCAGGCAGCAGTTTGTAAAACTCTTTGGCATGACACCTTCGGAATACATTAAAAAATATAAAAACTCTTTTAATGCCGATTTGAATATTATAAAATAATTGTCGTGATCAATTAAGTTAATTAAAACGTCAGTTCGAGTGTTTTTGTGAAGAGAAACGAAACAAAAATGTATCGAGAACAGTTATAATGATAATTTTAAAAGCACTTTTTCACATCCTTACAATCACTTATTTATTTAAAATTGATGTCATTACGAAATAATGATATATCAAAGTATGAAATTATGTTTTATATAAAAAAAAGACTCTATTTTTTCATACTCCTTAATTTTTAGTCTAAAATAAACTGTAATTTCCATTTTGACCTCCTTTTTTTTCCATTTTACCCCTCATCAAAAGGCTGAAATAAATATTTCTTTGCTAAATGATAGTTACATTAAGTTGTGTTACTGTGTATGCTATAGTGTTGTTTTATGATAAGTTTTTTTATCTGTTTTAAGAATTGATCCTTCTTTAAATAAGGGTATTAAGAGTTGGTTTACGTATTACTTATCTAACACCGCGGTTGAGAAAATTGCGGGGTTTAATTAAAATAAATGCTGCCGGGAATGTAATAAAAAATAAAAAATAGTAATAATTAACCAAACTCAATATATGAAAACAAACCGTTAATCATTTTGCAGTTCTGTTTTGTCTCAAAAGAGGAAGAGATGAACATAAAAATTATCTGCAACTTTTAAAATTCAAAAAATAAACTAACCTAACCTTAAAACCAAAGAAATGAAAAAAAATGTATTTTTAATTTTTCTTGCCCTTTTTGCTGTCCTTTTGAACGGATGCCAAAATAACGAGTCAGATTTTCCGAGTTCTGACAATCCTACGGTAGTTGTTGCCACGAAAGAAATTTATGGTGCACCAACCCGAAAATTTGAAATTAAAGCCGCTTTGGCTGATGACCTGGGATTAAAAAGTATACATATTCAAATTCCTGAATTATCCCTAGACAAAATGATCACGTTTGCAACTGATCCTTTATTGAAAACATACGATTTAAGTTATTTTTTTGAAGTTCCTGCGGGCAGAGGAACCTCTGAAGCTTTCAAAATTAAATTAACTATAACAGACGTTTCAGGAAATTCAATTGATGAAGAGATCAACCTTCGACTGGACGGAGAATTTGCTGCTCCGGCAATAAGCATGATTACTCCAAAAGAAGGAGCTGTTATTTTGTTGTCGACTAGTAATTTGATGCCTGTGAATTTTGTCGTAAATGATGATTCCGGTATCGATAATATTCAAATTAAATGTGAAGCTCTTGGCATAGATGAAACGATTCAATTATCAGGATCACCACAATCCTATACTTTTAACAAAAACTATACATTACCTGTTACGGCTAATAATTATGTTTTAACGATTACAGCAAAAGATAAATTTGCAATTCCAAATACAGGTAGCTTAAATATCAATATTGTGGCTACCAATGAGTATCCGGCAATATATTTGGTTGATCAGCCAAAAGGAACTAATCTTACTACCGATGCTGTTGGTGTTCCGATGTATTTCCATAATAAAACCGGACAGGATTTTGAATTTAAATATTATGCCGATAAGGACAATAAAGAAATTTATTTCTTAGGACAGGAATCTGGTTTTGGACCACACTGTTTTGGGTTAGATGCTTCCGGAAATTTAATAGATGATGAAGCAGCTTCAACACCAATTATCTTACCTGTAAAGGGATATTATGTTATAAAAATAAATCCAAACACATTAAAATACACTGCAGTTAAGTACACACCATCAAGTAAAGTCTGGGCAGATGTTGCCAACGGGTTATGGCATGATGTTGAGGCGCAAAGAAAACCTTTCGTAAGTGTGTGCGGTGGAGGAATTCAGGGAGCAACTTGGGATACCTGGGATGCATGGGTTCAGACAGGACTGCATTTGGCAAATAATCCAAATAACCCTTATCAATTAATGGGTGAATACACCTTGACGGGAACCATGGAAGCGACTTTTACAGGTCAATGGTGGAATCCGTCGTGGAGATTAATCAAAAACGGTATCGCTACGATGTCACCGGGAGAAAATGGTAATGCTAAGTATCCGGCTGCTCCGGGAGTTTATAAAGTAGTTCTGGATACCGAGTTAGAAAGAGCTTTTATAACAAAAAAATAGTTTGTTATAGCCTTGTTATAACATTAATAAAATAAAATAGCTAAATATGAAATTTAAATATATATGGTTTTTTATTGCCGTTTTGTGCAGTGCTGCATCATTTGGGCAAACAACAATAAAAGGAACTGTTAAGGATAAAGGCAATGTGCCGATTCCGGGAGTTAACATAATTGTCAAAGGGACTTCTACTTCTGCGGCATCTGATTTTGATGGAAAGTTTTCAATTTCTGTTCCTAATAAAAATGCTCAGATCGAATTTTCTTTCATCGGTTTCACAACTAAATTAGTTGATGCCGCAGATAAAACAACTATCGATGTAATCATGGAAGAATCAAGTCAGGTTTTGGATGAGATTGTAGTTGTAGGTTATGCTTCTGTTAAAAAAAGTGATGTAACCAGTTCTATTTCTTCGGTAAAAGGAAAAGAACTTCAAACTATGACAGTTGGTAACGTTACAGAATCTTTGCAGGGAAAAGTTGCCGGGGTTCAGGTTACAGGACAAGGTGGTCCTGGCGCACAGCCAAGGGTTTTGATTCGTGGTATTTCTACAATAAATCTTAGTACAGATCCGCTTTATGTTGTGGATGGTATTCCAATGGGGACTAGTATTAACTTTTTAAGCAATAACGAAATTGAATCGATGGAAGTATTAAAAGATGCTTCTGCAAGTGCTATTTACGGTTCACGAGCTTCTAACGGTGTTATTTTGATTACGACTAAAAAAGGTAAAGTTGGAAAAACAAAATTTACTTTTGATTTAAGCTCCGGGATGCAAATCATGAATAATCCATATGATATGGCTAATGCTGAGGGTTATGCAACGATTATGAATACCTCTTATAATAATTCGGGTTATGCAGATTATTTAACAAATCCATCTCAATACAGAGGAAAAACTACCGATTGGTGGGGTGCCGGAATTAAAAAAGCGTCTCCTGTAAACAATGCTTCTTTGGGAGTTAGCGGAGGTTCTGATAAACATACTTACGCCATTAGTCTGAACTATTATGATTCGGAATCTATGTATGAAGTAGGAGGTTGGGAAAGAATTACAATGAGGATTGCCAATGATTTTAAATTTTCAGATAAATTCTCCGCAGGAATTACTTTAAATCCACGTTATGAAAGCTGGGGAGGTCCTGGAAACTGGGCTGATTTTGTTAAAATTGATCCTATCACGCCAATTTACAAGCCGGCAAATCAATTAACAGGTTTAGAAAATGAATACAGTATTTACGCACGTTCTCCTTCGTATGTTTGGAATCCGGTTGCTGCAGTAAAAAGATACGATGATTATACAGATCAGTATAACTTAAATACAAATGGTTATTTGCAATACGCACCAATTAAAGGTTTGGTAATTCGTACGCAAGGATCTATTGAGGTTGGAAATAAAGTACAAAGTATCTTTAAACCCGATTTTATTATAGATGCAGCTCACGAAAAAGCTGAAATTAATAGCGTTGAGAGAAGAGCTACCACAAATAATGACTGGACATGGCAGACTACTGCAACTTATTCCAGAACATTTGCAGAGAAACATAATGCTTCTTTGATGATTGGTAGTACTATGGAAGAATATAATGGTAATGATGTTTGGGGTTATGGTGAAGGTGTGCCAAACAACTCAAATTCTATGAGAGAAGTAAATGCGGCTACTAAAAACCGTGATAGCGAAGGTAACAGCTGGTCAAGTTCTGTGATGTCTTATCTTTCCCGTTTTTCATACAACTACGACAGTAAATATTATTTTACAGGTACTTTCAGACGTGACGGTTCCTCTAAGTTTATGGAAAATAACAAATGGGCAAATTTCCCTTCTGCTTCTGTGTCCTGGAGAATTTTGAACGAAGGATTTATGGAATCTGCAAAAGAGGTATTAAGCGATCTTAGATTTAGAGCAGGTTGGGGTAAAGTAGGGAATCAGGGATTGCCAGATGCAGTATATCAGTCAAAAATCAAGCAAGGTTTTTATATTATAGGAGATAATATTGTAGATACAACCTATCCGGATACTATGGCTAACAAAGATATCAAATGGGAAACGGTTGAAGATATCAGTTTTGGACTTGATTTCGGGTTATGGAAAAACAAACTTTCAGGTTCATTAGAATACTATCAAAAGAAAACCAATGATATGATATTCAAAAAACAGTTTCCGACATACAGCGGTTTTCCTGGATATGCAACAATTTGGACAAATGTAGGGGCAATGCAATCCAGCGGTATCGATTTATTGATTTCTTATAAAGATAAAAAAGGAGATTTCTCTTATGGTGCTGATGTAACTTTTACGACTGTAAATGTGGATATGCTGTCTTTATCATCAGAAGGAGAAAAACTTTATGGAGCAGGAAACAGAACTTTGACAGTTAAAGGTGATGTGCCGGGATATTTTTACGGATATGTAGCAGATGGTTTATTTCAAAACCAAACACAACTGAATTCTCATACAGATGAACACGGAACTAAATTACAGCCGTATGCGAAAGAGGGGGATATTCGTTTTAAAGACATAAATGGAGACGGAAAATTAGACGATAAAGACAGAACAAAAATTGGTTCTCCATGGGCTGATTATAATATTGGTTTAAATTTAAACTTCGCCTACAAACAATTTGATCTGGTAGCTAATTTCTATTCAAGTATTGGAAACGATATCGTGAACGACAATATTAAAGATTTATACAATGGTACAAGCTTAACAAACAAAGTAAGCGGATTAGATCAGATGGCATGGCACGGAGAAGGGACTTCAAATTATGTTCCTCGCTTGTCTAAAGATGACAATAACGAAAACTTCTCTAAATTCTCTTCTTTTTATGTGGAAGATGGTTCGTATGTACGTATGAAAAACTTACAGGTAGGATTTTCATTCTACAATAAATTCGGATTAGACAAATTGAGATTGTCATTATCAGGTCAGAATTTATGGACCTGGACAAAATATTCAGGAGTTGATCCTGAAGTTGCAGGAGGTGATCCTAAACTGGATGACAGAGTTAAAGGATCAGGTTTTGGAGGATGGAATTATCCGGTTCAGCCAACAATTTTGATGGGTCTTAATGTAGCATTTTAATAATAAAAGACATGAAAAAAATAATTTTATCAATAATTGCTTTTTCTGTATTTGCAGTTTCCTGTGAGGATTTTATAGAAAAAGAAGAAAGAGGAACTCAAACATTAGAAAACTACTTTCAAACAGCACAGGAATGCGAAAATTATACCAATGAGCTAACGCAGAGATTATTACTTGCTAAAGACTGGTTTACTTTGGTAGCGCCTAGAGTTACAAACGAAATGGCTACTGATGATGCCTGGATGGGGAATACTGGTCAGGACAATTCGGCTCACAGGCCTTGTTCACAATATCTTATCACGCCTGATAATATGGGCGATATGAATAGTATTTATACAGCACATTATTATACTATTCAATCGGCAAATATAGGTTTGGAGAAAATGGCAGTTTCGCCAATTACTGATTCTCAAAAAAATCAATATATGGGAGAATCATTGTTCGTTCGGGCTTATTGCTATTATGAGTTGGTAAATCTTTTTGGAGATGTTCCATTATATACACAATCTTTAGGAACAGCTGATTTGAAATTACAAAGAAGTCCTGCTACAGAAGTGTATGCACAGATTGAGGCTGATCTTAAGGAATCTGCTGAGAAACTGGAAACCATTCCGGTAAACAGAAACGGCAGAATAAACAAATGGGCTGCTTATGCTTTATTGGCTCGTGTTTCTTTATTTCAGGAAAAATGGGCAGAGGCTAAGCAATATTCTAACAAAGTAATTACGGAAGGCCCTTATTCCCTGGAAGAAAATTTTCTGAATATTTGGAATGTAAACAATCATAACGGAAAAGAGTCTATTTTGGAAGCTCAGTCTTCATCAATACAAAATGAAGCATTAGGATCTGCATTGCCAACTTTGTCAGGAGCAAGGGGAGAAGACAAGAAAAATTTCCCAAGTAATGATGCTGCAGATGTCCTTGACGGATGGGGATGGTGTATGCCAACCAGCGATTTGGAAAACGCTTATCTTTCTGAAAATGATGAAATTCGCCGCAGAAGTACCATCACAAAATGGGGGGAAGCGGCTTATGGTGATGAGGTTTTGAACCCGACGCATAAATTTAGTTTGAATGATAATAAATCAGGTCGTATTTGCCGTAAATATTACATTCCTGTAGCAACACGTCGTACTTTGGATAAAAAAGACGGTCACTTGCCATTAAATATTCCGTTGATTCGTCTGGCTGAAATGTATCTGACAAGAGCAGAAGCTAATTATCACACTGGCGGAGATGCTTTAGCGGACATCAATATTATCAGAGACCGTGTAGATTTAGAAGCTAAAACCGGAATATCTGGACCAACGCTTTTAAAACAGATTTACAAGGAACGCCGTCTTGAATTGGCTTTTGAAGGATTACGTTTATTTGATATTCGTCGTGAAAAAGATCCTACTACAGGAAAAAGGGTAATTGAAACTTTAATGGGACCAAACGGAACTTTTGTTCAATACAATCTAAACTCAACGGATCCTTACGAAACAACAAATACAAGAGAATCACAAGACAAGGGAATTAACTTTGATCCTGCGAAACATTTGCTTTGGCCAATACCTCAGTTAGAAAGAGATTTAAGTAATAATGTAATTACTCAAAACCCTAATTATTAAGATGAGATTATATAAAAATAATAAAGTAAGTCTGCTATGTGCAGGCTTGCTTTTCGTAAGTTCTTTAGTTGTAAGCTGCGATTCTGAAAACAATGAAAATTCAAATTCAGAGCCTACGACAACCGAATTGAATGTAAATCTGGATATGAACCTCCAGACCATGGAGAGTTTTGGAGCATCGGATGCGTGGCAATGTAACTTTATTGGAAAAAACTGGCCTGCTGATAAAAAAAATCAGATTGCCGATTTATTATTCAGTAAAGAACTTGATGCCGAGGGAAATCCAAAAGGAATCGGTTTGTCATTATGGCGTTTTAACCTTGGTGCCGGAAGCGCAGAACAAGGCGATGCAAGTGATATTGGGGATGAGTGGAGACGTACAGAATGTTTTACAACAGACGGAGTTAGCTATGATATGACTAAACAAGCCGGTCAGGTTTGGTTTATGAAGGCAGCTAAAGAGCGTGGTGCTGAAAAATTATTGGCTTTTACAAACAGCGCACCGGTTTATTTAACGCAAAATGGTAAAGCACACGCCAGTATCAAAGAATATTACAATTTGAAAGATGAAAAAATGTCAGATCTGGCTGATTTCTGGACAACTTCTTTAGATAAGTTAAAAACGGTACATGGATTAACAATCGATTATGTGAGTCCGTTTAATGAGCCGCAATACGAATGGGACGGTTCAGGTCAGGAAGGCTCTCCGGCTACAAATACTAATATTTACAATTTTGTAAATGTTTTATCTCCAAAATTACAATCAAAAGGATTGAGTTCTCAGATTGTGGTTGGAGAAGGTGGATCTTATGAGCCTTTATATAAAACGATTGCAGGAAAAGAAAACAGATCCAACCAGATCGATTATTTCTTTGCTTCGAATTCATCTAAAAACATAGCAGGTTTGAGCAATGTAAAGAAAACCATTTCGGCGCACAGTTATTGGCAGGCATGGCCTTTAAGAGAATTGGTAAATTCAAGGGAATTGGCTGCTGCAAGAGCACAATCTATTGGAGGATTGAGTCTTTGGTCTACAGAATATTGTGTTTTGGAAAGTCCTGGTACAGCAGAACTTCCGGGTGGTGCAGGTCCTGGAAGAGATTTAGGAATGTCGTTGGCACTTTGGACAGCCCGTATCATCAGTACCGATATTGCAATTGGAGGTGTAACTTCATGGCAATGGTGGACAGCGATTAGCCGTGGTGATTACAAAGACGGATTAATTCATGTGGATAACGGTTCAAGCAATGGCGCGGGAGATGCTAACTATTGTAAAAATGACGGATTTATCAGAGACTCAAAAACACTTTGGGCTTTAGGAAATTTTTCATTCTTCGTAAAACCTGGAATGGTGAGAGTTGCAATCCCTAATTTGGACAATGCAGCTGCTACGACAGATGTTATGTTAACGGCTTATAAAGATGTAGCCGGTAAAAAACTAGTGATTGTTGCAGTAAACATTAGTAAATTGGCAAAAACATACAAATTTAACCTTGCAGGAGGTACTTTGACAGATAATAAATTGACACCTTATACTACTTCAGAAACTTTAAGTTTGAAAAAAGGAACCGCAGTTGATACATCAAATTTAGAAATTCCGGCAAGATCAATTGTGACTTTTGTGGGTACTTATAAATAAAGTTACTCGTAATGTTGTCATTCCGAGGAACGAGGAATCTCCGTTGCAAGATCGACAAAGGTTGTCCCTTTTGATTACGGAGTTCTTGCGAAGATTTCTCCTCGGTCGGAATGACAATACAGTGTCGATAAAACAGAAATAATTAAATCTGTTATGACTTATGTTTGTAATTGCAATATTAAAGTTTCAGTTTTGAGGTTCTTTTGCGGTAACTTAAAACTTGAAACAAAGGAAACCTGAAACAAAAATATAATAACTAAAAATAGAGAATAGTGTTTACAAAAAAGATCTTATTACCCGTACTTCTCTTTTCGTGTGTCTCGGCTTTCAGCCAGATTTCATTTGGAGATTCGAAAAAAATTAATGACAACTGGAAATTCAATCTTCAGGAAACTCCGGATGCAAAAGACACCACTTTTGACGACAGCAAATGGCAGTCTGTAAATGTGCCTCATGACTGGAGTGTAAAAGGGCAGTTAAGTCCAACACTGGCAAGCTGTACAGGCTATTTGCCGGGTGGAATTGCCTGGTATAGAAAAACAATCAATGTTCCGCAAAGCAAATCCGGAGAAAAAGTGTATTTGTATTTTGAAGGTGTTTACAATAGAAGCGAAGTATTCATCAACGGACATTCATTAGGAAAACGCCCGAACGGATATATTTCTTTCGCTTATGATGCTACTCAGTTTGTAAAATACGGAGGAGAAAACACGATTTCAGTTCGCGTAGATCACAGTCAGAGTGCCGATTCAAGATGGTATACCGGTTCAGGGATTTACAGAAATGTGTGGGTAGTATATGCAAATCCTGTTCATATTGCACAATGGGGCGTTTATGCTTATCCGGAAGTAAAAAAAGGAACCGGAACTTTAAATGTTGAGGTTGAAGTAGAAAATGGTTCTGCATCAAAATCAACTCTTACGGTACTTAACGAATTGATTTCGAAAGACGGAAAATCGGTTGCAAAAGCATCAGGAAAAGTTGAAGTTGCAGCGAATCAAAACGGAAAGATTTCGGTAAAAATGAATGTGAAAAATCCTCAATTGTGGGATTTAAAGCATCCAAATTTATATCAGCTTAAAACAACTGTTTTGAAAGATGGAAAACAAATAGATCAAACAGTTACAAAAACTGGTTTCAGAGATTTCACTTTCGATCCGAATAATGGTTTTGCCCTTAATGGAAAATGGATGAAAATGAAAGGAGTTTGTTTACATCATGATGCCGGAGTTTTAGGATCTGCAGTTCCGCGCGAAGTTTGGGAAACCAGATTAAAAACATTGAAAGAAATTGGTGTAAACGCTATTCGTACCAGCCATAATCCACAGGCACCTGATTTTTATGAACTTTGTGATGAGTTAGGAATATTGGTATTGAACGAAGCATATGACGAATGGGAATTCCCTAAACGTAAATGGCTGGAAGGCTGGAATTACGGAACTCCGGGATTTGAAGGAACGTTTGATATTTTTGCGAATTATGCCGAAAAAGACCTTGAAGATTTTGTACGTCGTGACAGAAATCACCTTTCGGTTTTTGCATGGAGTATTGGTAACGAAGTAGATTATCCAAACGATCCGTATTCTCACCCGGTTCTGGATAAAGGAAAAGATGGTTTTGGTCAGGCAGCTTATGGAGGATACAAAAAAGATGCGCCGGATGCTATGCGTCTTGGAGCAATTGCAAAACGTTTGGTTGCAGCAGTAAAAAAATACGATAAATCACGACCGACAACTGCAGGATTAGCAGGCGTAGCGATGTCTAACGAAACAGAATATCCGGGAGCTTTAGACATTACAGGGTACAATTATACAGAAAGTAAATACAAATCAGATCACGAAAAATACCCAAACAGAGTTATTTTTGGAAGTGAAAATGTTCATGACATGGAACCTTGGTTAGCCGTAAAAAACAACAAGCATATTTTCGGACAATTTTTGTGGACAGGAATTGATTATTTAGGAGAATCAGGAAGATGGCCTTCAAGAGGATTTTACTCTGGATTGGTTGATTTTGCCGGAATAATCAAGCCAAGAGGATATTTCCGTCAGTCATTATGGTCTGATAAACCAATGGCATACATCGGAACGTATCCGTTGAAAAATGAAAAAGATATTTCGAAAGACGCCTGGGCAATCTGGAATTATGCAGAAGGACAAAAAATCCGTGTGGTTTGTTATACTAATGCTGCAAAAGCACGATTGGAATTAAACGGAAAAGTAGTTGGTGATACTAAATTTTATGACGAAAAAACCGGAATCATGTATTGGGATATTCCTTTTGCTTCAGGAAAATTAGAAGTTATTGGCTTAAGCAATGATGATAAAGAAATAAGCAGATATGCCATTACGACAACTCAACAGCCTGTTGAATTAACAATTGCAGATACTAATATAACAATTGCCAAAGAAAAAGGCGTTGCCAAAATAATGGTTCAGGTAAAAGATCAAAACGGATTTCCGGTAATGCTTTCAGATAATGAAGTAACCTGTACAATCAGTGGTCCTGGAACTTTATTAGGACTGGAAGCCGGAAACAACAGCGACATGACAGATTACACAGACAATGTTCAGAGAGTGTATCACGGTCATATTGCGGCTTACATCCAATCAAACGGAGATTCGTCAGCACCAATCAAGGTAACTTTTACAAGTCAATGGTTAAAACCGGTTGAAGTTACCATTAATGTAAGATAAATTAGTTTTTTTAAATTCTCAATAAACCTGTCTGCATGTGGTATTCGCAGGCAGGTTTATTGTTATTATGAAGAAAACTTTATTATATTTGAAGTGTAGTATTAACACTTATTTTAATGAATATGAAAATAATAAGCATAAATATTTTAGCATTAGGATTTTTTTTAACATCATTTTTTTCAAATGCTCAAAAAGCGGTTTTAAAGAAAGATGAATTCAAACAATGGGCACAAACCCCTCCAATGGGCTGGAACAGCTGGGATTGTTACGGACCAACAGTAGAAGAACACGAAGTAAAAGCCAATGCCGATTATATGGCAAAAGAGCTTAAAAAATATGGATGGGAATATGTGGTGGTTGATATTAGATGGTTTGTAGAAAATGATAAAGCAGGAGGTTACAACCAAAAAGATCCGCGTTATGTAATTGACCAATACGGAAGATATTTGCCGGCAGTTAATCGTTTTCCATCTGCAAAAGAAGGTCAGGGATTCAAACCGTTGGCAGATTACATCCACAAAAAAGGATTGAAATTCGGAATTCACATCATGCGCGGTATTCCTAAAAAAGCGGTTGAAGAGAAGATGCCAATTAAATGCGCAAACGGAGTTACTGCTGATCAAATTTATACTACGGCTTTGCAGTGCGAATGGTTAAAAGACAATTATACCATCGTAGCTGATAAGCCTGGAGCACAGGAATATTACGATTCGATTTTTGAATTGTACGCACAATGGGGCGTAGATTTTATTAAAATTGATGATTTATCAAGACCGTACCACGAAGGCGAAATTAACTTAATCAGAAACGCCATTGACAAATGCGGACGTAAAATCGTATTGAGTACTTCTCCGGGAGAAACGCCAATTTCGGCAGCACCGCATGTAAAAGAACATGCCAATATGTGGCGTATGGTTGATGATGTTTGGGATACATGGCCTCATATTACTCATTTGATGGATGTTGCTCAAAAATGGTATCCGCATATTGCGCCCGGAACATGGCCTGATTGTGATATGATTCCGTTAGGACGTATTTCCGTTAGGGGAGAACGTGGTAACGACAGAATGACCCGTCTATCAAAAGACGAGCAATATACACTCATCACATTCTTTAATATTTTTAAATCTCCGTTGTTTTTTGGAGGCGATTTGCCAAGTAATGAGGCTTTTACCTTATCATTATTAACTAATAAGGAAGTCGTAAAAATGCACAAGCAAAGTACAGACGTAAAACAGCTTTTTCAGCAAGACGGAAAAATTGCGGTAACTTCAAAAAATGCTAAAGACGGTAGTGTTTATTTGGCTTTAATTAATATTTCAGATACTGATTCGCAAAAGGTTTCAGTAAATATTTCCGATCTTGGAATAGCTGGTTTTGCTTCAGGTTCAAACATGTGGACAGGTGAAAAACTGAATCTTTCTTCAAAAGAAGTTTCTGCAACATTAAAACCGCATAGTTCTGTTCTTTATCAATTAAAAAACAAAAAATAATGAAGCATTTTTTGAAGCATACTTTTTTGAGTTTGGTATTCCTTTTTTTGTTGTCTGGTTTCATTTCGAAACCAACAGTAGAAAAACCGGAGAAAGTATATCTGTTTGCCTATTCAACAGTAAAGAATAATGGTAAAAACGGACTCCATTTTGCGTGGAGTTCCGATCAGAAAAGCTGGTTCGCCATTGGCCCGGAACATCCTTTTTTAAAATCGGATTATGGAAGCTGGGGACCAACAGGGAAAAGTATGTCGGAAGCTTTCTTGTTTAAAGATGATGCGGGAATTTTTCACTGTTTTTGGAGTGTGAAAGACGATGTTTTGGCGCACACATCAAGTAAAGACCTGATCAATTGGAAAAGTCAGAACTATATTCAGGCAATGAAACAGGTAAGTAAAGAAGGAAAACCTGTTATTCAAAGTATAAAAGTAAGTCGAAAAAACGGACAGTACATCATCCATTGGACAGCAGAAAATACAAATTATGCTTCTTCAACCAAAGATTTTAAAAATTATAGCAAAGCAACAATTGATTTCGGTAAAACACCGAATTTAAGTGAAGTTTTATTAAATGGAAAAATTGAAAAAGGAACGATTACCGAGGTAGACTGGAGTTTGGTAGAAATGCTGACCAAAACAATGCAATCTTCAAAGTTTAAGGACAAACAAAACAATACTTCTGCCAAAAGTGACAGTTTATTATTTGTGGGTTTAAAACCTGTTACGGCTCAAATCAGTATCGATAGCCAGCAGTCTAAAAAAATCAGTAACATGCTTACAGGTGTGTTTTTTGAGGACATAAATTATGCTGCGGATGGGGGTTTGTATGGCGAACTGATTCAGAATCGAGATTTCGAATATGCACTAAGCGACAAGAAAGGCAGTGATGAAAAATGGAACGCTACAATGGCGTGGAGCGGTGATTTTAAAATTGCAAAAGAAAACCCAATTCATCCTAATAATCCAAATTACGCTGTGGTTACAAAAGGTTCAATTAGCAACACCGGATTTGATGGAATTGCCCTTAAATCCAATGAAAAATATGATTTCAGTGTATTTGCGAAAGGAGAAAAATTCATTGTAAAACTAAAAGGGGCTAACGGGGAAACTTTGGCGGAAGCCGTATTAAAACCAACATCTTCGTGGAAAAAAATCAATACCGTTTTAAAATCATCGAAAACAGTAATTGATGCCCATTTAGAAATTAGTACAGCTGGAGAAACTTCCATTGATATGATTTCGCTTTTTCCTCAAAAAACGTTTAAAAACCGTAAAAACGGATTGCGTGCAGATTTGGCTGAAGCAATTGCCGACATGCATCCTAAATTTGTTCGTTTCCCAGGCGGCTGTGTAGCGCACGGAGATGGATTACACAATATATATCGCTGGAAAAACACAATTGGACCTTTAGAAAGCCGTGTTCCTTCAAGAAACATATGGAATTACCATCAATCAATGGGATTGGGATATTTTGAATATTTTCAGTTTTGCGAAGATCTGGGAGCAGAGGCGGTTCCGGTTTTAGCGGCCGGAGTTCCATGTCAGAATTCATCTGATGGTGGAGCAGGACAGCAATTCGGAATTCCGATGGAAGAAATGGACGAATATGTTCAGGATGTTTTGGATTTGATTGAATATGCAAACGGAAGCGCAACCAGTGTTTGGGGTAAAAAACGTGCAGAAGCAGGACATCCAAAACCTTTTAATCTAAAATATATCGGAATCGGCAACGAAGATCTTATCAGTGATGTTTTTGAAGAACGCTACAGAATGATCGTAAAAGCGGTTCAGCAAAAATATCCTAAAATCATTGTAATTGGTACTGTTGGGCCGTTCAACGAAGGAACCGATTACAATGAAGGCTGGAGAATTGCCAATGATCTGAAACTGCCAATTGTAGACGAACATTATTACCAAAGTCCGGGCTGGTTTATTAATAATCAGGATTTTTATGATGGTTATGACCGTTCAAAATCAAAAGTATATTTAGGAGAATATGCTTCGTGGGGCAACAAATTTTACAACGCTTTGGCAGAAGCACTTTATCTTACAGGTGTTGAAAGAAATGGAGATGTAGTTGAAATGGCTTCGTACGCACCCTTATTGGCCCGAGAAAAACATGTGCAATGGAACACGGATTTGATCTATTTTACAGGAAGTGAAGTTAAACCTACCGTTAATTATTTTGTGCAGCAATTGTACGGACAAAACCCGGGAGATGTTTATTTACAAAGCGCAATAAAACTTTCGGACAATAATAATGAAGTCAGCAAACGAATTGGTGTATCTGCAGTTCAGGATAATGCTACGGGAGATCTGATTGTAAAATTGGTCAATTTGCTTCCGGTTGCAGTAACTCCTGTAATAGACTTAACGAATTTTTCAACAGCTGAAAATACAACTTATACTTTATTGTCGGGAAATCCGGAAAGAACAATTGCAAGACCGGTAACTCAAAAAATAGCTGCCAAAGAAGCCTTTTCAAAAGAATTGCCGCCGTATTCTTTCGCAGTAATACGTGTGAAGATGAGTTCGAAAACACTTTTAAACGAAACTTTTTAAATTTTGCTTTACTGTCAATTTAGAATTTAAAGCAGTCTAATAAAATCAATTGATAATGAAAAAAATACATTTTTGTCTTGTAGCAGTAGTAACGATTTTTAATATTTTACAAGCTCAGGAAACTCCAAAAGGACCGCCAGTCATTGCCGAAAAAGATTTGACGGCTTATTTATTCGTGTATTTCACAGGAAATAAAGTAGAGGAAGAAGCGGTTAATTATGCCGTAAGCGCCGATGGGTATCATTACCACAGCCTTAATAGCAATAAGCCGGTTTTAGACAGCAAGGTTATCAGTTCAACCGGAGGTGTTCGTGATCCGCATATATTACGTGGCGATGACGGAAAAACATTTTATATGGTGTTGACCGATATGACTTCTTCAAAAGGGTGGGACAGTAACCGTGCGATGGTGTTGCTAAAAAGCACAGATCTTGTAAATTGGAAAAGCAGTGTAGTCAATATTCAAACCGCTTTTGCCGGAAATGAAAACCTGAAACGCGTTTGGGCACCTCAGACTATTTATGATGCCAAAGCAGGGAAATATATGATTTACTTTAGCCTGAAGCACGGGGATGATGCTGATAAAATTTATTATGCCTATGCCAATAAAGACTTTACAGATTTAGAAAGTGCTCCGAAATTACTGTTTGTGCCAAAATCTCAAAAGTCCTGCATTGACGGTGATATTATTGAAAAAAACGGAGTATACCATCTTTTTTATAAAACCGAAACGGAAAAAGCGGGTATCAAAGTAGCCACAACAACCGATTTGACTTCAGGAAACTGGACAGAAAACGATAATTACCTGCAGCAAACCAAAGAGTCAGTTGAAGGATCAAGCATTTTTAAACTCAACAATTCGGATGACTATATTTTGATGTACGATGTGTACAAAAAAGGACAATATCAGTTTACAAAAAGTAACGATTTAGAAAATTTCAAAGAAATTGATGATGAAATTTCAATGGATTTTAAACCCCGTCACGGAACTATTTTGCCAATCACACGTTCCGAATTGAAAAGACTTATTGCAAAATGGGGAATGCCTGCCAAATTTCCAAAAATAAACAACAATCCGGTATTGGAAGGTTATTATGCCGATCCTGACATTCTATATTCAAACAAAACAAAAAAGTATTACATCTACCCAACCAGCGATGGTTTTAACGACTGGTCAGGAAATTATTTTAAAACCTTTTCATCAGATAATCTGATCGACTGGAAAGACGAAGGTATTATTTTAGACCTTCCAAAAGACGTGAGCTGGGCAAACAGGAATGCATGGGCACCTTGCATTGTAGAGAAAAAGATAAAAGGCAAGTACCAATATTTCTATTATTTCACAGCGGCACAAAAAATAGGTGTTGCCGTTTCAGACAACCCAACAGGACCATTTAAAGACAGCGGAAAAGCGTTGGTAGCCACCAAACCCGAAGGAGCAAAAGGCGGTCAGGAAATTGATCCGGATGTTTTTACAGATCCTAAAACCGGAAAAAGTTATTTTTACTGGGGCAATGGATATATGGCTGTAGCCGAATTGAATGACGATATGGTTTCATTCAAAGGAGATACAAAATTGATTAAAGTTGATAAAACTTTCCGCGAGGGAACATACATCATCTACAGAAAAGGAACCTATTATTTCATGTGGAGCGAAGACGACACCCGAAGCCCGAATTACAAAGTACGCTACGGAACTTCAAAATCACCTCTGGGACCCATTGAAATTCCCGAAAACAATATCGTAATTCAGGGAATCCCGGATCAGGGAATTTATGCAACGGGTCACAATTCGGTTTTACAAATTCCAAACAAAGACGAATGGTACATCACCTATCACCGATTCTCCTACCCAACCGGAATAAAAATGGGAAGAGCCGGAGGTTTTCACCGTGAAGTCTGCATCGATAAATTAGAATTCAATCCTGACGGAACCATGAAACAGGTAACTCCTACGCATCACGGAATACAACCAATAAAATGATGCAAATTATTTAGTTGTAAAAAGCTGCTCTACCTTTTCCCGGAGCAGCTTTTTATTTTTTAAGAATTTTCATTTTTTGAATCAGGAGATGGTTCCTGCTATCCCCTGTATCTTTTCCAGTTTAAAGAAGCCAGAAAAAAGGATGTCGCTTCTATCCTTTAGATTTGTTACAAAGATTTAAAGTAATTTTAATAACAACCAAACTGACAAAGTGAACCTGGACTTCTATCAAAGTTAGCTACTTATGCCCTGATTAGGACTTTGTCAATTTT
>Ga0247812_10000634_pt1 | contig 21013 bp, 33 predicted proteins | sample UWRJL149409B1_FD_178011 | JGI IMG/M metagenome (GOLD analysis project Ga0247812, IMG submission 178011) | Plant litter microbial communities from Arlington Agricultural Research Station in Wisconsin, United States - UWRJ-L149-409B-1 | ecosystem: Environmental > Terrestrial > Plant litter >...
AAGCAGATTGGAAAGAGAAGACCAAGGAATTTCATTCACTGAATTCTCATACCAGTTACTGCAGTCTATGGATTTCTGGCACTTATTCAAGAACGAAGGTTGTTCTATGCAATTAGGTGGTAGTGATCAATGGGGAAATATCACTACAGGTATCGATCTGATTCATAAACGAGAAGGTAATGAGGCTATTGCCACTGGTTTAACCATTCCATTGGTTACAAAATCTGATGGCACTAAGTTTGGCAAAACAGAAAGTGGTGCTGTGTGGCTGTCTGCTGAAAAAACAAGCCCATTTAACTTCTTTCAATTTTGGTTAAAAACAACCGATAATGACATTGAAAAATTGTTTAAAATGTTTTCTTTTAAATCAGTTGAAGAAATCAATGAAGTTTTGGCTGCTGACAAAGAAAGAACTAAACCAATGGCTCAACAGTTACTTGCAGAAGAAATGACATTGATTGTTCATGGTCAAGAAGCACTTGATGCTGTATTAAGAATGAACAATGCTTTGTTTGATAACAACTTTGATAAACTTGAAGAAAATGATTTCTTGTTGCTTGAAAAAGATGGCATGCCTTCTGTTTCAACATCTGAAATAAACCTTCTTGAACTTCTTGTCATTGCTGGTTTAGCAAAGTCAAAAAGAGAGGCGCGAGATTTTGTTAAAGCTGGTGCTGTGTTTATTAATGGTGTTAGAAATATGGCAAGAGAATTTGATGAAATCAACAATTTAAATGTAAGTGATTTTAAGTTTTCTAAATTTTCAATTCTTCAGCGAGGCAAGAGAAACTTCGTATTAATAAAAAAGTAAAAATAAACAAAAAAAGGCTCTGAAATATCACTATTCAGAGCCTTTATATTTTATATAAAGTTGTATTAGACAAAAAATTACACAAATTTTTTGTCTAATACAACCTGATTTAAGAACAGGTTGTAGCAAGGTCTGTAATCCTCACATGTGTCCAAGCCGCTAAGCCTCTATTACCATAGATAAAAGACAATTCCCCTTCACGGTCACTTCTGGTCGAGGCATTACCAGAAAAAGCAGAGTTTGCGACAAAATCTCCACATGTTCCGACTACAATAAAGTAGGCTGTTCGCGCTTTGGTTATTACCAAATTGGATATTAGCATCTTAGTATAATTCAGGATGAATGTCAATAATTATTTGAGATTTAATAATAATTTAAAACCTTCAATTAATCGCCTGATTAGAAAATTCTTCTTGTATTTTTCTCTGATTTTTGTTATAGTCCCTAATCAAGATAAACCCATTTAATTACAGGAAATCTCCAATGTCTCCTTATCAGCTTTTTATTTCTAGTTTAAATAGATATATTACTGAGCAATCAGGATCTACAGAAAAACAAGACAAGATCTTGCGTGGAAATAACATTCATGTTAAGAACTCGATCATGCTTTTAGGTTCTGAATGTTTTAATACACATTTGAAGAACGTTCTTGACTATTGTTTCGAGCAATCACAAAAAAATAATGAAACGTTTGATGAATTCTATAGTGGATTAGGTCACAGTTTTCATTCTGGATTTCGAAAATATGATGTTTCAGAGCGTTTTTACCCTCAGAAATACAAATCATATGGAATAAACTCCATGCGCTTAAACACACCAGAAGAAATCATGGAAAGTGAATACAATATTGATGGTAAAGTTGATACGATTAACTGGGTCGCTTATAGCTTGACATCTAACTTTTGGGACATTCTTCATTCATATGCACTTGAACAATATAATGCAAAGGTGACACAATGAACTTTTTAAGAAAACTTATCATCATTGATAAAAAATCATCTTTGAGAGAAATCAATAACACTAGTTCCAATGCTAGTGCAAAATTTCGTTCTTTGCTCGAATTGATTCAAGAGAAATCATTTAATACCATATTTGAAAAAACACTTCTCAATTTTTGCAATGGCAAATATGAAACCATTAATGAAGAAAATAGTTCCATCTTCATTAAATCTTTGAAACAAGAAATAGAAAACAGTAATCTTGTTTTCCAGATTAAAAACGATGATGAATTTGATTATATTCTAGTTGATGGTGAAATTGTTGAAGTCACAGTAAAACGACATGACATTCTAAAGAATATGTTCCTGAATGCAATGAATCTTCCTGACTACTGTAACGTCCATGTTCATATTGAAGATCTTTTGTATATGGTCAAGAGAAACGCACAACTTGATATTAAAGAAAAATCAATTCGCAATTAATGAGAACTTAAAATAAACGACTTCTTAGTCGTTTATTTTAAGAAATTCTAACAATTCATTAATGTTCATAAGTTTAACTTTATTATTGCTTGGCTCGTAAGTATCAATAAAATCTTGTGCGTAATCAACAAATAGCTGATCAAAATAATTGCCTTGATAAAGCAAAATACTTGAAAAAGGTTGTTTACTCAAATTTACAATTGTATAAAATATTTTTTCTCTGGCTGTACCAGATACATTTTGACATTTGCATTCTATTGCAAGATTTAAATAAGGTATGAAAAATTCCATTTTACCAAAATTCTTATTACCTCCTTTTGTATATATTTTATTTTTGACTACGATGTTTTCATGTTCTGGACTTCCAACAGCAAGCCAATCAGAATACTCTAAAAATTGATACTTAGAAGACATTAAAATTTCAACTGCATTGCCTAATTTAATAGCCTTTTTTTCGTCCTGTTTTCCAGTTTTAGTTTTCATTTTTCACCTTTTAATTTAAGCCCTATAATACATTTTTAAATATAAAAGTCAATTGCTTTAGTTTTGAAAATGAAGTATAATCAACACCAATATAGATAACCAAGGAAACTCCATCATGTCAAAACACTATAGTATCGTCATTGACACCGAGAATTATGCAGGCAATTTTGAGCGCCGTATGTGCGCTTTTTTGACCGGACAAATTGGTGACGGTTACGTGGGTGATGGAGCAGATCTAGTAGAAAAATATTCTGCGGACATTAAACATATTGATTGGTGGAATAACCATATCATCAAGAAACAACCAGTTGGCAATTATCATGGCAAAAGTCCTGTTAAGACAGCCATTACTCCGGGCTGGTGGAACAATGGACGTGGATTGCATTATCGTGATGGAGAAAGACTTAAATCTGAAAAATGCCCTGCTTACTTGTCATTGGAAATTTATGTTTCCGAAATCCCTTCTGATGACGTGATTGAAGAACTAGTTGAACGAGCAAAATACTTTTCAAAAAATCTTTCAGAGATGAAAGTTACACTTTTTGAAAAAAGAAAACCTCTTAAATTGACTGGTGTCAGAATCATCAATAACAAATCGGTAGCAGATGAATTATTATCTGTAAAGTTTTAAAACTTATTGATTCTTTCTCTATAACACTGTATAATTGCATCACATATATTCATTTAGGATACGACCATGAGCAATGAAACATTCTGTTTATTCACAGAACTTAATGCTATTAAGGAATCAGGTAATACAGATGTAAACACACTTATTCCTGCCATCAAAGAAATCTTGATGAAAGAACGTGAAAGCGAAGGTTTTAAAACTCTTCGGGGCGCTCCTTTTGGCATGGTTAAAATGATTCTAGACAACCAAGGACCGGAATTCGATATTGAGATAAAATGTATTGAAGCCAAAGAAGAAATTAAAAATTTAAAAGAGTCTTATTCAATTGGAAAATACGATTCTTCCATTGTCTCAACTCTTTTGATTTTGCACTACAATTCAGTAAAACCGATTATTGGTGAGCGTTTTTTCACTATAATGAAAGACGTATTTGAAGATTCATATGAACATATCCTTTCAGAAATGGAAAAAGAAATTCTTGTTATGATGACAGATGTTTTAAGTGAATTCCCTTATTGGTCAAGTTCTGAAAAACATAAAAAAGATTTCTGTGCTCATTACAAAGAAAAATATGAAAATTCCTATTTTGAAAAACTTGTTTACGATTTTGTAAATAATTACCTTGAAAATGGAAAACCCATTCCAATGGCAATTAACAGCCGAATCAAACAGAAAAAGGAAGTTTAAATATCATGAACGAATATCCTCTTGTACAAAATCTTGACAAAATCAAAAATAATATCAATCTGAGCATCGAAGAGAAAGTTGAAAGCGTAAAAACTATTTTGCTTGAAGAAATTAATTATCGTCAAAATAAGGAGGATATAGATCTTTCTTATGGTCGTTTCGATGTCGCATGTGCTGTATTTGGTCCTAAACGAAACCAGATGACTTATGCTTTAGCTAAATTAGAAGCAACATCCAAACTTGAATATTTTTTTAAAACATTTGAAAGTTTTGACCCTGAATTAAAAACTTCAGTTTCAACAAATTTGCTTCTTACTTATCTTGAAAATCATAAATACTATTTAGGGAATGATTTTTTTGAAGTCCTTTATGACGTTTTTGATGAAAAAGCAGATTTTGTTATTGAGGCGATGTATAACAGAATTCAAAAGAATATTACAAATTTGATGTGTCAATATTACCCTGACACAACAGCAGAAGAAAATAAAAAATCTTTTGCCAAACATTTCCAAGAAAAATTCAAAGATACTTACTTTGAAGTCATGGTCATTCAGTTCACTAACGATTATGTCAAAAATGGCGAATGCATTCCTGCATAATCAAACAAAAAATAAAGCCCACATGTGTGGGCTTTTTATTGTGAATAATATATCTAAATACCTAAAATTGCACAAATCCCAATAGAAATAATAAATGCAATCACAAGTCTTGATAATAACTTTTCAGATTTCCAGACAGATACTTGATTATCAAGCATTCCATTTTCGCACCATGCAAATTCATCTTTTCCGCCACATTGAGTGCATTCGCATTCTACTGCCATATCAATTTCCTCTTGGAATCAATTAATACAACTATTTTAGTCTCTTTCCATCAAATTGTACACAGGGAAAGTAACGCTGGTTTTTGGGCTTTCATTAATGCCAACTGCTTTGCCATTCGCAAGAGCAAACCATTTTGTTACATGCTTATCTGTGCCAAGCCAAGGATTAACCTTGCCATCAAACTCTTTCAAGACTTTCACGTCTTTAAATTGAGAGCCTTCTGTTTCTTTTGATTTTAGAAATTCCACTCTCGGAATAGATTCAGATAATGTTTTTGTCATCTCATTTTGCTCGTATGATTAGTTTGAATCATCATTATATTATACTTTAGTCTAATGGTCAACTTTTTAAAGCCATTAAAATACGTTGACTTGCCCCATTAACAAGACTATAATATAGGCAATAAAGTCAAGATAACGAAACAATAATGAGCTATCGAATACTCAAAGTCGTCAACAAATATTATGTCCAAAAAAGATCATTTTTGTTTTTCTGGACCAATTGTTATATTTATGGTTCTGACCATTCTCGACGTTTAGCTGTATACAATACAGAACAAGATGCTTACAGTTATTTCAAGCTTAAAAATTGTCTTGAAGATTAAATAATTCAACATCATTCTCTAATTAAAAGGTTTTTTATATGAATTCCAGTATTGTAATTATCTCAAACCGTGTTGGAACAGACTCCAGTGGTCCAGACTATTTAGATTTTGATACTATTTATCAACACAAAAACACTTTTGAAGAAAACGAAATTAAAGATTTCTCAAAACCAATTCTTAAACCTTACGATGCAGGCGAAGCCTTTATCTGTGGAGACGCATTAAAAACATTTCACGAAAATGGTCTTTCCACAAGCCCTCTTGCTTATGAAGCAAAATTGCAAGGCTATTTCATTACTCTTGAATTTCATGACGAGAAGCCTCAAATTTTGGCTTTTTTTGATAAAAATTTAGCTGAAGAAGCCTATGCTTCACTTAGCTCTGTTATCACGCCAACTCAAAAATCATTAGAAAAATTTGAAATTGCTTTTGATAATGATGGCAATTTCATTAACCGTGGATTTGATCCTTATCGCAAACACGAAAACAATTTACAATACATGACAATGTGGAATTCACTTTTTGACAAAAGTGGTCACGTTAAAGACGAAATCACTTTCGAAGATTTTGTAAAATTCATCAAAAAATATAATTGTAGTCCATTCTCTGATATTGTCCAGCTTTACTATGCTCAAATGCATGGTTTAGGAACAAAGGATTCTTATCCTGCAATCTATATGTGGCGTTAAGCTATTCAAATCTAAAAGCCTATTTAATAGGCTTTTTTAATATAAATTTATTTTTAAATATTAGAGAGTTAAATAAATGAAAGAAGCTTATTTTACACAATTTGGACAAATCTTTTGCAATGACTTTGAAAATTTTATCGCATTTTTGAAAGCATCTAAATTTTTAAAAGAAGTTAAAGGTAAAAAATACACTAATAATGATTTGGTGTGTCATCAGTCTATTGAGAAACATAACGGATTATCCTATATCATTAAGACTAGGAATACACCATTTTCTAAAACATTAACTCTATTTTCTTGCAAAGGTGAATATTTTAAAGCAAAGCAAGAAGTATATCCAGCACTTAATAGATTGTTTTCAGTCGATTTAAAAACGTTGGCTATGTCAAATGCGATGAAAAATAATGCAGAAATTCAAAAAATATTTGCAGATTTGGGTGCGCCAGAAACAGACAACGCACCTAATGTACTAAGTGTTGGTGATATAGATGGTCTCAAACAATTTTTTGTTGATTGTAAGTACGAATTAGGTCTTAACAACTTCGAAAAACTTATTGAAGATTATAGTGAATACGATGACGAATTTTTATTTAAATTAAACTTCATTTTCGATATGTACCAAAACACAAAATTTAAGAAAAAATTAATGCTAGGTGATAGTTATCACTACATTAAATGCGATGTAGATAGTAAAGAAGTATTCTCTTACGCAAATGATTCTAGTGAAGATTATTTCTTTATTTTTGAAAGAGATAACAATACCAAAAATATTCGTGTGTTTTTTGACTTCATGAGCAATATCGACAAAAACACGTTTAATTATAAATCTTGTGTTGTAGGTGATCAGCCGAATATCGTTAAGCATTATTTGCTCAACGAAATTCCTTGCTTTGAATCAACGGATGGTAATACTAAAGTAATGAAAAATACTCAAACTTATCTTTTGGATGACATTGAATATATTGCCTCTACTTTGGCGAAGCACTTAAAGGTAAAAATGCCTGAAATTTTCAGTATTTACTGATAAAATCAATGGGTTAAAAATAATTTAAAATATTTCTAAATCATTGATTTAAAAGGACAAATAAACCTTGTTTTCTATTAAAAAACTTGCATTACCTTTGATTTCTTGGTATAATACTTGCTCACAAAGAGGATGAATAATATGACTATTTCAATGAATTCTGTTCAATCTACTTCTATTTCTGAGGTTGGTTATCGTAGACGTACTCTGAAAGTTCAGTTCAATACTGGTCGTACTTATGAGTTCCGTAAAGTACCTCGTGCAACTTATGACCGTTTCTTGAACTCTGATTCGAAAGGTCGTTTTTTCAACGAAGAAATTCGTGCGACTTTTCCTGAAAAAGAGCTTTGATTTAAAGGACTAAAATAAAGGCACTTCGGTGCCTTTTTTATTGATAAATTATTTGACTTTTAATTTTTTTTGCACTATGCTTCTATTTTGCAAACCATAAAAATAGAAAAATAAAATTCTTTGATATCTTAGAGAGTGTTATCTGAAATTTTTATGGAAACAGCCTTGATACGACTTAAAAAACTTTGAAACTTAATGTCCTTATTGAAAGACTGAAAGAAATCATCAAAGTAAGTCTATACTAAGAGGCTTTTAAAATGCACATTAAAGAAATTGAAACATTAGAAGATTTTGAAAAAAATATTTTTGAAATAGACAACGAAGAATACCGTAAAGGCAATGAATCGTTTTTGATTAGCAAAAAATGGACTATCGGTGGAATTGGTGGTGGTTCTTGTTGGGATGAAGGTGATGAAGATCATGATCCTCATTATGAGCTTGAAGAACAAGATGAGCCAGAAGATAATACAATAGAAATCATATTGAAAAATATGCTTCCTGAAATATCTTTAGATTCTTTCTTGGAAAAGAACGAATTGTGGCAGTTTTGGGAGGAAGATACAGACCTTGATTGTGAATACTATGGCAACTATACACGCTATAGCCTAAAAACATTGAAATTGGATGTTTTGTTTGCAAAAATGAAAGAAATGGTAGAATAAGTTGTTGACATGGTGGTCGTTATGTCTTATAATGACCACCTTAACGCAGAAGTCATCTAGTGGCTAGGATACAGGGGCGTCGAGTTCCCTGAAACGTTGGTTCGAGTCCAGCCTTCTGCACTTAACATGTTAAAATAATTGTTGACACTTTCTGAAAACAATATTATAATATGCTCACAAAATGCGAAGTTCGTCTAAAAGATAGGACACTCGGTTTATCGAGAAATGGCGGTCAAATCCCGTCCCTTTGCACCAACGCTTCAACTTCTAAAGTTGAATAGCTTGATTGCCACAAGCAAATGTAGTTGAGGTTAAACTCTTCAATTAGGCACTCTGATTCAGTAGAATTCGGCACCTTTTTGCCGTTACTTGAAAGTGTGGAGAGGCTTCTTAACTCTGCGAAGCATTTAAAGATAAGACCAATTTGTGTGTTTCGTCTAGTTGGCCTAGGGCACCCTCACTACATGGAGGGAAACGGAGGTTCAAATCCTTCAACACGCACCACCGTGGATTTCGTCCAGATGGTAGGACAGCCTCGCTGAGAGGCTAACAGAGGTTCGATTCCTTTAATCCACGCCAGTTTAAATTTATTTTCAAAAAGATTGTAATAGAGCTTGACGAACGGTTAGATAGGTAATATACTGTTCTCATCAAGACGCAATATTTTAAAACCGAAGTAGGCTGCATCAAGACTTCGTACTATGTTATACGTTACCTACGATGCAATGGTTAGAGTATATGTTTGTAGTACTAGCGGGAAGGACATACTTCGACCTTCACTGACTCCGATAAGTCAAAAATGCGGAATTGGCATAGTGGCTGTGCTGTAGCCTTCCAAGCTACCTACACGAGTTCGATCCTCGTATTCCGCTCCAATCCGAAAGGTAGTTCCTTTCTGACAGCATTTTAAACAGCTATATGTTTAGAGGTATATCCACACCAGAGTTGGGTAAATGGCAACTAGAGTAATATAGTTGTGATTCCGAGAACGGAGTCGGTATGGGTGGTTTCGGCTACCTATATCCGGTCTAACTAACCAGTTCGAGATTTTAATTAGCACTACTTACGGCTGCTTAGGTAAAGTTTGTAACTGCGATAGGATTAAGGGAATCCTAGACTGGCAACAGTCCAACCCTTTACTACGGGGCTTCTGAGTGTTAATTTCGGTTTTGAATGCCGATAGCTCCACCAATAAAAATAAGAAATTTAAATCGCCTATCTCATGATAGGCTTTTTTATTTGTAAGCCAATCTACCTCAAAGGTTAAAGTATGACTCCTGAACGCAAAGCAGTAATCAAAATTAGATTTGCACAAAAACATCTTAGTGAAGCTATCGCTGGTCTTGATGAAGCTATCGAATCATCTTTGGAAATGCGACCTTATCCACAAGAAGAAGTCGATAAAATTCAAGAAGTCAGAAACATTTATCAAAAAAGATTGAAAGCATTAGAGCTAGAGTCAGGCGATAATCTCTGATATCTGTTGCTTAAACGCCTATTTGTTGGTATAATCATTCCATACAAATCCTATTTCCAAGGAATACCTTATGCATCAGTTTAGACAACCACTCAAAAACAAAGACGAAATCTTTGCAATCATTAGCAAGCTTTTATCTGAAATTGGTCATCTCAGCGAAGAAGATAAACTCTTTTTGGAACAAAAAACAGGTATCACCAATATTGTTCTTGATGAACAAAAATTTGATGATGCTTTTGCATACTTTTTGAATAAAACTGAACTCTCTTTTTCACGCCCTGATGGTGAATACACCGCTAAAGTGCAAGGCATGGACTTCGAAATCCGTCGAGTCAAAAGCGCAAAAACAGCCATTATCTACGACAATTTTACAAAAAACGAGTTGGAACTTGTTCTGACTGGCGACACAAACGAAGACAAAAAATTCGTAGAACAACTAGTTCAACGTTTTTCAGAGGAAGAACTTTCACATTTTGACGCAGTTGATGGAAAAGATACTTATCCAGCACCAATTATTAGAATTGACTCTAATGGCGTGTACTGCTCTGACCGTGAATTTACTTGGCTACTTTTTGGATTCACGCCTAAAACACTTGGCTTGCTTCGTCCAACTGAATGTCAAAAACTTTCTACTATTTTCCATTTTGATGAAAGCTTTCTTCGATTTAAAGACATTGAAGACCTTATGCGTATGGAATTGAAACAGACTTTTAGCCTTTTGAAAGAACATGGTCATGATCGTGAAAACGAGATTGACTCAAACGACATGGATAACTTTGTTTTCTTTGTTGAAAAATACGACATCCAAGGCGTAGTTTATCGTTCTCAAAATCACATCTTTTTGGTTGCTCGCAATACCAAAACTGATGTAATTAAAGCATGGAACTCCATGCAAATTAATACAGACTGGTTTGAAAGTCTTTATGACTCCACTTATGAAAATGATAATGGAGAAATGGTATTCAATGTTGTCGATTATTTGCAAGATTTCACTATGGCAGATTTTCGTGATACATATGATTATGGTTTTGAAATCCATAATAAACAATATCGTCAAAGTGTTGAAAAAATCATGGCTAATTTCGAAACCGAAACGGCTCGTTTAATTTACGATTCCTCAGTAGGATTTTACACTTCTATGAGTCGTTATTTCGAATCTCTGGCTAATGAAATTGGTTATCAAAATGAAGTTGTAACAGACCAATATGATGCTGAACAAGAGATACTTGTTTTGACAGATATGGACATTAATTCACCAGATTACTATATCCGCAAAATGACTTCTGGTGATTTTTGCAGCAAAAACCGCTCACAAGTGCTTTCATTTTTGTTTATGGTTTGTGGTAATGGTCATTACTGGAATGGTAAAACTTTTACGGATGGTGAAACCACTTTTAAAGATTATGAAGAAAATGCTAAAGAAAGAGACACAAGTCCTTTAGAAAAAAGTATTTCATTCTCTCTTGACTCTGACAGCCTTATTTTAAACCTGCCAGATAATATGAGTGAGGCATGGCGTAAAGCATGTTTTGAAATGATTGTTTATTTAAAAGAATGGATTAAAAATAATCCAGAAGATGAAGAATGCCAAAACCACAAAGAGAAACTGGATATTCTCTATGCAAAATATTTTGATCCCACTGTTATCTATTTGATGAATAATAATCGTACTGGTGAAAAAATCAATCCTGACTTGTTCTAATATTTCAGAAAAGTGTTGACGCAGTAGTTTTCAATATGTATAATAGCTGAATAAACACTTCTCGGAGTGTTACGTAGAAATCGTCTAAGGATTTTTGTCAGCGGAAGCATGTGCTACCAAGGCAAAATGAAGAGGATACGGACCCCTTGAGGACCGAGATGTAGGTATCAAATCCTGCTTTCTACACCAAATAAGTAAAAAAACACTTGTAATGATGATTTTCTTTAGTTATAATGTGTTTTAAGAAATACGGAGTTTCTGAGTGTTAAGTCGGTTTTGAATACTGACGACTCCACCAAATCGCGCTTCATCCCATGATGCACTAATCATGCATTACGTTGAAGCCTTCGAGCAACAAGCCTTACAACTGATTCGTGATTGTTTTGGGCGTAAGGTGCAACAAATATAGGTTTTCGGGCATGCTAGCTAAGTCCAAAAAGACTGATCATCTTTAAGCCTATATCGCTACAACCGTCGATTTAGTTTAACTGGCAGAACGCTCCCATAGACGGGAGAAGTGATGGTTCGAACCCATCAATCGGCAACAAATGTAATCGTGGTCTATTGGATAGGTCGTTCTTTTTAAAAAGTATACTTTTTAACATGAATAGTGTGTTGGTTCGAATCCAACCGATTACACAAGTTTAAAGCATAGAGTTAATGGCGCTCCTAGGTAAGTCATTGAAGATTGATCATCTTTATTTATGCTTTATTCGAATTCTTTAGCTAAATGGTATAGTGCTTCTAATGAGAAGAGGTGTTGGTTCGATTCCAGCAAGGGTTCACATCGGTTTTACACTGTTAGAGTAATGAATTATGGACAAAAAAAATTATGGTTCAATCATTTCAGATGAACGAAATAATTATGCGATAACTATTCCTCATGAAATCGCAGAAAAATTAAAATTCTATTTGCATGAAAACGCCGAAATAAAAATTGTTGATGGCAAATTAGTAATGGAATTAATAAAAAAATAAGATAAAAATGGTTCATTAGCTCAGTTGGTAGAGTTGCTAGGGTGCTAACCTAGAAGGTCGTCGGTTCGAGTCCGGCATGAATCACCAGATATTGTTAAACTTTGGTCAGTAGGCTTAGAAGCAGCCATCTGTTAAAGTGTTGCGAGTGGAACCAGTAGGTTTAAACGTTTAGGGGCGCGTTCACGTCATTTAAAGTATATCCACAGGAGAAGGACAAGTACAGTTCGATTCGATAATACGCTATTGGTCATCTTCGCTAGCTGATGATTAGGCGTTATGTTAACAGGCGAAGCTGTTGACTAATCTACAAACAAGCCAAGGAGCAACACACTCCAAGGTAAGCGCGGATGGTAAGGAAAATAGAGGAAGCGCGATGTTGAATTGAGATCCTTAGAGCATTTGGCGTAGTAGCACACCAAAGTATAACAATACATTAATTATAGATTGAAATTCCCTTCAAACCCTGATATAATAAGCCTCTAATATCACATAAAGGCTTGAATCATGTCAAATCCCATCAGTATTAAAGTTCTTCAAAGTGGCGCAGACTACATCGCCAAATTTTCCCGAATCAAGCTCACTGTCAACCAGTTGCGTGAACTCATTGCAGGAACCCCTGTCGAAAAATACGTTAGAAAATATCGTGGCTTTGATACTTCCGAACGCGAAATGTGCATGGACCTCATTGCTCAAAAACTATTGGGCGTCGATTGGCCATGCAATTTCGAAAGACAGGGTGGTAAAAACACTCTTATCGAAATTTTGGTTAAAGCTCAAGAAGCTGATTATGAACTTATTCTCTCTGTTGATGACCGCAAAGCACTTCATGAGTACATTGCCAGTCGAAAAGCAATGCAAGAACTGACTGAACAAGCCCAAGATCTTAAAATGGGTTATTGATAATGTCACATGATCTTTCTGAACAACAGCTTATGGAAGAATTAAAAAACAAAAATAAAACTAATCTTTTAATTAAGCTGAATAAAAAATATAAAGACTATCTTAAATGTGTAGAGCAGAATAATGACACCGCCAAAAACAATGCTTTAAATGCTTTGATTGACGAGTGCCGCAGTAAAGAGCGCCTTTGTACCGTAGCACGGCTTTTCGTTCAAGAAAAGCTAAATATCAGCTACTCTGATTTGTTGCTGATGAAAAGACGTAGACAGATTTAAATTAATAAAATTTCACTTAAATTTGGAGTAAATTATGGGCTGGAACATTGCATTAGTAGATAATACAGTTGAATTTTCAGAAGCATGCGCAAAAGCACTGTTCGCTGTAGGTGGCGATGACGATCTTTGGTACGAAATCGAAGAACTTCAAATTGATGACAAACGTTATCAGCTTTCTTTTAGTGAAGACCATATGGAACATATGGACTATTTGCATCGAGAAGATATTCTTGCCATCTTGCTTAAATTTAAAGTAAATGGTGATATTACATTCACAAGTAACGAAGGTGATAATGCTGGATATAGCTGGGGTTATCGCTTCAAAGATGGCGTTTTAACTGAATTGGTTGGTCAACTTATTTTCACAGAAGTTCAAAACTAAACTCATACATTTGTATTAGGTACAACTGGTACTGAAACATTGTCGATGAACTCATGCATTATTATTTGGTACTACGGGAGCTTGAACATCTTTCCCGTAGTCACCAATATTTATTGACGCAAACGGGTTTTCATTGTATAATACCCTCCACACTTACTTAATAGGATACACATCATGGCTTTGGTAGTTTATGATAATGGCGGCAAAACCATTGACCGTTACACTGTTTTCCCAAATGCTCACAGTCGTGATTCATCAGAACGTCGCGTTCATCTTAGCATGTCAGAAGGTGGAAAATCTGTAAGTATGTGGGATGAACTTCCTGCTACGACTTCTCGTGGTCGTCACCTTGGCAAAATCGTACCTTTCAGTAGCCTTTCTTCTGAAACACAATCGCATATCAATCGTCGTATCAGCGAATAAAGGAACTTAATATGTCTTTCTACCAAGCACAAGATATTATCAATAATGGTGCTACTTTGAAAGTTGGCGATACCGTTGTGATTTCTGACACCAAAAGCTTTACAATTACTGGTGTTAGTGTTTTTGTATCGCCACTCGATGGCAAAGGCACAGTGAAATTTGATTTGACTTATGCGTATGGTGATAAAACAGGCACTGACTCTGTTCATTCCGACCATATTTCGAATTGGCTAAAATGAACACTGAAAAATTCCCTGATTTCCAATATGCGAATCTAGAGCATTTAAAAAGAATTTTAGATGAGAATGTTGTTCGAGATGATATTCAGTCAAAATGGTGTGTTTATCTTGCCTATAGATGTTTTAAATGTTTGCATACATTTATTTCTATGGGAACTTTGAAAGACCAACATAATCATTCAATTGATGAATGGAATCATGTCGCACAACAATATGAAGATTATTATGCTAATCCAAGAGTTGATATTTACGATATTGACACAATGGAAAAATTGATTATTTCAGCAAAAAAAGAAGAAACCTTTGAAGATTGCTTCATTTATGACGATCTTCGAAGATTTATCATTTTCAGATTTAAATTTTTAAATAATAAACATAATCAATCAATTTTTGAACAATATGACGAAAAGAATAAAAAATTCTATCATTGGGCTAAAGATTTTATTGAAAAATATCCGATTGAAAAAAGAGAAGTAACAGACCATTTATAATTGAATTGAGGCTAAAAATGAGCAAAATTACACTAAGTGAAGATGATGCAAAAGAATTCGCATATGGCGACCTTGAAGGCTACGAAATCGTAGAAGATGGTGATTGGATTGCAGATGGAAAATGGGATCATAAAGATGTGGTTGGCAAGCATATCGAAACTGGTAAATTTTATATGCAGACAAATTCTCGTAGTGGTTCTGAGTTTACTGATTATGAACGTGAATTCGGTACAGAATTGACTGAGGTTTATCAGCAGAAAGTCGTTGTAACCCAATGGAAAGCCGTCAAATAATCATAAATTAAATAGGTAAAAATAAATGACGAATCCAGAAGATGCCCATCAGAACATAGAAAAACATTCAAAAATAGTCGCTACTTATGGCACGAAAGCAGATTCTATTTTTACTGGAGCTTTTCAGATAGAGTCAGGTCAAAAACCGCTTTTTGTTTATTCTGATTTGCACAGTGACTCCTATAAAACAAATCTTGATACAGAAGACGAACAGTTACACAAAAAGTTTTTGGAAGCTTTCAGGGAAATGCATAAAATTCGCGAATAATACTCTGCTTGATTTGTTTCAAGTAGTGTGTTATAATCAGTCATCAAAAATATTCAGGAAGACCAAAAATGAAATTCGATCTGACTCTTAAATTCCTTGACGATGAAGGTGAAGAACTGACATCTTCTACTGATACTATCTATGCAGACAGTTTGGAAGAAGCAAAGAAAAAAGCAGAAGATATTTTTGACAAAAGTACTGCAGATGAATTGGAACTTGTTGAAACTTTTTAAAGGTGGTAAACATGAAGCAACCTACAAAACCAAGTTGGGATATTGCGCCTGATTGGGCTAATTTTCTTGCTATGAATGAGTATGGTTTTTGGTGTTGGTTTCAAAGCAAACCAGATGATGGATATGTAGGTCACTGGAATACCAAAGACCATTTTGAAGTTGCTGTTCATGGTGTGAATCACGAATTTCCATTCTGGCGAAACACTTTAGAATCAAAGCCGACAATTGTTAATTAACAAGAGAAAATAAGAAATGATAGCAACATACAGAGTTATGATGCAAGAAAACGTCAATGACCAAACGATGACTTTTGCCATTTTTGTAGAAGCCACTTCTAGTCAAAATGCTCAGGCATTGGTAGAAGCTGAATTTCCAGAGGCATCTTGTCATCCTCTCGAAAAACCAAAATGGCGTTAAATAAAATAATTTTTAGCTAAGTTTTACAATCAGAACACCGAAAAAGGCATCGTAGTAGGTTTGGTACTGAGGACGCCCGAGATACCCTCATCCTTAATGGACGTTGAAGCTCTAAGTACTAATATTATGCTCTGATTTTTTTTATTAAATTTAATTACAGGAAATAAATATGAAAATTTTAAAAGTTTTTGCAATTGCACTATCTTTAGTTTCTCTGACTGCTTGTAGCCAAGAAAGCAATTCTACTGTTTCAGTCAGTGATGCTGAAACCAAGAACAATGAAAATATTTATTGTTTGCTAAACAATGACACCAAATTTATTGATGAAAATGTTTATCGGGCATACAAATCTTCAAGCGACTCTGTTTACTACTACAAAACAAAAAAGAATTATGATGATAAGAAATACATTACTGTAGTGAATGCCATTTGTGTTATCACTCCATTGTAATTAAAATCGAAAAAATGTTAAAATAAAGCTTGCAATGAGGTTTTATAGTCGATATAATAACCTCATTGAAACAGACAACCAGCTTCGGATGGTTAGACGTTTTAAATACTATGGGGTATCTTCTGACAAAGAACCAAAACGATCTAGATAGTTTTGGCAATTTGTTTCCGGTTATGATTAACAGAAGACTTTTTGACTACGGTCTGACTGAAGGGTTCGAATCCCTGAAAACCCTCCAATTCAACTTCGGTTGACTAGTAGCGCGTCGCTTAAGAACGCGACCTTATGAGTTAGAAGGTGAAACTCTTCGTCAGAACAGGCGTAAGTAAAAGGACCGTTCTCACCTTGACATGTTTCTATGTCATGACAGAAGTGTAAAAGCTTATTGTGAATCGACCATTGTTTTACAGTTCTATGCGAAAGTAGCTCAGGTTGGTAGAGCGCAAAGTACGAAAGCCGGTGACGCTTCGTTCACTGTGTAGCAAGTAGGAAATGAGGTCAGAGGTTCAACGCCTCTCTTTTGCACCAAATCCTTTTTTGGATTATTTAATGCGGACGTGGCGTAATTGGTAGCCGCGCTAGGTTTAGGCCCTAGTCCCGAAAGGGGTGAGAGTTCGAGTCTCTCCGTCCGCACCAGCAGTAAATTTTATGGGAAATCTTCGGTAGATAGTCAGCGCTTGACGATGTTGGTTCGAAACCAATAGTTCCCGGCTTCGGTGTCAGATACATATAGATGGGTACTTCGGTACATGACGGTTAAAATCCGATCTCTGAGCCTCCTAATGTGGGTGAATTAGTATGATTCAAATCATGCTCCGTCTTGCCGGTTAATGCAAGGCACCTAACTAATTTGAGGGTGGTTCCTCAAAAGGTAATATCAGCAACCATAATGCTGATAGTTAACCATTCTCTACAAAATGGAAGCAGCTTCGCTATAATGCAGCAAAAGGCAACCAATAATTATAGGTTGTACGTCCCAGAACAGACGTGATTGAATAATGCAAATGGTTTTCGCTAGGTGCAGTATTTTATCAGGAACTTACCATTCCAGTTCAAGAATTTATGATTTTGGGTGGTTCCTGAAAAAGTGTACCTTGACGCTTTAATTGATAGGTAGCAGGCATTGCTGACACTATGCAAAATTGGCAACTGAAAAATTATTAGTTGTTTGTCTCAGAATAGACAATGGGTCATAACTTTCGGGTTATGGACAGAAGATTTAACCAATCATTTCTTTTTGATGCGAGTTCCGCTGTCTGGTTGATGCGTCCAGTCTCATAAGCTGGGATAGGTAGGTTCGATTCCTGCACTCGCTACCAATTGGAGTTACGCCCAATAGAGCGTTCTACTGCTTAGAGTGTAGATACGTCGCCATCGATTCGATAATGGTAGCCTAAGAACGGGCTTTAGGTGAATGGACACTGCACTTAACTTTGTCACTAGCGTACAACCAGTTCACTAATTGATAGTTCCAAGGCGGCTGTATCGTCTATTGACGATATAAGTAAAGGATTAAGGGTTCATTTCCCTTTTTTTGTAGGTTCGAATCCTATGCTATCAACCATTTAGACCAGCAATTTTGATAAATTGTGCAGAGTAAAAGGATATAATTTTGTTCCTTATGGTCAAAACGTTTTTAAAGGCTTGCGCGAGATTATGAGGCATATTGTGTTGCTAATATAGAGTGCAATTTTGCTTAGCAGGTTAAAAGTGGAGCCTTTATTTTAGTTTACGAACAAATCTAATATGTCTATATATTCCCCATTATCTTAAAGGCATAATTCAATGACATCAAAAACCATCAAAATCGTTCATAACCATCTTGGATATACAACAAGTGGAGATCGAGTTTCTTTAGACCATATTGAAACATCAGAAGTAGCTATCAAACATGATCTAATTGTTAGTGTAAACACGCCAGTAATTGGTTGGATTATGAGGCAACACATTGTTAGCCAAGATTTCCTATTGGTTTTGAAAGAAAACGGATTAGGCATAAGTTCAAATGGTGGTTTCGTTTCAATGCACAGTGTTGTTATCGATTTTGCTGTTGGTCAAAAAACATTGAATTTCCTATCATTAGAAGATGCAAACAAAGCTTATAATGATATTGTCAATATTATCAGCTAAATTGTCACTTTACCAAATGGTTAAATTATTCGTTTTGCAAATTTAATTTGCAAATTATTTCATGTGCCTATATACTCCGTTTTAAATTTACTGGGTATATAGACAATGATCATCAAAACTCTTAAAAGCTTCCTTGCTTTTTCTTTACTCTTTTCTATTGTTGCTCTCGATGCACAATCAAACCTTTCTTATTCCGCAGATGATACCAAGATATCCAAAGATAATAAATTTCAAGTTCTTTGTTATTCCCCCGGAACCAATACTAATAATACTGTCATAAACGAACAAAGCAATAAAGTTTATACAAGAGACCATGAACCTTATTTATACGTAGATTTGGATAATGGTAGTCAACAAGTCATTTTGAATCTTCCATGTATTGTTACTGAAAAAGGTGGCTCAGAATCCGCACCAAAAACTAAAAATACGTACCTTATTACTTGCTACTCTCCGGGTGCAACTAATGGGAACATTATCTTTACGACTGAAAGTCCTAAAATAAAAAGTTTTAAAGGTGAAGAAATTATCTTTGTAGACCTTCCTAGTGGCGATAGAGTTGGCATTACTAATCTTGCATGTGTAACAACCAGAAAATAAGAGTATACATTTGGTCAATACCATTTGCAAATTCAACACTTATTCTGTATAATCCTACTCACATTCATTAGGAATACAAAAAAATGTTCTCTAAAATTATCAAAGCTTCTGCAATTTTCTCTCTGGTACTTGCGATTTCTGCTTGTGGCATTGAACCAGATTCTTCTATTCAATCAGTACAAGTTGAAAAAATTAATTCTAGATTCCAAATCACTTGTTATTCTCCGGGAACGTCCGGCAACAGTCACGTTCTCAAAGAAAACAGTAATAAAATTTGGATGAATGAAAAGTCTACCGATCTATTTGTAGAACTAAATAATGGAACTCAATTGTCCATCATGAATGTAGGATGCATTTATACAGAAAAAGGTGGCGCTTCTGAAAAAACGCAATCTCAAAATAACTATATTGTTACTTGCTACTCTCCCGGAACGACAAGTGCAAATTTCTTATTTAAAACAAGAAGCAAACATGTGGAATCTGTTCAAGGTAAAAATGCCTTTTATGTGGATATGCCAAATGGTGATAAAGTTGGTATTGTAAACCTTGCTTGTATCACTTCTAGAGAATAGCTTATATGAGAAAACAAAAATGAAAATTTTAAAAACTGCTTTATTTATGTCTTTTTCACTTCTTTTTTCTATTCAGTTGTTTGCTGCTGAAAAGATTTTAGTCGAAAAAACAGACAGCAAAACGTATCACGTCAAATGTTACACTCCAAGTGGATTTAATGTGTTTGAGTCAGATGTTCAAGATTTTAACGTACCAGTGGCATCTTTTATTTCGGTAGTCACCGTTGAAGGAAAAATAGTTCGTTTATCAAATGCAATTTGTAAAATTGAAGAAAAATAACCATTATTTTAAAAGAGGATTAGAAATGAAATTACTTAACAATTTTGTCTTGGCATTTATTGTTCTAGCTCTTGGTATTTCAGTAGCAAATGCTTATGGTGAAAAAACTTATGACGTAAAATGTTGGAATCCAGATGGCACTGTTGTATTTGATGAAAATGTTGTTTCTCTCGAATATTCAGGCAAAGGTGGTCCTTGGTTTGAGGTTACATTTGCTGATGGCAAAATAGCTCGTTTATTTAATTTAAGCTGTCGTATTAGAGAAAAATGATTTTAAATAACATAGAGGTGGTATATGGGATGTTGTTCGGCTACACGAATTTTTGATGGTGTTATTGAATCTGCTTTAAAAACAGATATTAGCGATGAAGCTCTTGTTGCTGTTGTAACGGCTTTATATCAAGAACTCACTGATATGGACTGGGATTGTCAATGTGAAAGTGAGTTTTTTAATCATGAGCGCATTAAGCCAATTATTGATGAAATCGAAAAATAAAGGATAAAATTAGCTTGACAAGGATGTCATCACATACTATAATATCCACATTGAAAGAGACAACCCTCTTCCAATTTAATGCGTGCTTCTACTAGCCGATCATTGCGAGGTTCGAAACTTTCTTTGAAGAGTGAGCCAACTGGTGGCATTTGTAGCTTACAGAAAAATTCTAGACAAAATTCTGTAATGAGTGGTTCGATTCCACAAGCGCGCTCCACCGAT
>Ga0247812_10000635_pt1 | contig 21003 bp, 15 predicted proteins | sample UWRJL149409B1_FD_178011 | JGI IMG/M metagenome (GOLD analysis project Ga0247812, IMG submission 178011) | Plant litter microbial communities from Arlington Agricultural Research Station in Wisconsin, United States - UWRJ-L149-409B-1 | ecosystem: Environmental > Terrestrial > Plant litter >...
ATGATGAATACATTAAAGTGAGATTATAAATAATGTATACAGGGACGTCTTAGTCAAACCAATGATTCTTAATTAAAAGATCTCATGAGAACAACTGTGCAAAAGACAAGGAACGAAACTTGGTTTCATATAATAGGTTTAATTCACACTTACCGCTTTTAGGTCGGGCAAGTCAAAATTAACAAAATCCATATCAGTGGGTGATAGCTGTAGTAAATCGATTGTGATCTCCCCACATCGTTTTTTACATTTTTAGAAGTTTAATACTCTAGTATAGCCAGAAACAAATTCCAAATCATGGATATAAGTACTTTTTACCAGTAAAATGTTCCATTTCTACTCTTTCCCTGGTCTTGTAGAAAAAGGCAGAAAGGACAATTAGGTATTATTTTATTCATTGATTCTCCAATTACCCCAGCAAATAAAACACCCTTTTTTAGGCGCAACATAAAAATTCTACCTAGTCAGAATGGATCTTTAAATCACTATAATTAAAGGCGTTAATAGTGAAATCTACTATTCTTGCAGAATTTAAGGTTTGACTTCATGAAAAGATATGATTCTAAAATCTTATACATCACCATAGGTAAGAATATTCTGTTTCAAGTATTCATTGAGATCCGAATTACATGCATAAATAAAGGTTCCCTTAATGCCCCGGTACATGATAGTTTTGTAAATATTTATGATGTAAGCTTTTAAGTCCTCAAAATCCCTGATACCTTTTTTTCCATTTTGATCGAAGTAAAGTTCTTTTATAATCTGAATACTATTGGTCACTTTATTGAAAGTGATTTCCTTTCCAAAAATTAAGCCTGTATAATTTAGATCATATCCTTGCACGGTATGGATGCAGCCGATCTCTTGAAATGCATTAGGAGAATTAATCCAGTCTTTATCAGTTTGGTTCCACTGAAACTCCAAATGTTCTATTTTTATATCTATGGCTGAATTGTCTTCTTTTGATAGCCAGGGCCAAGAGTAACCAGCAACTAATCTTGAAAGCCCATGTTCATCTTCTCTTTTTCCTAATTCAGAATACAGGTCATTTAAAGAATCAAAGACCAATAATTCATATCCTTGAATAGCGAACTTCAACCTACTTTTCCTTTTTACATGAAGTAAGTCATCAACAAACTGAATATAATCTTGTCCTCCCTCAACCCTCATTTGGGAAGTGAGTTCAAGTTTTAAGGTGTCTGCATGGTCTAATAAATGATTGAAGTTTCCTGCATTAATATCAGAAGGTTTAACTGATTGGGCTGCGTCATAAAAAAAGAGCTGATTTTTACTATTGGCAAAAATCCAATCTAGTTCGTTTCCTGTATCGTCAAGCCCTAACTTTTGATTGTTCTTTCGGAAAGCACCCATCCAGCTAATATTCTTGTACTGGCGTAAACGGTGGGCTTCATCAACAATCAGCAGATCATATTTTTCCTTCAGTTTAAAAGTGTCAGAAGGATTTATAACCATTGAAGCTTTCAATCCTGGGGTACTTCTAAAAACATCTTGCAATGTTTCCCTCAATGAAGTCATTGCGATCACCAAGCCAATCTTAGCATTAGGATATTTTTCCTGGAAGGATTTGATATACTTAATTTCTCTAAGCTCGTCCTCATTATATTCTTCCACAATATCGTCTTCTACTTTTGAAACAAGCAGCTTCATCAGATAGGTAGCCAGAATAGTTTTACCTGTGCCGGCGCTTCCTTTAACAAATATTCTATTCGAACTTCTAACAGTTAATCCATCTAAGATTTCCAACACAGAGTTATACTGATCTTCGTTTAGCGCCTTGTATGGAGAGTATTTAAAAAGTTCTGTGTTCGCAATCTCAGCAAGTGATTTACTTACTATCTTTTTTGAAATCAGTTTCTTCCATATTTCCTTAAACAGGTCTTTATAGAGATCTTGTTGATAGTAACTATGATTAACTAATCCGAAGTTCCCATTTTGAAGGAGGTAAGTGCCTTCGGCATTGATATATTGTATAAGGTTGGATTCAATATCTAATGTGGCAGATTTATTGAATTTATCGCTACCAATAATGGAGATCTTATTAAAAGCATCAGCCTTTTTTGGTGTAGCTAAGTGGTTTTTAATTCTGCTGCCGGCATTGGTGGATTCACCGACATAGGCAATCTTATTATTTTCGTTCTGGATAAAATAGACCAGGGGCCACTGATTCTTTACCCAGATATTTTGTTTAATCTTTTCTAATGATTCTTTGTTGAAATCATACTGTTCTGAAACTTCAATCGATAATTCGAAGGATTGAATCATAAATCAGTGTATTTTGTTGCTGTACCTTTAGCTTTGTCCACTGGATATTTTTCACCGTTCCTTCTAATTTTATTGAGGACAATTTCATTTACGTCGAGGTCGTATTTTTCTGCCAAGAGTAAGGCGTAAGCAAACACATCAGCAAGCTCCTCTTTCACTTTTTCAATATTGGCTTCTTCTGCTTTCTTCCAGAGAAAAACTTCATTTAGCTCCGCAGCCTCAATTGAAAGCGCTAAGGCCAGGTCTTTGGGATTGTGGAATTGCTTCCACTCTCTTTCGTTTCGGAACTCAATTAATTTATCTTGTAGATCTTTCCAGGTGTTCATGGCGCAATATAATGTTTTAGAATAAAATATTTTTATACTTATGCAGCCCCCTGCCTTTCGACGAATTTTCTTTAAAACATTACCAAATGTTATTGTTATTGCAACAGACAGATTTTTGCATCTCTGTTATCTCAGATAGCAATGTGAGAGACTGTTGCTCATTAAACTATTATGTTTTTTAGTTGTTCATATGAAGAATCAATTAGAGACATTAATCCTGATAAATCAGCTTTGACTGTATCGATGCGTTTTAACTCAGAAAATGGGATTTCAATCGTCAATTCATAGCCAAAAGACAAGTCAAATTGAGTACGATTTGATTTAATTATTTTACTTTCCCAGCTACAGTTTGCTTTCCAATTATAAGAGTCATTAAAACATTCATCAAATAGGGTGCTTACAGCATCCCAATGGAGATCTCTTTTTCTCCTACCAGCGTACTTCCTGAAGTTATCTTTAGTGTATAGTTCATTTTTCAAATCTGTTTGAGAAAACCATAAACCAGTCAAATAACTTTGCCCACTAAATTTCACATGGTATTGTTTATTCAAACAGTACGATTTCCCATTTAAAATAACATTGTCTGGAAATTCAGGATTTTTATAAAATATTGATTCTCCCTGCGCTTTTGTGTTGCCTGGGTAAATAGCAATGATTAAACTGCCAGTTTTTGAAATATTGAACAGAATCTCCCTTGCCCAAGCCTTGTTAAGCTGTAAGCCCAAACGATCTGTATAATTTATTTTATTAAATTTTTCACTTTTATCCATTTCAGTTATTACAGATTCAATACGCCTGCCGATTGATTTATTACTAGCGGCAGAAAGCGAAACTATAGCTGGTTCTGGTAACCACCTAAAATTATGGCCCTTTACAAGGCTAATAAAGTCAGATAAGAATCTATTTGGAATACCAGTAGAATTTTCGAAACTATAGACCTTAACTGCTATATTCATAAGTTTGGGCCAGTTTAAATCTAATGGGCTAATCATCTTTTTCATTTCTTCTCTAGGAATATTATTTTTACGGCAAATATTATATACCTGATTATACAATTGTGATGTACAATCTACCCCATTACGTTTGGTTTCAATTATGATTGCAACATTGTTAATTTGAATTACGATATCACAAATTGGATCATATAAATTTTCATGATTTTGATTCCAAAAGTGGTTATCATTCATTATAGATTCACTGAGCGAAATCGCATAAATCTTTTCAAACTCTGTAATACTACTAGCATCTCTCTGTATAGATATCTCTATAGAATTTTTAGATTCTAAATCATCAAACAATTCCAAAAAGTGATTTGTATTGTCGAATATAAATTTCAAAATTTCATGAAAGAACAGGCTGTCTTCTTGCATACAAATTGCAAAAGCCCTTGTTAAATCATTTTCAAGCTGATAAACTCGATTTTCTTTTGTATAAGTTTTAAATACGTTTAAATGAGAGTTCATAAATATTTTGATTATGTTTTTTTATTTTTTTCTTCCTCTACAAAAAATTAATATCATGCTATTTTTAAATGTGCTAGAGACTCTTCTACAGTGGTTTTACATTAAACACATTCCTTAAAAATAAAGAAAGATTAAAGATAATAGTGAGCTGGAAGTGACGAACAAGCCATTTTTAATATTAGTCAGTTCATTTTGGGTAGTATCATTCGTATCTTATCATAACAAAATTGAATAGTCGGCACCAACTATTAACTACAATAATGTCATATCAAACTTTGTGGAAATATAACATCCTCACTAATTGTGTCAATATCTTTACTGTCAAGAAAACTGTTAATCATAGCAACTGTCTCCCTATATTCTCTAGCTTCTGCTTTCTTAGTGACCTTTATAACACCTCCAATATGTTTAATGTATTCTTCAATTTCTTCTAAAGACACTTTAAAAAATTCTTTGCGCCCATTTACCCTATTGATGCGTTTTTCCTTAAAAAACTTATGCAAATCATACTCTAATTGAGGTGCATTATCTGAGAATATTACTGCATGCACATCAAATTGGAATGGCACAGATGCTCCGCTTAGTTCTTTTACTCTATCTATTGGTTCTAATCGTCTTGTCATCCCAATCTTGTAAACATCCTCACCGAACGATCCAATATTAGAGATGATATAAATGTGACCAACCTTGGTTAGTTGAGCCATTGAGATTGCTCTCTCCTTCTTTTCAGTTGCTTCCAATAATTTTTGCTCCAAGAGATTAATCTGATCTGTTAAAGCATTAACTTCACTTATATCTGCAAACTGTAAATTCTCCTTAACCCTTAACAAGGCTTTTTGATAGCGTTTTTCGTCTTCGGCGGCCTCACGTTGCGCAATATCATATTCTCGTTTCCCCTTTTCTTCTTCTCGCATTTGCTCGCGAATCATACGCTGCTCTTCTTTTTCGTCTTGTATTTTATTTAGATATTCATGAGTTAAGGCTAGCTCCTCCTTTTTAAGTTTTAAATAATCGTAGGTAATTTGTATTTCATTTGATTGTCCCAGCTTGTTGATTATTTCATATGCTTTCTCTATTCTTTCAATAGTTTTGGTTGCAGTATTCCATTTCATTTTAGCAATCATCGCGTCACATTCTCCATTAAAAGCAAACATCATTAGCTTTTTCTGCAGTTTAATCATTTTTTTTCCTTCAGCAACACTCCCATCTACGGTCCAAACCCTATTGCATAAAGCAGCAGTATCTGATTGCACGGCCTGTTTTTGCATTAGGTAATTGTATTCAAGCTTAGATTTATACTCTTCTGATGTGTTATAATCATAGATAGGTTTATATAAGCCAAAATCTTTCACTTCAACTTCGTCATTATATAAACTTAGTTCACTTTCCAAAGCTTTGAAAACAGTCAAAGCGTTAGTGTATTTCTGATTTAGCTCATTCAATAATTTATTTTGTACATCTGCTTCAGTCTGTTTCAGTGCAAGGTAGTTGTCTGCTGCAGCTCGCTTCTCCAATATCTCAGAATCTATGCTCGCCCTGGTTTCAACTACATATATATTGACCTGTTCACGTTTTTCTTTTCGTTCTTCATATAGCTTTTGTTTGGTCTCAGCCACATAAGTATCAACTTCAATCCGCTTTAGTTTTATTTCTTCTAGTAATAAATCTTTCTCACTTTTTACATATAGATCTACGTCTATTACTTTAGCATACCTTGTATTATTATCCTCAACAAGACTAATGTTATCTGCTAATAAAATTTCTTTTTCAGCTATGGTATCGATGTAACTATTACACTTAACCTTTAACTTTTGAGCCCTTATGAATAAAATAGCACTGCTCGCAGCTAGTATTATGATAGATCCTATCAAGACAATATAAATTTCCATCATTCTATTTAGTTAGATCTTAAGTTTTTATGATTTTGATCTATGGGTGAAAAGCCATTTGTTTTTGAAAATTTCATGATATGCGGGAAATTAGCTAATGAATCAGAACAATCCAGGGTTTTAAAATTTAATCTTTTTAAACCTGCTAAGTCGTAACTTACTGATAGAATAGTTTGGTCTTCTTTATGGCCAGTGCTAGTATTAAGCATATTAGCTTTTGCACTGACTTGCACGGTATTTATTGGTAATAAAGCAAATAACTCACGTGCCACACGTAGCACGCAACCACAAACATAATCCTGGTACAATTCATTAAATTTAGAAATTGGCATTTTTTTGTTTGACAATTTTCCTGTTGAAGTATGGCTCAGGATAAAATTTGGAATTATGTCCTCTGAACTCACATGCAGATCAACGGTCACAACATCTGTAAAACAGTTAACTTGCAATTTGAAGCCTAAATCGGTAATATTAGAAAAGGGGTCAAAAAAGGTAATCGCATTTTTAAAAGCCAGCGGATCATTTTTTGAAATACCATCTGCAATGGATTGAACCTTTTTCCAGTCTTTTAAGTCAGTGTTGTATTCCATCAATTTTATTTGATGATAGTCATAGTCTGCTTTTTTTGCTAACTCTATATTGCTTAAAAGAACTTGTAACTTTTTCTTGTCATTTTTAAATAGCTTATCAAAAAAGGTTGGTTTGAAAGCTTTATATGTTATTTCCGCTTTAACCTGATTTTTATTGTAGTTCACAGGTTCTGTTGGTTTAGGTTCCTTTCGGATAAATGACCAATTCAATTGTTCGCCGCATTCCTGATGCACAGAAAGCAATGTTTTAATGAACCTTTCATAACTCTCCACCGCATTTACGTTCTCACTAATAATTAATTGTTTTAAATTTTCCTTTTGTTGTTTTGCAGCAGCTCTGACATTTTTTTCATGTATTCTTGCAGACCTTTTGTATGAGGCATTTGCTGCTCTTACGAAACTATTTATAGTAGCCATGGATTTATAAAATTTATTTGTGAACTAGATTAGTTATTTGAAAACATGTTAATGATACATTTAAATACAAATAATATCACTCGGAAAGTCACCTGCCTACGAAGCTATTGAGATTTAATACCTGAATATCAACTGCAAAGTTTAAGTTGGCCTCTCCCATTCCAGAACTTGTGATGCCAATCACCTTCCCTTCCAAATTAAACAGTGGCCCACCGCTACTTCCGTTAGTAATCTCTGCAGTAGTTTGGATGAGATGCTCTTTATCTCTTATAGAGGACACAATTCCGGTAGACAATGTACTTTCCAACCCCTTAGGATTTCCTATTGCAAAAACCCCCTCCCCGATCATAGGTTCTTTATTAGAAAACTGTGTGAACGGGAATGTTTCACCATTAGACTTGATGTGAAATATGATATAATCAAGCTCCTTACTAGAAGCAAGCACCTCGGAGATCTGGTATTCTTGTCCATTTAATAATTTAATTATCTCCTTCCCCCTAAAAGTTCCTTCAAAAACATGGTAATTACTTATTCCAACTCCAGTACTAGATATAAAAAAACCTGACCCCTGGTGATATTTTTCTCCATCTGATGTATATATGAGGAATACTGCATCCTTATTTTCTTGATATAGCGTGTTTAAGGTAATGGGCCTCGAGGATGCCTTTTGCTCATTATCACTTTTCGGTCTTATAACAGCGGGTGCATGATCAACTAGTTTCTTGCGCTTACCGGAATGCGAACAAGAAACTAGCGAAAACAGGGTGACTGAAGGTAGAATATATTTTACTATAAATTTCATCAGTTTATATTTGCGATTTTTGGGAAGATTTGAATTAGAAACCGTTGATTATTTTCTTCGTCGGGTAAACGACCGACGCCACCCCAGCCATTACCTGAAATTTGTAAATCAATCAAATTTTTATAATCCGGGGATTCAAAATCAATACCCACAGTATACTTCCAATATGCCCAAAGGCTTAAAGCTCTCTTATAGCTTAGCTCATAGTTGTGCGGTAATGATTTTGAATACTTGTCCTTAGATGCATAACCTGCAATAACGAGAATGTAGGAGATGTTTTTCATGCTGGGATCACTTTCTTTTTTTAATTTCAATCCATCAATCACAACCTTAAGCTTATTGCCTGCTTCGCGAATCTTTTCTCTAGTATAGTCTGGATTAATAAGGTCAGCATCAGAAAGTATAATAGATTTATCAGTGTTAAATTTAACATCGAACGCAAGCTTATATCTATTATATTCTTCCTCAAAAGTAAATAGTTCAGTGTCTGTCTTTAAAGGTTTAAGGTTTGCCTCAACAGTTTCTATAATCTTTACTTTCTCTTCTAAAACTATGTTCTTTCTCTTGAGCTGCACGTAAGTGAGCACATACAAGACAAGCATGATAAAAAACAAGCTTGTCATCAAATCTGCAAAGCTTGGCCAAAAAAAATCATTCTTTCCTTTCATTAGAATTATTTTTGGGTGAAGATTTTCTTAAAAAAAGGCTTTTTAGCATCATTTTCGATGCGCTTTAAGGTAGAATTTGTGGTCATGATTCCAGAATTCAGCTCCTGCACCTGGCTAACTAGCATCTCATTATCAATACTAACGTTATTTAGAGCTTTGACCTCAAGAAGTAATGTTTCTAAGTGCTTCAAATGTTCAAGGCTTGACTTTTTCTCCTCAAACATATTGTTCATCGTGGTAGCTTGTTGAACAAATGATTCTTTTAAATCATTTGTGAAGTCAGCAAACAAGGTTTTACTACTCATATTCCTAGTAATTGCTTCTTCAGATAAAACCTGACTAGCATGCTGCATGGAGACCTTGAGCTGATCAAAGGTATCCTTGATGTTGAAGCCCATATTTACAATGCTTTCATCAATTTTAATTTTATGAACTTCAAGATCACTAAAATGTGTAGACAAGAAATTATTTAGTTTACTATTTTGATCCAAACTCGATTCAATTGACGCTGCAATCTTTTCGAAATTTCCGGTTCTCTCAAGCAGTTCATTACTTCGATCTGCAAGTTTGTATGAATTAGCGAGATATGCATTAATATTTGAAAACAGTGAATTAAACTTATCAAACTGTACCAGTGAGTTATTCATCTCACTTAGAACCTTCATATTGTATTTGGTAATATCAGCGACTTTGGATCTGTCCATTTGTTCTACCAGTTGTTTCTGCATAATAATCGATTCATAATTCTTATCGAAAACAGTACTTAATCTGTCTAAATTAGAATCAAACTTCTCATTGAATTTGAACAAATTCCTTTGTAAGGAATCAAAAGTAGCACCAACGCCCTGATTTAAAGAGGGTAATAGTTCAACCTGGATCATCGTGTAAAAGTCATTCTTTTTATTCTCTAGCTTACTTTTTGATCCCTTAAATACAATTGCAGAATTATAAATAGTTAGCAGAAGACCAACAAAGCTTGCAATCATCGCAATTTTCACACTACCTAACAAGATCCCAATTGCCGCAGAAATGGTATCATCCTTTATTTCCGCTCCTATAAAATCTGACATGCTAAAGATCCCTATAACAACACCTAGCATTGTCCCCATTAAGCCTAAATATAAAGGAGTGGAAAGTGTAAGATTTACCTCTTCTTCAACTGCATCCGTATTTCGTTCCACAATGTCTTTTATTAAGCTAAAATCTGCAACTGAATGCCTATTGCGTAAAAGATATTTATTGAGCGAATTCAAGATGCTATTAAATACCACACTATCATTATCACTACTCTCGACCAATTTTATCTTAATTAAACTGTTGATAGGAAAATCGATTTCTGGCTTATATGATTCACCCCTGAACCCATCGATTTCTTCATCACTATTGATATGACTTAGGATATCAGTCGACGCAGAATTTTCGTTCGTGTATTTATTAATTTCAAAAATATCACTCTGAGAAGAAAAGCTATTTATCTGTTCTTCACTCAACTCCAAATCTGCTATCTGAATTTTTCCTATCATCGCAATAGAATTGTTAAATTCTTTGATCTTGATCCTTGTTTTAAGAAAGAACACAATTTGAGCAACCACGATTATGGCGAAGATTGCATATTCTAATAATTCTAAATTCATGCTTAACCGTACTTTATTTGAACCTTACGAATCACTATCCATTTATTATCCTCAAGCAGTGCTTGACCTACAATTCCTTTGTAAGTCAAAATTTTCTTAGCTCCAGCAGATGCACCTTCCATTTCCTCAGCAACACTCAATATAAGATCGCTTCTATTATTAAGAGCCATACTTACGGAAGAACTCTCATCACAAAATTCAAAGCTGGCTTCAGTATCTGAAATCAAATTGAAGCGATATATACTCGCGCCTTCTAGAAACTGTGCCTTTCCGTCTATTTTCCTGAATGAACCATCGGATAAAGGACTTGGAAAGTACAGGTAATTCGAAGAATTATGGACTGGCTGCAGTTCTTCATATACTGCAGGCTCTATCGCTAAGTACTGGGAAGCTTGTAGATCATCGATCTTACCATTTAATTCATCTATGGTAATCTTAGATTTGTGCTTGATTTCCTCCAATTTATCAATCCTTATTTGCAATTCTTGTTTTTCTCGTCTAAGTCCATTGATGCTATTTTGCATTAGCTCATCACGTAATTGACCATCATTATTGACACCTATTTCCGACTTTCTCTGGCTATTTTTCGCTTTTTCATGATTACGTGATTTTATAAACCATAGGAGAAGTATTAGTACACATCCTGCAATAAACGACATTCCATATTTAGTATAATGATAGTGATCTTTAACTATCGTTTCTTTTAGGTCGTCATCAGTTTTCCCGCTTGTCGCTTTTGACCTATCAACTGTTGTATCAATAGGACCAGGTGTTTGTGATGTTCTACTTAAAAGTTTAGCAGTGGAATCATTAGTTGTTTGCTTAGATGGTAGTGTCTTAGCCACTATAGTTTGTACAGAAAAAAAACAAATAAAAATTGTCAGGACACTTTTGAATATTTTAGTAATCATGCTTCTGCTTCCTCCACAGCTAATTCCTTTATTAATTGCTGAATAGTTTCCACCATTGGCAGAAAAAACAATGTATCAGTAACTATTGCCGTATCTTTTACTGCTGAACCTTCTAAAGATCTATTATAAGCGATTCCGGCAAGCAAGAACTGTTTTAAATGTCTGTTAGCGATTTCCTTAAATACATTAATTGATCGGTATGAAATACCAAATTTATCTTCACAATCAAAAGTGTCCAATAAATCCATAAAGTAGTCGTTGAATTTCTCTACCTGCTTAACTATCTTTTGTTGGAGTTCATCCTCGCTTATCGCTTGTTCAGTAAACGTCGTGATACCGAATTCTTCAAGTCCGGTTAAAGTTTTCTTGATATCTTTTATATCAATATCTTCTTCCCCTTTTATCGCGTGCACTATGCTGCCTTTTGAAGTAATAGCTTTTGGAATATCCTTCTCTATACTGATTTTTAGTCCAGTTGACGGATATTCTAACTTATCATATATAGCCAAAAAGACTACTTTGGTAAACTCACTAATGGTCTTGCTATTTGTTGCGATTAAATTCAATATTTTAGATCCATTTCCACTAAAAATAAGATTAGAAGGAAGATCAAGCTCATTAGAACTCATGAGTTTCGCAAGATGATATATCTTAGCTGCATAAAAATATAGGAATACGATCCGCAAGTCATCATCTAGCGCCAGTTTCTTGCCATAATTAAGCAGCTCCTTGTTTTTAATCTCGTAGTTATTTGCTAAAGAGAATAAAAATGCGTTGTAATCTGAGGTCTTCTGGTTTTCGTAAAGAGTATCAGAAATTGCCCGAAGATTTGAATTTTCTTGCTCCAGCAAAGCATCAAATTCATCCTTATATTTCTGAACAAGCATATTAGTTTTAACATTACCAAACTCACTAAATCCATCACCAAATATTGTATTTCCCGCAAAACGATATGACGAGACTAGTTTTGGTATATTGTTTCTATAAACTACAACATCCGAAGTTCCTCCACCAATATCCATAAGTACGCTCGTTCCGTATCCCAGACCTTCAAGAGATTGGTTATTCTTAAAATAATAATACGGTGCAAGTGATTCTGATAAACTTGCGGTGTCTCCTTCTTTATTTATATATAAATGATAAAGTTCATTCCACTTATCACTCAGTCTATTTTTTCGAACTGTTGACATACTGATTGGGTAGGTCCACACAATCTTGGTAGCAGGAAGATTCCCGCCATTTATTAACACTTTATTTCGAATCATTAAAACTATCTGCTCAAGAAAAGCGGAAATTCTATAGTCATTATTAGTCTCCTTGCTATCCCATTTTAAATTGGTAAAAAATCTACTGTTATTATCAACCACCTTATCAAATATGAAAGGGATGTTAAAATCGGCAAGGGCCTTTCCACCTATTGGAGGTGCATTTACTTTACTTTGTGACAGTGCAGTTCTAATTGGAAAGTTGAAAATGGTATCCTTCTTTATAATCTTTGGAATAAATTCTTTAGAAATAGCGTTTCTAATGTCGATCGCATTCGTACCGGAAAAGTTGTGCTCTACTTTATCACTGAACAAAGTCACAGCTTGTACCTCTTCAGCAGTAATTTCAAAAGGCCTTGGACTAGTATTATTGACGGAATACTCGATATGACTATTAGTTGTTCCAAAATCCACTGCAAAAGTATACTGGTCACCACTATTTTGACTACTTTTCCATTTGGGAATAATTATACCTTTCCCAAATTTACTATCGACTTGAATGTAATCAAAACTTGATTTGACGTCGTAGTACTTGGTGGTCACCTTCGAGAAATCTCCTTTTACTTTTTTGCTCCTATATTTGTCGTGGTCAACAACTAGTGCTGTCTTACTGTTGTCATTGAAAAAATTCAATTGATAGTCTATGTCGAATAAATTGCCAGAAACATTCCTATCAACTAATTGAATATTGTAAAATGAAGCCGTTTCAGCAGCATACCTCACAAAAGGAAATATTGTTACGCCTACTTGCTGCTCAACAATGGCACCCCTGTTAGTTTTGGCGTCTGCTACAATATCATTATGATATACTCTCTCAAAAACAATAAAGTCTTCTCCACCTTTTATTGGAATTTTCAACAAGACACGAACTCCATCTTTCAATCCCTCTTCAATAGAAATCTGTGGCTTTCCAAGCCCCTCATTAACCAATTCTTGAACATCAAAAAACTCAAAAAATAAAGGTTTAAGAGGAATGAGGTAACTTTTTGTGTTCTCCCCATTAGATACTTTTAGATTGCCCGTAAAATAATTATCCTCATCAATAGGATAAACTAGTCTAATCAAATAATCTTCAAGAAAATCACTAACCGTTAAATATGGATATTTAATATTCAGACCTGGCAATGTCCTTTGATTTAGTGAATCACCATCAAAGTATCTGACTTGGGTCTTTGACTCCCAATTTCCCTGAACGTATTTAAAAGGTCTATTATAGTTATTTTGAAGTATAAGCGGTTTTTTATCAGAATTATACTTTAATGAATGAATTAGGAAATCACTTTCATGTACAGGGATTGAAGTTGAGTCGATTGTCTTAAAATTTACACCGAAGACTTCAACTACCTGACCCGCTACTTTGGTATTGAGGCTTGCGTAATTAGCATTTAAATCTGAATTTTTAAGTGTATTTAAAGTTGTGTAAAGACTTTCGTTGTGATTACTTAAATATTGAAGGCTTTTATTAAGGTATTCTGCAAATGCACGCATCTTTTCTCCAAGTATGGGCTCACTCTGAAAAAGCAGATGAAGATACTTTTGAAATGCCTCATCCCGATCATAAAGAGGAACTATGTCTTTAAAAAAGATCTTTCCTTTTGTACTTGTTAAATTTAAAGTAGCCCCAGTATTAGCTGTATTAAAGAATAATGTCAATGGAGATGTCCCACCAATTACTTTATGATTGTATTTGATGATATAAATACTGTTTAATGAATTAAAGTTGAATGATTTTGCATCTTGCCTCAAATACATATCCAGCACATCACCTAATTTTTTATGCCCCGGATTATCGCTTTTTTTCAGGTTGTTGATCTGACCTACTTTATTCCATTCAATGATTTCTAATTTATCTTTATAGTTTTCATAAAAGAAAAGCAATTCAGCTAAATCAAGACATTGTGATACTGTTCTTTCATCTTCCTTACTGGCAACGACCTTTTCACCTCGCTGGTAAAACCTTAAATTTGGGCTCTCTGAAATATTCTGAAAAGATTTCCTGACTAAATCCATTCTTGCAAAAGGACTAGGGATAGATGTTGGAGCATTGAGCGCATGTCCGCCCTCAGGATCGGGGATATCTTGTATTTCTCTTGTACCGTATTCTGACGACACGAACCAATCTTCACCGTAATTATTTGTAAAACCTAATATTTTAGCCATTTTCTTACTATTTTGTAAAACCGTACTTCTCCTGAGTTATTTGTGCTGTTGCTACGAAAAATAGTTTTATAAACTTCTGTTCTGCAGACTTGTATGTTTCCTTCCGATCTAACCTACTTAGTTCAGAATCAAATGAATCGAAGCTAAACTTGCCAAAACCAAGGATGCCTTTCGGAGCGACTCTACCGTTAACTAGACTTGGCAGTTCGGCATCTAGATTGAAAGGATTGAAAGCTCTTGAATTATCTTTAAGTTCAGCTAGCCAATCTGAATATTGCTTTAAAAACCCGCAGAGATTTGACGCAAAGAATTGATTACTTTTAAATCTTCTATCAACGACTGGTTCATTTGTGGACCAAGCCTGCCTTTCTATTGAGTTTTCCAGATTTAAATCTATATACTTTTTAAAGAGCGTCAATTGAGTAAGACTTCTACCAATATTCGAACTGGAGCGATCCCCTAAATGGCTAAATGAAAGTTGAGGTTGATCATCTTTGATTGCATACTCTTTAAATGTATTACTTACTGGTTCTCCATTATATGTAATTAACTCCGCATTCGGAGTATCCATAAAGTCAATAATTGCCATAGCACCAGCAAGCTCCACAAAGTGCGCATTGTTTTTTTGACCCTTATTACCAGGATCGTTCTCATATGCTTTACCAAGATGATTATCACCTATGTAATAAAGCGCGTTAAGAGCGTCATTAACGTTTTCTTTATAGTATCCTAAAGCTGCTTTTGTCTTTTCAGTGAAGTCTGAAGCATTTATTGGACTATTTTCGTCTACATCAATATTAAAATACGGAAGTACAGTCAGTGCACCAATTGATGCATCTCTTAAAAACCCCGTATTAGAAATTCCGGATTGCTCATTTGCATCCCGAATACTTTTAAGTATTGTTGGAAACCCAGCAGCACCCGTTCCACCGAAAATGGAACTGATAATGAATATACGGTCGTCCTTCCCGAAGTTATTAGCAAAAGTTTTAAACTCATCAGAATGTTTAAACTGATTCAGTACCACACTTCCAATATTTGGATTGCCAACGAATCCTATATCCATTGGAATATCAAGTAGATTTATAGGATCTTTTGATTGATTGATAGTCTTTCCAGAAAATATAAGGTCAGCTAAAGCTTTGTTTTCTTCGTTTAAGGTATTGTATGAAAAATAGTCTTTGAATTTCGTAGATTCTACATCTTTAAGAGTAAAGGTATAAGTGCCTCCAAGTCCACCTTTGGTATCCAAAGACTGAAGTGTGGAGATCTTAGTACCGAAAAAGCCATTATCAATACCAACCTTTTCTGTAAGTTTTTGATAATTATTAAGTGTTGCCACTGTTCGTTTTAGATCCTCATTATCTTTATGAGGGTCTATTATAATAGGTACGATCTCGAAATCATTGTCTGATTTAATCCCTGCTGCCAATAGCATCGCCAAAGATTTTATCACTCTGGATCCCGTACCACCTATTCCGAAAATAAAAAGTTTAGCCATGATTTATGATTGTTAAGGTTTCCAAAATGTTGTGAGATGAGCGTTGGTACTGAAGTTTCTAGGAAATGGAAATGATGTCAACAATGCGAATACAATCAAGCTCCAGAAGCCATTTGCAATAGCAAAAAGTAAGAGATCTGCCGATCCAAAATTAAGTTCCTGGCAGCGATCCACCGTATCGGGGAGTGAATAAGCAATACCGAAGTTGATTGCGAAACCTATCAGAGCAATTATCCACCACGAAGATTTTTTACTGAATTTTGAAGTGAACCTGTCAATACCGATGTACATTAAAAGAAATAAGACAATATTGATTAATATCATGGTAATGAAAATCTGAAAATAAAGATCTGTACCGGTATAGCCAGAACAAGTTATGTCCCAACCCCTAAGATGTGTTCCTAAATCATTATGATAGCCGAACCATTCATAAATCATTGCAATGAAATCTGTCATATTATTTGCTAATTTTAATTTTTACTTGACTTATAATATTTTCTTTGTCATTCGGGTAATATTTGAAAGCATCAAACACGCCCCCAACAAGAAACTTAAGACCAAACGTTTTCTTCTGTTCAGAAACATTGGATTTAATGGCAGAATCATCAATTGAGCTATACTGATTAACCCAAGAAGGAATCTTTGATAAAAGATCAATTGTTAATTCTTCTGCCTGTAATTGTTTCGTTTGGACAGTTAATAGATGTGTGAATCCTGAAAATGCTGGTGAAGTAATCTCTTTATTGCTCAGTGCTCTATTAGAAACAGTATAATCAGAATTACTAGTTTGATAGATAGATGGGTCTGAAAAATAAGTTAAGTCTCTAATATTTTCCTTGAAATTTACCGCCACACCAAAGCCGAAATTACTATCCTGAGAATGTGCAGCATATATCTCATTCTTATTCTGAAATTTATAGTCGCCTATCTTACCAGTATTTACAATTTTATAATCAACTGGAGTTACCGTCTTAGTACTGCTTAATACAATTTTATTTAATAGATGGATATCAGACTCATTAATAATTTGGTTTTTTAAAATATCCTTAATCTGACGATCTGTGCCGATAACCCATATATAATAAGGACGATCAGCATTTAGTGGAATGTCCGCAGTATTATGATCATAATAATGTCCATTAAAACCAGCCTTCATTTGATAAATTACCACGGCTAGATTCTGTTGCCTTAACTTGTCTTTAAATGCCGACTTAATAGCCACTTGCTGCAAATCGAGATAGCTAACTGCATTTTGTCCCTTGTCCGGTGAAAACACACAATCTGAAATTAAGATCGAAGCGGTAGTCATATTTGTTTGGGAAAGTACATTTTTTACTACAGCTGCGATATCAGAGTTACCTCTCTTTCCTCCCATTTTCTTAAATACCGAAGGTGTTAACCCTGTACTAAAATCGCCAATATTATCATTAGGTGCCTTTATAATTACACTATTAATATAATTAAGACGTATTGTGCTTGTTAGGCCTTGTACATTAACTAACAGATTGTAAAGGGAACTCTTAAGATCCGCTTGTAATATGTAGCCATCCATACTAAATGAATTTTCAAAGAATACGTTGACATTAAATTTTTCTTTTACTGCAGGCACCGGATTAAAAAGCTTAATCTGCATATTTTTAGCAAAGAAATACTTGATCATATGTTCGTGTAAGGCTACTGCACCTTCCAACTTTTTGTATTTACCGCTTTTTATGATTGCAGCTTTAAGGTTATTGAATTCCTTCTGTGTCACAACAGAATCTTCAGAGATCTTCATGATCTCATCTTGTAGATTAAACGAAAAACAGCCTACTGCTGAGATTAAGATTAAACTGACAATTACTAAGCTAGTAGCCTTACTTTTCATTTAGTTATTATATGTGAATAAAAACTCTTAGATGTACAATCAATAAGAATTGCTGGAATTCCTATCAAAAAAGTGCTGAATGTATTTTCTGTAGGATAATGCTTATTTTGTTTTTACTGCCTCAAGCCGAACTATCACCTCTTCAAGCATCTTACTATGCGAAAACAGATCATCAATTGATTGCAGTTCATATTTGATTTCCTTTTTGTTCTCATCAAGAACCGCCAAATATTTTTTATTGTTCAAGTATAACCTACAGATCGTCTTGCGGTTATTATCATCCAGCAGGATAGCAAAATAAGAAAGTGCATCTCTATAAGTAATCCTTTTGGAGTCGATGGTCTCTCTAAGAATTGATTTCACAATGAAAAACCCCTCTATTTCTTCCTCCGTTGTTATAATACCAGATTCTGGCTCTGAAGTGGCTGACTCTTCGATTTTAATAGCCTCAGCAATATCTTTCTCCTTTTCTTGATAAAGAGCAGATTTTAAACGCTCATTTATAGCATCGCTAATCAGCTGATTAAAAGAGCGTTTTATAATTGGTGCGAATTGCTCTTTAACCTTAGCAGTAATTACCTTCGGATAAATCTGTTTAGTGAAAAAAGTTATAAAACCATCTGATGGATCTGCGATTTCCTGATGAAGCAAAGTCTTTAGTTCGTTCAAATATTTCAACTCACTTGCCGTGTTCGTAATGTTTTCTACATCAAAATAAGATTTATGAAATTTCTTTAGCTCTGCAATTTCTGCTTCTTTAACCTCAGTCAATTTAAATTCAAAGAATGGTGTACCGTCCATTTTATTCTTTTCAACCAGGTCAGTGTAGAATCGATAAACCAAACCATTTGTAAGCAAGCCAAACTTTGCTGTGGTTGTATGGAAATATCGGAACAACTGAGAATTATGAGGATCTAGATTCTCCAAGTGGTGTTTACATTCAATAAGGATGGTTGGATCACCATCCTTCATAATTGCATAATCGACCTTCTCCCCTTTTTTGATTCCTAAATCTGCAATAAATTCTGGATTCACCTCAAAAGGATTAAACACATCGTATCCCATGATCTGTATAAAAGGCATCACCAAAGCATTTTTTGTTGCTTCTTCGGTTTGTATTTGAGGCAACATCTTCTCTACTCGAGATGCCAATTGCGCTATTTGATCTTTAAAGTCCATTCAGTGGTTTAATTTATGATTGATATCAATTTCTATTCAGGCAGACTATTTACTTTCCCATTTACACAGTTTCATTCCATGTTTCTTTACTGTTGCCTCATCAGTTTCCAGCAGTTTAAACGAACACTTACTGAGTCCTTTGCAGGTAGATGAATAGTGATAAGTTTTACTATGTTGATTATTACAAACAAACACAGTTCTTGGACCATTAGAAATGATAGTGTTTAATAGTAGACATGAGGAAAGTAATAGTGTATTCATAGTATCAAATGTAAAGAGTTGATATGCTCAATTAATACGGGAAACCGTAAACGAATAATATTGATAGCGGGGTACCTTCGCATTATACCAATGCACATAAAAAAGCTCATATAATTATACATCAAATGATTACACAGCACGTAAATGGCCTATTGGTAAGCTTAAAAAATGTATAATTAAAGTTACTACAGCAATTGAAACCGTTTGAAGATTATAAAAGTGAAGTCTTATTGGCTTACCAGAAAAAGAAAGAGGAAAGATCACTATCCCTTGATTTACTGAATCATACACCAGCAAGCTTAAAAAGGGAATGTATTAATGTATTTCCATCCAGATATTGTGAGAAAGATAAGGAGACTTTCAAATCGTTATTCGGTCCTGCAGACAGTAAAGAAGAATATTATCAAAAGATAAGAGCTGCTGATCCTGATATCTTCAGACCCCTTAATTACTTTCTTAAAGGAAGAATTCTGAAAACACATGAAAGAAACATCCATCTGTTAGCATGGCTAATCAATTTTGACTCTGATCCTAAAGAGAACATTGGTCCACCTATAGTGCCCCCTCCGCCGCCTCCAAGTTTACTTGTGAGAATAAAGACATGGGTTCGCGATAGATTCAAGAAAAGAAATTTACCACACACGCTAGTAATAGTTATTGTTTCAGCTTTCATTCTTTGCTATATTATTCAAACACCGATAGCGATGTACTGGAATGGGAAGGAATACATACCCTTAGCTTTTTATCAAGACGTTCCGGGTGTAAACATCATTGAAATAGATAATTACAGACTCCACCACTTAAAAAGAATAACAAACCTTAAATTGATTACCCGCAATGATATAGGAAAGGTTCATTACTCAAAAGTCAAATGTAAAGTTCAATTTTACACTATTAGAGGCGCAGATCCTGAAAATACTGCAAAAGACCTAAAGCCTATGACAGAGTATATGTATGAGAAATATGTACTGAAATTGCCGAAATTTTTATATCTAAAGGATTGTTATTGAGCATAACTTCAATATCGACAAACCAATTTCACCTTCTCAAAGTGAAAGATCTACATATATAGGTTGAATTAGCAATGGTCAGTTTAATTTTTAAACACCGGCTGCGAAATCTTGGTGACACTAAAAAAAAATAATGTTGATGTGATAACAGAAGACACTTATTACATCTCTGCAGTAACATACATCGTGGCACCGCCCAACTCATTCTTTCGCCAAACCCCAAGACTGTTACTTCTCAACCAGCTATCAGAAGCGCCTAACTTGGCGCCAAATACGATTCGTTTATTATCAGTTGTACTATTAGGAAGATATTCGAAAGATACTACAAAGTCGTTATCAATATAAATATCTTGATCTGACAGGTCGATGGTTAGCCACCCTTTCTTGATGACTTTCTGTTTCACGATATTCTTTTCAATCAGCCTTTCTGTAGGCTGCCCATTCTTAAATCCGTAAAAGTTTACCCGGATCGTCACCTCACGAGCATCATCTGAAATCAAAAAGATATTAGCATTGAGAATTTTAGCAGGCGACGGTAGGTGGATCAGCCTGGCCTGCTCAAATATATCTGTAGAGGTTAAGCTGGATGTAGGGATAGAAATCATTGGTGTCCTTCCAGTGATGCCCAATTTGCGGGTTTTTCTTTTGACATTACTTATCGTCACCTCTTTCAGCAGTGCAACTTTTTCGGTCAGCATGATCTTCATATTCTTCTTGCCTGACAGGTCACTGCCGATATAGGCTTTCTCCTGGAAGCCAATACAGGAGAAGGTGATA